>Ga0179593_1464674_pt1 | contig 31240 bp, 45 predicted proteins | sample CZODoug2_1_08_16_FD_185931 | JGI IMG/M metagenome (GOLD analysis project Ga0179593, IMG submission 185931) | Vadose zone soil fungal communities from Angelo Coast Range Reserve, California, USA - CZODoug2_1_08_16fungal (PacBio error correction) | ecosystem: Environmental > Terrestrial > Soil >...
GTTGGGGGAAAAAGCGGATACGTACGTGCGCCGCGAGCCCAAAATTAATCCCCAAGAAAACAGAGAGCCGTGCCCCCTATGAAAACCAACGGGTGACGGGTGAGGGAAAGGAATGTTGAGGGAAAAACAATGAACCGTCCAACTTAATCCTATAAAAAAAGCTGGAGGGGGAAAGAAAGGGGGGAAAAAATTTAAGCATGTGGGGGATGCACAGTAAAAAAGAGGACAGAAAAAAAAATCAGTTTTGGGTATCACTTGGGTTCTGGGGAGGGGGTAGGGAGGCTCCGAGCGAAAGGCCATATCGGAGGAAGTTCGTAAGAGACATCCTTTAGAACAACACGTTTGGGAAGGGGCACTCCTCAACAGGGGGGGAAGCCCGGTAAGAGATACGAAGACCTACATATGGGGCAGAACAAAGAAAATCATGACCAGTCGGGACGTAAAGGAAGGGGATTACGTACCCCTGGAAAAAAAGTGTCCAAGGAGAAAAACATTTACTTCGGGAGTGACATACACAGTAGCAGGGTGGGGGCCGAGAAGGCCGCATAAAAAGGGGGACAAACAGAAGCGAAATGCCCAGAGTCATCAACATCCAGGAGGGTGTTCAACCCGGGGGAAAGGCCAGCTTATCCTTCGGGGCAAAAGGTTGCCGCATCGAAGGGTCGCTGATGATGACAAAAAGGGCATCCTTCAGTGACGAGAGGGGCCACTGACGGGGGTTTGTATGGAACTTTCGTCGGAAGCAAAAAGTGGAGGAAAAGAAATCGGCGTGGAAAGAAGGCACCTAGAAATAATGCGTACCCGACGGATAAGAATGCAGGATCATCCAAAAACTCTGACGATAAAATGCAATAAAGTGCCGGCAAAAATTCTCGCAAAGTATAAAAAGGAAACCTACAACCGCGAGAAGCAGAATGAAAGCTCCAGCGCCCTGGGGGGCCCTCGGGGGAAGAAGATGATTTGAAGGGGGCAAAGGCAGAGAGCCAAGGGACAAGCACCCTTGATACTCGGCTGTAGAAAAAGCGGCCGGAGAATCAAACTGATAGCCACCCGACGTCAGAAGGAGGGAGGGTCCCTTCAAAAACCTGAAGGAAGACACGCGGAAGATGCTGGTAATATCACGAAACCAGGGCGAAGTTAGGGGACTTAAGAAGACTCAACAGGTTGGTCACGATTCGGGGAAAAAAATAAATTTTCTCATAGCAGACCGCCGGGGGGAGCTGGAGGAAGGGTTACTACATGAAAGGGGAGGGGGGTTTCAACAAACTAGAGAAACGATACCACGTTGTCGAAGGGAAGACAACGGAAACAGGGTACTAGACAGGGGGGGTCATGGGATGAGCGCTGGGTGTATGGATGTCAACAGAAAGGAGGCGATTATGTAGCGGACTGCCATCCGGAAGTTGGACGATTCTGGGGGGCGAAAGAAAGGTCGGAGAGGGAAACTGCATCCATTGAAAAACGACGACAGAATGCCGAGCTCTTAACCGGGGGGGGGGGGGGGAGGAGGCGGAAGACCATATAAAAAAAACAACGAAAACGTGCCGGAGAAAAAAAAGCCGCGCATGGGAAATTGAGAAGACAGGACTGCGGAAAAGAGTCTCGATTTTGCAGGGGGAGGAGGTTTCCGAATCAACCAAAACGAGGGACAACGTGCACGGCATGGCCGTAGGAGCCATGAAGGGCCCTCGGGTGCGCCTAAACGGAAATGTAGGGTCCACCAAGACCAGGAACATGAAAACATAGGAAGGCCCCTGAAGTGCGGGACTCAAAAGCAAGACCGCAAAAGAGGGACACAAGAATGAGCGGAAAAACACTCGCTCAGAAGAAAGGAGGCCGTCGGGACAATAGCCACCAAGTTGGAGAAAAAAAGGGGAACGTGGAAGGGCGAAATGCATCATGCCAGGGGAAAAAGAAGTGGCAAAAAAATAGCCAACGGAGGGGGTGGCGCCGTTCGGCAATTCCGCCGGACGTTCGAGCCGGAAGAACAAAAAACTACCAGAAGGATCTCCTCCAAGGTGGGGGGAAGCATTAGATTTCACGTGCGGGCTACAGAACCTGTCCGTCAAAATCTGGGACCATAAAGAGGGGCCGAGGATATTGAAGGGCCTTGTTCGAGTTATCTGGCAGGCACCAAGACAGGGTCATAAATGGGTGGGGTTCAACAAAAAGGAGGGGACACTCGACGCATAACGTGATAGTGGTTGGTTCAAAAGGAGGGGAGAACTGGAAACCCCCTTCCGCAGTGGAGAGAAAAGTGTGCAAAACATCAGGGGGAACGACGCAATTGTCCGAACCCGGGGATCATTGGGCCCCCTGTCAAGTCCTAGGGGGCACGAGGTAGGGGACAAAGAGGGCCCGCAACAGGGAAAAATTGTCGGGAAGCAGGTAACCCTTCTTGTTGTTGGGGAAGTAACGCCCCGCGGGGGGGATTTCAGGAATCTAAAAACCCCAGGAACGGGGGGGACGAAGCAATTGTTAAAACCAACCGACCCGTGGGGGCAACACAGAAACTCGGCTTCGATTTTGTGCCCGTGGCAAAACGCAGAAAAACAGGGTCGAAAAAAAAAAAAAACATGGGGGGAAAGTTCCTAGGAGCCGATGTTTGGTCCGAGCAAAAGGGGGGCAAAAGCCCGGTCCCTGGTGCAGGTATTTGATTTGATAAACCAACTTCTGGAAAATTGGATCCATGTGGCGTAGGAACATGTGGAACTTCACGGTCAAAGGAAGGGGTGAGCGCAAACGGTGCATCTTCAGTGTAGAAAAATGATGCTTACGGTGTCCGTACACAGTCAGGTGACAAGCAAGGAAAGGGCACTTGACCAACCGCGGTTACCAAAAAGTCGCGGAGGGAATCCTGCTGATAGTAACGGAAAGGCCACAAACCAGAGAACTTTGTTGGTTACTGGCGAGGTAACGGTACGGGGCATGAAAAGTTAAGCGTCGACGAGGGCCTCCAGAAAAACACCACACTGGAGATAGAATTCAACAGGAGGGGCGGCGTATGGCGGAATGTCAAAAAAACGGCGCGGGAGGTCGGGCCAACATCATTGAGGGGGCGGAGGAATGAAGAGCCGGTGACACATCCCAAAGAAGGGGTCCAGGAGGATCTTTCAGCATAGAAGCAACAAAACAAGAAAAAAGAAAGGGGAGGAACAATAGAGATGGGGAAAAGATCTCCAAACGTGTCTGGCAGGGTGTAAATCAAGCTGCACCCTGCCTCGGGGTGTCCTCCCCGATCGCCCCTTTAGTCGCCATCGTTCAAACGCCGTAGAATGAGCGATAAATCGACCAAGGGGGGAGTGCAGTCAACTGGGCCTGGGAAACTAGGAAAAGTGCAGCTGACAAGGAACGCTGCACCGTCAAATTTGTAAATCACAGGAAAGAAACAGGAGAGCAGGTGGGGGGGCATTAGTACCAAAAGTTCAGACGGACGAAATAGACGGGAAAAGAGGTTGAGGAAAAAACACCCGGGTGCAAAGCGGTTGTGTGGGGCCTTTCATCAAAAAAGTGTATAAAAAGTTGCACCGCGATCATGCACATCGTGAGACTCAAAAAAGGAAGACCGAAACAATAAGTAGGATGCAACAATGAAGAAGCTCCATGGGGATAAAATCCCCGTTAGGGAGGAATAAAATACTGCAAGGTGGAAGAAAAGACTGATACCCACAAAAAAAAAATCAAAGAAGAATATAACACATGGGTGTTTCGAAAACATCAGGTTTCAGGGGAGGAAGGGGGGCAAAAAAAAAAAAACGGGGTGAAGTATGTTTTCCAACGTCCCACGCGCACTTTAGGCTCGGTTAGCGAACTGGGAAAAGAAGAAAGGCCGCGGTCGCACAGAGAGAAATTGGTACCACATCCTATACACACACCACTACTCCTTTTTCGTCTTTTGGCCAACATCTTTCCATCGTTCTTTGAAAAGCAAAGTAACCGGCGGAAACGGCAGAATTTATGAAACTCATCCGACATTACAAAGGAAGGGTGGAAACGTAGTTCAACATCTCCTTGAAAAAAAACCAAGAATCAAAGGGGTTCAAGGGGGAGCTGTTAGACGGGAAACAACTGTCGACGTTATCGTGTCTGCACGAAAGGGAGACCACAGAATAGTCTCCGGGGAAGGGTGGGTTCTGCAAGAGTGGGGGAACGAAAGGGGGGTTGCGCCTCACGAATAATCTCCCCACACCCATTGGTCGGCTGGGAAAGAGCAGGGGTCAGGAGGCTAAGAGACAGAGCCGAAATCCTATGTTCACGAGGACACAACCTCGTTTTGGGTTTTAATCCAGGACCTTTAGTTATTGCCAACTGGAGAAAAGGCTGGTCCGCAAATGGGTTGGCGGGTGGGGAAAACGTCACAAAAACGAATGATCGACATCCGAAGGGAGGGTCAAATAGGGGAAATCAACTTGCTGGGGGTGTGGCAGGGAAAACAGGGTAGTCCGGCAAACGAAGCGGGCAGCAATTGTCCTGGCAATAAAAAAGGCAACGAAATGTTTAAAAACATTAAGGGGAAGACACCCTATCAAGGGACAAAATGGCCGTCCCTGAAGGGAAGGTCCAAGGGGAGTTCAGGTTGGTGATGGGAAAAAAACTAATCCACGAGAACGCAACGGGTAATCGGAAAAACTTACGAGGGCGTTTGTTTATCAAGTCACAGAAAGGGGCACAATCAATGCGCCAGAAGGGATCGGGGGGTTTCTCTTGGTGCTGGCATGAGAGCTGCCAACCCCCCAGGACCGACGAACCAAAAAAGAGGTGTGAAGGAAAAAAGGCGCAAAGCGATCACGGGGGTTAAACCGCCTTGGAACGGAGTCGAGTCAAAAAACTGTCCTTTTTCCAGACATCAGACCGGAAGGAAATTAGGGGGGAAGCGAAGGAAAAATGAATCGCCGCCAAGATGGAAAGACGACCATCACCAAGGGAATGTGCACGGCCCTTACCACCAGGACAGGCGACTGTAGGTATAAGAAAAAACTCCAACGGATCAGGGGAGGGAAACGTGGGGGGGGGAACACCGCCTGATGGAGGGGGGGGACATAAAAAAAGTTCCATCGCCGGAGGGGAGGGGGAGTCGGCGAACACAGAAAAAACCTTTTCAGTATAACATTGGGGGGACCAATTGGGATAGACAATATACCTATACTGTGCCGGACGGGAAAATTAGAAGACGACGCCGCAAACGTCCCTGACGGGCTTAAGCGCCGCCGTTATATTGGCCTATCAAAAAAAACGCAAAGGGGAAGAAGATAAAGGAAGGCTATCAGCTTGCAACCTGGGGGGGGTCGGGGACAGACGGCCAGACAATCAGTCGAAAGGAAAGAAGGTGGGCAGAGGAGCGTCACTAAGTCCTCCGCGGGGTTGAGGGGGGTTTCCCGGGGAAAGGAAGTGGGAAAAGACGGCCCGCAGGGGGGCCTGTGCGGGGGGGAGGGTAGGGGCCAAAAAATCTGAGAAGCGTCGAATGAAGAAATTTGGCACTTCTGGAACACTGAAGTCGGTACGTAAAAGAAGGAGGGGGGGGCTGCGTCGAGGGAGAAAAAAAACAGAAAAAAAAAAGACTAGAATGACGGCCTCAAAAAAAGCAAGGGGAACCGGGGGCCACGATGGTTGGGAAAGGAAGCAGTTCCAGGTTTGTTTTCAATCATCGAACAAAGTGGGCGAGACAAAGGGGGGAGGAAAAAAAAAGTGGACAGACTGACCTGCAACGCTGCTCAGGGAAATGTCCGCTGCCCGGGAAGGGACCGTTTGTGAGGGAAAGGAGGCCCCCTACTAGGGTGTGAGGCGCTCCGACCACGAGATTAGGAGACCTGTAGGGCCAAGCACGGGAATCCACATGAAACAGGAGCAAAAGCGGGACGGGGAGTTGGGTGGTGAAGATGGGCTCCAGCGCGTCTGGGACACAGAGGGGAAACGGAAAAAAAAACAAAGGCCGTCCCGGTGAGGCGGTGACCCCCGGGGGGAAATCACAGAAAAAAAGGAATCCGTCGAGAAATTCAGCCCGCTTGGAGCATTCCTAAGCCGGCCCTAAAAAAAAAGGCGGTTCTCCAACAAAGCGGAAAAAAAGGCGCTTTTAGGAAAAAGAAACCCAATGTTAGGTCATAACAGATTGGTTTCATACAGGAGAAAAAAAATTTGGCGTTGCCAGAAAACAGGGTGGTACGGTCCAGTTGGAGAGACGTAAATAATGCAGTGAAAGGGGGGGATGAATGGGGGGGATAGGGGAAGGGAGGTGAAGAATGGAAAAGCTGAGAAAGAGGGGGAGGGGAGAAGGGGGTGCTGGGGGGGAGGAGGATAAGAGGGGGGAAGGGAAAGGGAGTGTATAAGGACGGGTAGGAAAGAGTGGATCGAATGAATAAAAGAGGTGAAAATGTAGGGGGGTGGGGATGGTGAAAAAGAGGTAGAGAGGGAAGCATGGGGGGAGGAGAGAGGATGGGTGGGGGAGGGGTAGAGGTAAGGGAAGGGTTAGGTGTTAAGGAGGTAGAAGGGAGGGTAGGGCGAAGTTTGAAGAGCGGGGAGGAAGGAAGAGAAAGAGGGGGGGTGGCGTAATGGGGGATGGGAAAAGGAGGGGGGAGGTGGGAGAGAGTGAGAAGGAGGTGGAGGAAAGGAAGGTGGTTTGATAAGGGGAGGAGAAGGATAGGGGGGGGGTAGGGGGGAGGAAATAATAGGGGTGGGGTAGGAGATGGAGAGGGAAAGTGGGGGAAGGGGGGGAAACAAAGTGAAGGAATGGGAAATGAGGGGAAGAGAGGAGGCGGGGGAGCGGAGAATAATTAGCAGGGGGGGAGAGGGGACAGGGAGGGAGAGTGAGGTAGAAGGGCAGGGGGGGGGGGGGGGGTGAGCATGGGGATGGTGTGGGGTGTATAGGGGGTGAAGAGGGAAGCAAGGGAGGAAGGAGATGGGATGATGGAGGGAGGCGGGGGTGGGAGAAGGGGTGAAGAGGGGATATGAGGAATTGGGGGGGGGGAAAAAGGCGAGAAAGTGCAATCGATGGGGAGTGAGATAAGGGGGAGGAGGGGGGGCGGGCGAGTAAGTAGGGGGGGGGGGGGGTGCAGTTGCGTGAAAGTGGAAGGGAGAAGAATAGGAGGGGGGGGGGTTGGGGGAGAAAATGTTGGGTTGATAGGGAATGGGAGATAGCAGTGCAGGACTGCGAGGGGGGGGGGGGGGGAGCGGTGTGGGGACGGAGTGGTAAGACGGGTGAGAGGAGGGTTTGGGTAAGTTGCTGGGGGGGAGGGGGGAGGAAACGAAACACAAGGTACGCTCAGGCAACCGAAAGCTAAATCTGCCGGATCACCGCCGCTGGACTGAAGTGCGAGTCGAAGGAGAAGAAAAGGGTGAAATAGGACTTTGACGGAGACCAAAGGGAAAAACGTATCTTTGAGGGGGGTGCCGTGCGCGGGGGGAAACTAGAAACAACAGGGGGGACAGGACCTCCTCGTAGGGGGGAAAAGGAACCAGCGGATTTACGTTGTCCAGAACTGAAAGCAGAGGGCGGAATCAAAAAGACCCCCCCCTTTTGGGGGAACGGCTGCGGCCACCTTGTCATGGAAACAGCCAACCGCAGAATCGGATCAATAAGAAAGAAGCGGGAAAAAAAAAACCGGGACAGAGGAAAAAAGTGGTTGCCTAACTGCCGACAGTAAAGGAAGGGGCGAGGGTCGTGCCAGGCAACGTCCGCGGGAGACGGAGAAGGGGGAAGGGGTTCACACAAAAAAAATGACGGCGTGACAAACAAAACTTTCTCTTTAAGGGAGGGGGGGGAAAAAGGGAAGATTGCAACCCTTATGGAACCGTTGCGCACGAAAATGCGCAGGATCAAAAGCGGTGGGGGGAAAAAAGACTAAACGGGGCGGAACGAAGAAACAGTTGCCTCCGGACAGGAGAGATAAGAAAGTACGAATGTGGTTCGACCGCCGCAGACAAGGGGGAGGGGACAAAGAGAGCGGGATTCAGGGGGTTGGGGGGGGAGGGGGCTCCCGTAGCAAAACCTTAACGCGTATTGGACGCCCAAGATTTTCTCTCCATTGCACGAATGGAGCAATGACGAGGGGGGGAGGAAGCGCGCGGGGGCAGAGAGGGGAAAAAAACGCAGCCAGGGAGCACAAAACCAAGAAAAGGAAAAGGGAGGGGGGAAAATAGATACCTCTGGGCGGCGATAACAAAAGATCTTAGAAAAGAGACACGAAGCACAAATGGAGCTCCATCTGTTGAAAAGGGAGGTATTAAATACGGGCTACCAATTAACGTGGTTCACCCTACCTTGACAATCGGACCAAACATGAAACAAAAGACTCGAGGAAACAAATAAGGGGGGCGGCATCTATAACTGTTCGGATTAAGTTCTCTTTGAAAAAAAACTGACGCTTTGCACAGAGGAAGAATGAAGTAGAACGAAGCGATCCGAACCTATATACTAACAACTCGGTGGGGGGGTGGCCTGCTCAGCAGGACGTAAGAAGGGAAAAAGTGTCAAGAAGTCCCTTCAAAGACTCTCTTAAAAACTTTTAAAAACACTGACCGCTAAAAAAAAAAACTGGCGTCCACGTCGGGGCATAAACAGTCTGAAGAAAACAGTAGGCAACGTTCATACAAAGAGGATCAAAAAGTTGGGGCGAAGACTAAAGGAGGGTCCAGTACGAGAACCCCGGCAAGCGGCAAAAGCAGTGTCCTCCCAAAGAAAGGGTCCGGGGGGAGAGCTGCTTCGTTGCAGGGGGCCAGGAAAAAGAGAAGAGAAATCATACTAGAATGGAAAAAAAAGCCCAGTCATCTCGAAAAAGAATCGTGGGGGTGATGGAATTCCCGCGGTGTTTTACAGCGGCAGAATCGGAAGGAATGAAATACGGGGGGTGGACGAGCCCGAGAAAAACCGTCAAAAAACTCGCCCAAAATGAGCATCAGCGCGGGGGGGGGCGACAGGCGATGCAAGACGCGGGGAACCTCGTTTTTCCAACCAGGGATGCTTAGGGGACGACCGAAAGGGAAGCACTTCCGGCACCAAGACCGAAAAACGGCCTTTCCATGAGACCATAAGCCGACGCTGTGGCTTGCGGAAGGAATGGGGGTTCCGACAAAAAGGAAACCGTCAAAAACAATGCGCAGCCAAAGGAACGTTTGTCTCGACATAGCGGAAATGGCGACAAATTGGGGGATGCAGGAAAGCCTGGCAATCCGCCAAATGGTTTGGGTAACGATGGGGGGACCGAACGGGGGACAAAGAAATCGCGGCCTATTCTATGAAGGGACTTTCGGGAGTCACGAAGCCCTGTTGGGTTCAAGCTAAAAAGACGTCCCGTAAGTGGGATAGGGAGAACAGAAAAGAAAGCAGGCTTCACCAACCAAGACGCAAGGGCTATGGGTCCTAATGTGTAGTGGGAAAAAAAACGCGAAGAGAAAACAGGGGAAAGAAAAAAGGGCAAGGTACGGGCGGGTACGAACAAAAGAAAAAGAAAAGAAAAGAACACCTGGGGGGGAAATTTCCGAATAATAGAGACCTCACCAACGTGAAACCCCTACTGAAAAAAAAAGGAAAAACAAATCACGCAGGGCGACCTCCAAAAACGAGGTCCTCCCGGTGCGACAAGATCTGGAAGCTGATGACAAGAAAGTTCCTCTGGAAAATATAGTGGAAGACCTTGGAGGTTGGAAAGGGGGGAGCGTTGCCGAACTTGGTTGGGGAAAGACTAGCGGGATTGGGTGCAAGACTTCTCCTCGCAATCCGCCGTCTTACGCGTCGCGTTGGTTAACTCCTATCCGCGATCCCTGATGCGAAAAGAAAGAAACCCGGAGCCACCTTTCTCGACGAGACAAAGGATTAACTCTAGACAAAGCTGGGGGAGGGGGAAGTAAGGGATTCCTCATCAATCCTTCATCTTCACCGAGAGGAAGAAGCAGGGGGGGTATTGGGGAGGGGCGAATGACAAGGGGCAGAGGATCTCTCCGTTTAAGACGCGTTCCAAACCAATCTTCTGCGGACCAAAAAACCCCTTATGCAGTCAGTTGGGGGGCGCGGCAGCCCAATTAGACGCACGAAAAAAACACCTAGGGTCATAATCAGAGGACGGTCCAATGGGGATCGGGGCAGGATGGGGAAGGGCGATACCATGGTGCCAAGGTCACCGGTGAAAAACGGTCCCAATGTATGGTTGCGAGATGATCGCCGATTGGAGCTATGCAAAGAATCATGTGGTAAAACCAAAGGCTCGAAACCAGAGCACTTGTGCGAATGGGCTAGGGAGGACCTAACGAGCACCGTGGGGGGTAAGTAGGACCAATCTCTGGGGGGGGTGAGGGCGGAGGGGAGGAGGGGCTGCGCTGCCATGCGAAGGTGGGCCCCAGCCAGGCGGGGTTGGGGCGGTTGGACCTTCCAGGAGTCGTGAAAAAAATCGACTAGGAAAGTGGAGGGGGCCAAAAGGGAGAGATACTCTTAAGAGCTGGGCAACCTTTTCTCCGTGACGTAAGGGAGGGGCTAAAAAATGCCAGCACAAACAAGAAAAAGAGACCGGGAAGAACGCCGCAGAAGGGGAAACCGACTGGCATTGGGCCAATAACCGGACGAGATCGAAGTAGGACGAGGAAGTTTTCGGGGGGTCGGAAGTCCTAAACATCAATAAAAAACAAAACCCGCTGGACTGGGGCAAGGGGAACGGCTGCCGGAGACAACGTCCTTTCGGGTTTGCCTTAATGGGGAAACATGACGTGGACAGCCCATGACGTTAAAAAACTTGGGACACCGCGAGGTTGCGTACTTAACAGCGAAGGCAAAAAACACCTTTTGGGTTGTCCCCCAAAGTTTCTCCTCCGGGTTGGGGGGCGGACTCTGAAGAGGGGGGGGGAAAAGGCACACCGCCTAAAAGTGGGGCTAAAGGTGATCGGGGGGGGAGGGCATCCATCCCCACGGGGAAACCGTCAATATCCAAAAGCGGTGTGTACGCGGCACGTCTGAACTCGCGCCCCGGGGACACGCGCAAGACACCATCCCGATCAGCGAACAAGCACCTTGGGGGTGGGGGACCAAAAAGATAAGTACCGTGATTTGCGCAAACACGGTGGTGTCTTTACCACCTCACATAAACTCGGGCCGAAGGATTCTGGGGGGACTCTACTAATTGCCGCACAGATAAACGTCTGGAAGGTCCAGCAGGGAAAAAAACACAGAACGCAATGGGGACAAAAAAAAAAAAAAAGGGGGAGTGGTTTTTCATGGGAACTTGAGCGGGACAAACCAGGAGCCTGGTCGCGAAGTTCAAAAAGAACTTCATTGGGGTCACGGCACGCCGTTTGAGTGGAGGGGGAAAAAAAAAAGGCATATTACTGGGTTAATGGCAAAGGACGGGTCCCCGCCACCGGCTCGAAAAACTCAGGGGGGAGTTGGGGGGTGGTGGACCCGCCTTTCTAGGACGGGACCGCCCTCACTGAAAAATCATCAAAGAGCCATGGGAAAAAAAGACCGCGGTACAGGAGCCAAATGACATGGAGGGGGGGTGCCCCAAAAGGACCAAAAAAAAAAAAAAAACAACAAACAAGGGGCTGGCGAAAAACATTTGGGAAGATGCAAACATTGGGAGCGCACGGACACTTGGTCGGAGAAAAGCTACCTTTGAATGTCACAAACCCTCCCGAACCTGCCCCAACAAATTTCGGAGCCATGGGGCTTAGGCAGGGGGGGCTTCTCCTTAGGGGGACGAAAAAGCACACCTTCACGGGGGGGAAAGGGCGTCATATGTTGAAGTAAGAATCACGCTTGGTTGCTGAAACACTTGCAACTGGGGGGACCATCACAATCAGCGGACGCCAGGGGAGGGGTGCAGCACGGGAGTTGACCGGGGCCTTTGAGGACGATGAGTGACGCAGCGAAAACCTCATATCCACCCTCTTTGTGGGAAAGATGTGGGGGACGGAAGAGGGGAAAAAGACCCTTTTTAAAAAAAAAAGGGGGGAAAAGCCTTGTCACCTTCAAACGACACACTCCTGAGAAAATACGGAACATGTTATCCCCAAGAAGGGGGCAGAAAGGCCAAGATTCTCTTAACGGCAAAAGCCTGTTTCACGATTCTAGCCTTCACCTGTAAAAGCCCCGCCCATGTGCTACGGTCGTCAAAGAGTCGATCCAAACACGTAAGTTCGTCTGACCATAGCACTAGACGGCATCAAAAAGACAAAAGTTGTTCTTGGTAGAGTTTGCAGGGAGAAAGTTCCCCCTTCAAAGGGTGATACCCAGGAAGAATCGTCTTTGGGGAGGCACAAAGTTGGCGATTGAGAGAGACGGTAGCGATAACCAACGGAGCTGCCCCCAAAAACATATTCGAATGGGAAAAAAAGTTTCATAACGGGGACGAGTCCCGCAAAGGTACAGGAAAAGATGATGGCAAGCAAGGGCGTACAAGAAACCCATCTGAGCGGGGGAAAACAAACTCTCACGGGGGTCAAAAAACAACACTCTCTGAAGAACGGGGAAGTGGCATGAGGCTTTTCGGGGTGGGGACCCAAACCGCAGTGGAGAAAAACCGTTGATAAGGAGTCAGAGTAACGGAACTGGAAATCACCCAGGGGGCGCAAAAAGAACTATAATGCAAAAGAAAAGGAAAAAAAGAAAAATGGGGGGATTGTGGTCGGCGGGGCAAAGGACGGCAAGGTCGCAACAGCTCCGACCGGAGCGGACGTCAAGAGTATCCACACATTTTAGTGAAAACAAGGTTGGCGAAAAAGTGGCACCAAGACGTAGATGGGGAAAAGACGGTGGGCAGGAGGCGGGGGGTTTCAAATGTCTCAGGGGATACCTGGAGGCAGCTTCAAAAGAGAGCCAGCGGGGACACGACCGAGGGGAAAACACGCAGAGAAGGTTTTCGGTACTGTGGGACCGAAGACGAGGAAAGATTAAGTTGAAAAAAGAAAGACAATAGGACCACAGAAAATGAAGGGGGATGACTCGCCGGGGGCAACACCTTTGGGACCGTGGGTAAAAAGGCAATTGACCGACAAGAACACTGATGGGAGGCGGGGCGGGTACAGCGTAAAAACAAGGCGGGGAAAAGGGGGATCTGCAGCCGGAGAAAAGGGGAAAAAACAATCTCAACGGCGGGGGAGGCCGATTTTACACAAGGTGTTGGACCGTCAAGGAAATAATCGAAACCACAACACCGGGTTCGGCACTAAAAAGAAGAAGGGAGGCTCGAGCAGAACTATATTAGAATGAAGGGAAGTAGGGTCACCAATTTAGGGGGAAGGAAAACGACCGACAAAGGGGAGGATGCAACATTCCTACCGGGGCCACGGTGCGCCAGGTGGATGGGGTGCGGAATCGAAGGCTAGGGATCAACGCTGGCGAAGGGGGGGGGGGGAAAAGGGGAAAACTTTGCAAAGGGTACAGAGAAGTTAGTAGAAAAAAAAGGACCGGGGACGGTAAAGTTCACCTGTTCAGAAAACGAAAATGGGGGGGCCAGGGGGCTCCCAAACGGACATTGCACGATGGAGACGACGCCTTTCCGGCAAGGTTCACACGGGGGTGGCCGACAAAATAAACAAACGACGTATCGTAGCCCGACAGGGGAGGGCCTGGAGTTGGGATCAACACACGGCAAAAAGCATGCACCAAAAAAACGGTAATGGTATTTTTACGCGGGTGAAATTGCCCATCGTTGAGGTCCGCCGACGCAACGGATAAGTTGCCGAGCGGCAGAGATCTTCCTGCAAAAACAAAAAAATTGGGCGAGTACACGAAGTCAACGTGGGCCACGCCACAACCAATGAAGGCGGCCACGGGGGGGTCAAAATCATCGGGGGGGCGGCCAGTTCACTTACGAAGTCACAAACGGAAATGCCTGGAAAGCCACCGAGCGAGGGGGTAACCTGGGTTTTAAGACCATCGACCACGGGACTATCCTGGAAAAACAAGGGATGTCGTGGAACAGGGCGGCAATTTCAAGGAGGGCATCGGAGGCGATAAAGAAAAAACGGGGGTCGAGACCTTTTTCCATGGGGGAGGAAACGGTAACAAGAGAAATTGCAAAACCTAGGATGTCTATCTATGTGAGGCGCTCAAAGGGGCCGGAAAAGAGCAATTTAGGGGGATGCATCAAAAAAGAAAGCAGGGGTTGGCAAAAACTCCAGTCGATCGCAAAAAGTTGGCCCCTTTAGCCAAGCCTGGGGGAAACAACTCCAAAGGCGGCGGGGGGGGGGGTGGGGGGGGATTCCATTCGGAAACAACGCTGGGGGGGGAAAAAGGCCGTTCATTGTTGAAGGCGGAAGGTGCGGAACGTATTTCAGCTGGCCAGTCGGCGATGAAGGCACGGAACGGAAAAAAAAAAGGAATTGTAGGAAGAAGTGACACTGGGTCGAAAAAGACGCTCTCTGAAAAGAAGTCGGGGAATACAACCCGGGGACCACGATAGTGAAAGCGGGTCTGGTGGGGGCATCATAAAACAAAGGCCACGAATGCGAAACGGGGGGCGGTAGGACCTTTGAGAAAGACTGCTCCCGGGGGAAAAATGTTTTCGGCGCAAGGCGGAGCGGGAAAGATAGCACCAAGATCTTGGCGAGGCTTTCAAAAGGACTTTATACCCACAGATCAGTGGGGGACATAAAGTCCAACCACCAGAAAAAAAAATACGGTCTACAAAGATAGGGTGAGGGGGGGTGGTGAACGTAGATTTGGAACGAAAATTTTAGGACGGCGCGAGGGCTGCGCAAACGGATAAAAATCCCGCTCCGGACTAGAATGACAGGGACGGCGGAACAAGGAAAGGGACGACCGAACTTTCGTTGGTCAATCCACCAAAATGGAAAAATGTTGCGCTTAAGGCAGACCCAATTGGGCAATTCGAGTCCAGAAAAGAAGACCGTGTTGGCGAAACAAAAAAAATGGTCAGTTGGAGGACCCAAAACACTGACATCCGCAGCCAACAGCCACGAACGGATCACCTCCATCGGGCCACATGAAAAGGAGGTGCTACCGCGAACTAAGCCACCGTGGGGGAGCTGCTTCTCATCGCAAGCGGGACACGCCGAGGTCTAGTGGTGAAAAAAAGACGGGGGCACACACCAAGGAGGGGGCAGTCCCATCCCTGGAAAAGCGGGGGGCAGGAAAGAGGGGGGGGGGGGGTTATAATGGCGAGATTTTGGGGGCGGAAGAGACATCAATGGGGGGGGCCAGAAAGGGAGATTTACACAAAAACCCGAATAAGGGGGACTCAGGGGGGGAAAGCCTCGTACGGTTGGGCATGGACTTCCATAGGGGGGGGGAAAAGAAGGGAGATGAAAAGCCCAACAACGGAATCCTCGGAGGTGGCGCCAAAAGTACCTCAAAGGGGGATGAAAGCTTTCAACGGGGGGGTGCGCGGTTCAACCCCTGGGATAGGGGGAGGATTGAGCACCCCAAACGACAAGAAAGGGGGGGGGAGAGGATCACCGGTGTGGAAGATCCACGTCGGAAGGAAGATGTCGTCGACTAAAAGGGGCCAGGGGTGCAACCGAACGGGCAACCACCACAAAAAAAGCAAATCCCTTACACCCAGTCCGACCGGGCCGAAGAAAAAAACTTCCCTAGAAAAGGCGCTCTTTGTGTTGTTAACATGTTGGGGGGGGGGTGGAAAAGGGTCCAAGGGCCACCCTACGAAGGGTGGGGGGTCGCGTTTCCGTCAGAATGGTGGCGCAAAGACAAATTGGAGGAGGTCAAAAGGGAGGAAGGGAAACTGGAGAGATTCCCATGACAGGAGATAGAGAAAAAAACAAATATAGGGAAAGAGAAAGAGAAATGCCCCGAGGCTCAAAAGCTGCCCGCGCGCGAAACCTAATCTTCAGGAACCAAGCCGGGTATAAATAAGGTTCAGACACATTCAAAGTAAAGGGGAAAAACTACCGGGAAACGACCAACAAAAGAAAACAAAAAGCGCTGCTGGAAAAAATAAGGGTTAAAAGGAAAACGAACGGAAAAAAGCTAACTTATCAGCTTCCTGAAAAAAAACGAGGTCTGATTGGGCCAGTTTCGGAGAAACGAGGGGCTCGAGAAGAAAAAAAAAACTAATTTCTCCACCGCGTGATCCTCACAGCAAACAAATCCTCCCAAAACCCCCCCCCCCCCCCCCAAAGCGCCCCTGGGGGAACCTGACGGAATCCACGAAAACGGGTTCGCACCGTACCGAAGGGGGAGAAACGGGCCTTAAAGAAAAAGGAAGAGACCCGACCGCGGTGTCGAATGAATGTAACCGCACTTCCTGTGGGAGTTAGAAAAAGTGCCGACGCCGGTCTTTCGGAAGGAAAACGATGCACAACCCGGTAACACCAAAAGGACCTAATGGTGGGGAAAGGGGGAAGCCAGAGGTAGGGTCCGTCCGGGGACAGAAAAAAATCGGGGACAGCAAAAGAAGAAGTATGTCGGCTGAAAAAAAGGGCAAACGATCCTAACAAGAATTCACGTCAAACGGTTGTGGGGTAACAGCGAAGACGAGCCAAGGAAGAGGAAAGTGGGAAAGTCCCTGGGGTTTTGTTTGCGAAGGGACAGAGACCCCCGGAAAAACAACCGCCCCTCTTGAGAGGGAGGGTAACGCTGCTATTCTGCAAAAAAGAGTTGGCACAGGTCAACACCAAAGGGGCTGAATACGGGGGGAAAAGCCGCGGCACACAATCAGCCTGGGGGGGTAAAAGCCTTTGAACGTGGAAGCCGAGAAAGGGGCTGCGGGAAAAATGGGGATGGGGGGAGTTTGTAACGGGACCGTAAAGAAAAAAACAAACCTAAGGCAAGTGGCCCTGAAGTTGCACGGAATAAGAAGGGGGGGCCTGGGGGGGAGGAAGTCAAGGAACCTGAAGAGAGACCAACCCTCCCCACATGGGGGGTTTAGTCGTGGGGCGGGAGGGAGACTGAGAATGAGGAAATACCAAGATTGTTTCTCCTTTTCTTGGGTAGCAGGCAACGACGACCAAAAGATGGGGGAACTGTTTGTGTAGAAGTGGATTCGCGGGCCGAGATCATCTTCTCAAAAATTGCAAGGACTATTTTGACGATGTGAATGTGGGGGGGTATAGCAGTGTACCAACATGGATGTGCAAAAATTAACCTACGACGAAAAACGCATAACAAAGAAGACAGTTTTGCCGAGTAAATCCTCACCAACTCTTAAAAAAAAAAACCCCTCCTCAAAAACATCTACTACATGTTTCGCCGGCACCGTACCCTTGTCCAGAAACGTGCAAAGGGGCGGGGTCCGCTGTATTTACAAACGAAGCAAGGGAAAGAGCAGGCCCTTGAGCCTGTTGGAGGCCGACAGAAATTTCTTCTCACGCAAGGGGGGGAAAGAAAAACATGAGAAGTGACCCGGGGGGGGGGGGGGGGGGGGGTTCCTAACTCTTCGGCGACGGAACCATATTTGTTGGAAAAGAAGCCGTCACGGGAGGGCAAGGGGTGGGACCCTACAGGCTTCGACACGACGCGCCAGGAAGCAACAAGTAACTTAAACAGGGGAACAGCGGAGGGAAACCAGGACTGGAAGGAAAAGAAGAAAAAAGCCCTAAACGAATCGCCTCGAGGAAATGATTTAGTTCAAGGGCTTGGAGGGGGGGCCAATTTACAAAATCTTGATAGAAAGGCCCTATCAACAAAAAAGGCCTATCTGCTAAGAGACACCTAATGCTAGGGGGCAGCGGCTGAAAAATCGCGCTCTCCACAAAAAAAGTGCTAGGTAAGACGGCCACCGAGGGTAAAGATGAAAAGGGAGCAGCATGGTCAAAAAAGTTTCAAGGGGAAAAAAAGGTCCCTGGGGGACTCAATATCTCCGACAGAAGCGGTTGAAGGCATGCAACTAAACATCCATTCGGTGGTTCCACGCAGACAAATTTAGTTCTAAAGGACTCACTACATTTTCGCGGGTGGGGAAGGTGTTCATGGTTAGTAAAAAGGCAGCGGGGATGGCTTTCAAAAGGCTCATGGGCCATGTGAGAAGCGTTGGTCCTCCTGGGGGGGAAAAAAAAGGGGCAGTAAAAAATTTGGAGTGGGTGCGGGCAAAACTTCCCCAGGGAAAAGATACCACATAGCGGGGGTCAACAAACTATAAGCAGGCAAGATATTCACCCTGAGGGCCTTTTGAGGCAATCAAAAAGGGGACCTATGGAAGCAAAACAAAAATCAAAAAAGAGTAGACCATGAATCTTCAGGAACCCATGGTTGCATGTTTTAATTAAACCACTACGAATTGGTCAACGAGCCCTAACTTCTGTCCCTCGGGGATTGCGGTGAGTCCTATGGTGATGTCCGGGGGCATAAAATAATCAAAAAGTCCGAAATAAACCTGCACACACAAGGGCCAATACGGAAAGACAGAGGAAAGGGGGGAGCGGGCAAAGAACCTGGAAACAGTTTTTCGTCATAACAATGAAGGAAAACTGCTGTACGGGGATGCGTTTGTGTGATTCGGGAACCAACTGCAACCAACGGATCCAAGTGGGGGAAATTTCACCCCAGAAGGTCAAGAAAAAAGGGGGGACCAAACTCTCGAAGCCACGTAACCCTACCAAAGGGCGCAAAGTGGCGAGGGTTCTAAAAAAAAAGGGGGGCCAAAAGCACTCCCGGTCAGTCCTGCCGTCCAAAATCAATCATCAGCAACTGTCCGGAGGTGTGAAGAACAATTCGATAGTCTGTCCGGAGACAGCAAGACCTCCAAAACCGGGGATCGCTGGGAAAACTACTCGACACGGGGTTTTTATCTGGCCGCAAAAAAAACCTGTTTCCTGTTGACCCCTCGCTTACTCCAGTGCGAAAAGGGGGGAGGGGGGAGGGTGAGATGATCGGCCCAAAGCCCAAGATAGAGGATGGCCAATAGCAACCGGATCGACGCATAACATGCATCTTTGATTTGGTTCAGAATGGGGGGGGGGTAGGGAAAACTTCCACGGTGGAAGGGGCTGCGGGGTTGCAAATCAAAAGGCGCACCTTGTTCAGCGCCTGTAGGGGCAATGAAAAAGGAAAGATGGGACCGGGGGAAAAAAGGGAACGCCACCTGCCTACGAAACGCGAAGAGGGAAACGCGGAGTTGTGGTTCGGGCCGCAAGAGGAGTGGATTAACAGATCACACCAATTAGCAGCGACAGAGAAAGTGGGAAAAAGACGTTTGGTCCGAACACATACTTCTTCGATGGGCAAGGACCCTGGGAAACCGGAAAACGGTGGAAAAAATGGATATTCCAAAGGGGTTAGCGGGGCGCCATCCTCATATGGAAAAAGAAGGGGGACTTCTTTCAGGAAAGGCACAAGGGCTGATTCCAGGGTTCGTACGAAAATTTTTTGGGCATTAACTGGTTTTCAAAGGGAAAGTCAACCATACCTCGTTAGGCAAGAAAGTGTTAGATGAGCGAAATTTTGTACCCTTTAAACGGAGTGGGGGGACCTCAAGAAAAAACCGGAAAAGATGTGCCCGCACGCGTGTTGACCTGGTACCAGCTGCGAAAAATCTTTACGCATATCCGCATCGGAGCTCTAGTTGGGCGGGACTGTTGGGGAGAAGAGGTTTCCCGGGAAAAGGACACCCCGCAGACTTTGCCTGAAGGCAATACTCCCGGGGTGCGCATGAGGAACACGGCTGTCGACTGGAACGATGACTGCCAAGCGGAATCGGGTGCTCCAAGGTCCTTGGGCCGATGCGACGGCAAATGAGGAAACCCACGGGGGGGCGGAGATCATAGAAGTACTCAAAAAAAAAACGGATGAAGGAGGAAAGGAACGAAAAGTACGAGCAACAGGGTGTGCTGGGGGAGGAAGGCCGGGAAGGATGAAACAGACCATCGGGAACCTCCCTCCTAGGCGATGGGTGTCCGAAGGAGCGAAAAAAGAAAGTGTCGAGAGATTCCTGATTTTCTTAGTAGGCGTGACGACGCAATGTACAAAAAAAAGGGGGAAACCGTCAACGAAAGGAAGCAAACAGAGGGAAGTTGACAAACCGGACTAATCAGAGGAGCGAAGCAAAAAGGTCACAGGGGGGGAGGCTAGTGGAAGAGGGGGAAGGGGGAAGAAAGTTTTAAGAAAAACAACGTTTGGGAAATATCAAAGATATACGTCTGAACCAAAAACCTAGCAGGAAAACTAAAGGGAAAGCAAAAAACAGAACCATACCGTTGGTGCAGGACAAGGAAAAAAAAAAAGAAAGGGAGAGCTATCGAAAAAAGAGACGGCGCTCGGAATAGTGAAAAGTTTCTGGGAAAGACCGGGGCAAAACAATAGAGGGTGAAGAAAAGTGAGAAGGGGGAGGCCCACGCGGGGACCTGTGAAGGTCGGTGTAATTATCCTGGGAGGGAAGATCAAACGAAAATAGTAAAACACAAGGAAGAGGGTGAACGTCGGGGACTAGAATTTTGAAGGACGGGGAGGACGCAAAATTCGGTCCAGAGAAAAGTGAAGACCTCTTAAAGACATAATTTGCGAGGAACTGACAGAAAATGTCAAAAGGGTCCGTAAGGCAAAGATGGAAAAAGCACGCTTGATGGCAGACCTTTTCAAGATGAAAAAAACCGGGGAAAAAGACTTTAGGGATTGTGGGGAAGGAGACCAGACTCATAATGAACAACGCTTAAAGATGTGGGAATGGGGGGGACGAACACCTGGAGAAGCAAACCAAAAAGTTGGAGGAGAGAGCGGGGTTCTCGCTAAATCAGGAAAACGCCAGGGGAGCGAGAACAAGTGGGGTAAAAAGTGGAGATTACGGAAGTTTAATTCGCTGACGAAATGCCACACTTCAAAATGATGGTCAGTGAAAGGAAAAGGGAGGAGGGCCTAGCGGGATAAGAAACATGGGGGTTGAACAAGGTAGGAACAAAATGTCCCCTCAAAACAGCAGAACAAAGGGGTAGTAAATCAAAGGGAATGAAAGAGCAAATTGCCAGAGGGAAGCCTTTCAAGTGAAAAGGTAAGAGGGGGAAAGGAGTCGCACAACGACAAAGACCAAAGTAATAAGAAAGACATAAGACGCCGGGGGAGTGGGAGACACCAAAAGGGGCGGGCTCGAGTTTTGAGGGGTGGGAGCTTGGTGATGCAGTCCGGGTTCCGCAGACGACACCAGAGTAATGGTTAGCCAATAGAATACGGGCAAGGGCAGCAGGGAAGCGTGGCAACAAGCAGTTCGAGCTGAGCACGAGGACGGGGGAACAGCCCAACTCGAAACGGTTAGGAAACGCCGAATGGCAGAGAGACAGAAAAACTGCCAAGCACCCAAGAGAAATTGCCTGCCAGACCCACGAGAGAAACGGTGGATCCGGAGGGGACCCAGGAAAAGTGATAGGTGAGACTCAACGTTTACACCCAAAAGGGTATTGATGTTCAAGGGATTTTCAGGGAATCACCGTACTATTAGCAAGAAAGTGGGTCGAGACACTTGGCATGAAAGAAGAATAGCGAATACTTTGCACGGGACGGATGTTCAAAAGAAGCAAATATTCGAGGGCGGGGGCCTCAGGTCGGGAAGCGGGCAAGGTAAAGCAGGAGCACAGAAGAGAAAACTGGGACCGCTAATAAAAGGTCCTTAGAAAATTCTTGAACCAAACCTTGCCACTCCAAAAGGACGTCGCTTCAAGTAGGAGAGAGGAAAAGAGGGAAAATCCCGTAGGATCCGACGGTGCGGGGGGGGACGGAAATGATGTTGTATCGTCCGGCAGAAAAAAGGGGACAAACCGTCTCGAACCTACGGCTGTTCAGCGGAGGGAAAGCAGGGAGAAGGTGGTGAATTCGGAGAATGGGTAGAAAAGAAGTATTCCGAAGAAGGACCTTCCTAAAGACCGGGCCACTATGGGTTGAGGGTGGGCAATCACAGGACACAGAGGAGATTGCGTTAACGAACGGGAGGCCACCTGCAAGCTATTTTACGACTGCCTAGGCAAAAAGGGGGGGCGGATTTAGGCCAAAGGAGGGTCCGCGTCCGCTAAAAGCCGAAGATCGTGGGGAAAGCCCTTTTCTAAGAAAATCCACCAAGAGACAAGAATTCGGAAATGAGCAGCAGAAGGAAAGGGGGGATTGCTCCGGACTCAGGAATTTAAACCAGGACCAGCTGGGGAGGCTGCCCAGAAAGGAAAGTCAGAAAGTCCTCCATATAATAGGAGGAGAAACGAAGGAAGAGGACAAACAACAACGGAAGGGGCGCTTTTCAAGGGGGCAGAACAAAAATGAGGTCTCCATACGACTTTCAAAAAAAAAAAAAGGCGGAGAGCGTGACGGGGGTCAAGGTGGGCCACAAAAGGAAGCAGCCCGAGAACGCTAAAAGGAAGGCAATAAAAGGGGGGAAAGGAGCAATGGCAGCATTGAAAAACAGTGGTCGGAAAAGTAATGTTAATCAGAAAAGGTAAATCTGGGTCGTCAAGAAGGAAGGAGAAAAGCCGGGAGGGAGCGGTGAGGGAGGAAAAGGGTTTTGAAAAATGTGGAGCAACTACACAGAACAAAAGGAGTAGGCCCGCCAAGGACAGGACGGTCACAAGAAACCGGCGGGGGAAATGACTACCCGATTTTCCGAACGTAATAGGTCTACGGAGTGGAGGTCCGTCTGTTGCGGGAAGCAAAAGGAAGCAGTAAGTTGCGCCACGAAGAGCTGACCCACTGGCGGGTTGTGCGAAGGAGGAATCTTAACGGATTAGAAAGAAGATATGAAACGGGGGGAATAAAAAAGCGAATAGCCGCCAGGTTAGAACTGGGAAGGTGGAAGGAAGTTTCTCTGGCCGGCAAGTCCCAAGGAAGAAACGACGAGGTGAGGAAGGAAAGGGAAAGGAATCACTCGAGGTCGGGGGAGAAGAGGTCGTCTACTAACTTACAACGAGGGAAAACTCCCCCCGGGGGGGGGAGAGAAAACTATAAACGTGAACCTTTCAGGGACAGACAAAGGCAAATTGCAGAAGAGCAGAGGTTGCATGGGGGTTGAAGTGGTGTGAACGGTAGTGGGGTGGAAAACAACAAGAACGGTCTTTGTGAACGCCAAGGAGTGGGGATCAAACGAGGGGCATTAACGAGGGGGAAAAAAAGAGCAAAGCGGTACTGACGGTAAGGACAGCAGGTCTCTCAAAAAAATAACAAAAAGGAGGAAAAAGAAAAACGCAGTCCTCCCTCAAAAACTCCAAAAAGACAAAAGTAGGTTCGACCGGGACTTAATCTGATAGTAAACGGGGGAGACCGCGCCGTAGTGGAACCGAAAGGGCCAAAAGCCGAAAGAAAATACCAGGGGAGGACATGGCGGTGGGGGGAGTCAGCACGGGGAAAACGGAGCCGAGGAGGGAGCTTGTACCCCTGAGAGGAAAAAACAAAGCCATTAGAAAGAAGGGAGGTCCGACCGATATACTCGAAAACCAACGAGTGGGGGAGAACAGGTACGCAACAGAGAAGTAATACAGTGAGCCACAAAGAAAAACTTGGACCGGAACTTGCGGACCCAGGCGTCCACAACGTGGGATCCAAAAGGGAGAGACCATCGCAGCCCGTCACACAAGAGACACCGCGGATGTGAGGGATGAAAGGAAACGAGCAGGGAAAACCGGAAACACCCGGCCAGACAAAAAAAAAAAAAATTAAAGAAGATAGGGCGGAAAAAAAGGGCGGGAAATAAAGGAGACGCGAATTTCCAAACCAGGGTCCACTGAGGGAAAGATCACTCGCCGACCACCCAAGATCGCCACGCAGGAGGGTCGGCAAAAGCCCAGGGAGGAAGGGAACTGTTTGGTTAGAGCAGAGAAGGGGCAAAAACCAAGCCAAAAGGCCAAACAAACACAAAAAGCCACGGACGGGAACCGCTTGAAAAAAAAAGGGGATGAGTAACAGGCCCGAAAAGGCACCTTCACGTGACAGGAAAAAAAAAAGTGCCGAGAAGAGGGGGGAGGGGAACTTAAAATAAGTGGGTAGGGGCCTCAACGGGAAACGCACGGGAGGGAAAGCCGCCGTCGGCGTTTGTGATGACAAGGAACTGCGAAGGAAATGGGGGGGGGGGGGGCAGGCCGGAAAGCGCAATGGTTGGGAGACGACTTGGAAGGAGAGTTGACGAGAAGTCAGAAAGGTCGAAATACGGGAGGAACTTTAAGTAGTCACCGTGTTGTGGCGTCACTCTCAACTTAAGGACCCTGGGTAAGGGGGGGAAACGGGGAGTAATTATAATGAAAAAAAAAACCAAGAGGAACCCCCAGAGGGAAGTATGAAATTGAGAGAGCAGGTGACTACATAAAGTGCCGGCGGTCTACAGATGGGGGACAGCGCCCCGAAACGCATAAAAACCAGGGGCATTTTGGGGACTATGAATGCCGAAAATCCGACTACGAAAATCTCAAAAAAGAAGCAGGTGAACCACCACAAACCACGGTTCAAAGAAAAAGCAGAAGTTAGGTGAGAAAATCTACCGTGGAGTCAGGGGAAATAACAAAAAAAACGGCCGTCCGGGAAAAAAAAACACTATGGGGGGGGCACAAGGGGGGAGACTTTGAACTACCGAAAAAACTGGTTCGGCGGGGGCTGGGTGCTACAATCTAAGCACGACCGAAAAAGCGGAAAAAAAAACAAGGTCGAACCCCCACGGGAAAGAACGAGTCGAGGGTCACTAACGTGGCCCCAGAGAAATCCTAGGCCCGAATGGACCACAACTGCAAACATTACTGGACGCAAAGGCAACAATCGGAAGCCGCATCATTAGTTATGAAACTAAAAAAAAAGTATTCACTCACTTTCCTACTAAGGAAGTAGGGGGGGGGTTCACTTCTATACACAAAAAGTCTGAAATGACTGGAAAAAATTTCAGAGTCAGGCAGGGTCCGGATGAAAGACCAGATAGGGCTTCAAGGGAAAAAAAGCCAGACTCGGCGAAAAGAAATCGTGAACCGTGAAATTGTTAATCCGGAAGTCAGACGGGAAGAAAATTGAAAAAAAAAAAAGGAAAGAACCCCAAGTGGGCAAAAAAGGCTCAAGTCCCAATGGGTGATCATAGAAGAAGGCCCAGATGGGAGAGGGTAAATGCCCGGATCAAAAGGAAACATGCCAAGGGCGATAACCTAAAAAAAAGTTTTCCTCTGGATAGAACCCTCCTAGTGCAAAATGATCGTGTGGGGGGTTTTCTTCATCGGAAAGGGGGGGGAATTGAGAAGGAGGAAAGATCGTTCGACGAAGGCCATTTCTCGAATGGGCCAGAATGGCCAGGAAAGCGTTGAAGAATGGGGGGCTCCAGGAAGAGTTAGCAGAAAGATTGGTGAAAAAGGGGGGCAAAAACAGAATAGATCTGCCGGAGAGTTAAAAAAAATTGGGAAGGAAGAGATTCATTCCAAGAAAAAAGAGGCCAACTAATAATAGCCGAGGGGACAATGCCAACGGAAAAGGTTGCAAGTGGATAAAAGAAATGGGAAAGGCCCGGAGAAAAACCCACTTGCAACGGTTGTACGGGTTGTACGTGTGGAGGTCTATTGTATGGATTGCGAAAAAAAAAAGTAAACCGCTTGAAAAAAATTGGGGGGGACACGGAAGGGACGGGAGGGGGGCCAGACTTGGGAAAGGGACCCGTGGTGTGAGAATTAAAGGGGAAAATGGGTCGGTACTAAAAAAAGGGAAAACAGAAAAAAGGCTGGGGGACCAGCCTGTTAAAGAACTACGTAAAAAGCAACCAGATTGAGGTCCAGGGGAACCAAATGGGACAGAGGGGAGGGGGCGGAGGGGGGGTAAAGGCCAGGAAAGGACCGATAAATTGGGTGGTCCAAGGGCGCAATGGGTTCTGAAAGGTCGGAAAAAATAAAAGGGGACTGGTAGTTGCTGGCAGATTCACAAAAGCGTGGTGACCAGGAAACTCGCGTTGGGTCAGATTCAGGAATGTCTGACTTAGGAAGGATCTGTGTGTCTTACAAACGATATAAGGCAAAACGTGGGGGGGGGGATCTTATTCCTTTACTTAGGGGGGAAAAAGAACCGGGGGGTGGAAGGGGAAACAAGAACTCGGAAAAAGAAAAGGCGAAGGAAAAAATGCTGGTCTCTACGGAATAGGCCGCCAGAAATAAAGGGGACTCCGTTTTAAGGTGGGGTAAAACGGACCAAAAGAAAGGGGAATGGGTTCAAAGAAAGATGGGGGAACGTGACACCAAAATATCGCCACTTGATCACAAGCGAACTTCGGACACTTGTTCCGAGCCGTGTTGGGGGGAAGTTGGGGAAGGGGCAAGAAAAGAGGAGGGGGGGAATTGACTTCCTGGGGGGAAAAAAGAAAAAAAAAATAGGCTTGGGTGGGGAAAGCTACCTTGGGGGAGGGGGGGAAAGCTTCGAGGAAAAAACAACCTTCCAAGAAAGCACGGAGCCAGGGATTTTGGAGCCCTCTGGGGGGAAAAAAACACCGATCACTCGGAAAAACAAGACGGATTGGTGCAAACCGTGCCCCATCTCAATGCCAGGGGGAGAAAAAAGTTATGCCTTGGAAGCGCGAAAAGGATTGGGGGAGGAAAAAAAGAAAAGGGGGAAACCCATTGCCGGGGATTTCTACCCGAACCGGGAAAAGGAGGGATACAATTGTACGTCGTACAATGTGGGGTACTCATCCTGGAAAATGGGGGCACTATCCGGGTGGACTTCGGAAAAAGAAATGGAGAAAAAGGGGACAGCGGGGCCCAAACAGGGGGTCCTACAGTACTATTGTGACAGGCCAACAAAAAGACCCCGTCACGACGGGGGAATTGGGGAAGCCATCTGGGGGGACATGGCCAAAAAAAGGGGCGTCCGAGATGTACTACCGCCACAAACGAGAAAAGAGAACGTTTGCGGAACAGGTTTGGCGGAAAAGGGGAAAGAGGTCCCCGGAAGGGGGGCGCAAGACTAGGATGCTGCAACCTGGTCCCGACAGGAACCTCCCTTAAATCGAGAGGAACCTAAATGACGAAAGATGGCCGGAAGGCCAAGGGAAGGAGGGACAAAACTGGGTGCCGAGGGCAAGACCATCCTTTAACCAACCTACTCCCACAAAAGGGGGAGAAAAACGAATCTACGACTCAAAAACAACGAAAAAGTATTCGAGGAAAAGGGGGGGATCGACGCAAGAAGGGGGGAGGGGTCTAAGGCTAATGAAAAGGAAAGCAAAAATGGGAGATGGTGTCACGAAAGGAGGCTTGAACAGTAAAAGCCAAATGGCGGGGAAGAAAAGGAGAGAAAGGTGTTTAATCATCTTCCACGGAGGGAAAGTCTGGCCCAGAGGGGGACAAAAAAAAAAAAAAAAAATTGCCAAGGAAAAAACGTCCTTTAATAACCTAACGAAAGGATAGGGAAAGCAAGAAAAAAAGGACTGCATCATCTAAAGGGACTCCGGTCAACACGCGAAAGGAAAGACCAAGGGGTCCTGGTCTGGGGGGAAACGGTCACACCCGCAACAGTAACAACACAAAAGGGCATACTAAAGGATCCAGGACGAAAAAGCAAAAAGAAGACTCAACATGAAAAAGAAGAAAAAAAAGGGCCTTAACCAAATTAGTAAAAAAGGGGGGGGTCTTTAGGCAAGGGAAGAAAAGGCTCTCCAAGGCGGAGGAGAACTCCAAGGTGGAACAAAAAACCCCCCAAAAAAAATGGGTGAAAAAAACTTAGGCAAGAGGCACCAAACAAGAAGTGGGCGGAAAAAAAGGAACTGGGTCAAAATTGGGGATCAGGGGTCCGAAAAGGGGGGGTCCTGGGGGTCTAAAGAGAAAAAAACGGAAACGCCGGGAACAAAAAAAACGAGGGTTAACGACGATAAGTGTTTGAAAGGAAAAAGGGGGGGGCCAGAAAACTCGGTCCAGACTGAAGGGAAAAACAGAAAAGAAGGAAAGGAGACTTCAGGGTTGTGAAAAGGATGACTCGCCTAAAAAAAAGAAAGGGCCCGGGGGGTTGGGGACGCTCAATCTCGTGTTGGGGGAACACACAGAAATACGCTGGTGAAGGTCGCAAAAAAAAAAAAACCGCTTAATTTATCGGCAGGAACAAGATCCGGACGAAAAAGAAGAAGTCGGGCAAAGAACGGGGAGACAAGGGTTTGCGCCGAAAAGGATAAACTAAAAAAAAAACCACACCAGGGGGCGCCGAGAGCTGAGGACGCGAAAAAGAAAGGGAAGACACTTATGAGGGGGCCGCGGGCCAAAACCGTTGTCACTAAAAGGCGAGCCTACCTGTACGGGAAACTTCGACCGCGAAAGTGGGGGGGAGCCAAGGGTAGTTTGAGGGGGGAAGGAAAAAAAAGAGCGAGAGCCACGGCTAGTGAAGTTGAAGTGGGGAGGGGGGGGGGGGCAGCAGGTTAGTCCAGACAACGGACAGGTCAGCCGTGGTGGTCCGGCAGGGGGAGAAAGAAGACTCCAAAAGGCAGGACACGGAAAAACTTGGAGGGGAAAAAAAGGGGAAAGGACCACATGAACGGTGCAAGTTGACAGAACGGGTTTGAATTCGACCGACACCAGACAAGAAAAACCTATCGAGGAAAAAAAAGGGGACGGTGGGGGGATGGGGAAAGAACAGACAAAATGGGCTACATCCGTAGCTTAGGGGGGGGGGTCGAGGGTGGCTGGATATGGGGGGGGGGGGGGGCAAAGTCCTCCTAAAAGGAGAAGGAAAAACACCTAGCCACCGTAGGACAGGAGGGGTGAAACCACACCTGTCATTGCATAGAAGGAAAAGGAATCCGGCAAAACAAAAAGCCCCAAGGAAGACGGCTAGGAATAAGGGCCATCTGACAGCGCAAAACTCAAAACGGACCGAAAGAACCAAGACATTGAAAAGAAACACATTAACCAGCTCGAACTGGTAGGGAAGGAATCCGATAAAAAATTTATCGGGGGCAGGGGGTGGCAACCTTGATTCGTTCAAGGGCGGGTAACAGCGCAAAGCGGGGCTATCTCAAAGATGAAACGGGGACGAACCTGGGCCAATGGAGGTAGGGAAGCAACAACAAGAAGAGAAATAAAAAAGGGAGGGAGAAAGCAAAAGAGGGGAAGCGAATCATCTGCGGGAAGGGGAAAGAAGCATTCCTAGTAGAAAAGATCACCAGGTCAAGCATATAGAAAAAAAAGAGGACAAGGACGAAAGCAAAGGGGGGAACGGTTCTCCTAATGGTGGACCAAAAAGGGGAAAAAACAAAAGCGATCTTCGAAGCAAGCAGCGGACGAACGTTCACACACGGAAAAGGAGTCTCCCTGAACGGGGGTTCCGTTGACCGAAGTGGTTGGAGAGTGACGAACAAAGGGGGGGGGGGGCGAACCGGTATTTGCATCGGAAAAGCAACGGAGAGATGGGGCCGGGGCGGAAACTCGACGCTTGTGAGAGGCCAGGGTCGGAAAAAAAAAAAAGAAAAAGGAGGGGGGAACACAGAAAGAGAGGAAAGAGAAAAGCAAAAAGGAAGCAAACTGTCCACTATCTTTTCCAAGAAGGCCAAAAGTGAAAAGGGGGGGGTGCCCTCAATACAAAGGAATTTGGGAGGGGGAATGGGCTTGGACGAAAGGTGAGCAAAAGTCGCTAGGGTTAAAAGTCTACCATGCAAAAGTGGGGTGCAAAAGATAGATTGAACCTGGGATGGTTGGGGTAGTCCGTTTCCCACTTAGCAGGCCACGGGGTTGGGGGGGACAGACATGGGAAAAACGCGAAAAAGATACCTGTAACGGAAAAAAGCTAAAAGGGAAAGGGGGGTGTGAATATGCTCTAGGCGAGACCTTTCCACTGAACAGGCTTAAAGGGGGGGGTAGGAAAAAACGTAAAAAAGTACCTACAAAAGAGAAAATGAGACTCTTACGGAAGGTAAGAAAGAAGACCCAAAAGTAATGGCAGAAAACACCACTTTGAATTTCTCATCTGGGGAAAACCAGGGAAACGCCGTTTCTGAGCCAAAACGCAGTCTGTTAGAAAACTCTAAAAAGTGGGGAAAAAAAACTGGAAAAGGGGAAAATGGTGGGGACAGAAAAAAAAATTCAAAATGTCCCTCCAAGCACCGACTGCTTCAATGACCCATCGGAAAAAGCTCCACAGCTGTGGAAAGGAAAAACGGCGCAAGCGAACTGGTCAAAAAATAGGGGGGGAAAAGGAGGCGTCGGCCATAACTCACGCGGGGGAGAAACCAGCGAAAAAAGATGGAGAAAAAATTTGGGGGAAAAGGGGGAACGGTGGGTCAAGAAGAAAAAAAACAATTTGTGGGGGGGGGTGGGGGGGGGGGGGTCCTTGCAACTCAAAACCGCGGCCGCGGTAACCACCCTGGAGGTGGGAAGGGGGGAATCTATTGAGGCTGGGGGAATCACAAATCCTACCGGCGGGGAATCTTGCAAGCGGGAAACAAAAAAACGACCGCGAATGCGCCGCCGAAATAAGAAAATGGGAACCGTCTTGTATTGGAAGGAAAAAAAGGGACTAAAGCCGGGGAGAAAGTGGGGGCCTCAAGGAAAACGGGAACAAGCGTGGGTACCTGGCTCAGATGGGGGGTAAGAAGGGGGAGTACGGCCTTGGGGAACAAAAAGGGTAAAAGAAAAAAAAAGGCTTGACAAAAAGGGAGAGGGGGCCTCGGGAACGCAAGTGACCTAAAGGACTAGCTCATATAGGGGATAGGTAGGGGCTCGAAGGTTGCTAAGAACCGAACGGAAAAGCCGCCGCAGGAAAGAGAAGGGGACAAACTCAGGATCAAAATTGTGCAAGGGGGGGGGGCTGCCGACAAGCAAATTGCAAGAAGTTCCAAAGGGGGGTTGACATGTGGGGAGAGGTTGTAGGTGCCAGAAACCCTACACGTGGGAGGGCCTCATTAGGTCTCATATAAAGATGAACGCGGAGATGAGGAGCAAAAAGGGCGTGGAGTGGTATGCAAAACGCCGCAAACATGAAATCTAGACAGAGAAAAACAAACGAGGGAAAATACTGGCCGGCGAGACTCAAAAAAAAAAGAAGCACACCTCCGCAACTGACTAAGAATCTCAGGCGAAACAGAGTTAGAATGGAAAAAAGGTAAGTACTTGGAGAAAAAGAACGTAGGTGAAAAAAAAAAAAAATAACAGCGAAAACAACAAAAATACAACAACAGGGGGATCTGCAATGCCACCTTTGTCAGGCAGAAAGTCCAAGGGTAGGGGAGGACGTGCTCTGTCCTTCACCAGGACCCAAGGCCATTTTTCCTGACAGGAAGACCATCCCAGCGGGGGCCAGAGGCCTCCACGCAGGGGGTCAAGGAGCAGAAGTAACTGCGGACCCAGTCCGAAAGAAGAGAGGGGGGGGGGGGGGGGGGGCAAAAAAACCGGGGGGCGAAGAAACCGGCGTCCCAACACGCCGTCATCAGGCAAAGGGGACAAAAGCCTCATC
>Ga0179593_1566208_pt1 | contig 31235 bp, 24 predicted proteins | sample CZODoug2_1_08_16_FD_185931 | JGI IMG/M metagenome (GOLD analysis project Ga0179593, IMG submission 185931) | Vadose zone soil fungal communities from Angelo Coast Range Reserve, California, USA - CZODoug2_1_08_16fungal (PacBio error correction) | ecosystem: Environmental > Terrestrial > Soil >...
CCGGCCCCGTTCTCCAGGGGAAACCGTCAACGTCTAGACAGAAGCTGCCGGGCGTTGGTCGGTGAGTAGCGCGGGTCCCTGCCTATCTGGTGCGACGCTAACACAAAAGCCGCACCTCCAACTCTCGTTCGAATGACTTGCAGCAGGGTGCAATGTGGGGAAGAAGGCTAAAATCTACGTGAAAGTATAAAACAGGGGGGGGAGAGCAATTGTGTCCAAGAAGCCGACTTGAAACGCAACGTGCTAGGGTAAAGTGCGCATCATCGAACCGGCCCGATTGGGGCCCCGGAGGTGAAGTTGAAAGAAGGGGAGATAGAGACGCCTCGTCTTACATGAAAGGCTGCTGTCAGCATCGACGCGCGCGCGAGAGGACAACGCTCAAAGGACGTAGAGGCGCAAGGAACGTCGTGATCGAGGAACCCTCGTCCGGTCGAGCTCACGGGAAGAAAAGATGAGTGCCGGAAGCCCGCGGCCTGTACACCTACCACGCCCGCACGGAAGATGCCAGCAAACTAGGCAAGACCGATCAGAAAACATCTCCACCAAGGCCGCAAGAGCGCGAGAAATTCCACACCAACGTGTTACGTTCCGCTGCCTTGACAGAGCTCAGAGAGGATAAAAAAAAAGGAGGGGGGAGGAGGAGAGTCCTCTAGCTCTGTCCTTTCAGTGAACTTCCCGTTGGGGTGGAATTAGGGGAGAGCTGCCTGGTGCGCAGCTGGTGACGAGATGATGTGAGGGCAGGGAGGGGAGGGCGGCCATCGTTAGCGAGACGGAGGAGTGCAGAAAAGGGATAGTGTCGCTCTCAGGCTCAGAGGACCTTGCTTGAAGAAAGGGGAACGACTGGTGTCCGAGATCACGACGGCGTTCGCCGTCATAGAGCGCGGTGTCGGCAGTCGAGCGCGACATCAGCCGGTTTATTGTGCGAAGGCGTCGAGACCGGGAGGCGAAAAGTGCACCTCCGGAAAGAATAGCCGTGTCATCTTCGTAAGTCATGACCCCGACAAAGGCCGCGTCCTTGCCGGCATGCTTCAGACCGAGAATCTTTTAAATTGGACGATCCGCCAATAGCGGGAGGTGGGAAATGGGGGTCACGTGACGGGGCCAGGAGTCTTGGCGAAAAGCGCGTGCGAAAAGCGCACCTCCCAGCGACGCAGCCGTGAGGCCGAAAGGCCCGCCGCCGACTAGAACCCGCGATTTTTTCTGCTCATCCTATCAGCCATGATGAAGCGTGGATTCCGTAGGGGGGGAGGGAGAGGGCGGAACGGGCAAAAATAAGCTTTCAAAACCCAATTCATTGACACGTGCCAAAGTATATTACAGTCAACGGAGACATCGGGGTGGAAGAAACGGAGAGAAGGGAGGGAAAGTGCTCAACTACGCTCTGCGCGACGTTCACGTCACCGCCGCCGGGGCACTGAAGCCGGGGGGCGCTCTTCATGTGCACTGAAAAACTGGGGTCTACTGACCGAGGGGGAGCGAAAAGCATTGTGGTATGAATCAAGGCACGATCGGCCTGACTAAAGTTGCGCTCCTTCTGGGGTTGGGTCGAAAATGGGGGGTTGGGTAAAAGGTGGGGAGGGAGCCGAGACGATCGCCGAGCAGCAGGCTTCAAGCTGGCTGCTCGGGCCGGAAGAGATTCCAAGTTTATGCCGGCTTATTTCAGCCGACGGCAGCAGGAGAGCATATTTCAGAAGGGACAGGCGCAGGGGAAAGTGGGGCCTTATACCTTTTCGTCACGGCGCCTTGGCTTGCGTAACCGGGGTTGACGCTGCTTTCCCAGCCGTCACAACGGAGGGAAGGGTACAGTTCCAAGAAGGGTTGAGATTGCAGGACTGAGGAGGGGGTTGGTGTCATTTTTCGGCCGTTTGGGCGCTGGGCTCGATGCGCGGGGCACGCTCCTTCTCAAACTTAGTGACCTCAGGACGAAGAAGGAAATGGCGAGGGGGGAGAGGGAGTTGTGCTCAATAAAAGGGAAACATGCCGCTTTTTCGGCCGATCAGAAGCGGGGCCGATTACGTCATATGATTTAGCCCGGATCAATCGATTAATGCGGGGAAAAAGGAATGCCCGTAGGAATGGGGTCATCCGCGAAGACAACCCGGCAAATGTCGACACATCACAGTTGGGAGCGGGCTTCACGGGTGCCAAGAGGGCTGCGGTACGCTCACGGAATCGAAGTGGAAGCAAAGGACCGTGTCATCCGTCAGCGGAAGAGCATCAAATTAAATAGAGAAAAAAAGAGTGAAGGGCTCGGGGCTTTACGCCTGGGGCCCCGCAATCGCAGGGGAGTCGCCTGCACGAGGACCTGCGAGTCTTTTCTGTCTGACCGGATACAAAGGGTCGGGGTCGGGGGGTGATTCGGTCGGATGGGGTCGGGGGTCGCTGTCTTTGGCTCTGCTCAACTGAGGCTGATTCCGGAAGAGCAGCCTTGCCTTTATATATGTCCACCGAGCCAGGGAGGGGAAGGGATTAGGCACATTCATTACTGGTCACCGGGCTCAACCGAAACTTCAAGGTCCGAGGTGGGGGAGAAAGGGCGCCAACAATGCCGGCGGCATCGTGGAGAAGTCCGGGAAGGGGCAGAAAGAGCAGGCAAAAAGTTATCTTACTGGTAACCAAGGAGGAAGCCCCTCAGCCAAAAACGTCTGCCATCCACAAAAATCAGAGACAGAAGGAAAAAAGGATTAGGGTCGCCAAGTTTGCGCTTCTGCAAACTGGGGTCAAGAGGTGGTCTATGAAGGAGGCAAGGGAAACATTACTACTCTCTCGATTGAAACCGCGCGGATTTTCGGGGGATCGGAGGAAAAGGGACTAAGGCTACGATCGAGGCCTTCAACATCAATATCAGGCAAAAAAAGAAAAGGGCTCCTCGTCAGGAAAAACCGTCCCCGACGCTCCATAATATGCTTAAAGAGGATCGAAAGCCAAGGAGAAGGGGGGGGTCCAGGGGGGGGCGAGAGGGGCAATTTTAATTAAAAAGATAATCTCTACTCAAAAAGAAAGACTAAGGGGGGAGGCGCAAATGGGGCTTGAACCGCACACATTAGAGCATCAAAAGTCGTGAGGGGGAAAGGAAAAACAATCTCAGGGGTTCGGCTAAAGGAAGGATGATGGGTGGAGATTTTCTTCGAAAAAGCGGGAGCCAGAACAGGGGATAACGAAACATATCTCTCGATCATGCCACTTTTTCTGAGAGCGAAGGGAGATAGTTGAAGAAGCTAAACAACACCTCCTTGAGAGGCGGGGCGAGGAAGAAAAGGCATGGGAATCAGGTTTGTCTCCTCCGGTCCCGGGAAAACATCAGGGGGGTCACCTCACAGGCGGTCGGCAACGGGGGCGTCTTTCGTCAATCTGACCCTTAGATAAGAGTCCTAACGATGACAATCGCGCTCGTACTCCAGGGGCTCGACTGGCAAAATGACTTGAAAAGTGGCCTAAGATATGAGCACGCCTGAGGGCAAAATCAAGGAAGAAAAAAATGTCTTTCTACGCGAGCCGCGAAAGCCAATAATTCGCTCGGATTAAGTCGATCGTGAGGGCGAAAGTGGACAGGCGGGGTTGAAAAAGACAGACAATGTTAGGCCTCAAAATCCGCTCAATCTAAGAGGGGGGATGGAAAAAGGGAGACGCTGGTTGTCCTTGAGAAGGTCCAGAGGAACCACCTGGGGAAGGAGGGCCGACATACGGCCGGTCGCGATGGAGAATCGCGGTCAAAGAAGGGTGACCGACGCGTGCTCAGTCCTAGGGAAAGGGGGGACGGGGGAAGGAAAGAGGAAAAAGGTTTGCACTAGGCGTCAGGACGACTCTTCGTCAAGGTAAGGAGGGGAAGTGGAAATAAGAGGAGGGGAAGAATTACATCTCTCCAAACAAAAACAAAAAGGGAACAAAGAAAGGAGTCCGCGCGTCTGCTCTTCGCCCTTCAAACACAAAAAACTAAGAATCTTCTCGCCTAGAGGGGGGCAGACAAGAGTTGACGGCCCTGCAGAAGACCGAGCCGGAGCCCGAAAGGGAAAAAAACCATTTAGGCCGACGATATTCTGAAAACAACGTGATTCGTCACCGAGAACCATTGGGGATAGTTGACGGCATTTGGTCGACCGCGCGGGTCTAGGGGGACAAGCCGAGTTGAGGAAGGGAGGTTATCACCGCATGTCGGCGAGAGGCAACGCTCTTTAACCCTTCCTCAAGAAAAGATCGCAAGGTGGGAAGGCGATATGCCGGGGCTTTATCGAAGTGTACGACGAAAGAAGGCTCTTCGGAACCTCTCATGAGATGGCTGGGGGAGCGTGACCGTGGAGGGACGCGCGACATTGGCGGAACTCGCGGCCACTTTTTGCATCCCTGAAAAAGGGGATAGGGGGCTTCAATGGAAAGCTCTACGAAAGCAAAAAAGGGCGATATCTGATCGGCTTGAACCTCAAGCCCTCTAATAGGGTGGCAGGGACGGGTGTCCGGAAGCCAAGGGGAGGACATAGGTCCAGGCGCAAGATGAAGTCCTACCAGGGTGGGGGGCTGTGTGGGGTGAAGAGGGATAGCCAGAAGGCAAGCTCCGCCGAGGGATCAGACCCGAGGCCATGATCGAAAAAGAGTTAGTGATTCCGGCGTTATCGTACTAAATCGGGCGAAGAATTGCCGCGAAAAAAAGAGCAAGGCCTTACGCTCCATGGCTGGTGAGGAAAAAAAGGAAAGGAATGCTACCGGTTGCGCGGGCTTCTCGCGAGGGGACTTGGGGGGACGTCCCTTGAGGGAGGAGAGGGGGGGCGGGTTGATGGGAAGTCACCAGGGGGGGAATCGAACCAGAAGGACTCTTGGAGAACATGCCTCTCGCTCCGGAGTGACTTCGGGACGGGGCGAAAAGAGCGAGAAAAGGGGGGGGGGGGGAAGGAAATAGATTGGAAATCGCGATCAAAAGGGGGCATGACTAGATAAAGAGAAGAGTTCTGGGATGAAGGCGTCTGTGAATTTTGTTGCCGAAACGGCAGAGCACACCTCGCAAAGGTTGTCTCAAGGTGATCTCCTTAACAAAAGTGGGGCGACGAAGCACTAGAAGGGGAGAGAGTTTGATGCAACGTGGTCCAGTTGCGAGGGTAGGAAGTTTATTGGTAGCAGGGGGACCGATCAACTGTGGGAGGAAAGAGAAGTGACATTGTCCTATCACCATTCAGAAGCTTGACGGGGGAGGGAAACGTGAAAAGGAAACAGGGGGAAGGAGGAAGTTGAGGTATCGACCGAATGATGGATCATCAGGGACGGCGGCCTGAACGGGGAAATGTTCCGGAGAGTGCGCGCGCTAGAACGGAATAGCAGGCTAGGCAAGCATAGAAAAAGAAAGGGAGGAACTATCAGACCGATCCCGAAGATCCTTTACTGGGGACCATCCACTACTCGCCGGCACCTAGGTGGGAAAAAAGCGAAGACTATCGGGCGGTAGGTGATAAAAAAGGATTGAAGATTGTCGTAGTAGTGATGCCGAAGGGCGTCCTGTTGAAGTATCTGGAAACAGGACGGGAAAAAAAGTCGTAGAAAAAATAAGTGAGAAATCAAAAAGGAGTCTTTGAACAGCCCGGGACTGCTACCATGAACCATTTTTGGGAACTTGGTGGCATGGGTGGACGAAAAAGAAAAAGGTGGCCCATGTCAGACGGGAGGCACACGAAAGAGGGGAGAAGGGGGAGAGTGTGTCCACTGAATCCAGATGCAGGCTCCATCAGCAGTTGCTTTCGCAGAAGGGGGAACCGCGAGGGTCAACGGAGAAGGAACAAAGCGCACCAAGTAAAGCGTCGAGGGGAAAAAAGAAGGGGGGGGAAAATAAAGCCGCCAGGACGACGAGTCCGCCGGTCACGAGGGAGGGCTCGAGCGAGCGGGAAGCGAGGAGGCTATAAGCGCCCATACGAAGGAAAAAAAAAGCAGCCGAATACACATTTAATCGAAGGACAAAGCACGCAAACAAAAAAAAACAAGGAAGCTTGAGACGCAGGTATAGAACACGTCCATTTCAGGAATCCGCGGAATAGGCCCAGGTCTTCATGACTGCAAAAGAGGCTAAATAGATCGCAAGGTTACGGAAGGAAGCGCGCCGGCCAGGGAGAAGAACAAAAAGAGAGATAGGCGGGCCACGATTTACACAATCCAAACAGTCAGACATCTCCAGCCAGAGCGGCAGTCATCGGACAAATTTGAGTCGCCGTAGCGGTCAAAATAGAGAAAAAAGAAAAGGGGGAGGGAGGTCCGAGCAGACATCAGGCGAGAGCACATCACCTCCATCAAACCAGCGCCAAGGCGGAACCCAGGGGGAGGCCTACTTAACCGCTAACGGGAAAAGAAAGGGTATTTGATTCAGTCAATAGCTAAGTGTAGAAAAACCGAGGAGCAAGAAGAGGTAAATTGTATATTCGATTACGGTAATTGTCAATAAATACGAGGGTTTGAAAAAGTGATGTTGAACCGGCCCGCGAACTCAAAAAAGAGAATAAACAAAGGTGGAAATGAAAAGAAATTGCAGTCACAGGAAAAAGAGGGGAAAAGGGTGGACTCGTTCGCAACTTTTCCTCAACTGCGAGAGGGGAGCGCGGCGAGGAAACGGAAGATTTGGTCCAAAAAAACGAAAAAGAAACCAACGCGCCTCGGTAGGAGAAGAAAAGAACGTAAACGAAATCTGCAGCATTGGAAAGATCTTCGCCATTCGTGTCCTGAAAGAAGGACGATCCGGAACCGTGGGGAAAAACTGGCGGTCCCCTGTGCTGCAAAGGAGAGAGAGGGGGTAGAAAAGTCGAGAGAGAAAAAAGGGGTCTTCTGAAGCGGACTCAGACGCGCTAGCGAATCTCCACCTCAGAACCTTCCAATTGTACGATCGAAGAGGTCGTGATCCGAGAAACCGCGTAAAAAAAGGCTCAAGCAACTAGATCCAAATGCAGAGGGAAAGAAGAGGACGGACAACCGGGGACAGGGAAGGACGCCTTCAGCGGACCGGGGGAGTCCATCCTCTACCTTCAGACCGTCACATTCAATCTCGCCAAGCCAACCAACTGACAGCTCGAGCAGGAATTTTAAAAAAAACCGGGCCGTTAACAATGGGGCGCGGACAGCGATCTATGAAGACTCAACCCAAAAAAAAAGGGGGATGTAGATCAATATAGACTCTATCGCGGATCGGCCACCAGGTGAAAAAAAGAAATGGGTGTGGAAGTCAGAGTGTCCCTTTTGCGGCAGGCCGAGTAATGGGAGTTTCGGAAGGGGAGCGCTGGACATTAGGACGCGGAGGAAGGAGGGGGTGCGGCACCGAAGGTGTCCTCCAAGCTCCGATGGTTGGCCGGAAACATAAGGATCTCCGCTTGAGTCAGACCGGAAGAAGGGGTAAAACGTCACTACTTCTAAAAACGAGTAAGGGGGGGAGGGGGATCGCTCATCAGAGAGAGAGGGGGGGGGGGGGAGCGGGAACGGGCCAAAAAAAGTTCGGTAGCAGAGGGAGGCCCGATCGAAGCCGAGCAGTGCACAATCCGTGGAAGCAAAAGGGATAGAGAAGAAGAAAAAGAGGCAGGACCCCGCAGCGGGCGCGTCGTGCGATGATGCAGGACCGAGGGGGAGAGGGGGGAGAGATAAAAATAAAAAAGTGCGTTTGTCGTTAGGGGGTGTCCCTAAGGAGGGGGGAGGAAAAAGAAGAAAGACAAAGCGCCCACATCTAGCGGTGAGCCAACGGGAAAGCCGAGGAAGGGAAAGCGAAAAACAAAAATGGGCCCACGAGGGAAGTTTGCTAGAAATAAGCCGCGAATGAGGGGAGTAGCGTGGCTAGTGGGTTCAGGAGAACGGGCCGGGGGGAAAAAAGCCGGGGAGGAAAAAAGCGTGAGGGCATTGACAGTGTCGCACGCGCAATATTCCATCTGACCGTCCCGGCGCAGTCGGGTGAGAAACGGACTAAACATTGCTCACCTACGCTCGGGAAAATAAAAAAGGGTCACAAAAGCAATCAAAAGGGAGGAGGGGGGGGGGAGGGAGGGAGGGGAGGGGGAGGGGGCGGTGCTGGGGGGGCGGAAGTCGGATTTTTCTCTTACTCGCAGCCCTCCATTTGTGGGGGATGAAAAACGGCCGATCGCATAGAGCCCTCAAATTGTCCGGGTGGAGGTGCAGGGAGAAAGGGGGATCAAACCGGGGGGGGGGGGGGGGATTTTTTGGGTCACTATTGTGTAGGCCCTCCTATGCTAGCCGGGAAAGCGCCGCCTGTCCAAAAAATGCACATTGATTAAACTAGAGGACCAGAGGGGAGGGCAGGAGAGAGCATGAAAGCGTTGAACAATTAGGTCCGCGGCGCGCGAAACAGGCCCTGTGGAAGGTGCTTCTCCCTGTCAGGGAAAACCGCGCCGGGGAGGAGGAAGGGGAGGGGGAAGAGAAGTCCTCACCCGGGGGACCTCAAGTTCCTCAGGTCAGCCTTCGCCCGGCAGATATGTTGGCATGGGGGGCGTCGGGAGGTGGGCGCTTCTCGAAAGCGAATCTTCAATAGTCACGAAACCGAAAGTGAGGTACGGGCGGAAGAGAGGAAAGTAGCGTAGACCTCGGCTTTGAGAAACCGGGGAGAAGCGTTGACAGGACCCGCGTAGCCGATCCAAAACGGGCATCTTCTCCTCGCGCACTTCGATATTTAAATGAGGGAAGAAGGAGAAGAAGCTGGACACCGGCGGAGAGTTTTCGGGCACCGGCGAACCATACAACAATGGCGCGAGACACAACATATGGAAGTGATGACAGGGAGCAAAGGGGAGGGGGGAAGAGGGGCGGGCCAGAGGAGCTCACGATGAGAATCGACGTGCCGCCCCCTACGGCCGCTAGGATCACGCGCCTGCGGCATCAGTTCAGAAAAAAGGAGGCAGAAACGGGGCTTTTCCTAGCCCGCCTCTTGGGGACCGTCATTCCGCCGGCAACGAGGGGGGGCCGGCGAGTCGTGGGGTCACCACGATCAAGGGATTCGGGTCTCAGAAAAGGGAGAGGCATCTGGGGGAGGAGGACCGAGCCGTTAGCCTTCCTAAAGGTCATCTGCCGGAGACGAGGTCCTACAAAAAAGGCCGCATGATTCACATTACGGTGAGGGACTGAGAAAAAAGTCAAGGCAAGGAAGAGGGGTGGCAAACGTCGAATCCGCGCAGCGCATCTGGCTTTCTCCTTAGGTCGGACCTGATAGGCGCCAAGTTCGACGGAGGGTACCAAGTAAACCCCTCTCCATGGAACCAGCTGCAATCAAGATCTACCGGGACGAGTGTATGATTCTGCCAAGGTGAAAGAGAGAACCAGTCGGAAAACTGTGCGAGGGTCTAGGAGCCCAAGTAAAGGCATCGATAGAGGGAAGCACCTCTATGGGATGCTTCTTCAATGCTCCGTCAGCGATACGATTCACATCAATATCCGAAAGCCAAGCTATTCTTCCAAACTTAAGAGATATAAGATAGGAAAAGAGAGGACTCTAGGATTCCAATGATCTGTTCAGCGTGCGAGGCGCAGTGAAGGCACCGATCACCAACGAGACTCAATACGGCGCACCGGGGCGACCAGGGAGGCCGAGAAAAACGGTAAGGCATTCGTTCCGTGATGGGGGCCGCAACAAAAGCAGTGGGAAGGCTGATGGACTCGAATCTTCTAGAAGGGAATGAAGGGGAGAAGCGACTAGAGGGTAAGGAAGTAGGAAGAGGGGGAGAAGGAAAAGTCTGCAGGCGGCTTCTCTTTGCTGGCTCTTCGCGACCCCCAGCGAGGAAATGTGGAGAGAGTGAGGCTAGGACCTTGCGTGCCGACAATTTTGGAGGGTCCCTGACACATAGGTTACACCCCGGCCACCAGACAGCCCCTCGGCTGGGGGCAATCGAGACCTTTGGGGGAGGGCGGGAGTAGAAAGAGGAAATTGCCGGAACTAGTCCAGGGGACACATTTGCGAAGGCCCGCCATTGCGACTGACGGGAAATTTTACTACTACGGCGGACTAAATCTATGTCTCCCTTCGCGCCGCGCCCCATGGCGGACAGTAAGAGTCTGAGAGGAGCAGAGCATGAACAAGGAGGGACTGAAGTGTATCTCTTCCATAGACCAAGTGTTTTCTCCTCCCGTCTGCCGAAAAGTCCGCTCACTCTCGATGGCGAAGGGGGGGGGAAGACCTTGGAGTGAGTCCTACACATTGGACGTAATGTCTTTCCAGCAAGTCCCTCCTGTACTAGAAAAAGATAGGGCAAATAAAGTTGAAAAAGAGAAAATCTTTGCTGCGCTCGGTCCGTCCTTCAGAAATTGCGGGTGCGCACGTTTCGGAGACGTAATCGATCGGTGGAGGTTGGCCGGTAAGGAAAAAGGACCTAGTATCGCTCAACAACCTGAGATTAAAAGAGAGGAGCCGCGCGTCAAGCACTTCAAGCCTCAAAGAAGAAGACTAAGGCGAGAGGCGAGACGAGCAGGGGCTCCAAAGTCAGTTACGGCCCTGGGCCCGATACAGCCCGCCTGCGCGGACATCTACCTACTCGATAGAGAAAGGTAAGAAAGGGAGAAAAGAAAAATTAGGAAAAAAATGGGCGCTTGACGGGTTATCACACGCGACGTCGATGCAAGATCCGAATACTGACGGAACATTTTTCTGAATGTCGTAGAGACGAAAAAAAGAGGAGGATAGTGGAAAAAGAGCGTCTCCCATCGGAAACGAGCGCATCTCGCTGCGTTCGCGCGAATTTCGACTCGCATGCGGGCGAAGGCAACGTAACAAGAGGTGGACTGGGCGACGTGAAAAGGGGGGGGGCGCTAGCAGGGGGAGGCCGCTCTCACCTGTCAGGCAATCGGCGGCAGAAAGTCCCGCCTCGCGAAAGCCGTCTGGCACGCGCTGATAGGGGGGAAGATTACGTGCTGGTGGAAGTACCTAGTGGTCAAGGGGAGACCTTGAAAGTCACTGTCAGTCCTGACGCGCAGCAATGACATCGGCCGGGTTTGGTTCCAGAGACAGAATCCCGTCCTCGAGTCTAAGAAAGGGGGGGGAAATGATAGCGGGGAGGATCTTGTTGTTATCGGTGATCGTGCATTCCTAGTCACGATGCCGCGACACCCTCAAAGCCTTCTCCGCCATCGCCCGATGCTGTTCCTGAAGGGGGGTAAGAAAATGCTAACGGGGTTTTGGCGGGGGGGGGCTTCGCATTCCTCGTGGGCGTGGCGCGTCCGCGAGAGTGTTGATCGGTAACCGGAAACGGAAGCTCGGCGCACAAAAGCTTGGGTACCATAAAGAAAAGGGGGGTCAGAGGGGACATCATATCTCTCGCCCTGCATAAGGTATGAGAAGAAGGACGGGTGGCGAATAGTCAATGTCATGCAGGATATTATGGGGCCTAGGATACTGAAGGAGGGAAGGTGAAGAAATCGAACGAAAAATAAGAGCAGGTTCTGATTCTAGATAGGGACTGTAAATTGTTGCCTTTCACCCCGTCCATAGACAACTCCATTGCCCTGCCGGTGTATCCGGAGAAGAAACTCATAGAGGATTGGTGGAAGGAAGAAGGGGGGATTGGGGAGAGGGGAAAAAATTTGCTTGTTAAACCCGCCTCAGGAACGTTGGTGCGCCGACGCTACCATTGGCAGGACGATCCCGAGGCAGACGGGAGGGAAGGGGGGGAGGGAGGGAGCAATCACCAACCGAAACCTGGGGAGTTGCGTGTTAGACGGTAATCGAACGCTTTAGATCCTTCGGCATGAAGAGTAGGAAAAAGAGAAGGGAGCTGGGAACGGCGAGAGAAAAGGCCGAGAAAAAAAAAAAAAATAAAAAAGAAAAAGAAAAAAAAAAAAAAAAAAAGAATAAAAAAAAAAAAAAAAAACAAAAAAAAAAAGGGGAAAAAAAAGGTGGGGAAAAAAAAAAAAAACAAAAAAACCAAAAAAAAAAAAAAAAAAAAGAAAAAAAAAACCCCCACACCCAAACCCCCCACCCCCACCCCCTTGGAAACCCGAAACAAAAAAAAACCACCCCAACACCTCCGCCCCCCCACCCAAACCCCCCCCCCCCAAAACCCCCCCAAAACCACCAAAAAACCAAAAGAACCCCGTTTTTCACTCACCACGCATACACAAAAAAAAACCAAAACAACGCAACCGCCCCCCCACAACCCCCCCCCCGACCCACCCGCATGCCCCCAACAAACCCCCCCCCAACAAAAAAAAAAAAAAAAAAAACACCACCCCACCCACCAAACGCATCCATCTCCCCCCCCGCCCGCCCCATCCCTGCCAACCCCCCCTGCGCAAACAAAAACAAAAACAACCACCCCCCCCAATTTTTGCGTCCCCCACAACAACCCCACACCCCACCCCCCCCACAAACCCCCCCCCACAATAAACCCCAAAAAAAACACCCCACCCCAGCCACCCCCTCCCCCGCCATCCCCACCCCCCCCCACCCCCCCAAAAACCCCCCACGCCCAAAAAAGCAGCTACACCCACAACACCCACAACCCCCCCCCAACCCAACCCCCCAGCTTTTGGTCATCCGGCTAGGCAAATGGCAAACCGAGAATCCGCCACTATCAAAACCCCTAACCTTTTAGATCTTTCTTACCTCCATCGTCGCCGTCCCCTCGTGCCGTCTACGACCGGCAGCTGGCGGCCGATACCCCAGTCGGAAAAAATATTTTACTTATGCCGGGGGGTAGGAGGACGCTTGATCAAGGAGCGCCAGTCCGGTGGGGCGAAAAAAGTTCTATGAAGCCGTTGCTCCTCACCCCGTCTTGTGAAAACCTGCTCGCCAGATCCATTGGGGAAAGTGGGGAAGGGGGGGCAGGTGGGGGGTGGAAAACTTGCCCAACAGGTTTGTGGTCTGCGTGCCTTTGGTGTGCGTGTTTTTCTCTGTAGCAGAGACACACCCTTCTATTCCTGTGAGGGCGTTCTTCTCACTTGTCTCTTTAGGGGTACCAAGTGTGTGTGCCATGGTGTGTTCTGTAGCATTATCAGGTGCTAAATCATAGTAATGGGAACGAGGGGAAGACGAAGAGAAAAAAACGATTCGGCAGACCTAAACCCGGTCACCAACGCTTCGACGTGACGACGAGAAAATACGCCGCGGACGCAGTCCTCCGCCCTTCTCGAATCTTAAGCTGCGGCGAGAAAAGAAAAAGGGAAAACAAAAGGAAAACGACAAAAGCGCAACAAAACTGAACAGGATGCACTTGAAGAAAGTGAGTAAGCAAGCGCGGCACAAGCCCTACGATCCAACGCCGGAAGGTAGGACGACTAGAAGGGCCAAACGTGTCCACAGAGGAAAGCCGAAGTAATTGGTCACTTTTCTTACATCGATCGGCGAAAGATCGCAAAGTAAGAAAAACGGATTACCCGTCGCCCGGTGAAGGCGCGATAGCATAGGAGGAACTAACAAATAGGTGAAAAAAGAAGTAGAAGATAAAGAAAATGGAAAGCAGCTCTTCAACTTTGATGGAGCGCGATAGTGACCATGCCAGAAAGAAGGGCGATGCGAACATCATCTAAGACCCCCCAGCAGAGCCAAACAGAGGGGGAAAAGGGAAAAAAAAACCGGAGGGACGTGAAAAAGGGGTACCTCAAAGACGAGGTGATCCATTAAAGTTTAGCCTCCTTTTTCACCCGATGAGACACCGGATTGGAGTTGAGATGTGGGTGGAATGGGGATATTCACTGAGGTTTTTGGAAAGTAAGATTTTCGTCCCCCAAGACAAAGAGTCCACCGAGTCCATCATGGGAGACGGGGTGAATTATCTCAAAGGCAAGTTTTTGTCTTCGGCGGACGGGCCTGGCCTCAAGGCCTGATCCATGTCTTTCGTAGGGCTTCGAGAAAAGGAGGGAGGAGCCACATTAGGGGGCACCCACAACAAACTACACCGATCTTGCGCCGTTACCGCCATCATCGACTTCGACAGAGTAGGCTTCTTGGACCCTGGGAAAAGAGAGGGGGAAATAAGGGGGGAAGGGGAGGAGGACAGAGCACTTTGAGCTAGATCGGCTCGAAGCCGAACAATATCGATACACCGGTTCCGATTTAGCGCTCGACCTCGCGCGCCGCTCGATAGAAACGCGCTCCAATTGGCAGACCCTTAGGAATCTGGAAAAAGAAAATGGAAAAAAAAGAAGCACGGAGAACTTATTCCGTCCCCCCTCTTAAGTAAACCAGGATGCCTTTTCCTGCAACCGCCGGCATCCAAAGAGGGAAAGATACGGCATAACTCTCTGCCAAAACGCTGCCGCACCAGACAGCTCGAAAGGGAGAAAAAAACGTGAAAGTTCAATGGGCGGCCCGTCCCCCTTCTGAGATAGATACAACCAACAACGGAGGAGGAAGAGAGAGAAAGTCAGCTACCTGTCACGGCACGAAAAAAAAGTGGAACGTCCTTTTGTGGGGTTCGCCGGGCCTGGGAACGGGGTCCCGAGAGTTGAGTGAATTTGGGCTGCCTTTAGCTCGCCATGGTCGCGATGCGCGGGATGCCGAACATAGGGTCCCGAAATGGCGCATGCAGGGAATCAGAGGGTCGCAGCTGGTATCTCCGGGGACTGGATCGTTCCTCTATAAAACGACGAGCTTGCGCCTCGTCACTAATTGATCGCGGTGAGCGTCAGAGCTGACTGAGCCGGCCCCGGAACCGGGGGGGAGAGGAGAGGGTACAAGTCACGACTATAAGAGGATTTCATCCAGGCCCGCAAGCAAGGGCCGTATCGTCGATAATGATTATGCGGTAGTTTCAGGGGAAATGAAAAGAACAGTCTGTTGTAGGGAGGGAGTAAACAAAGAGATTTTTCTTGGGTCTTGAAAGAGCTTACCAGCGCGTCGACGAAACGACGCACCCCAGCGTCTCAGCCGTTTGGAACGGGACCCGAAAAAAAGGAAGAAAACAGAGCCGAGGGAAGAGATCAATTCCTCTCGCCATGTTACCCTATGCGTATGGGCGGGAGCGAATGCCTGGCAAAATAGTATTTCAAGCCCCTCGGGTCAACGTTCTCACCGGCAAAAAGAATATATCCAACCCAGGAAGGAGCGATCTTGTTGAGAAACGAACGTATGAAACATTGCTCACAAGCCGATTTCTAGTCCCTGCTACGCCGGGGGGACCTTGTGGTGGCCTGCTGGCGGCGGGGGGCGCAGCTAAATTGTGATGCATAGGCACGGACCCTTGTGTATGGCAATCTGAAGGAAGGAAGGAAGGAACCCTGCAAAGACAGATCTGTGGGGCCGCTGGGTACGGAGATTGGCTCGACCTGGTGGTGATTTTTCCACCTATTTGGAGTGATCAGTATGGCATCGCCGCGGCCCTGCTGCAGCCATCGGTCGGCCCCGGACCGCTTCATCGCAACCGTTCTCTTCTCAGGCCGATCGCCGGCAATGAGACCAGTGAAGGTGACGTGCTGATGCATACCCAAGTGGGACTTCACATGTTCGTCAAAGAACGACTAGACGGGGGGCTTTCCGTTGCGGTGCGCTGCTCGCCGTACTCACTCTGTGTTCCGCAACGGCCGTGTACCGCCCGGCGCGTATGGGGAAAAGAAAGGGGGAGGGAAAAGGGTTTTTTCTGGGGGTCGCCTTTCAGACGCCGGCAGAAACTGTCACTCTCGCTCGATCAACCTTCGTGACTCGGGACGAAGTACCTTCCCTGCTTCAGAAGAGTTGGGTCCCAGGGAGAAGAAAGGGCCCGGTTTCGGCCGCCGAAAGGGGGCAGTCTCAAAAGCCGAACTCGCACGATGATTTTAGCGGATCCTGATCCATTCTCAGAAATGCCCGACGTGGCGAAAAGAAAAAAACACAGGGCGAGACAAAGCACAAAAAGAAAAGGGGAGGTGATCATGGTCTCAGCAGTGCGGGTTCAAGAGGGCGGGCCGGAGTGAGTAATTAGGGGATATTTTCCCCGTAAGGGCCAGAGTACCATGCAAACGGATCAATTATAGTCGAAACCTTAAATCGAGTGTCTTTAGCCACGCGACCGTACCCCATCGCTGCCGTTCGTGAGCCGGAAACATTGAGAAGGTCTTGGTCGGTCCCGGATCAACGAGATCAGCGGATGGGTAACGGCAATTGGCTTGCAAGGGTTCTATTCTTAGAGCTGCTATTCCCTGAGGCACGAAGGCGTCTACCTAGAAGATTTCCATTAACAGGCCAGCCCGGCGGAGTCAGGAAAAAGAATCGAGACACTCGTCCCAACCTATCCCTGTTGGCAGAAACTCAACATGAAACTCTTCACGGGCCGGCATAAGAAGATCTGCCAATGCTAAGAGGAACCAGTTGATCGAATGACCAATTAAACGGTCCGCCATAAAGGCCAACATCAAATAAAAATCAGGGAGTATTTGCGGCCAAGGTGTGAGATAACGGAAAACTGTGGAATTTATAGACATTCTTCGGTTAAATGACCGGCCTCCTCTAGGGGGCATCAGCGCAAGAATGGGCGTGGGTTCTAGATCCCGGCTAGAGCAAAAAGAAGAAAAGTCCAGGCTCAATTCGAACTAAGACGCTCAACTCAATCCTGGCGGGTCAAAAGACGAGCAGGATTTGACTTCCTGATTTTTCAGCGTGGTGTTTGCGAAAAAAGGTAAGGGACAAAAATAACCAATCTATGCTATGGAACTCACGGAAGTCCGCCAATGCTAACCCGAAATGGAAAGCCCTCGACAGGTTGATCACTTCCAGGGAGGGGCGATCAAACCACGGGCGTAGGATCCTGAATGGGGTGCTGCGGGACATCGCGAGAAGAAAGCCGAATAACTTTCTATCAACGAAGACTATCATTGCCACTTTTGGAGAGCCGTTAGGCGCTTGCGCTTGCTCTCCGCTACCCCTCGGATAGGATGAGCGCGTCAGACATGCAGTGGCAGGGCAGGTTGCTTCCCTGCACACATATTTCGGCCACAACAGGAAGCGGCAGCGCAGCTGTTAAAGAGAGCAATGGGCGTAGAGCGGGAAGATGCGCAGGAAGGAAAATTCTTCACATTGGGTGCGTCCGACATTGACGCGACGAAAATTAGGGGCCCTGCGAGAAATCTTTCGCGGACGCGCTAGAAGAATGGGAGTGCGAAGAGGCGAGAACAAGTATTCTCGGCTTAGAGATGTGAGCGGACGTAGAAGGAAAAGGCGCTTGCCTTGGTCAGATCCTGAAAAAGCCGGATCAATCCGCTCGATCTCTAGGCAATCGGGAACCGCGTCTTGGGCCCTTGAGAATGCAGGCGAGCCCCGTTTTACTAAAGTGGCCGACAATCCGTCCCGGTCTCGACTGGAGGGAATCCGGGACGCAGTCTGAGCCGGTCTTGCTTCGACGGCAAGAAAAAGGAGTGTAGCACTATTTCGCGTCCGCTCGATCCTAAGGGAAATGAGGAGCGGGGGCGTGGACACCGACTCTATCTAGCGCAACAATCAAACAAAAAAGGATGAGGGAAAGGTCTCAGCCTCAGATTCGCTTCCACGGACCAGCATCCACGAGAAGAAGGATCGCACAACCATCCTGTCTGAACCGTAAGCGGGAATGCCCCTAGCAATCGCACTGCGGCACCCGGGAAAAACGCGGATAAGTCGTCAGCGTCTATTTCGCACCTTCTTCACCGGGTTCAGAGTTCGTCAGTTAGAATACACGGGTCATGCATAAGAGATAGTGTGAGAGTGGGGGGACCTCGCAAGTTAGCATCGGGACTGCTCGTCCTTTTCCGCGCCGTCGCCGTCCGCTCAGAGAGACGGAGTAATCGTGGAGAGACTGCTGAAGCGCCGCTGAAAAAAAAAAGGGAGGCGCGGCGCAGGCTCTATCTGATTGCAGTGCCTTGAACGAACTGGTGACGTCGCGCCAGGGTAGAAACCGAGGGGACCAACGTCTCGGCGGCAGCATGGTCCCAACCAAAACAAGGGGCCTCTGCCAATCTGAAGCAGCGGGCTGAAGCTCCTGAGGGGCGGTAAAAAGATGTAGGCCACCAAGACGGGATGAAGGTCCCTAGAGAACTCTAATCTTTGCGTTTTTTTGACGAGAGCCATCGCAAGAGAAAGACGACTAACGTGGCCTGATCGACGCTTGAACTGCGACGTGATCTTGACCATGTCAAATCGTATCACCGATTCTCAACAATCAATAAGGATGAGGGGAAGACCATCAGCTCTATTTAGTGTAAGCCCTCAAAGGCAATGTCAGGAACCTGTTTCGCTCTGCAATTGTCGTCGGTTACGTGGACGGTCAATTGAGGGCGATAAGAGGGGGGGAGAGGGTCCGGCACCTTGAGCTCGCCACCACGCTAAAAATCTTGGCGTCTGCCAGCATTGCATAACTGCGTTCCTCATATGGGGATGCGTGGAAAAGGGCGAGAGCGAGCCGAATTGCAATTGAAATGTTGGGAGAAAAAAAGGAAAAGACCGGAGAATGGCCGAATACACGAACTGCCTAGAGCGGAAGACATGATCAGGAAAGGGGCCGTGCATGGAAGGGGGAATACGCCGGCGAGACCCCCTCGCACAGTTTCCTCCTATCTCCTGCACCTTGGCAGCGAAAGAATCGACTGTAGAGTGTGAGATTTGCAGCCTTTGGCCTTGCGAGGGGGGGGAGGCCTTTGCCGTGACCGCCGTCCCCGATACTTTGGGATTCGCCCATCGCGATCAGCGATGCACAATGTGGAACGGGCACCTGACCGTGAAGGCTTTGAGCAGTATAACCGTCATGCATTAGCATTAAAACCTGACCGATCGGTCGTAGGAAACGATCCGCAGAAAGGAAAGCGCGCGGAAACGGAATCAGAAAAGCAACATATCCCACGGCAAGAAACGTAGACAGACCCGGACAGGAAATTTAAAAAAGGTGGTGACCGACAGCAACACGGAAAATCGTTCGGAGCCTTAGGTTCGACTTGGCCAAAGAGCATAGGTGTAGATAGAAGGGTTGGAGACTGCTTGAGGAGCTGGCCCGGAACGCGGCACTATATTCAGACATAATATCCAAACCCCGCCCCGCAGGGGGGAAACCCGAAACTTGATGAGAAAAAGTGCGAAAAGGGTTGTCGTTGGGTGTTTGCCGGGTGCTAGGCCAGACCTCCAGCATCGTGTTGCAACCTGGAGCAGGATAAAGCAGAAATTCTCAAGTTCGGGAAGATTGCCCAGCTGACTGGATTCGTCCGACCAATGTAAAAACGATTGGAGTTGATCCCACTTACGCCGCCATTCACGGTCCCGAACGGTCACTAGGCCCGGACGAATGAGGAGGTGGAAAAGCTCCTGTAGGAAGATCGGCCACAGACTAACCCCATGATACCAGCGGGACGGCCGAATGAACTGGGAAAGAAAGAAGATAATATCCGCCCCTCCTCAATCATTAGGTCTTTAAGGAAAGAACCTTTATAACAAAAAGTTCCAAAGTGTGGTTGGGGGGGTTTGGTTGGTGGGGGGGGTGGTGGGGGGTTTTTTTGTGTCTTAATCCTATGATAAAGGTGTAACGGGACTGACAGGATCGGCGAAAGAGAAATCTCAAGACGCGAGAACCGGGAGGCAGCAGGAAGAGGGTCGCATAGCAAGAAACACAAAAAATACACCAACATTAACCGCTCTACATTGGGAAGCAGCGAGAAAAGTTGGGGGAAGGGCTATCGTATCGTGTCCAGGGCCTAAGTGATGAGCTAGGTCCGAAACCCCGACCGCCGACGCAGCGCCACCATCCCTATTCTTCCACTAAGTAGTACTTTACCAACAAAAAGCGTAGGTGAGCATGTCCTAAAGGAGACTAGTTTGGTTTTCTAACCAACAAAAACACCAAAGATAGGACGGTAGAGTAGGTTTGTAAAGGGGGGAATTATACTGGTGGTTTAGTGAAATACAATGGGTGTTAAGAACGCGAAAAGGACCCGAACACTACAGGATACACGCGAGGTCACATTTTGAGGAGGGTGAGGAAATCCGGACAGGTGGGATCGCGAGGAGGTGTAACCGAATATGCTTTCGTCTCGGGGGGCTACGAGAAGGCAAGGGTAAAAAAAAAGAATAGGGCAACCCCAGAAAAGAAAGAAAAGCTCTTGGAGATCTATTACCGCCCCGCAGCTCTCGTCTGGCAGAGCGACGGCTGATCAAGCTGAGGTTCCTAGTCTGGTGGTGGGGGGGGGTGTGGGTGGGGGGGTGGTGGGGGGGGGGGGTGTGGTGTGGGGTTTTGGGGTTTTTTGGGGGGTGGGGGGTGGTTTGGGGGGTTTGTCACCGGGAAAATGTTCCTCCGGCGTCGGCTCGACTCCGTGCCGATAAACTGGTTCCCTGCTTGGGGGCACTCAGCTCATCCAGAAAGTCATCGTGTGACGAGTTCTCAATCAGTATAGGGAAAAACGACGTCACGTAACTGAAAGAAATCAATTTCCTCTTGGGAAAACATACGTCGGACACCGAGTCCGGACAAACTGCACTCACCGATGGAATCAAAAAAATACAGCAGATAAATTAAGTCTGAAGAACACATCGGCCGGAACAGGAGGATCAGAGAAGTCCAACACCGGGAAAAACCCGGTGCCGATGCCGGATATCTCTCAAGAAAAATAGGATATCAGAGCTTTCCTGCAGCTGCAAGGTACTGCCACGTGGGTGGGTGATGGTTGTTGTTTTGTTATTCGCTCGAATGTCCTGGTGCGCCGGGGGGGGAAAGATATTGATGTGAGAACGGGTAATTAGCTGGTTTCATCTGAGGGGTATTTCCTTCTTCTTGGGCCGAGTCGGTGTCCGTAAAGAGATGGAGAGTTCGGGCACTCAAATCTTTCTGGACGACCGTTGGACTTCGGGTGTCCGAGTCACGACGGCTTGCATGCCCGATGGGACGGTGAGACGGCGAGAGCGTGGAGCTCGTCCACCAAAACCGTTTCATCTCGAGTGTAAGCAAGCGGAGAGCAACCTCTGAAGCTCATGGCCCGCAGCATAGACGGTACGATGATAAATAAAATGCGCAGGCCCCCAGTTCTCCGCGAGGGTCGGCAAGACTTTCAAAAAACGAGAGCGGTCGAGGGCTGTTCGTAGAGAATAGAGTCTTGGGTGATTTGTTCCGGGCGTTCCAAGGGAGGGCAAACACGCCTTTCGGCAGCCTCCCGAATGCGGGACAGTGTGAGGCACAAGGTCCTCCACGCCACCTCTGGTCGATTTGCCGCTCATAAGGGAGGCTTGAAAGGATGAGCGCGGGGAGTCGTAGTGGTCTTTTGAAATGTGCGGACGGCAAAATCCTTTTTAAAACACTCGTCGGGTCTGGAAAAGGAGCAAAGGAAAAAAGAGAATATCCATACTGACCGTCCAAGTCTACGCATAGGTTGAGCCATAACAACTGAATTAAACGCAGGCTTCGCCACGTGTCCACCTCCTGCCTCCTTTGTCTCGGGGGGGCGCGCTGGCGGCGTTAGGGCCAACTACTTATTCCATCGTGTGGAGGACAGAAGGAAGAAAGCCGCCCTTGCGGCTCGGGGGAAGGTGGTCGGTGCGGTTTTTAACAGAATTGGTACCTCTTGTTCGTCCCGCCGATGAAAGAAAAAACGGCCTCTGCGCCGACGGCGGCCGGACGCAGTCGGAATCATGATATTCTAATAGATCCGCCGATCGCTCTGGACGGAAACATGATGGAAGGGGTAAAAAAGTTACGGGAAGGATACCTGTTGTCCCAAGAGGTGGCTTGCGGACGGCTGGGGGGAAAGGCTGCAGTACATACACCTTCGTTAGGGAATAAAAAACCGGCTCTTCGTCCCTTCTTCTTATGGGTGGTGGGGGAGGTCAGGTAGGGGGAAGAGGAGCCATCCTATGGATTAGATCCGAAATTCGTCCGGGGAGATAAGAGTCAGCGAGGCGTTGGCTAACGAGAGTTGTTACATTTCGCGGTTTATAGAAGAAGGAAGAGGAGGTCATCTAGAAGACCGTCATTCGATGTTGCCTGCTTGTCCTAAAAGGGAAAACGATATTTCAAAAAGTTGCGTCCGTCTGATACCAAGGCAAATTGTCGAGACAATAAAAAGACAAATCCATGGTAATTCGATGCGTCCAGGGGCGGTGGGGAGAAGAAAAGATCGAAGGGCGCCTGGCAAGCTCATCATCATCTACCTTCGGCCATCTTAATTCGACACAGGTTTACCAAAGATCAAGGGGTAGAACAAGGACAAGAACTGTAGGGCGTGCGTCGTTCAACAGGTGCCCGTCAAGGTATGTCTAACTTCTTCCATCCAAATAATCCGGGGATACTCTGGGGATAAGGGGTTGGGGAGAGGAGGCCGAGCGCCGGGGTCCGGCCGAGAGCGCCGTCCAGGCTGAGACGATTCCTAAATAGCTTCTCCTATGACCAAAGAGAATTCAGGGAAACGTAGAGAAAGATAAACCTAGGCCGTGGCATGTTCCACGCGGGCAAGCCGGCGGGGCAAGGGGTTACGCCGTCCAATGGTGCAAAAGGCCCGTAGTTATCGGAATGAGGGGGAAAAGTAAAACCGCCCGCGCAAGGCAAAGACACACAAAAAAAGATCCTCCAAAGCGATGAGGACGTAGCAAAAAGGGGAAAGGAAACCTAAAACCATTTTTAGTGTGACGGGCGGCGGCAAGGGAGAAAAACGATCGCTCTGCCGACAATTCATGTTCGGGTATCTTCGGCATTAGAAGCTAGAGAGAGTAGGAGAAAGAAAGAAGGACAGAAGGGGAGTCTGTCCACCACTCCACCTCAACCACTCGATGGAAATCTCGGTCTGCTTTCTATAAAAGGATCTTTCATAAGGGGTGGCGAGAAAGGGGGGAAAGGGCCATCAAACTCTACGCCATTACGCCGCCAAGCGCAAACGATACGGGAAACACCATTGTGGGCATCATTCTCATTACTATTTCTCCACAATGCATACACATGCTATTGGGAAGGGGTAAGGCGAGAGCGGAAAGATCAACGATCTATCGAATTAAGAAGCTCTAGAAATATCAACGCGGTGTGTCGAGAGCCAAAATGCGGAGACCTTTACCACACCGCCCGGGTGAGAGATTGGTGAAAAAACGTCGGACCTGCAGTATTCACGGGGACGTACCGTCCCATATGCTCAGCGGAGCGCAGCCGGGCGATCAGAGGCGCTTGGAGCGGGAAACGCAATGATCCAAGATTGCGGACTGGACAGGTTTCCCGTCGACTGACGCCATGGCAGGAGAACTGAAAAGGACTTCAGAGGTCGTGGAGGCATGTCGCGAAAAGCCTCCCAGCGGCAGACAGGGGCGGGAGTAAAACCACAGTGGTCTCGGCTTATCCGAGGGAAGCGGAACGGCCATCTATGAAGAAGCGACCGGATTATTCGAGTCAAAATACGCTCAAATCTTCCTTGAGGGTCATCGGTCTGGTTTTCCGTGAGAAGCAGAAGAAAAGAAACATGACATCAGGAAAAGACGTCGTTCGACTGACGAATTCGCGGGGGGACCGGCGCGGGCCGGGGCTGAAGTTCGGGGTTTCGTTCAATATGCGCACGATGTAGGGAGTAGAAACTCAAAGATCTACGTAAAAGGTGTAGGGGGGGACTGGAATGGCCGAAGGAAACCTAATCAGCTCTCTCAACAAAACGAAGATAGAGACGAGAGTCTGCTCTTCTGATTCATCAATCCAGAGCTACCTCTATCTCGTCTGCCGCATAGGGAGAAAAAATCATCAGGAAAGAATAGGCAGAACTATCTCTCTCTGTCCCCTGGAGGAAGCATCTTCGTCATGAGGGACAATGTGAGTCAAGAACCTCTCAAAGTTCTCTTTATCATTTCCAATTACAACTGAGGTAATGCAATAAACAGGGGGGAGCGGACCGTCTGAAGAAGAGCTCTTGAGCGCTAAAAACGAGCCAATTCGCGACCTAAGACTGGGGGTCTTTTCATCGGTCTCCCTAAGTCGAGTCGTCGAAGAATCTCAACGGGTCGCTCTTGAAAATTTTTCCAGCGATCATGGGTCAAACATCCCTGCATCGAATTATCGGGTCATTGTTCCGATAGAAGCAATCCACATGCTCGTCAGGAGCAAGAGGGGGGGGAACGCTCCTTCTTTTGGCCGGAAAGTGGGGCACGGAGCCACACCCTTGCGGCAATGGGCATTTCCGACTCCCTCAGAGGCAACAAATGTTAAAAAGAATCCATCTCCTCTAAGCCGAAAGAAAGAAACCGTGGGGTCAAAGTACTAGAGAATTGAGTGATCGCTTCCGCGGCTGGAGGCACCCGCAGCCCGCGAGTACTATTTCTTGGAAAAAATACGTAGGGAAGAATTGCGAACCGTGGTGGCGAGTTCGAAAGTGGTCCTTTTCATGGAGGAGGGTTAGTCGTGCTGGTTATCGGGAACTGCACACCTCGAAACACTAGAAGATCATTTCTAGCATCCTCAGCGCTTGAGAGAGGATTGGCGTCGAGGTGGCGAAAGATCACAGGGGAGACTTATTGTTTTGTTCCTCTTGCTCAGGATTGCCGAGCTCACGAACATGGAACAGCGAGGAGTTTAACGTGACAGACTCCTCATAGACCACGGGGGTTTCGCTCGGGGAGAAAAGTTCAACGTGGCGACGAAAATACTGAGGGATAGGAGGTTTATTGGGGAGGGGCCATTTTCAAGTGGTACAGCCGTAAAGTCACATTGGCTCACGGCAGGTTTAGAACCATTTTCATTCGGAACAAGATGCCGCAATGAGACGGAGGGGAATCCCGGAAAACCGCTTGGGCGGTTGAAAAGGATTCAAAGTTGCGCGGGACTGTCAAAGTTAAACTTCCGGCAGCGGTACGGGACGATAGGAAGTTAGTCCAGCGAGGGAAGTTATCCCCTACACTAGCACGACCCGATCCATTCTAGGTGACGCGACAACGCAAAAACCTCCCGTCCTTCACCCGAAGTGACGGCGAAAAAAAAACTGAAAGTCGATTGCGTCGGAGGATAAGCCCTGGGGAGGAAAAGGTCGTAATGAGGACGGAGAGGGTGGACTGACGGAGCTGTCCCGTAGGGGGAGGAGGTCTATATATCATAAGGGGAGACGAGAGAACGGAGTGTGAAAAAGGGGAGAAAAAATGAACATCTCATCTTGGGGTCGGTGGCTTTGGGGCGAAGGCCGTGGTGGCAGGAGTACCAAAAAACCTCTACAAACAGCGTGTTCCATCTGATCTAGATCAAGCAGGCTAAATCAGATGGGGGAAGGGTCGCTAATCTAAAAGAGCTTCGGAGGGCCGACCGCGCATGAAGCGTCTCGTGAGCAAACAACGAAAAAAAAGTAAATTCCCCTTTCCAAGAAGGCAAGGGATTGGCACACAACAAAGAAAAAAAAAAAGGAAAAAAAACACTTAGGGGGGAAAGCGATGGCGGCGACGCAAGGAAAAAGGAACAAAACACGACGACAGACAAAAAAGGGGAAGGATTAAACTTAGTACTTCATAAATACTGCCGCAAGCCATTGCAGCTTTAAGGTAGAAGGCCACACTTGTCACGGGAGGAAAAATCCTCGGAAAGAAGAGGAATCGGGGAATATAGACGCGAGAGAGGAGATGCTCCCGGCGCGCGAGCAAGGGTAGTCAAAAGCCTCCCTCTAAATATATAAGGGACATCTAACACAGGTTAAAATCCACCACAATCTAGAAGCTGGAAAGAAACTAAAGAGAGGGACTTTGGCGCGGCGTAGTGCCTGCTCCAAAGGATTGCCTATTGCACACATCATTGAAGAACACCACTCTTCCTCATAAACACCAAAAGACAGGCTTCGGGAGGGAGGAAACACTCTAGGGGGGGGGGGGGTGGGGGGGGGGGGGGGGGGGGGGGGGGTAAATCTTTTTGTCGTCAAAGAACTTTATCTCCGCTAAAAAAGATAGAAAGCCGGCGTCATATTTAAGAGTAGAGGGGCCGGGTTAACTAAGAGGGGTGTAAAGAAGATTTTGCCCGGAAGCGACCCACATACTAGACACCTCATAATTAGCTATTGTTATCTTCAAATAGGGTTTGTGATAAAGTCTAGAGGCACCGGGGGACCGCACGGAGCGAGGGGCGTTCTATCTTCGGAGAGACATTTCGGGAACACGAACCACCGCGCGAGGGCGAGACGCCTAACCAGGCAACATAGCTGAAATCATTTCTTTATAAAAACGTCCAATACGGGGCTGAAAACGCGGCGGGGAGGCAGACATAATAGGGATAAGGCCTATTTCCTTTCGGACTTTGAAACGAGATGCTGGTCTAGATTCGGGTCTACAAATGCTAGAAATTTTCTTTCCGATACTCCGCGCTCTCTCGAGGATCAAATCTCTCAAAAGAAAGGGGGAGAGAAAGTACAATGGATAGAGGAAAAAGAGTCAAGGTCGAGCTCAGCACGGAGATCCTTGGGACTGTCCGTCCTTCGCATCGACATGTGATCCCTATCCCGTAAATTACCGCCTTCATCGTCACTGGGAAAGCGCTGACCGTAGAACGCCAAACTTCACAATCTAACCAGCCAAGGTTAGCGGAAGCAACCCAACCGGCCCCTTCACCCTGTAAAAAAAACTGCGGACGCGCTCAGATCTCAACAACCACGTAGGTAGTGAGAGAGCTATCTCGACGTCTTCAAACGGGAGAGAGCACCAGGGTAACTGCCCGGGGGGGGTGTGGAATGATTAGCTAGGGGAGTGCCGCTTGGACGAGATTGGAATGTGGGGCGGGCCGGTAGATCCAAGGGATAAGTCGGATTCACGGATCGTTTCCTAAACCGATGGCTGATAAGGAATAGGGATAGGTCGGTTATCAGGGACTGTCGGGGGGATCACGACGCTTGCAGACGTGTTTAGCGCGGTGAGCGCGCGCAGCGAGCGTCTCTGGAACTTCTCTCTCTTGGAGAAGGCGTCGAGCCCGGGGATCGGGGGGAGGAAAAGTTGGCACCTGCAGCAGCAATGCAGTAAGTCGTAAAAAAAAAAATTTTAAAAAAAAAAAAATTAAGAAAAAAAAATTGGAAAGGACCCGCATCTGATAAGGGAGGGAATCATCTCAGGAAGAAAGATGTTAGGTCGGGAGAGCTTCGCAGAGCTGCTTGTGTATGGACCCTATTGGCAACCAACGCCGTTTCTGATCCAACGCCCAAAAAAACACAAAGCGCGATACGAATCCGAAATTGCCCACGCCGGGTCCTCAGAGATAACCACATCTGAATGAATTCAAGCGCTCATGCCCATGAAATAATAGGGAGTGGAGTCCTTTCGTTGTCAAAAGGGCTGGGTCGCGGGAAGGTCAGTCAGGGGCCTTCCAGTCTTCATTTTACACGTTCGACAGGAAAAAATCGAATGGTCCTACCGGCTTGAGGCATCTGAGACGTATCAAACCTCCTTCGGTACATTTCACGCAAGTCTCGTGCTTTCGCGGGTGAAAAGGAAGGAAACTCCGAAGGTTGAAGGACGCTGAGCTGGCCGGCGGTGCGGGCCCGACTTTGAGAGGAATGACCCTCAAATTGTTTATGAGGGACGGACACAGAATCGCGGGGCGCAAAAATCCAGAGGGCCGAGCTGCTGAAGCTTTGCGGTTCTGGTGTTTTCAACCGTGGGGGTGGCCCTAGGCGATCTCCTCTTCGAACTGCTAACCAGAACGGGACTCGGCGCGCCGAAGTAAGAGGATTACGGCACTCGAAGAGACCGGTGGAACAAATTTCCGGCAGTCAGAACTGGCCTTCAAAGTACCCCTCCAAAAGGGAAGGGGTCTTGAAGAAGGGGGTAGGGAGACTGCTTCGCCTTAATCACCAGCCCGTTAAGTTCATCGCCGTTTCAGCGACGCCCCGGAGGAAAGGGCGGCTTCTTGGACGGTCTCTAACGTAAACTGTCACACTCGACACTGTCACTTTCTTGACGGGCGAACTCGGAGGGGAAGGGGCGGCGATTGAGGAGGGGGCGCACGAGAAGGACAGCGGTTTGGAGTCCGAAGCAGGGTGCAGTACGGAAGGGAAACATGATCTTTATATAATGACCTTCTATCGCTACGAAATGCAGGAGGCCTGAGGGGGAGGGGGGGGGGGGGCTCCTGAAAAAGCGGCGCGAGACAATGCCAACAAATCCAATGGGAGCGGTCGCACAGGGTAAATACTTAATGCCGGTTCGCTCACTTATCATGATATAGCAAGAACCCCGGAAAAGGGGAAAGCGGGGGAGAAAAAGTAAGCCTCGGAGAAAGTTAGACAGGTCTGGCTTATCACGATTCGCCGGAAACGTCCCTCAGAGGGTATTCCTTCTATTGTGAGGTGGCGGTCGGCAAAGGGAGAAAAGATGGGGAGGGTACTTGTCCGCTCGGGGAGGGCCCGAGCGGTGTTCAAAACGGCCTACTCTCCTAAAATCAAAAGAGACGATTTCAAACTGAAGGGGAAGACGCTCAAAGGCAGGAAAGGTCTCCGGACCACCACACCGAAAGGCCGCATCGTGCCTCCACGCGCCCGCTGTCTCAATCTGTTAAAAGACTGCAAAGCTACTTCAAGGGGAGAAAACAGGATCCGGGATGGAAAGGTAAAAGAATCTACTCAGCAAGGCCCATGAGAAACACTCCTCTACCGCGATGAGGATTCGTCGCACAAGTGAGGATAGCAAACCGATAAAGTTGCGATTTTTCATATGACTGAGGAAAGGCACATTACCGCCGAGATTGCATCAAGCAGACTCGGTTCAGTTATTGGCAGATCGATCGAGGATTCAACTCAATAGCAGGCCTCGGGCTCGGCTCCCCCGAACTGACAGCTCTATGAGGAACACCAAGGGGGGGGGGGGGTTGAATGGAGGACGATCTGTGTTGTTCGCGTGGCGAGCTCAGGTTAAGGTCCGATCACACAGCTTTCTCTCTAAATAGACGCCAAGTCCTAAAAAAAGAAGTGGAGAGCTCCACAAAAAGGGGAGAGTCATCATAAGTAATGCAATCGGCGAGTGAGAGAGGGGGGGTCTCGGAAACATCCTCTAGGGGGCCTATCACGGAAAGATCAGGTCCATTCGAGGGATGGCCACGGTGGGTCGAGACGAAAGAGAAGCTGCGAATGACCAACCGTCCGTTGGGGGGTTCGGCGTCTTCTCATAAAAATGACATTGAAGGGCCATGTGTGGCTGGTGGACCTGACCCTTAAGGTTACGCCACCACGGAGCGGCAGCCGCCGCTGCGTATCTCCGCACTGGCTTTCTTAACGGAAGCGGGAAAGGTGCCGGAGGAGGCCTTCGAAGGGAAGGAGTAAATCCATTTCTGTACGTTCAAAGGAGTACAGGCGGAAGAGAGGGATTCCGACCTAGATCATCCGGCATGGTGTTCACCTCTGAACCGAAACAAGGATATAATGCACGCAGTCCCTAAGTACGCGATAATGGAGGGAACGGCCAAAGCAAAAAAAGATCGAAAAGGGTCCGATAAATCTGGCCTTATCATCCGGACTAAAACTATCTGAAGGGTTAATCGAAAGCAGGGAGGTGGGGGACTTATAGAAAAAGAAACGTGGTCGAAGGTCCTTGAAGAACTTCGAAGTACGAAGAAGACGTTTCATAAACGGGAAACCGAGCGAGAGAGGGGCGATGGCAGGGGGGACTGCCGTAAATGCCGGTTGGGATTGTGATCCGGCAGATCTAGACGGCATTTACGTCGCCGTTAAGTCGAGTAAGACAAAGAGGATCTCTCGAAAAAAAAAAAAGGAGGGAAAAGAAGTGAGGAGGGAAACGGTAGGCGCGAACCTGATGCCAACCCGACACATTCGATCTCCGTCCATCTTTAAAAACAAAAAAGCCTATGGGAAAGGTCAGCCCCGGATCGCGAGGGGGCACCCGGCGAGTCGTAAGCCGAAGAATATAGATATTCTGAAAGGTGGGCTCAGGTGAGCATTGGTCTCAAGTGTAAAGAGAGGTGCAGCCAGGAAAAACTGATCGGAGCGGAGGGATCCGAGCAATAGCTATAAAAAAACTGTCTCTCTCTTGAGAGGTAGGACGGAACGCTAAAAAGAGGCTTAGCCGAAGCGATTCGGGAAATCGGAAACGAGGGGCGGGACGCGATAATTTCAGCATACGGGGAATGGTGGGGGCCGCGTCTAAGAGGAAGGCCACCTAATCGAAACATCGATAGTCAAAGCTAGGGGAAATGATATTTACTAAATCTTCCTAGAAGCAAAAAGAGGGGGGATTAAAGATTTGGTAGGGACAACACCACGAACAGGTACTGAAGACCGCACGAGGCGTGTGGTCAGCGAGCAAGAGCTCTCTAAAGAAGGATACTAAACCCGGCTGAGAAGAGAGATGAGGAGGGGGGGGCGACGTGTAGACTTCATTCAGCGTAAGCAGAGGAGATATATCCGAGGAGCCAAGCACGGAATATGCCCAGAACCCTTTGGGAGAGGAGGGACCAGGAGACTGGGGGGGGAAAATCCTACGGGGAGCGTAGCTGGTTGATCGGGACATTAACTACCAGCCATCGGTCTTTTCGGAGGCGATCAAGGACATACTCTCTGGGGCCTAGAAAGGTGAGTCGTCGGAGTGGGGCGAGGAGAAAAAAGGTGTCCTAACATTAGGGGGGGGAGGGAAGATAGATTGAAAATTGCGGCTCACACATGCCAGAGATCATGAATGACGAATGACCTTGAAAGAATGCATTACCACTCCACAGTCATCCGGATCTCCTGGATTGGGAAAGCCATCAATCGCTGAGATGATTTGGGAGGGACTCCTTTTTCAATCTTGCCCTTTGCTTGGGTAACGACCGTGAGCGGTGCAGGAGCCCCAGTTTATTCGAAATGAAAAACCGTCCTTAGGGACGATGGGTGAGGCACGGTCAGAAAAAGAGGGACCAGGAGTATTGGGTAATGAAGTGAGCAGCAAGGCCGGAGAAGGGTAATAAAGGATTCTCCGGGCAAAAGGAGTCTCTCTAGGACTTGAGCCAGAGCTTACCAAAGGAAAAAGAGGAGTCGTACACAGACCCGACCCACACCTCGTGACGCACAGCCAAAACTCTGGTTAAGGCACTAACTCAGGGGTTCGTCTTTCTTATTCTGGGAAAAAGAAGAGGGACGTTTAAAACGATATTGTACTCATTCATTCTTGGTATAGTAATGCCTGTCGCACAGATAACCTAATAAGTTTGGAGCGCCGAACTTCCTGGAGGGGGGGAAACTGGTCTACAAAAGAAAAATCAATAAGGGGATTTGTCAATTGTGGGGCATTGCCGTTGTGTACGGAGGACCTCAACCTCTTGAAGAATGGCATCTTTGGTCCAAGAAAGGAAGCGCAGGAATGAAGAATGAGAAATCACTGAAGGGAGCGAAGATGAAATTTCGGATCGGCCTAAGTCAACGGGGGGATGAAGATCCCCTATAAGACTAAAGCATCTAGGGAA
>Ga0179593_1485586_pt1 | contig 31190 bp, 30 predicted proteins | sample CZODoug2_1_08_16_FD_185931 | JGI IMG/M metagenome (GOLD analysis project Ga0179593, IMG submission 185931) | Vadose zone soil fungal communities from Angelo Coast Range Reserve, California, USA - CZODoug2_1_08_16fungal (PacBio error correction) | ecosystem: Environmental > Terrestrial > Soil >...
TGGACGGGGTACTGAGCTCAGAAGGGGCTTGATCGGAGGGTACAAAAAAATGCTTTTCATCCAAGATTAAGGGTAAAAGTCAAAAGCCCCTCCGAAATCGGAAAGCACTTAAAGAGGCCACGGTGACAAGAGAGACATCTGCCGGGGGCCAAGTGAAACGGGCAGTCGAGAGGGGGGAACATTTTGGGACCTTGAAGAGAGGTCATTCTGGAGGATTTGGGAAGTAGGTGGGCTACCTGGATTTCTAGTTCACGGGGCTTTATACCAGGTAAGGTAGAAGTGAGTGGGAGATCTGATGAAGTCGGTCTCGCAGCATCTCTATGCATGACGGCCGGGCAGGGGACCGATTAGAAAAGAAGAAAACTGTCCCTCCAGACGACCGAGCCCTCAGCAGGAGGGGTTGGAGCTCGACGCTTGGTGAAGGGAAAACAAACGAGCCAGGGGCGCAAGGAAGAGCAGGACCTTGGGGCAGGAAGGAGGGGGAGAGAGAGAAGAAAGGCCGTGGGGGGCAGCTAACAAGCTATAAGAGGCTCCAGGTTCACGGATGGGGTTATCATCCCAACAAAAAAAAAAAAGGTAAAGCGGTGTTTGACCAGGGGGGATCGTCCTGCCGTGGGAATAAGGGCAATTATAGGCAGGAGTACTGGGGGGGTAACGGTGTGGTCTGATAAACTTCTTGTTCTTATTGGGATCGAGACAGCCACAACGTGAGTAGTAAAAATACGGGATTCCGTAAAAGGGGCGAATAGAATCATTAAAAATTTGACTAGCACGGTGAAGATAAAGCTGGGAAACCGTCCCTACAGGCTAGGGTAACTCCTTAAGGGACGCGGAATCCGTAGTTAGATGCTCTGGCTTCAGATGCAGACTCCGGTCCGTGCAAGGTAAACATTGATTCCGATGATCACTGGGGGAGATGTTACAGGAAAAGGCTCGGGGAAAGCCGGACCTAAAAAACTGAGGACTTTCTAACGCTATTACTCGGAGTTCGTTAGGACTAACCGAAGAACCTCTTCGGGGTCTCGGGGGAGAACAATATAACGTGAGAAATCCCAAGAGCCCACCCTCTTGTCGCACCTTGCTATTCCTCCAACTCTAAGCCACAGCGACCCCGGTAAGAAATAGAGTGCCGTTAAAGCGTCGTGGTCACTTGTTGGTCCGACGACGGCATGATCCAGACAGCGTGCTGCGCCGTCCAAGTCTTCCTCCTGGGAAAAACTCCCGCGGGGTCGCCCACCCTTTCGGGCGGCAGAAGATAGGCCTAGCCTCACTACATATTAGAGAATTCACGAGGTATAATCGGCGGAATAAGGGGGTCATTAAGGTTTTGGGGGGGGGGGGTTGTGGTGGGGGTTAAGGTAAAGTTGGGAAACTCTAGGTCCAAGGCGAAGAAATTTGGGTCATCAGACCAGGATATAGCAGGGGGAAAGTTTTCGGGGGTGCTACGGCCAGGCTAAGCTACTCTGGGATCGAATTTCGGGGTCGTGAAGACACAAAAGTGGTTGCGGAGTACCTAGGCCCCTTGTCCAAAATAAAAAGTGTGGGGAGGATTTCCCATCCAGGGATTGCAGGAGATGAACTTATCGACGAATAGTCTAGCGAAATCGATGGACAAGCCGTGCCGAGGAGGGTGAGGATAAAGGGAAAGTGGGCTGGGGGGGGGGAAAGAGGTGTCCAATTTATCATCGAGCCCGCATAGAACGATGGTCGAGGGATGTAAGAGAGGGGAGGGGGGGAGAACGTGGACGAAAGGACATGCGGGGGGATGAAAGGGGAAGGGGGCCCAAACCGGGGCTCTGAAGCACTTCAAAAAAAGAGAAGGACAAACCGTAAAAGCTGAAGGGGAAGCTCACGGAGGAAGAAATCAATCCAGGAAAAAAAACACGAGAAGCCCTTCTCTAGACCCCGGGAACTCTAAAGAAAAGTTAGACGGTCGTGCCCACCAAAGGAAAAAAACCGTTTCCGCCGCCGCGCGGAGAAAGAAGAATCTTCTAGTCAGTGGAGGAGGGGGGGGGAAGGATTAACTGCTATGCCCCGTCTTGTGAGGTTCTCCAGAAAAGGGAGGGAAAGAGCTTAAGACATAAAGGAATTAGTGTGAATTACAAAAGGGCTGCCAGGAGAAAGAACGAGTCTGGACAACTTGAGACCGAAAGGGAAAGGACTCCTCTAATAGCCCCAGACTGGAATATTAAAGAAGATATGACAAAGACGACCCCAAGTAAACTGGAAGGGAAAACTCCAGGAGGCGGGAAGGAAGAGGCCAATGTCGCTTCTAAAAATCCGACCTGGGGAGGTGTCCACAAGGTCGGACTGGAAGAAAAAGGAAAGGTGCAAGAAAACAAAACCGCGGAGGGCCTACCCCAACAGTGGAAGGCAGTAATACCTACCAAGGCTGCTCAGGGGGGGAGGTTGCTATCGCAAGGAAGGAGAAAAAGACTGGGCTTTTCAAGGACGTTTCGTCGGGGAAGAAAAAAGCTAAGAATCTTAGTTAATAGCAACACTTAAGATGGGGGGAGGGGAAAAGCCGGATGAATCCATGGAAAAGTCAATATAACTGGGGCGAACCCGAATCGGTAGCGAGAGGGGGAACAAGGAAGGAGGGGGGGAGAGGGATCGTGGTTCAGCGAAGGGTTTAATAATAAATCTTAAAGAAGAAAGCCAGCACTGGCACTCACCTCAGGGAAAGCCAAATTGGTGAGGGAGGATATCAGACTGTCAAGTTGTAGGAAAGAGTGGGGAAAAATACGAGGTTCCTGGAAAGGAAGGACCGAAAAAAAAAACCTTCCGAGAAGAGAAGACACTTTGGGACGAAGACGGCCAGAGGGGGGACAAGAAGAGGTAAAAGGGCAGGGGACTTTTGGGGGTCAGGGGCCCTTGGAAAGAAAGAGATGCACGGAAAAAAGATGACCCGGGTTGAAAGAGGGACTACAGTCTGGGACAGAGCACGCGATGAGGCCGGGAAGGGAATAGGCCAGATTGCACTATAAGAGACCTCGAGAAAAGGGGAGGAAGCTTCGGAAAAGTACGAAATCAGGGCCTAAAGGGAAGAAGATCAAAAAAAAATCTATCAAAAAGGGAAAGGTCTGAAGAGCTCTTTCAAAAGCAAACGGAAAAAAGGATCGCAGGGGGTGCAAACCACCTTCGCCGGCTGCGCCTGGAAAGAAGAACAAGTAGGTCTTGGAAAAAAAAATGGGGCGGGGAGAATGATTCAGGAAAAAACGAAGGGGGGTACTCAGGGCAGGAAGAATGTTCTACTCAAATAGAAAGAAGAAACAGACTCGGAATAACAAGAGGGATGTAAGGGCGCCTCCAGAGGAGAAGAGCTGGGGAAAAAAAAGAGATGGTGATCGCGTAAAAGAGAAAAGGGGACCTGGGGTCAGGAGGAGACGGACTACAACGCGAAGAAGAGAGATGGGTGGGCGAAGGTAAGATGTCGGAACTCTTTCTCTCACGTCTTTTCACCATGTTGAAAATGTAGAGGGGGACCAATCACCGTAAGAACTGGGAACTGGGTTAAACAAGAGCGCGGCGTTTAGGGGAAGGTCGAGAAGCTATCAAAGCCTGAAATTCTGGTACCCGCATTATCGAGGAGGGGGGATCGAGAGGTTCCAGGGTCAGAGAAGAGTCGGACTAAACTGAATATACCTTGAATACAGGAGAGAAAGGCTAGATTCGGGAGGCTAACTGGTTTATCATGATGAAACTTCTGGCGGGTAAAAAAGAAGGAGTAGACGATAAAAAAAAAGGAGTTATTAAAAGGAGATTATCGTCTTTAAACCAAATGATCGGGAGATAAAAAGTAAAGAAAGACCGTCCACGCATAGGAAGCGAAATTTCAAAGTCTAGGACGGAACGGTCTCAGAAGAGCGAACTTGGGACAAGAAAAGTGAGGCAAACGAAGTGAGCTGTTATCAGCGAGGACAGGGACTAAACACGGAAAAACTGCGTGGCCCCGGCCAGGGAATGTTTCCCAGAGGAGAAAATGTAAAAAAGGGGAAAGAGGAAGGGGGAAACGTAGTCACGAGGTGAAGAGAAAGTAGGAAGAAATAAAAAACCAATTTAATTCGCGCGAGGTTGGGCCGACCGTCAACAAGGGTACATATGGAGCCGAACGCGATCACCTCTCGTGAGAAAACCAGAGGGGATTCTAAGGGAAAGAACCGGTCCGTCAATACCGGAGGGCCGGATTATGGGGGGAGAAGGGATTGCTCTGGAGGCCGGGTAGAAAAATGAAAGCCGGTCAAAAGAAACGTAGGGTACTATGGAACAGAGAAGTGGAGGCCAAAGGGGGAAGAAGGTTTATCTTAAAGTCAATAAAGGAGAGAAGACCCCACGGGGTGGGGGACCAACCCAACAAAAGGGGTCATGAGAAGTTGGGGACACGCAACAGCGATGGGCGAGAGGAGCGTGAATCTGAGGGAAAAAGACTCTCTGGGAAATCTGGAGCTTAAGGGAGTGGGGGGTTGGGATTCTCAACGGTGATAAAAGTCCTTTGGGACGAAAAAGGTAACAGCCTCATTTGGGGATACTGCGTATTTTCTGCTCAATTGATGGAGGAGACTAAGAGCCCACGAAACACGTTTCGAGGAAAAGCGGGGTACAAAAAAGGGCATCTCGATCAAAGGAGATGGACGAGAAAGTTTTCGACCAAGACAAACGGATTCAAAGGGAAAGAGGTATGACAACCAGCGCGGAGACCAAGGTTGACGGGGGGTCGGTAGCTATCTGCCGGGTGCAGGGAACCTCGAATTTCACAGCAAGCGAGGAGACAAAAAGCCCGTGCAGAGGGAATGCTTCTAGAAATCAAAGAAAGGGGGGGGGGGTGGCGGGCAACCGGTTGAAGGACCATCAGGGAGAGGAAAGCATTGGGTTAAAACCAAACGAGCGGAACGGAGGATCCAAACTCGGGGGGACTTAGGAACTATCTGTAAAAGAGTCGGGTTGAGGGATTGAGGTCCAAGGGACCTGGCTGGTTTCCGCGTTACGCAGGTTTGTGGGAAAAAGAAAAGGAATAAACTCCTCCGCGAGAGATTGACTGAGATAGGGAAGAAAGAAACTACCCAGGAAAAGATCCAAAACATGAGATCGTCCCAAACAGGAAGAGCGACCTTTGTCAAAGGTCCCGGAATCAGGCGGGAAGGGAGAGAAAAAAAATTGGTACCCTACGGCTGTTGGTTGGGGGGAGAGGCCCCTTTGCGGCCGTAGGCGCTTCAACGGGGGGGGCCAAGAGAACTCAGGAAAAGCTGTAAGCCCGCGTCAAAACGCCGCAAGAAAAAGAGGCAAAGCCTTTAGAAAAAACTTGGAAGGGTAATCCTCCTTTGGAGGTGGGGTTGTCGATAGGAATAGGAAGTAAGGGGGGGAGGTCCATTCTGTCGTATGAGCGTCTGGAAGGGAGGCCGGGGTCTCACCGCAAAGAGGGCAAAACTCAGGAGGAGGAAAGCCGAGGTCACGGCGGTGAGGGAATGCACCACGCAAGTACCCGTGCAGGTGTCTCGAAGATAGAAGAAAAGACGAAGGTGACGACAAAAAAGGGGTACATGTCACAAACAGGGTCAAGGAAATCCAGGGTTCCTACGTAAACACATCCAGGAAGATAGTAAGGAGGGAGGATTCTTAATTGATCAATCAAAAGGGGGGGGCCTCTTCCGGGCTGCGAAGATACAACACATAAAGGAAGAAACACTATTCATCTTTTCAGAGAGGGGCAGCTCCGGAAGAGAGAAAGGGTGATTTTAGAGAGAAGGAGAAGCTGTTCATGATAGGCCGCGGCGTGCAGCCGGCCATAGGCAGGTCGGCGCTACGAGTGGAGGAGAGGAGGTTTCAAAGAATCTGGTTTCTTGGCCGACATTCGGATCAACCTCGGACGGAGTGCCGTCCCCCCCGTGCACTATCCTCAGATTACTCTCATACGTGGTCGTTTCGCAATCGTCGATAAAGCCTCGATAAACCCGAAGAAAAAGAAGTGTTGGAAGGGGGGAGGAGAAATGGGCGATATTATCGTAGAAAAGGCAAAGAGCAACCATGACGGGGGAAGCACAAGATTTGGGCGACGGTAAAGTGATGCGAGGATGAAGAGCAAAGAAATGAATACGTGGATACGAAATCCCGAAGGGAAATGCAATTCGCCAAGTTAGTTATTTGGAAAACGTCCAGGGGGGGGACGAGTTGTATCGCACATGGTGAGAAAAAGTAGGAAGATGCGACTCTAGCGTATAACGGACTCGCAAGAGACCAAGGGGGTTTGAGAAGAAACGTTCTTACTGAGGGGGCATCACCAGGGGACGTAATATAGAAAGTCTGCAGAATAGAAGGTCGTGAGAAAAGATCGTTTGAGGGAAGAGCGGAAAGGGGGTTAGGAAATTGAATCGCAAGGAGGGACGGAGAACCTGGGGAAAGAAATTGTCTTAAGAATTTTCAATTAAAGGGCCTTATAAAGGGGGAGGGGCTGATGGAAAAGGGCAGCAGGCCGACTCGAGGCGCCGAAGCGTATATTCTTACGGGTCCCCATCTTCCTCATTGTGAAACGTTTGGCATTGGACAGCTCTGCAGGTCGTCGATGGGACCATTGGGGAGGACCTTGAAGAGCCGTCTGAGAAGGGGGGAAAAAGGTTAGACCTTGGGAGTTCGCGGAGAGGGCTAAAGTGAGGGTCATTGGAGGGAGCGAAGACGTGAAGAGCGAAAAAAAGGGGCTTTCATGCAGACGGCGTAGGGGCTGGGGAAAAGACCAGTAAAAAACTACAGATCCGGGGAAAGGGGAAAGGAAAGAGCTTCTGATTTTGCAAGGAAAGGTCTCCTCGACGAGCTTTTTGACTACACGCGAGAAATACATGGGTACTTTATAAAAGAGGAGAGCATGTGGGACAACTTGCGTGCGACCTTAAATTAGGGAACGGGATAGCCGTGTTGAGAGAAAGGAAGAAAGACTAGAGCCACCATTGACTGGGGGTGGCCCTCGATCCAAATACCCCCGGGAGGGGAGGTCTGGGACAAACCAAGGTCTGAGGGGAAGGGCCCCTTTAATTGGGGGAGCCATGATCTGGCGGTAGTCTGGCTGGTGAAGGTAGGTCAGGTAACGCTGGGGGGGGGGAGCGGAGATTGTATCGAGTACAACAAACAACAAAGGATTTGAGAGGAAATATAAGATACATAGGCCAACTTGGAAAAGTAAGAAAGAAAGATAAGGGAGGAAGAGCCAACCGGCACGGTGACTATTCCCCGGAACTCTATCCGAGGTGGACCATACAAAAGGTCAAAAGAGATGGTGATTCGGGGGACAGAAGGGGAAGCGGATCAGTAGAGAGGGACGAGCAACCAAGGTCTCTTCGAAGAGTAAAGTTCTCGCCATCCTCCTGGCCGCACAAAGGCAGTGTAAAAAGGAGAGGCAATGGAATACACTACCCTGAGGAGCTCTTTATTCCACTCTCGCGACCCGCCGACCTACTCCGCGAGAGGAATTCAAGAACAAGAGTAGACGGTAATGGGAGAGGGGAACCCAAGCGCGCCTTAGGATCACGCCCTCTGCGGCGAACGTATGAAATCTCGAGAAGCAAAAAGCCCCTGATAACATTAACCGGGCGAAAGCCTACCGCAGACTCCCAAAGGGCGCCCAACTCTCTGTAGAAAAAATCAGCCCGAGCTGCATGTCCTGAACATTCCCGCGCCATGACACAAGGAACAAAGGGGGTCACAATAGTCGGAAAAGAAATGGCCAAAAGGCTCTTTCCAGCTGGCGCTAAGTCTGGAAGACTAAAACTGTATCATGGCACCATCACGTGAGGAAAGGGGGGATGATCAAGGCCCGAGGGAAGAGACCGTGCCACGGAAATCCGAAAGGGGAAGGCTAAACAGTCTCCACTAAAGACTACTAGAGAAACTGACCCGTAGAAAAGAAACGAGAGAGACAGCGCAGAGAAGTCTGGGATGATGAATGACCCTTGATGGGGTGGGGGAAATAGCTGAACGCTAAAAAAGGGGGGTCACCGGGGGGAAACAAGAAGACGGGCGGTCTAAAAGAAAATGCCTTGAACCGTCACGAAAGAAACGATCGAGAGGGGGAGCAACTCTGTCGAAGGCGGGAACCGCACCCATTGGGGGGATAGAAAAGGGTCAACCGGAGGAATCACTTACGGTGTACCCATGAAACGTGGGTATAGGGAAAGGGTACAAGACAAAATGAAGGGAATTGACGTCCTGACGTAAAGGGTTGGAGCTGGAATCCTGAATAAGAGCATAAACCTGTCTCAAATTCGTGGTCTGGGGGGTCAAATGCTTGGGAGGAGGTGGGACTGATAATCGCAACGTGCGCCCGAAAAAAGGAGGCGAGGGGGAAGAGGTGTTAATCTAGAAAAAGGAGGGTATCGGGACCTATTTAGAAACGACTGGGAAAAGCTAAAATGACTTGGAGGCGCTGAACCTTTGGGAACCATCCGCCGTGTAAAGAAAAAGAGGAGAAACCCTGCGCAACCGTTCCCCCTCCTCTGTCAAGAAACGGTCAACTGCGGCGCCGCAAGAAAAGGAGAGAAGCACAAGAGAAAAAATAGCTAGGGCCGCCCCGGAGGGATTGGATGGGCTCGCTGGCTGGGCTCGACGAACCCAGAGCGGAAATGGGGGCAAGCAGGACCCCGGAAGAAGAAGACTCGAAGAAGAAAGTGTGGGGTGGGCTGGTGGTCCGGGAGGAAAAGAGGGGCGTCTCCTTCGTTTGCGCTGGTCGGATATTCCCGGATCCCTGGAAAATTGAAAAGAGGGCTCGCTGGAAGCCGGTCGGCGGTATTCTCAGCGGAATCTCGGAGAATTGCTGGTCGAGGTAATCTGCTGGACTTCAGGAATCCTCCTAGAAGACTTCACCACGAGACGGACGGAGCTCGGACAAGAAAAAACAAACGGCCTATTCCTCAGGGAATTGACGAGAAGGGATTTGAGGGGAGTCAAGCCTCTTCTCGAAGAAAGCTACCTATTCTGAATGTTCCACGGGGCCGGGAGTCGGCGCTTGGGAACGAAAATGAGTAGGTGTCTAACGGAAAAAACCTCATGCTGAACAATCCGGCAAATTCCGCTCTACTTGCTCTAAGCATTGGGAGGGGTTGGTTAAGTAGAATGGTATCTTTTGTCGGGCTTCGTTCCGGGCGGGGGTCTTATAGAGGCCCTTTGACATGGCAACCAACGTACTTGCTTGAACCGGCCGGAGAAAAGTATCGGCCTGAGCCTCGGAAGGGAAGAACCCAAAAGGGTTTCAGGGTCGGGGGTCTTATTTCGACTGGAGGGGGAAGAGAAAAACCTAGCAAGACATTCGTCCTGAGATAACATCATCCAAATGGGCTGGAGAAAGTCAGAAAGGTTCAGTGCAAAACCATGGACAAGAAGGGGGGTTTGGGGTGGGGGGGAGAAAAAGATAGAGATTGGGTAAAGTCCGAGGGCTTCAAGGAACAGGGGAAAGAAGACGGAAAAGATGTTTGTCGATATAGGAAATTTTCAAATCAATAGGGAGGGCGAACGACTGCCGTTAATCTAGGAGAGGCCAGGGATGAGGAAGAGATGGAAAAGTGGGGAGAGGACAGAGTGGATCGCTGCTGTCTTTCGGTCTTATCGGGAAAAGAAATTGTCAGGACTTGCTATAATCGTCTCGGCGCAAGGGCGGGAGAGGTTCGTTTCGTCACATACGATCATGGCCTAAGGTGAGATAGAAAATTCAACCGTCCATAAAGGAGGAGTAATCCTAACAACGAACGCAGCAATCCGATGTTCAGTGATTCTCACCAACTTGGTCCGGCAAGGGCACAGGGACCCGCCCAGGGCTTTATCTACAAGCAGGGACGGGGGTCGGAAGGGTCATCGTCGAGGTGTTACCGATGCTGCGGGGCAATACCGGAAAAAACGAGCACGAACTAAAAAAGATCAGCCCTCCTGGGTTGGAAGAAAACCGCCGCTAAAGAGATGGGGGGCAACGCGATGTGGGGGAGAGAGGTATCATATGTATACTTGGGAGTCTTTAACCCTCGCGAATTTCAAACTGGTGGTAGGCGGACAAGGCTCTTGATAGGGTCGGGAAACTTGGAACGGCTAGGGACCCAGTTTGTTATCTTCACATCCAAGTTAGATATAAAAAGGGCTGGCCACTCGAGGACTACGGTGTAATGTCCGGCTCTCTATTCTTAACTCGAGAGGCTTTAGTCCGAGGCCACTTTCGAAAAGGAGATAACGAAGGAAGGATAAAGTCGGCGGGAGTTAAACCGGAATTGCTTACGTACTCCAGTTGGAACCTTTCTGGGGGGAGCATGGAGAGCATTCAGTGATTGCGGTCCGAAAGACGGCGTGAATCTCTAGAAAAAAGACAACGGGGGGAGGAAGAGATATGTTCCTAAAGGAAAGTTCCTGGGGGGAACCTCCAGAATGGATCATGACACAATTAACGAAAAACCAGATGAGCGATTAGGTCAATATCGCTAGGACGAGGATGAACGCTGAAGTGCAAGGGGGGGATCCGAGAGCATTTCACCACGAGCGGATCAGCGAGGAGTACGGGAATACACTCCGCAGCGGCGTGGCCCGTGGGCCAGTTGAGAAAAAATCCGATGGGATGGCCGCGAAAATGCAACAGGTAACAAATAGAATGAACGAAGCAAGAGGGGAGCAATAGGGGAAGACGCCGCCAAAAAGTTGAATTCGCGCGGCTTGTTGTATCGACGCCATCAGACCCGGTACATACAGACCGGAAGCACCGGTGCGCCCAAACGAGGGTGCAAGAGCAGTCCATGGTCGTCACATCCGTAGGGGGTTGTCGTGTAGTCACGGAGGGGGATTATATCACGGCGCAGGGGAAACCAGAAAGCGAGAAAAGGGACTTTCACCAGCAACATTCTTAAAGCTCCCCTGAGGACGCTCACCGGTGAAGAAGTTGGGTGACTCAAAGAACGTTAGGGGAGACAGGTGGGCAATCGATGGCGAGACCGACACGAGGATAATTTGGGGTCATTATCAAAAGAGCAATAATGTAAGTTGGGTGACGAACCGAGAGTCCGCCCGGCGGAGCCGAATCGTGGCAGAGAATTGATGCGGACGATACGCAGAAGAGAGGAGACAGGAGACGAGACAACCCTCAGAAGCAGGCAGGGATGAGCTATCCGAAAAACACCTTCTGAAAAAAAAGAAATCGGCGGCCAAGGAGTGAATCGAGACGTCTGGACGTTGTGCGGTAAAAAAGGGGGACACGCGAAACCGGGGGGAAAAACGAACGTGGGCAAGGAAAGTGTCTCGCGCCCAGCCAGTGGACCTAAGGTTAGGGACTGGGATATTTCAAACGGTAAAAAACAGACGTCGCGGGGCAAAAAGCCAACCACTCGACGACGCTTCGGGGGGCCGATTCGTGTCGAAGTCGAGGCAGAACGTGCCTGACGTTCGCAAGGACTTGGGGGGGGAAAATCGGCCAAAGAATCGGGGATAAGAGGGGTGAAAACACGAAGAACGAAAGCCCGAAAAATTGATCAACCAGTCGTCAATGAAACGCAAGGGAAGGCCTGGTCGGAACGGCCCACGAGGAGGGGGGGGGACGTGGAAAACGGCTTGGAAAGGGGGCGTTTTCACTAGACCGACGAATGGGAGGCGCGGAACTGGCACTGGTTGGCCACCAGCCAGCGGGGAACGGGGAATCCGCCGAATCGAGTGGGGCAAACGCCAACTGCCAGCACAAGGAAAAGGGAGTTGGGTGGTGATGGGTCGAGAGAAGCGTCCGATGGCTCTGTGCAGGGGTGCTGCCTGCAAACTGGCGGTTGCCACAAGCCGGCTTCTCCGCAGACGCTGGACATTCAAGCCACCATTCCTAGAGAGGGGAACCGGTGAGAAGAGGACAGGCCGTCAAAAATCTTGACCAGCCGGGCCGGTTCATCAGGTAACAAAGAAAGAAGAAACGGCTCAGACCTCCTGACAAAAAGGCCGCGGGGGGCTCAAACGTTTGGAATGCTGCCGGGGGGATCCGGGGAGAAAACCAAGCCCGCATCTTCTAGTTTCAGATTACTGGAAGCGGGTGGGGGGAAATTGAGACGTCTGTGCGGGAATTTGTAGGAACCTCAGACTTGGGGGTTCCTCGGACTTTCGTCTGCTTCATTTTTAATCTCGTTAACTCTTTTTCTCTCTTTCTTCAGAGGTAGAGGTGGAGCCTGTAACCCCTCGCCATCAGCAGCGAGGTGTACAGCAGCAACGTTTCGTCCATCGGGCAGAGCAAATCTCGATAAACGCGGGATGACCTAAAGAAAATGTCGTTTGGCGGGAGCCCTCTAATGACAAGCATAGCAAAGCAGTTATCCACAGAAAGGGAGACGTAACTGCGAGGTGAGATTCCAGCAAAATAAAGGTGGGTTCCTACGAACGAAAGGAAAAGAAGGGATGGCAACTCGAAAAGTCTGGTGTATGGGAATCCTCGGTTGTCCCACAAATGGGGGAGGCACTAAAAAAAAAAAGAAGAAAAACGGACTCGGCCAAGGGCAAATCATGTTTAAAGAATGGACTTTTGGCTTGGGCCGCATTGGACGGGGGGAAAGCGAGAACAAAAAGGTGGGAAAGACTTATAGAGCGAAAGCGTGGGAGGTCCGCGGGCAGGAGTGGAGGATGGCGCGCAAGTCAACTGGAGAACCTGGTGCGACCGTTCGCCTGCGGGTTGCGGGCTCATAAGGGAGGGATCGTAAAAAAGGCGGGTCTGCTGAAAGCCCATCCCAAAGGCGCCACAAAGAGAGGACTGACAGGGCCATAGACGAATATGGTGACCGGGGGGTGCGCTGGCAGCGTTCGAACCGTGTGGAGGGGAAAATTGGAAAAATCGGGCTGAGCGGTTGCGCGTGCGAGGTCCCGGCGACAAGATGGAGAAGGGTGGGGAAGGTCGAGATGAATCGTCAGGAAAACGCGTCAGGCGTCGAGGAAGAAACGTGCGTGTGTCCATTAACGTAGTCACTCGCCGGAAAAACCCCCGCTAGGGGTGCGCGGGTTCTCAGCGCTGACGTACCTCCTCCGGGTGCTAGGGGAGCATGGGACAGACCGTGGACCAGGACCGGAGGAGCGAGGCGGAGACGGTGCGAACTGATCGAGCCATCAAATGGGAGAGACTCCCAGTAGTGGATGTGGGGCCCACGAGGTCCGTCGATCGTCAAAGTGAGGTGGGAGAGGGAAGGGATCTGCGGTAGTAAGAACTGTTCGAACTTCGTCGTGTGGTGAGTCAGGAAAGAGGTATCTAATCCACAATCAAAAGAGGAGGAAAAGAGACCAGCGGCCGGACTCCCAGAAGGTCCCGACGAAAGACTCCCAGGGTGATAGACCACCTGAACGGTGACGAGGGAAGAAAGAAAACTCGGGGACAAGACCGTACCTAGGGCAGGGCAGTCCGGGTGTGCTTCTCGAGACGTTCCCACTAGTAGGATTCGACGCCATAAAAGAAGGTGCAACGCAAGGTCAACAATCTTAAATGCAAGACCCTGAAAAGTGCGGGCGAGGGGAGAACAACAACACCGCACGCGAGGGACTGACCTGGCGAAAGGGACGGGGCGAAGGGGAGGGACCACCGCAACTGCAGGACGCCCTGCGGAGGACTATACGATCGGACCCTGTAAGAAGTAGCCCGGGGGAGCAACGAAAATGCTCACCAAGGTACTGCGCCGCCACCGGCATCGCCAGGGTCACCTCGGACAGCGGCAACCGGGACAGGGCACCCTCTGCAGGGTAGGCCTCGTTAGCGGGCGAACGGGGAGGGCCGGCCGGGGGTGCCCGCGAAGTCGTAGGAGACAATTCCTCTGAACGGAAAACGGGCCACTCTCAGAAACGTTAGACCAAAAGGTTCAAATACTATTAACAAAAAACCGCTACCAAGGCTCAAGCTAATGTTTGAGTCTGACTTGGCTTGTCACCACCCCCAACCAAAAACCCCCCAACAACCCCACCCGCCCCCCCCCCCCCAAAACAAAAAAAAACCAAACAACCAACCAAAAACAAACACCCCACCACCCAACAAACCCCCCAAAAAAACCAAACCAAACCCCCACCAACCCCCCCCCACCAATGGGGCCGGCCCCCCCCTCGCCACAAGGAAAAAACACCACCCCGCCACCACCCACACCCCCCCTGCTTACCTCAAAAAATTTTAGTCCAAAGAAATAAATGTTTTCTTCTAAAGAAATGTTAATTTCAGTCACCTTGAAAGAGGATTACTAGAGGAGCCACCCATGTTGTGAGAATGAATAGAACTTTCCCATAAATTAGGGAGTCTCATTTCCAATTCCCTGGTAATTTAATGAGTACTTATTAACAAAAAAAAAAAGTATTTTCGAGATCAAAATAACCTCGCTCCATACGCTCAAGGGGGTTATATTCATGAGTCTTTATCCTCAGCTACTACATTAGGTTAAGGAAAGGGGGATGGAGTCGACGATGGCGAAACTCTGAGCGTAAAGATATGGATCGCGACAGTTTTTCCTTCACACTTCCTCCGTAAACAAGAACCTCTCGCCCGTTCCGTAAAAAGGCGAGCGAACTTCGCCTTGTCAGGACTGGCCTCGGGGGGGATGCTCGTCCTCCAAAAGGGGGGAGTAAGCTACACCTAGGCGCTAGGCCAAGCTGACCCTGAAGAAAGCTTGCGTAGTACTGGCTGTGGCTCAAGACTCACCCCTGCCAAACGTTTGCCGCAAGCCTCGGAAGAACGAAGGCTTTGGTGGGAGGAGTCTGCTGCGCCGGTGCCGGCCCAAACGCTTCTGGGGGCAAACTGACGGAGAAAAAAAAAAAGCAAGGTGGGTAAAGGATCGCGGACCGGCGCGAGCGGCGGCAAGCACGCCCGGGGGGTGGAGAGAGGAAGACGCTGAAGACGGCCCTACGGTCCCCCATCAAACGAACCATCCGAGTACCCCCCCCCCCCCCGGAGAAGGATAAAAAGGCGCGCAGCGGGAAGGAGTAAGATCGCCAATGCCGTATTGGGGGACCCGTGAACCGAGAATCGCATGCGCCGCCAATCAAGGAAAACCACACTGTAAGAAACAGAGCACAGGGCAGGAAGGCGTGGAAGGGAAGGCAGAAATTGGTAGTGTTCCTGCCTGATCATAAAGTGCTGGGCGGTGTTCGTCGGAGGGTCACAGCTTGAGAGAGAGGGGGGTCCCGAGGATTTCGACTACTGGGAATCCTAGAAGTGTAAGCCTTCACTCGAACTTTATAACCCGAAGTTCAAGCGGTAGGACAGGGGGCTTCTGGATATAATTAACCGCGGGGGAACGGCAGGAAAAAAAAAAAGAGACCACTCAAGAGGTGAAAAGTTTGCCCGCCACGCTGGCTGCGAATAGCGGAATTTCCAGTTTGAGAACGAAAGGGGGGAAGGGAACCCCGGGCGCGAGCGATTCACAAGTAATTGGGGGAAGACGAGGCAAGGTGTGTCGATAAGAGTCAGTTTCAAGCAATATGCAGTGTCGGAACCGGAGCTCCGAAAAGTCGAGGGAGGAAAGGGGTGTGCCTCTCTCCAGTCGGCAGCGAAACTCTGGATGTATGCCTTCGTGGAAAGGGAAACGTCTTTCTTATAACGTCTCAAAAGGAAAGTCGTTCTTTAGTAAAAAATTAACTGTAATAACAACGAAAATGAAGAGGCTGTATCAATTCTCAAGAAAAAAAATGACCCAGACCAGCCGAGGGGGGATTACCAACTTCCCTGCACTTGCAAAAGAGGTACCTCATCTGGTCTTTTAAGAGAACTGGTAAGGGCGGAAACCTCTAAAAGGGGACATCGTAGGGGGGGGGTGGACCGGCGCCCCTGAGGTTCGAACAACGATCGAAAGAACATCCTCCGCAATCGGGATGTGACGCCGGGGAAAGCACTCCGCGGAGCTCCCGAGGGGCGACGCGAGTGTGATCGCGTTTGGTCATGTACGTTCGTCTAAGGAAAAAAAAACCGCCCGGTGCAACAGGGGGGTCGGCGTCCTCCTGCTCGTTCATCGGCTCAGCGTTCACCAATTTTCCCTTGCCTTGAATCGCCCGTCGGCTCAGAATTGGAAAAAGGGAAACGCTGACGTGTAAGGGAATTCTCGTCGAAGTTATCGATCGGAACGGCTATTCACAGGGTCCGAGGACCAGGGTCACGAGGATCGAGGCGGACGAACGGTCGGAAATTGAAATCGCGCTAATACTCATTGGCGATTCAGCTCTGTTGAAAGGGAGCCACTGCGGGTCAAAAAGACGCGGTAATCTCGAACAACAAAAGGAGGAGGAAAGGGGGGGGCAGTCTTGGGAAGCCAAAGTGATCATTATCAAAAGGGTCGAAGAAGCCGAATGGGTACGAAGCCGGAGGGACATAGACGACCGTTTCGGCCGGGGCGCGAAGTGGGATCAGGGGGGGCCCAGTCAGGAAAAAAAACCCGTTCTTAATCCGGGAGCCGACGAACCAACCGAGAGAGGAGACCGGGCATGTTTTCGAGAAAGGGAGACAATCGCCAATGCCAGGAATAGCAGTTCGAGGCAAAGGGTAGGCAAGCGGAGGACGCGACACACTTTGAAAAGTTCGCGGCGTTTTTAGGATAGTAGAATATTTACATATGACCATAGACGGAGGCCAGACGAGGCGAACACGCGATGGGAGAAATCTGCGCGGGATCAAATCGCAGAAGGGGGTAGAGGGAAAAAGCGTTTTCCTGGGAGTCAGCATGACCGTCAACAAAAAACGACCTATTAACATAAGGTCCCGAATAAAGGTGCCACCCAATTCTTGAGTCACGCGGGGTGGAAGAGGTGGGAGGATAACGACCAGAGTTGCGTAGGGGGCATCGGTGCGAAAGACTTAAAGACCTGCGATTCAGTTAGGATCAAATGACAATGGGGGTCAAGAGGGAAGCGAACCAAGTCTTGATTGCTAAATGGCGATAAGATAGGAAGACACGGGTCGATGCCCGGCGAAAAAACGCGACATCATTGGGGGGGATTGTAGAAGTTCCGCCAAGGACCAATCTGCTGAAACGTTTTGATGAGAGGAGGACCATCTGCAGAGAAAAGCTTTGATCGCCGGCAGTCCTGTACACAAAAGCACTAGATTTTAACACACCTCCCGGGGCACTGGATCTGTGCTCTCACCACCAGTTGGGGGGGGGAGAGGCACCGTAGGGGAAGGTCACCGACTGCGTAAATACAGCGTAACCCCCGGGATAAAAGAGATCACAGAAGCACCCCTTCCCGGCGGGGGAACCTCAATCGGTAGGAAGTTCGTCTGCCGTTGCTTTCTCGAGTTAAGGACTGGAAGATGAATGCCCAGCATCAACTGAGAAGTAAGTTGGACGCCTCCGGGCCCAATATCCATTTAGGCAAGGCTCAAATCTGAGCGTCCAGGCAACGAGGCCGTGGATTGCTGCGGGGGGGACCAGACTGAGTTTTTTCCCGGGGCCGAAGAACCTTTAAGCCGGTCTTTACTTTTGGAAACCTCCCGGAGGTGGAAGCGCGGGAGCCGCCGACCCTTGGCGCGGGCGCCCGACTGCCGTAAGCACTCGAAATGGAGGGGGGCGGGTTTGATGTCTGAGAAAACGGACGGGTCTTGCAACTCGCGGATGGGGTATTTTTACCTTCTTTCTTTCCCCGCCTTCTTGGGGGGGGGGCCTCTGTCCGGCGGGGGGGAGCGTCCGGTCCACGTTCTTGTCTCTTGAGGAGAAAAGGGGGTGAACTGACCCACCTGGGCTCTTGGTTGCCTTCAGCCCGGATTGCTTGTACAGAAGTGCAACCCTGGGACCGACCGAAAGAATCGAACTCAACGCGGCGTTGCTTCAATTCGTCGAGGCAACCGTTGGCAGGCGGGAAGGGCGACGAGCCCAGCAGACCCAGCTTCCTGAAGGGGTCACAGCCGGAGCGGGGACGTTACCGGGAGCTGCGGAGGCCGGTTGTCTGCGGGGAAAGGGATCGCCGGGCTTCTCCTTCTTCAGTTCTTGAGGGTGGAGGGGTCGCGATTCGTGCCTCCTTCTTTTCCGGCTCAAACTTCCGTGAAGACTAGAAAGATAGAGGTCAGTCTGGAGGCGGGAATGAGGGGTTCCTACAAGAGTCGCCAGAAGCTCAACCCTCTACGAACGTGTAGTGCTGAAAAGTGCTATCAAGGCCCAAAGCCCAAAGTGAATCTGACACCGATTTTATACTTAGGGGGAGAGGAGGAGATTCCATCTAACGATGGAACTACGGTAAATAATGGGTCCACCACGGTATGGAACCCCGGAGTCCTCGGTACGGACGCACCAATGGCGGACTAACTTTGCCCGGGTATCGCTAAGGGCACGGACTAGGCAAACTGCAAAAGCCGATCCCCCGTCCTTCGGAAGGGCCCCATTTTCGGGTCTAGGGAAAAGAAGGCATTGGCAGTCAAAGTCTAGAGCCGGAAGAAAAGTGGGGAGGTCTCGTCAGGTGGCGGATTTTAATAGCTCGGAAATAGGGACCGGTGGGACGAACGGAGGCTGGGCCGTGGTGGGAGTCTAAAACTTGGTCGTCGGTAGGCGGGGGTGCGGTAAATCGATCCCGAAAGAAAACAAAAGGGAAAGATGCTGAGCAATCCGCCGCAGGGTACGGGGTCCCTGCGGCAGGCGGGAACAGGGGAGGGACCTGGAAAAGATCGCGGCTAGCGGTTCGCAGTGGCGCCTTGGGAAGGGGAAAAAAAAAAGGGTGAGCGACAGTGATGCAACAGGTCTTTGAGCATGTGAATGGTCTCGGCATAAAGGTCAAATGCAGAAAGGGGAGCGAGGGGACACCAAGAACACGAGGAATCCGGCCGAAGGGAACACCTCGGGCGCGGAGGTTGGGGAGGATCGACGTGGACGAAAAAAAGACTACCATGATCATCGGAAGGCATTTGTGACAGCCGCGCCGGGGTCGCGGAAATCCGAAAGCTTGATCGAACGAGGACTTAAGGAAGACAGCCCAGGAACTTGGCCCCCGCCGCCAGGGGGGGGGAAAATGTCCCCACACGAGGTCATGTACCGGAATCCGGGCATTTTTAGGTCAAGGATCTGGCTTGAAAACAAAAAAAAAAAAAAAGAACTGATGCTGGGGACTTCGGCGGGAAGTTTGTGAAGGAGAGTATCTCTCTCACAAAAAAGAGAAAGAGAAGAAGGGATACACGTATTACGAACTCAACAAAGACGGCCCGTCTAAGAGAGTACTACAAGATCAGACACCGGTGACGAAAAAAAAAAAAAGAGGACTGTGAGACCGTCCCATTTTGCGGCTGCCCGCCGTCGGGGAGGGCAGAAGTCAGTCTCTTAGCACCCACAGGCTACTTAGGCGTAGAGGCAACATAACAAACAAAAAAGGGCGGCGGAACGCAGAGTCGGGGCCTGTCACACCTGGAGGATGCGGTAATCCAACTCGTCGGGAGCCAGCCGCAAACTCCAGGGAACGAGGGGCAGTCCTTCGAGTAAAAAAACGGGGCAGGGGTCAGTCCCCGCCGCCAGAATCTGGATAGACACTCTGAGACTCCGTCGGAGGGATCAAAGGACACTGAGTACCGGTCGCCAGACCGAAAATCCAGTGAGAAAAAACAACTGACACCGATCTAAAGGTATCCACCGAAGAAGGAAAAAAAAGGAACTGTCACACCGATGGCCGAAAGAACTCGTTCGGGGCTCGTCGGGAACACTGACGAAAAAGGTTCAAATGAGAACCAAAAAAAAGGGGGGAGGAATATAACCCTTCAAAGCCACGGCCAGAGGGTCAGCCCAAAAAGGTGCCAGCTCAAGACGAAGAAAGGACCTACGCCGCGCTCCACGAGATCAGGAAAAACGCTTAATTTGATACGGCATTACCTGTGGCTTGTTCCCGGACTCGTTCAAAAAAAAAAAAAATGGTCGCACAAAATAAGACTTGGGAGGAGAAACCATGGATGTTGCACGGGCCTTGAGACGATGGAAAGCGTGTCAGGAGTCCACCATTGGTAATTAAACATAGAATCCCCTGACTGGGTTAAAAACACGGAACGGCTCTCCACCTGGGTTCAGGCTAACGTTAACAAAATTAAAGCTGGATCCGCAGACTCACTTACGTAAAATGGATGGCACGGCATGCTTGCAGAGTGACCTTGTCCGAGCAGCCCGGGCCAAAAATGCGGGTACCGCGTTTAGCGGGGGCCGAGGGCGAAAATCGTAAAAGAGAGTGGGCGGCGAGGCAGGGGGGGGCCGGACCAAGAGGCCGGGCCGACGCTCTCCCAAGCTGAAAAAGGAGATTCCGAAGTCAGGGGAAGCAACGCGCCAACAGAGCGCACCTTCCCCGGAGAACGTCCCACTACCGAGGAAGCCGAGGTACATGCGGCTGGGCTCGTGCTGGGTGGGTCGACGACGGGGCGCGGAAAAAAGAACGGCCGCGCCAGAGCAAGAGCGGGGGGGGGGGGGCGGGAAAGGGAAAAGTCGGAGGACTCCTCGGGCTGTGTCCTTCGGCGCAAGGAGGGTGCGTCCGTACGAGAAAAAGCAGGTCTGCTGTAATGGACCCCGGCCTCGGAGGGCGAAGCCGGCGCGGCCTAAAGGGGGCGAGGAGGCACTAACTCGAAAAAAAGCCAAAAAAAAGCATGCCTTCCTCGCATCAATACCAAAACGGGGGGGAAACCCCAAAACCAGGGCCGGCTTCCGGTAATTGGAGCGAAGCGGGGGTCAACGCGGCTTCAGGACGCCAGGGGGCCAACCCGGGGCGTATCCCAGGGGGGGGGGGAAGACCAACCGAGTCGTCCTCAAAAGCGCAGCCCGACGTGTCTCGGGGGAAAAGAAAACTTTGAGGGGTGGTGTCAGGGAGAGCAAAGGGGTCAGGCGGAGGGGTGCGGCGATTCTTCAACTCCTGAGAAGACGTGCTTGACTCATTTTCCCTCCTACGTACGTACGAAGAGAACAGACAATGAATTACCCTCAAACGCTTCTAAAAACGAAGAGGTCAAAGCGGTTCCAGGATGATTGGATGACGTTCGAAGCGGGGGAAAAACGGGAAGAAGGCTCGCGTCTACTCACCTCGGCACTCCCAACTGGGAGGGGCGGGCGAGCAGAATTATGCACCTGGAACAGTGATCTAGGATGAACTGAAGGGACGCAACGGCCGCTGCGATCTAGCAGACACCTTGGCCGACGATGGGTTGGTGATAAGCAAGGGGGGAGAGTGGGGGGGGAAGGTCGGAACACGAAAAGAGCGACAATCCGGCCTGATCGGGAGGTCCCTGGTTTTCTCGTCGCCGACGCATAGCAATGGCTGGTCCCGTAGATGGCCATAACATGGGGTCAAAAATGCACGGAAGCCGCGGCCGAACGGGGGGGAAAACGTTCGGGCATGAAAGTACGACGTTGATATCAACCAGAAAGGCAAAACGTCGCAGTACTGGAAGGCGACCAATCCGTGCCCACGAAAGCCGGGTGGAGGTTACCCATACTGCACTGCAAAAACGGAGCGTTGCAGGGGGAGGGGGGAACCGCACTGCGAAATTCTTCCTGGGAGGTCAAGATGTGTGAAGCTCTGCTGAATTTCTAAAAAAACGAAAAGACGCAAACTAGACAAGCGCTCATTGGACGACCCTGCAAACCCGGCTCCCAGGGAAACGGGTGAATAAAGGAAGGAAAAAAATGGGGGACCGGGCTTCGGGAGCCAAAAGCAGCGCGAATCAAAAGGGGGTCGGCCGTTCACTCCGTGTGAAAAAAACCTTGCTCAATCTATTTGGCTTGGACCAGTTGGCAGATCCAAGAAGTCGGCATCGACCGGCAGGACCAATGCGCAAAGGAAAGGGGGGGTCAGTTCTGATCAAGGGGATGCGTGAGCATTCACTGTCCGGAAGGTGCGAAAAGGAGGATCTAGAAGACAAGAGAGAAGGAGAGCCATTGCGTGGAAATCGCTGGAGGATCTTTGGAGAAAAAGGAAACCATGGGAGTCCGAACCTTTAACTCTCAAGGAAAAACAAAAAAGAGGGAAAGGGGGAAAAGTTAAGCCTGTCCGGACCCGCCAAGATCATGATCAAATTAGACAGACAGCGGAATCGAACGCAAGTACGGAGAGAGAGCAATCTCCGACCGTGGAGAACGTAGCGAGATTGCCACGGCCGAATGAGCATGCTCACGCCGTTCACTTGAGAAAGCGGCCGGGATCCACGCCGGCCCACGGCAGTCGCCAGATGGACCGGGCACACTGCCAAGGGATCAAGGGTGAACGAGAGAAGAGGGTGCAAAAAGGGGCCGGAAAACAAGAATTCGGAGGCGGTTTGTATCCTGGGAAGTAAGACCCGGGAATATGGAGCCAGATAAACCATCGTGCGCAACGATGGAGCTAGAGGGGGAATCCCCCCGGGGGCAACAACAGGAAGCGTGTCATGTAGGGCCGGGTAAGATTGGGAGGTAGTAGAAATCATATGCCGTTCACCTAACGTCATTAACATAAGAGGTAGATAAAACCCAGGCACCATTGTTGGGGAGGAAGCATCCAGGCCGGACGAGAAAACAGTTGCAGGCAGGGTTGTGAAATACAACACGATTGCGCGGAGGGGGGGGGGGTCAAGCGGGGGAAAAAAGAAGCGCTCAGACCGAGAGGTGAATGATTGTGGGTTCTTCTCAACGTAGCTATCGTCCTTGGGGGCGACCGAAAGCGTCACCGTGTGGCCGCGGAAAGTCGTGGCTTAACTGATGGGCGATACGAGGAAAAAAGCAAACCCATAGTGCATGCCTTTGGCAAAGAAGAAGACAAACCCGGAAACCGCCGAGAGACTCCGGTCCGTACAACAACTCTTGCTGAAAATTTGACTCGGAGCGACAAACGCTGACGGCTGAAAAAATTGGATCGAGGAAAAAAAGGAGAACGACGAAGTTCCTCAAGAGAAAATAGAACCCACTCTGGGCAAGGGCACTTGACTTGCACCCGCCCAGAAAAGGGTGCGGGACACCAGAAGGGGGGGGCAGACGGGAGTGAGTAGACAGGAGGTCTAAAACCGTTAAAATATTAAAAAATCAAGAAACAAAAAAACCTTGAAACAAAGTTGACCAGAGGAGGGGGTCGAAGTGCGAGGCAGCAATACCGGGCGGTTATTACGGGGACAGGAATCAGCGAACGCGAGAAGTGACGCCCCGACCACGAGACGCCCGCCCAAACCAGGCGATAGGAAAAGCGCGCAGGGAAAAAAAAACGCAAGGGTCCGTTGTCCTTCGACGGCTTGGGAGGACCGCTGGGGAGTGGGTTTCCTTTGGCAAAACCGCCGCATGGGGGGCAGTCGCGCTTGTCAGGGGCCCACCCTGCCCTACGGGGGAGGGACTCGGTCTCAGCCGACTCCTTGAAGCTCTAACAGGCCTGAGCGCCTCTCTGACCTCCGGGAAGGGGTTGGGAGATTTTATGGGGGTGGATCGTGGGGTGAACTATTTGTCTTATTCACAGTAGGCTGAATTGAAACATTCACGTATTGCCAGAAAGAAAAATTCTGACCTGGCCGCGGGGAAGAATTCCAAACAGTGCTGCCGAGTTACTACTTAAAACGGTTTACAAAGGGAACCGAACACCTGGGTCGCCCCCGGTTCCAAAGTCCCCGGAACCAAACAATCGACGCTCCGCAGGGGGCGGCCTTCGGAGCGAAGGGAAACAAGTTGACGGCCGGGGGTCAGGATCCACCACCGAGCAGCATCGAATTTAGGCAGCGGAAAAGACCGAGCGGGGACTTTCGCCGAGCATGAGGCAGGAGCCGGGCGGCGGGACGTGACAGGGCACGTCGGCTGACGGGCGAATCGGGGGCGTAAAGGAAATAAACGCGGTGCTGGCCGGGGCTTCGTCCTGAGAAGGGTGCCGCCCCAAATGACTAAAAAAAGCAAGCATCTTTTACGCTAGACGTTCGGCAAAGTCGATACCGACCAGAAGGGACCGCGGAAAGACTCGGTCGTTTGCGGACACGGAGGAGAAAGGGTCCCTAGGCACAGGCCAGTGAAGCAACCCAATGCGACAGGAGGGGAGGCGAGGGTTGAAAAGTGAAATAGCCTCATTTGTAAACTTAAGAATTGGAAACGAAATCAGAAAAAAAGGGAGATTAGGGGGCGGACTGGAGTCCTCCGGGACAGACTCCACATGGTGAGAAGGACACTTACGACCCGAGGAGCCACTAGTCAAGGCGGAGAGGAAGAAAAATGAAATGGGGGTCGACTCGTTTGTGCTTGGCGACCACTTTTTCTCGTGAAGAGGGGCAGGTTCATGACAATAATCAACGAAATCAGAAGCGGGGGGACTGGAGATCTCGTGGCGCCGGAGGGAGGGGTGCGTTGCCCAAGGAGAAAAAAGGGATATGTAATACTGTGGAGAAACCTTCGGCCTTTCCTTGAAGGGTCATAAGTTGGGGATCTGGGTATTTCTGGGAGAAGGAGACAGGCGGCATTCCCCCGGGGTAGAAGAGAAGTATTCTTACGAAGACTCTCGCATGTGAACCGGGGACCTTACTTCTGTCAAGGGAGGAGGGGAAAAGTGGTTCTGGGGAAGATCGGGACTTAGGGCTCATAGTGGGACATGGGATTGTCGAGTGCGCGATCTATGGATCATTTTGAGAAAAAAGATCGAGAGAAGTCTGTTGCGCAAGAGTACGATGCAGAGTGCGTCGCGGGGACCCTCGACTGGACGCAGACTTCATGGAAAGCAAAAGGGACTCCCTCGCGCGGGGTTGAGTCGCCTCGACGAGCTGTTGGAAAGGGAACCTAAAGGGATATCGGAAGGTGAACTTGCCGTGCAGAAAAGCCTCTGAGGAGGCGCGAAGCAGAAAAAAGAGATGGGAACACGAGAAGGATCGAGCAAGAAAAGATTCCCAGCTCGCCGCCAAGGGACGTGGGGACCCCCTATTTGGAGGGGGCGGATCTAAACGTGGGTTATCATCAAGAGGAGCGGTACTGATAAGTTAGATTCGTCGGACTCGGATGAAGAGGGGGGGCAAACACCAAGAGGAGGGGGAAAAGAAGAGATACCGAAGTCTGACGCACCGGTTCCAACGAAGGGATACAGGAAGACCAGCAGAATCGGACTCGACCACATACAAGGTTCGATCAAGAACCTCGGTTGAAACACAGACGTCCCCTATTGGGGGAGCGAGGGAAAGGCACAACCGTTTGGGGGCAAAAAAAAAGAGGCTAGGTTCGACAAACAGCTCTTTGGAGTCAGATCCGCCATCCCCGCAAGGTCTGCCACGGGGATGAACGACGTCCAAGAACGACCAAGTATACCTGCAGGGAAGGTCACGGTCTTCTATTATACCCTGCAAACCTCCCTGGGTTCCCTTAGCGGAAGGAAAAATTTGGTCGGGAGGGGGAAAGAAAAGGGAGAAAGGGGGGCTTCAGATCCTCCGGAGGCGAACCGACAGGTCTCTATCGGCAGAAACTACCTGATAAAAGGTTCGCCAGGGAAGAGACGAACCTCCTGAGAAAGGGGGAGAAAAGGCGGGAGGTCGGGCAGGACCTCAAATTGGCGACGCCATGCCCAGCTACAGGGACACGGTCACAGCTCGAGATGGCCGTAACGGACGGGCTGCCTAGGAAAGGTAGGGAGCTAAGTCAATAGCCCGCTCGCGACATCAAGCCACTGAAGATAAACCACGCAGTCCTAACTGTTCCCAAGGCAAAGAGAACGCTAAAAAAGGCGACTACCTGAAGATACTCCACGAGATCTCCATCTCTACTAGGGTTTGTTCTTTCATGAACCTTGCTTGTTCCCTCGATCACAGAAAAGGGGTCAGGCAACAGAATCGGGTCGAACCATAGGTTGCCGTGGCCAGAGCCTTGCTATGGGTGGGGATCCTCGGGTCGAAGTTCGCCACCCATTGTTGCGAGAGTACAAAGAACCCCTTTAACCGACGGGGGGGAATAGGAAGAGGGAGCAGGAAAAGGGTAGAAAATGAGGGATGGAAGACAGCATCCTTCGCGCAAATTACGGAGAAAATTCGGGTTAGGGATTTCAGATTGGCTTGGAGAAGGGTCACCGTGATCGGGTGACGAAAGGAAAAGGAACACGAGGAGTCGATGACCGCGGTTATCGAGGCTGGTATCGACCTGCGAAACATCTGGCGTAAAAAGAGCCGCGAGGCAGGGACCCGGCAAAAGCCCAAGCGGCGGCCGCAACCGAGTGGAAAAGAAAGGATACCCCAAATAAAACCGACGGGCGGGGAAAAGAGATCCGCGCTCGCATCCTGCCCCATCTTAGACGTCCACCCTCTTGAGGCAAGCCGCTGACCCTGAAAAAGAGGAAAGGGACTTCTGAAAGGGAAGGGTGGGGACGCCCACGACGCGGCCAACCGGTGCCGACGCCGAGGAAGAAGACCTCGATCTTTGCGGTGTTCAAAAACTGAATGAAGGTGCGGCCGGGGAAGAGGGCATTCACCCAGAAAGGGAATTTGTCAATCCCCTGACTTATAAGTAACGACGGGGTCTGAGAAAGCCCTCTCGTCGAAGCCGAGGGCAAAAAGGCCTTGTTCTGAACGCGGGGCAGCCGGAAAAAGGCGAAGACGGCAAGGCCCCTCGGCGTCCTCAAAAAGATGAGCATAAACGACCGCCAGACCTTGCCGAGCCTCCTGCAGTAGGGCGCGGAAGCTGGGAAAAAAAATCGGCGGCAGAACCGCGGGGCCAAGGCGCAGCGGAGGGGGCCAGAACAAGAAGGGCGCGGAGGGGGGAGAAGAAAAAACCGCATCGGTCATAAAAGCCGAGACGGCCCGGGGTGGCCGGGAAACAGGCGCCTGGCGGGTGCCGAGAGAAGGGGATCATGGGTGATTGTCTTAGTCGGAGGCGGGAAAAAAGCGATCGGCTGAGGGGGCAAAGGTGCATGTGGACAACTGGAGAACCGCCGAGCACCGTCCAGGAAATCCTTCCCTCACTTCGACACGAAGTCCGACGTAAGGGGGAAGGGAAAAGGGGGGGGGATTAGGTATGGGGACACGCGGGAACGAAAATCGTCTCGCACAGTCGTTCTGAATTAGTTTGCCCCCAAGCTGGGCGCGAGCAGAAAAGTGCACTTGCCACGGGAGTGGTGTAACGAGCGAAAAAGAAGACCTCACGGCCTCTCAGGTCAAAGTACCGGTGGCTACGACGCGATGGGTCACCGTTCAATGAAAAGGTTGGGGTCAAGGGGGTCGGACCGAGAGAAGCTCACGTGATCTGCACGTGTGTGCTCTCCGCGGGGACAACGCTGGTCGGGAAGGGGAGATCGAAAAGAATTGGAAAATCACGACTGGAGTAGAAGATCCGCAAGGTAGACGTATTCGTCACCACAGGACGATCATGACCTAAGTGATAAGATCAATCCATCAACGAAGCGGCAGGAAGAGCGTCTAAAAAAGAATCCTATTTGTCACCGAAAAGAGAAGTAAGGTGCTCAACAAGAAATTCTGCACATGAAAAAGGGCCAGCAAGCAGGATTTGCTTTAAGCTACACTGCATGGGCCGTACCGACCTCTTCTGCAGGAAAAAGTAGGACGAGGGGTCAGTATGAGGGGGGTATAAATCCACCTCCCGCACTCCTACACCAGACAGTCTCAATGAATGTGAAGAAAAAATTGGTAGCAAAAGAGCGTCCAGCTGTGGAAGCACGAGGGGTATCGCGGTCACCGCCATATTCCTGCTTCTGACCGGGATCTCAAACAACACCGACCGGACGAATGAAATCAACTGGGAGGGGCTGGACCTCGTTCTCGTTCAAATCTGCTCTAGGGTTCACTCCTAGGGGCGGGGGGGGAAAAGTTGGAGGATCTGGAAAAAGCGGCTACATGAACGGGCCGCAGCTTCTCGTCGGGAATCCCGCGCCGAAGGGCAAATAACGGCGTGGAAGAAACCTTGTCTCCGATGCATTAGTCCTCGGGGGAAAATACGGAGGGCCATAAAAAAAATGGAAAGAAAAATGATCGGTAAACTTCCTATTGAGTCTATTCAAGTCTTGGCGTGATACACTTTTCATATCAGGCTAGGGAAGGTAAACTTAATAGAGAGAACAACAACAAAAGGGAGTAAAATAGAGATATTACCTCCTTGGGACGGACCCGCCAGAATTTAGATGATGAAAATTTAACCTCCATCTGTCGCCACCATTATGGCTAGCGTTCAAGGTCAGGACGACGACCTGTCGCGCAGAGGAGCGCAACTTGGCGGAGAATTATAAAAATGAGAGATTCGCACAGTCTCGTGAGGAGCGATGCTCCAGGACCTTCGACAATTCCACTGCAGCGGCGTGGGCCAAAGGGAAGTTTCGAGAAGGAGGGGCCAATATCGAAAATGGTAAAAGTTCAAATAGGCCTGCGGAATATGGTGAGACAAAAGGAGGAAGCAAGGAAAACGTTAGTCAGCGCAGGTTTGTAGCTCCAGAGACCGGGAATAGAAAAAGACCGCGTCACCATGCGTGCCCCCAAAGCGATGGGGGAAGCCGCGGAATTCAAAGGCGAAGCATCCCGTAGGGCGAGTGGGTCGTTGTATGATGGGACGTGGCAGTAGACACGCCGGGAAACAAACTCGACGAGGACGAAAGTCCCGCCCATGAACCAGGGGGAGCTTAAGCAAAAAAAGGAATGGATCTCAACGGGGGGGGGGGGGGGGGGGGGGGGGGGGGGGGGGGGGGGGGGGGGGGGGGGGGGGGGGGGGGGGGGGGGGGGGGGGGGGGGGGGGGGGGGGGGGGGGGGGGGGGGGGGGGGGGTGTGCAGTGAAAGTAAGTTTGTTGAGCCGACCGAAGAGTTTGAGTCTGTCTGGGGTGGGCAGAGGAGGTCGAAAAGAACGGCACCTTCGAAGGGGTTTGGGGATCTTGACGGAGGACGATACGTTCCGGTGTGAACCGAACTCGTCGGCGGAGAAAAGGGGGGATGAAAAGGCTTGATTTTCGTCCCTGATGGCGAAGACGATACTGCCCCTACAAAACTTGTCTGCCCCGCGGGAGACGAGTACAAACAGCATCTCGAGCAGGCCGTAGCTAGAGCAGCCGACCAAGGAACCAATCTGGGGGGGGAAAAGGTGAAGAGAGACGGAAAAAGCTGGGCAGTAGTGCAAGGTGACTTGCGCTCGCGCGCGGTGCAGGTCCCTCATCCGAAAAGACAAGGAAAAGAGGGGAGAAAAAAGACAGGGAAAGGACTGGAATCTATCGCCCCACCATTGGGGCGGACACCCGAGGTGAGTGGAGCGACTGGAGTGCGTAAAAAAGTGGAATTATCCGGTTTAAAAAACAAAGCGGAACGGTAAGATCAAAGAAACAATTGAAAGAGAGTGAAATCTGAGGGGGGGGGGGAGGAAAGTTGAGAGGGAGCTTGACGGCTCGGCTTTCCGAGTACTGGGGGAAAGAACAAAAAGCTCCAGAAAAGGGGGAACGTCCGAAACAGGAAACAGCCAAGATGAAACCAGGCTACGGGCACCCCAAAGCTAACCTGGGAGGTCCCGACGCCGGCCGTGAAACTTGAGAAAAAGGCTTGGGGGAATCGGTTTGGTTTCCGGACTGGGAAACCTTACTGCCAAAGGCCGACCTTGGCGCCGGCGACGGTCACCGGTGGGGCAAAAACAAAGCCGACTCGCGTAGCCGCGGGTCGGGGGCAAAGACTCCTTGGCCCTCGCAGACTAAGGAAAGTCGCCTGGAAAGGAGTGTGGGGAAGGGGATTGGCAGACATGAAGCGCCCGGGTCTGGTCAGGGAGGTCTTGTCGCCGTCAAAAAAAGGACGGGTTGAAGCAGCAGGGCTTAACCCTCCAAGGGGGCGGGATCATTCCACTAAAAAAGGCTGGAATCAGAAGAAAATTAAGCGTAAGGGGAAGACCAAAAGAAAGACATTTGCAATACAAAGGGAAAGTTCTGCCCCAGTGAATACGAAAAGAACATCAAAGCATAGGCGAGGCCGTCTTAGGCCATCGGATCTGCTCAAGGTTGGAATCTCCGTTTTTCTGAGGGGACACCAGCCCGAGCAAAGCAAAACCGCTGGCTTTTAACAAAGCGGGAAAGGGAGACGACGGGGGGTGAGGGGACTTCGGGTAAAGTTCTTTCGGATGCGGCAGGACAGGCAGGAGAAGCGGCTCGGGAAAGGCGGGGAATCGGCGTGCGGGTGAGGAAGATTCGGCCGTCCGGCTTGGCAAGGCCCCTGCCGGCACGCATAGACGGTGGAACGCTCAAATTTTAACATATACCAGACCGTAACCAGGAAACGAGACTCATCGTGTCGTTTGCGAGGGCGAGATGAGAGGGAAAGGGAAACGGCAAACTCAACCAGAAGGGGGGGGGGGGCGGAGGTGGCTGAAAGATTGGGGGATATTCCCAGAATCATGTGTTCCTACGGGCAGACGAATCCCAGGAAAATGGAAAAAGCAAAAAACGGGAGAGGTAGGGGGAAACGGAGGGGAGTACCTCAGGTTATCGGTCACCAGGGTGCGGAAAAAAGGAACGGTTCGAAGGAGCAATACGTACAAGGGAGGAGAGGGCAAGGAAAAGACATGGTTCAACGAAAAGGCTTCTTTGGATTGGCCGGCATTTTTCGCGGAAGGAGGGAACACAAGAAAAAGGGAAATCATAATCAAGACGAGAGCGAGGGGAAGGAGGCGGAGTAGAAGGGAGGAGGGTGAGGGAGACTCGAGCCTTGAATCAAGGTGGCAAAGTTCGGCCGGGTGTGACTGGAGCTCAGAAGGCCAGAAAATTAAAGGGAGGGCGTCATGCATGAAGGCTACAGACAATCCCGAAGGAGGCCGCAAGGGCGAGGCTGAAGGCCAGAAAAAGCGTGAGGGGGTCCAAAGTGACGCTGCGGCCAGTAGGTACATTTGGCAGGATGGATCGCGTGAGAGGGTAAAGAGTTGTGCAGAAAGGGACGGGCGTCGAGAAAAAAGGCTGGGAGAAGGGGGGGTTTGTATAAAGATCGAGAGGAAGGCGGACGCGCAGGCAGACCGGTCGATGAACGGGCGGCGGGACCCGAGTAAGCAGTGACGCGGGGGAGGGCGAAAACTCGCGTCGATGGGACGGGAAAGAACGACGAGCTTTTTTGAGTATGAAAAAAACGCCAAAGGAATCATGACTGGAAAGCAGGTGTTGAAGGGGCAGTGCCAAAAGGATGGCGCGAATCGGACGCCGAAGAGCCGTGGGGGTGGCTCGAAGTGGCGCCCACCAGAAGATTTGGGTCATAATCAACGCCGCCAGGGGTGAAGGTCACCACCTAGTGTCATCGTATCGAACGTGCATGCGAGGAATGCAGTCTTCGTTAGTTGATTGTTCAAGACGGAAAATCACAGGGGGGCGTAGTGGGTGAAGGAAGAGGTGAA
>Ga0179593_1411626_pt1 | contig 31174 bp, 54 predicted proteins | sample CZODoug2_1_08_16_FD_185931 | JGI IMG/M metagenome (GOLD analysis project Ga0179593, IMG submission 185931) | Vadose zone soil fungal communities from Angelo Coast Range Reserve, California, USA - CZODoug2_1_08_16fungal (PacBio error correction) | ecosystem: Environmental > Terrestrial > Soil >...
ATAGAGGCGGAAGAAGGGAAACAACGGGGCATGAAGACAACGAAGAAAGAAACGAGCCATCAAAAGTGCAGACAGGGTATACAATGCGGGTAGAAGACGAACGCAAAAAAACCCAGGGAAGGAAAGCAGTAAAGGAAAACTATATATAACTAGGCGCCAAGGAGATGAACAGACCGATTGAGGCAAAATGAACCAAAAGTACGGTAGGACCGAATCGGGAAGGGAGGGGGAGAATAAAGAGATTGTCAAGCAAGGAGGGGCGGTAGCACAGGGGGAAAACAAAAAGGACACCGGATCAAGAATGGAAAAGTGCGGCAGACCAATATCCCTAAGGGCAACGGCCTCCAGCGGGGAGTCTTTATGAATGGTACCGAAAAAGGCCAGAAAATCGAAAAAAACTTCCATTTTTGAGTGTTTCAAAAAAGACACAAAACGAGAAAGAGAAAAGACTAAACGCCGGGTAGAAAGAGCAAATTGTTGGGAGAGTGATATTAAATAGGAGAAAGGGTAATCAAGCCTCAAGTGAAGGTGCCTGGGCAACAATGAAAATGTGGGGGGTCAGAAGAGTTGGTAAGCTGGTGGTAGGAAAACCCTCGATAAACCCCACGATGGACCTTAAAAAAGAGGGAAAGGGGGGCGAGACCAATGGATACAGAACTCAAGACCTTTCAAAAAAGGAGAAAGAAAGGGGTTCACAAGACTTTTAAGGGGAAGGAGGGAGCCGGAAGTGAACCGCTCTAAAAAGCCAGAACCAAAGAAGGGGGAGCGAAAGAAGGGGGGTAGGTTGGAAGAACGAAGGACAAAATGCTACAAGGTTGGCACAAAAGGCGCGGATAGTTATAGGGACGAAAACCGCAACCATGGGAAAAAAAAAAAACAAAACATCGTGAGGAAGGAGGGTGAGGTGGGGGAATGCAGTGGTCGGCACAAAAAAAACGAAAAAAAAAGTTAAAGATAGCAAGAAGGGTGCCTCAAAAAAAGCGAAGGAAAAAAGATGGAAAAACACCAGATGGGAGAGCAAAAACAAGGGTAATTCGCCTGATCCAAAACTTAGACATGGTGGGGGTGAAGGGCGATCAATGACCGATACCAAAGCAACCGAGGGGGGGAGAGGGGGGGGAGGGGAAAAATAAAAAAAGGAGAACGATGATTTCAGACCGGAAGGGAAACCCCCCCCACAGTCCGAAAAGAAAAAATGGGGAAAGGAGGTACAACGCCAACGAAGAGGGTAAGCGCAAAACCAAAACTGCAAGAAGAAAAACGTAAACCGGGCCCGTCTGGGGTGTTGGATCGCAACGAAAAATAGCAAAAAGGGGGAAAACGGGTAATAAGTAAAGTACGGGAGAAGGGGCAAGGATCCGGCCCATACCATTAGGGAAAAAGGAGGGGTACATGCCACACAAGGGCGGACACCACCATCGTGACCGCCAACAAGGGAAAGAAGGGGTGTACACGGGGGCAAACTACAGGGACCGCAGAGGGCCGGTCAAAACTGGATAACGGGAGTAGGGTAAAACAGAACCTGCTAGAACAAGCAAGCGGAAGAGGTGGGGGCGCGCAAAAACTTAAGGAAAATGGGAAAACCAAAACGGAAAGCCCCCCAACGCAGGCAAGTTATCACAGAGACAGTCGGGGGGGGCCTGAAAGGAAGAAGAAAAGATCCAACGAGAAAAGGGGGTTTGGAAATGCACAGGGGCCGTAAGGGCAAAAAAGGTACCAAGATCAGGAAGGACATCGCCGAGGCTGGGGGAAGGGGTGGGACCGAATGAGGACCCCACCAAAAACGGAGAAAACCATAACCAAAAAACGCAGGTGGTATATCGCAAAAGGGAAAAAGGGCCGGGGAAAGGCAACGGTGATAAAAATCAATAAAGGCAGGGGGAAAGGAAAAAAAGAAAGAAAATGAAAAAATCAAACGAAAAAAAGCATTGGTGGACAAAGTGGGGGGTGGGAACGAGAAAGGGGAACACCGCACCAGTAAGGGAAATCTTGTTATAGACAAAAAAATGGGGAATGAAGCCGGGAAAAGGAGGACTACGGGGGGGGGTGGACCGAGGGGGAAAATAGAACTATAAAAGGCCACCCATAGTCAAGACCCATGTTAGGGAAGATCACAAGTAGTCAAAAGGTGATGGGGAGACCACTTCTAATAACATAACCGGAACGTGACGAATCGATCCCATTGCCAGTACAGGGCGGGGGGGAGGATGACTAAGGTTGTGTAGGGAAAGAGGGAGAAACGCCGGAAAGAAATGGTACACCAAAAACACAAAGGGTTGGGAATCCCGAAGTGGCCTTGGGGTGGACAAGAAGGGGGTGAAGAAGGGGGTGAAAGGGGTCAAACGGAAAAAATGAGAAAGAGAGGGTTATTCGGAAAAGCAGGCGTCCCGTGAGTAGGGAACAACTCAGGCTAGATCAAACGGTCAGAACACCAACGACATGGTGTGGAAGTCAGGGGAAAATAGTTCAGGGAAGAGGCCAATTTAACACGAAAAAAAAAGTCACTGGGGACCAAACCAAAGGAGTCAATACACAAGAATGAGGTTAAGCTGGGTCCCCCACCAAAAAAAAGACAGAATGCCTGACAGGGAAAACGGCAATTGGGGAAAACAGGGAAAAAGGTGAGAAGAAAAAAGAAAAAGGGGGGCAAGAAAGGTGCTCTCCCCCCACTGTCGGGTCACAAATCTGACTCAAGACAAATGAGAAACGTAAAGACGATGCAAAAGCGAAAGGCACCAGGGGGCTGCCGTATTAAAAAGGGTGACAATTGGCGAGAAAAAAATTCAGAGTGGAGTTCCAAGTGGAAGGTCGAGCAAGGGGGTACAGGGGGTGGGAGGAAAGAAATGGGGGGGGGGAAAAGGATATCCGGTCCCGTCACCGGGGAACACTAAGAAGAAAAACTGGTTGTACGAGGACGTACATTCCTCCCAAAAAAGACCGGGAAAAAAGGAATGGAAAAAATTCTCCGAAGGGTGTGGAGATGCTGGACATACAGGCCCCACGTGTGGGTGAAGAGTGGGCCAAAATGAGGGGAACGTAGTAATCCGAAGGAAAAAAACAGGGGGGGTGACAAAGGGTGGTCTAAAATATCTCAAGTAAAGGATGGCGCGTCCCGAGAGGTATGAGACGGGGGACCACGGAAGAATAACTGGTCACTATGGAAGTTTGAGTAGATGAAAAAAAAATCAAAAAACGTTCCCGACAGCCGTGGGAGGGGAACGGAATGGGGGCGTGTATAGTGCTAAGGTGAACACAGTGGAAAAAAGATGTGCATAACCAGGCAATAAGAGTGAAAAAAACACGGTAGTAAGGGATTTGAGGAGGGGAGGTGCAAAAAAAAACTGGGGGATAGAAAACCCGAGGGCCGGCAGAAAAGATGCAATCGTAACAGAGCCGTAATGCTAAGCAAACCCGAAGCAGGCAGGGAAACAAGAGCAGTGGGCACCCCTGTTGGATGGGTGTGTCCGTTAAACCCGTGGGGTTCGTCTAAATTAGTTGATTTCAAAGCAAAGAGGAGCTAATGAGGACATTGGAGAAGGGTACCCCCTACCTGTGCAACGCCAGTAAAGGGGCAGAAGGAAGAAAGGGGGATAACCAAGGAAAAAAAATAAAAGAGGGAGAAAAACGAGAGGAGGTACGGGGTGCCAAGGAAGAGAGTAAGGGGAGTAACCGCTGGGGCAAATAGAAATGGGGGGTGTTGGCCAAAAAAGCTGACATAGTAAAAACCGACTGTGTCAAAAAAGGAAATGGGTCATCATAATAGGGGGGAGCTTAGTACGGCGAAAATAAGCAGAAGAAACGAAAAAGAATAACACAAGTTGTACTGGAAAAAAAACCACATGGACCAACTTTGTCGCTGACCTTGTGAAAAAGTAAGCCAGCCAAGACAAGGGTACTGAGGGTACAACACGGAGGAAAAGCTCACACGCCGGAAAATCAACACCCGGGCCATAGACGAAGGTCACAGAGGAAAAAGTTCAGATATGAAGGGAGAGGAAAAAACCGAGGTACCGTACACAGACAAAACAAGGGGTAACAAATATTGCAATGAAAATCCCCGGAACGGGTGAAACAGGTGCAGACTGCAACCGTGCACCAAGAACAAGGGCACAGTAAATCAAAGGTACACAAAGAATCACAGACAAAGGAAACCCACCCACAATTTGGAGGGCACGAAACACCTACAAATCTGTCCGGGTACAAAAGAGTGAGTTGCAGACACGAAGGGAGCCAAGGGAAAAAAAAGGTCAACCTGTGGTACACCTCGACAAAAAACAAAAGGAGGAAGGCTGAGTCACACGAAATGAACCAAGGTCGAAGGCCCATATGAAACGACCAACTGGGAGCAGCAGTCAAGAAGGAAACAGAAAAAGGCAAGGGCACGTACACTCTTTCATGGGAGGGGGGGGAAGAGGGGTGTGGTTGGGACAGAGCATATGGAAATTCATGAGAAACGCCTTTTTGGTCAACTAACCACCCGTCTTGACTGCGAAACACCCCGAACAGGGAGGGACCGCATCCCCTAAATGGGGGGTACAGAAGAGGCCTATCAAGGGGAGGGGGACTAGGAAAAAACAAAACAAATAAACACGAAGGACGCGCGGAAAAGGACATTGAAGGATGAAGAGCTGAAATGTGCCAAACTAAGACCCACACATTCAAGGTGGAGAAACAACGACTTTCAGAAGAGGGGGGAAAACAAGAACCGACCAACAAAAACCGTGGGGGCGACCATTTGTAAAAAACAGGGATACACGAACTAAGGGGAGTAATGAAAATCTCGAACCCTCGAGGATGGACCACACACCCCAAGGTCAAACAGGTGAAAAGAAAAAATATGCACGACATAGGTGGGTCAAAAATTATGAGTAGAAATTCCACTTAATAAAACGGAAAAGGTGTTGCGGAGGTGGAATATGGCCGAAACGTAAAAAGGTCATGGAGAAGGCGGATACGAATACAAGTGATGGGTGGGAACCTTTCTCAGCTAGGCGAGGAGGTGCGGTCAGAAGATCGAAGGAAGTGAAAAAAAACGATTTCGGAGAGAGTCGGGGAAGCAAGCCGTAGGGGGGCGTGGCACTCAAGAAGGGTTGGGGGTGGGAGAGGGGGGCGGTGAGCACATCGCCGGAGAGCAGGGTGACAGAGGTCAGAGAGTGTCAAAAAATCGAATGCGAGGAAGCTGGAAAGGACTGGGAAAATCAAAAGTTCGGCGGGGGGGGTAAACAACGACACAACTGTCATGACATAAGAAACCGACCGTACTGTACACAGGGAACCAAGGCAAAAAGCTGGGACCAACCGTCCGAGACGAAACTGTGGCGACATGACGGGCGGGCAGGGGCACAGGAATGGTAGGTTCTGCCAAAAAAAAAAACGAGACGGGGCTTTCGAAAAGAGCGTAACATCTGGGGTACAACAACGGGGCGGCCGGGGTGGGGGGGTCAAAGAAGAACGGAGAGTGGCCAGCAACGCAAAGGTATACTCAAAGCAAAAAACAGGAGGTACGGGAAGGGGGGGGGGGCGAAAAAAAAAAACGAGAAAAAAGTGGAGTCAGTAAACAACGTCAAAGGGAATGGAAGGAAAAAAAAAAAAAAAGGGGGGCAAAGGAGGAAAAGGGAAAGAAGAGGAGGGAGAAGAAACGGGAGACGAGGGGAGCAAAAAAAAAAAAAAAGGAGTAAGGGGGAAACAAATCAAAATAGAATTCAATACGGTAAAAGCGCGCAACTTCGGGTCCAGACTTGGTAAGTTCAAACGAGACAACGAAGGGGGGGGGAAAAACACAGAAAGACACGACTGGTAACCCAGTGTAAGACGTAAAACAAAAAATAAAGAAGAGATCGACAACAACGTTTAGAAAGAACCGAAAAAACCAGGCAAGAAGTCGACAAGAACGCAAAACCTTGGGGTAAAATATTCAGGTTACTGGGCCAAATATCGGGGAGCATTACAAGAAACCACTAAACGAGGGGACCGGAAAAAACATAAAAGGGAAAACTCATAAACAGCCATCCAAAAGACAAAAAACAAAAAGAAAAAGGAAGCCTGAAAGCATAGGGAAAGAACACAAAAAAAAAGGTTCACTTGAATGAATGAAGAAGCTAAAATCTCTTTACAAAGCAAAAAACAAAAGGTGAAAAAGGATCCAAAGGCAGTGAAAAAGCCAGACCCTTTTTCTGCTTTTCTACTTAAAGGGGGGTCGTAAAAACTAGAATGATAGGGAAATCGAAGGAAAGAAAAAGACAAGAAGAGCAAGACGGGAGAATAGGAGACAGGATGGTGGAAAGGGTACAAAGTTGGTTGAAGGAGCCAAAGATGTAAACCGGGAACAAAGGATACCAAGAAATCTTAACAAACAAGTCCAAGTGTGGGACCAAAAAACACAAAACAAGGGGAAAAGGGGAAAAGGGAGGGGGGCAAGCTGAACAAAATAGCGGCAAAAAACAAACAAACACCGTGGAAGGAAGACCGAGAATTCAACACAATGCTGTTAACAGGGCCGACCGGAAAAGAAATTCAAGCGGGAAAGAAGATACGAAAATTTCATCAGAAGCGGCCAAACGGGATCCTCGAAATCAAAGCGACTGACAGGGGGGGGAAAAGACAGGAAACGGGAAGAGAAAGGAGGTCGAGTCAAAAAAAAAACTAATGCAAAGGGGGGAAAACAACACATGGAGACAAAAAGACCTCAAAAAAGGGGGGGGGGGACGAATGTCTTCTGGCAAGATACGGAAAAAGCAAGTCAAACAGCAAAGTGGGGTAAATCAGGGAAGCCAAAAGTCCCAAAGGGTGGAAAACCGTGTCGGAAACAAAAAAAGAGAAACAAGGAAAAAGTATAAAAAATACAGAGGGTGAGAAATACACCGAAAAACAAAAAATACAACACCAACGACGAGCGTAATAAGAAAAGCACAAAAAGAAAACACACCTCAGAAGTTGGATCTGCCGGAAGAAACGGATCTGCAAAAAAACTGAAACAACGGGAGAAGGAGAACCCTGCGAAAAGCTAAAGGGGACTTATGTGTGGACAGATGGAAAAAAACACCTTGGTCGACTGAGTAAGAGATTGTACAACCAACGGGAAGGGTACGGGACCAGGATCTGTGGGTAGTATAAATAAACTCTCACGAAATGGAGGAATGGTGGGAAAGACCACACAGGGATTGGGGGGAATACCACTATGAAAAAAGTGAGATGGGAACGTTCAGAAGGGGAAAAACAAAACTTAAGGGTAAAAGAGAACAGGCGAAAGACCTTGATACCGCTAATAGAAAATGGGGTGGAAAAAAAAGACGGAGCAGGAAAAAACACACAGAAAAATCGGATTTTGGTGGTTAAAGGGAAGTCATTGGCCAAAAAACAATAAAAATTCGCATAGACTGGACAAACGAGCTTGCCTGAATTCTCCAAAAAAGGAACGGAAATACCAAGAAACTAGAAGAGAGACACGAAACTGAACACACAAGGGGGGGAACACGAGTATCACCGGTGGGTTTGGGGGGGCAGGCAGAAGGGCAGTGGCGATAGCAGGTCTTCTACCAAACTATGGCGGCGAAAATCAGGAATGCGTGCACAAGGAAATCAGCAAAACAGGGCGCATTTACGAAGTAGAGAGGGTCCCAAGGGAACCACAAAAGGGGCCGTTTGACTAAGACAAAAACGCGAAATGGGGAGCAACGCATGCACTTTAAAATGACCCTAAATGCCAAAAAAATTAACGGAAAAGGATCAAAAGGCAACACCAGCGGAAAGAAAAATACGTTGGAAACAAAGCGGAAGCGGAGACCAGCAAAAAAAGATAAACGGAAATACAAACCCTTCGGTAAGCGGGCTCTAACGGCCGCGAAATCCTTGAAAAAACGACAACCGACCCTGGCACCCACGGTGCATGGCAGAACTGTCAAACAACGGTGCATGAAGGCGAACTGGCCTGGGCTAATGAAAGAAGAATGGGCACCCGGGAAAAAACAGCTTCACGGACGAATAACACAAACGATGTAAAGAAAAATACAGATAAAAATGGTGGGCATGAAATCACCGAAGAACAAAAACCTGAAAAAGAGGGAGTCTGCGACAAGCAACGAAACACAAAGGGGGGGAAAGTGGGGTAACCGGTGGCGTGGTTTACTGGACCAGGAAGGGTTACCCAAAACCGGAACCAAGCTTGAAAGACGTTGGGGTAAAAGGGAGTCCATTCATATAATGGCTGGCCCAAGGGGGGGGTGACAAAAAAGCGGCCTGGGGAAAAAACATATCCACCGCATAAAGGACGGGCCCCAAGGAGTAACTAAAGAAGAAGGGAAAAACAAAAACGCAAAAAAAAAGAAAGGGAAAAGAGGGACAGAAAAAAGGGGGGGAAGGAGAGCACGGACCAATGTGGTTACACTTTGATAAATTAAATCAACTTAGTGTGGAAGTCCTAGACTGCAATCGGTAAACAACCTTCTCCTAAGAAACCGGGGTTCCTTGGGAAGGCTTTGGGGATCAAAGGCAGCCTCAGAAGGAAACCGGCCACAATCCGGGGCGGCCATGGACTTGCAAAATTCGAAAAAAAGACAGAACACCCAAGGACTGTTAATGGCTACGTGGAGGGGGGGGGCTGGTAGTCCGAACGCGGTGGGGTGGCATCGCGTCCCGGGTTTTGGGCGGGTGCGGTACCGACGACCACCACCGTGGACAACAGACGAGGGAGAGAGAGGAACCAAAACCACAACGGTAGGAAATCGAGGGCGACCGGGATATGGGTGTAAACGGGATTGAGTGTACTAGGTAAGGAAGTAGGGCGCATGGACAAAAGGGTCACCAAGGAATCACAAAAAGGCTGAAAAATAAAGAATCCAACCAAGTATGGCTAGGAAATGGCGAAGTGAGAACCACCAAAGGAAGGGCCTTAGGGGGAATGTTATAGGGGGGCCCCGACAGGGAAACTCTTGAACGAAAAAATTGGGGTGCGAGAACACAGGAGGGGTTCAAGTTTCCTCAATCAAAAGAAAAAAAAAGTCAACCTCGCAGGACCAATACTAAAGCGTGTTGGAAAATGGCAAGTGGATGGGAGGAAAAAAAAGCAAAGGAAAAAATACAAAGAAAACCCCGGAGCAGGGGTGTGACAGAAACAAAAAATAATCGAAAATAGAAAAAAAGGGAAAGTAGGAGAAAAGCGAGCATTAGAACCAAATAAAGGAAGGGGCAAAACCGCTACCCGGGACAAACATAAAAGGGTGAAACTGTGTTGGAAGAAATAAAGAACAGAGGGTACGGGTAAGAACAAATACAGGGAAAGAAAGACGGAGGGTTGGGTGACTAGATTACTCAAGGGGTGATGGGGTAGGAAGGGGAATAAAAACTAGTCGACACAAGGAGCCGAAACCGACACAAATTGCAGAGCAGTTACACAAAACAAAACACATTGAATAAGGGTGGGAGTGGAACGGACAGACCGTTTGAAATGAAAACGGGAAATCATCCCCAAAAAGGGGGTTACGTCCAAAAACAAATCTAGACAAGGGAGCGGGTATAAGAGTCCTTCTCCGAAGGGGGAGAGGGTTCACGCCACAAAATCGGGCCCGGGGATGGGTAACGGGGGGGTTGCACCGTAAAAAGAGAGGGTAAATGTTAGTGCGGCTTCCTTAATCGCAAACGAACAATTTTGTAAGGTGGGGGGAGAAGGAAGCGCTTGAAAGGCCACGTGTGTCACCGCGAAAAAACGATCCTAGTGTGGGGGGAAAAAAAAAAAAGAAAATTGGGAAACCGAAATAAGAGACACCAAACCAGCCGAATACCGTGGAATCGGAGACGCCAATGTATAAAACAGCCAGGCAATAGAAAAAATGAGCGAATACAACACACAACAAAAGAAAGGGAGGAGGAAAAAAAGAAGAACAAGGGGAGAGAAAGAGGGAAAATCAACACGCGTTAGCCATCAAACACGGACTCTTTCTGGGGGGGGGGGAGGTCAATGATCAAAAGACAATCCGGAAAAGAGAGAAACAAGGGGACCAACACACTGATCATGGGTTCGTTAAAAGGAAAAAAAAAAAGGAGAAAAAAACAGGCGAACGGTCGAGACTTAAAATCAAATACGTGGGGCAGAGGGAGCTGAACGGGACAGAACAAACGAGACACCAACCCAAAAAAAAAATTTGGCGTGCACAAACTGCCCAAACCAGAGAATATATACTAGCATAACTAATGAGGGTGGCAAGGAAAAAACATGACTGGCAGGGGAGAAGAACACAATCAATGTGTCGGTCCCTCACCGTAGGGTAAGGGAAACGCTAAGGAAGGTCAGTCAAACCAAGATCAGAGACACAACAATCTGAGAATGGATGCATGTGAACAGGAGGAATCGCAGACAACGATGACGGGGATCAGAAAAGTTCTTGGTACAGGGCAGGGTTCCTGCCCACACATATGGGAGACTGAAAAGTTGGAAACAAATACTGTGAAGGTGTAGGCAGAACAAGGAAACAAAGGACGAGGGGTTTGCACACAAAAAAAACACCAAGAGGGGTAGAAATCGGCAGGGGTCAAGGGGAGGGGGATGTCCGGACAGGGAGAGAGGAGAACAACGGACATCAGGCCAAAAGGGAAAGATCGGGGCCCAAAAGGTGAAAGGGAAAAAAGACAAAAAAAACAGCACGTGAAAAAAAACAACGGCCAAACGTATGTGAGGGGGCAAATGAGAAACGAAGACAAAAAGCGAAGGGGAATGATTGGAAGGCGGGGGGGGAAAACGGGGGAAAAAATAAGAAAAAAGGACGCACGGATGGAGACACTGGATGGGCACCGAAAGAAACGTAATCATGGGCCAAGAAATACAGAGTGACCCCTAGCAATGAAGATTGGGGGGGTGAGGTAATACAGTAATTAAAGTGAGAAAACGTTGCAAGATTCGTAGAGTGTCAAAACGAGCCCCTAAAAACTAACGAAACCGGGGGACGAAGACCAAAAAAGAATAAATAAGAAAGACGAGGTGAACCCAGAATACAGAAAAAGAAGAAAGCACAAGAACATAGGGGAACTTGTCTTGCGTGGTGTTCGAAACACAGTGGAAGGAAGGACCGACAAGAAATGGAGCACATTTCAGGTAATAGTCGAAAGCACGGACGTTGAGCAATGGCAAACGGAACAAACGGGGGGGAAAAAAGATGGAAAAACAGGTGGAGGACGCAAAAAAGAATCCCAATCTCTGACGTGAAAGTGTAAGTTGGTCAGACCGAGTGTCCAGAAGAAGGGGGGGGAGTTAAGGCGAGGGCCGGAAAGTCGACCGAAGAAGGGGCCATCAGAAACAAGCTGAAAAAAGGGTGGGGCACAGCACGCCCAAACGAACACCAAAGCAGTAGCACCAGGTAGGGACCGTTTTGGGTTCTACAGCACAGGGGGGCCGAAAGGTGGAGGGGGAGGCAGAGAGAACCGTTCGGATACCAAGGAAAGTGAAAATGGTGGACGAATTGAAGGACCCGAAAAGGAGCCCGAGGAAAGGGTATTACCCGTGGGGTGAGAAGGCAGGGGAACAGGCGGTTTCACGGGGGTAAACTCGACTTAAAGGGGACCTTAAGGGAGCGGCACAGGAACAGGCAACAGTGGGTCAGGGGTTATGAAAAACCAAAAAAGGACCGAAGGGAAATCAGGTGTGTGGACGGAAAGCGAATTCAAAGTCAGGAAAAGAGGGAGACAAGATGAAGTGGAGAAAGGCCCCTCGACAATTGACCGGCAAACAAGGTAAGTAGTTCCAACGGGCACAGGGGGGGGGCGACGAAGGGGGAGTGTCTGAATACAAGGGTGTGGGACACTGCATCAAAACTTGAGGGAGACAGGTGATTGGAGGACCAGGACAGAACCCACACCGGTGGTCGGAAAGTGTGACCAAGGAAGCCTGGGGAGATAAATTTACACGAGGGGTAAGTCATGGAGGAAAAAAAAAAAAAAAAAAAACCGGAGATACACTACTAAGTTAATCGGTTGCCCAAAAACGGAAAGGCACAAGGTAAATAACCGCAGGTGTAAAGGGATAACGGAAGTGAAGAACCGAGCGCGGTCGTCCCAAACCTGCTTCAAGAAATCAAATCAAACCAAGGACAAGAGAAAATGGACCGTAAAAAAACGAGGAAAAAATCAAGGACAGCCCGGCAAACTCAAAGTCGGGGTGAGTGGGGGAGGTCGGAAACGAAGGGGGCGTTTAGGTGGGAGGGCGGGGAGATGGCGGAAAGTTGGTGAGGGTGAAACTGGTGGAAGGTGGGCCGAAAATCCGAAAAAAAGAAATTGCGGACGTGGTGGGGTTTTGACATGAAAGACAGAGATGCGCCAGGAAAACCACCGGGGGGGGGGAGGTAGGCGGAAACTGGGGACGAAAGCGGGGGGGTTGGTTGACAATGTGAATAACGAGGCCCACAAAGTATGGTTGGAGCTGGGGGCCAAACTAGTGCCGGGGGTGGAAGTAGGGAAACCGTAAAACAGCATGACACGACAGTGCGGGTAGTGGCTCGAACCCAGGGCATGGCCGGAAGAAGGTAGGCACAAAAAAAAAGAGAGATACGGATACTTATCACTACGGGTTTGCTGTAGAAGAGAGCAGAGCAAAGAGGTAAGAGGGTGAGCAAAATAATACACGGAAGGGAAGAAAAAAAAGGGGGTAAAAATCACGAGTGCCCTGCAAAAAGTGAAAAACCGGAGTCTAGTTGGGGGCTTCCCTTGTGTGCCAAGAGACACAGGGAAGGGGCAAAACAAGTAGAAGGGAAAGGAAGCACTTGGAAAGGAAAGGACGAAGGAGAGACCCTGCCAAAACGTTTTGTGGACGGTGGTACGGAAACCAAGGGGTGGGGTCGTAAAAGTCCTGGGAGGAATAAAAACCAAACGGACACCGTGGAAGGGGGGTTAAGGAAAAAAAAATGACGGGTTCTCGAACACACATCCGTTGCCAAACGGACCCTCAGACAACGCCAAAGAAGACAAAAAGAAGTAATGTGGGGGTCGAGGGGGCGAGTCACAAAGGGTGTTGTGCGCAAGAAGACACTAAAAGGGGGTCAAAAAACTGACAGGTAGAAATCAAATCTGCAGGCCCGCCCTACAGGGGTAAGGTAAGGAGTAAACCCCACAGTAAAAAAACCTTTGGGGTGTCCCAGATTGAAGAACGGGTAAAAGAAAAAAAACCAAACTAGTGGGAGTAACGGAAAAACCACGCAGGCAAGAAGTCACAACGCCCAGGGAAGTTATAACATCTTGAAGGGTGGGGTGGATGAACAGGAAGAATGGGTGGGGAACTCACGGAAGGGAGAAGGGTAAATGCCAGAAAAGTGAAGAGACTGACGAGACAAGGGGGGGGGCGGAAACCAGCCACCAACAGTAAAATGCCAGAGAGGGTAAACCTAAGAAACAGGGGTGTATAAGAAAAAGGCCGCATGAAAAAGCGATGACGGAACAGAATAGTTGTCTATGGGGGGCCCGTGAAAGCCTGAGCTGGAGAACGAAAAAATGATCCAAACAGATGGGGCGCGGAAAAAAAAAGACCCGCAATGGGGGAACTTGAACAAAAGGTTCGTGGGGGCGCGCACCTAAAAACACGAAAGGAGGACAAACTCCGCGTAAAAAATGACGGCATAAGAGAAAGAGAAGGACAACCCAGGCAGAAGGGGGCTCAAAGCAAAAGTGCAGGGTTGGGGGGTGGGGGGTCCTAGGGGGGAAACAGTGAAAAAGAACAAATTGGCAGGCACGAAAAAAAAACAAACACTCGAACAAAATAGTATTTCTTCAACTACACCGAAGAAAAGCGGAACACGATCTCAGATCATTCCATAAGAGTGAGGAAAAAGAAAGAAGAGGAGGGCGGCAAAACGGCCCGGCAAACACCCTTCCGGGAGTGAGGAAAAAAGGTCGCGGGGGTCAACTAGCAGCAAAAAAGGGGTGGGTTAAAGCCTCGAAACTAGAAAAAAAAAAAATAGGAGGAGGCCAAACAACGAGCCGGCAACAGGATTAGGGAACCAAGACAAGAAATAGCGTTGACGGTGGAATGAATCAAGCGCAGCCAAAGGGGCCCTTTGGCGTAAAAGGATGTCGGGTGTTCAATATGGCAAGACGAAAGGGAACAAATAAATCGGAGGAAAGAAAAAAGGGGGCAAAAATTGGGTCTAGGAAAAATGGGATCCACAGGGGGTGAAGCTGGAGGGATAAATAAATTTTCATGGGCAGAAGGGACTCTAGGAAAAGGGGGTCAAACGGACGGACAATGGGGAGGTCCGAAAGAAACGGAGGGGGGGGAAAAAAAAAGACAGTTGGCCAAGAGAAACAAGTTATGGGAGCACCGAGAAACCTAAAGAACAAAAAACGCGCGACCAAAATACGAGAGAAGGGAAGGAAGACGTCAATTACACAAAAAAGGGATTTGGAAAAACAAAGGCATTCAAGGATGGGGAGGGAAAAGGCAAAACCAAATAAAGAAAAACCACGCCTGTGCACCAACCAAAACGAAGAAGAGGACAACTGGCAGAAACAAGGCAAAGGGGTCATAGGAAAGGGTCAAAAGACGGCCACACGTGGGGAAAAGTTCGTGGGAAGTTGCAAGGCGGGGACATTGGGGATAAAAGACGTTCAAGGCTGTCACACCGCGGAACCGAGGTTAAGTTTAGATGAAGAGAACGGGGCACAGAAAAAAGGAGAACAAATGAAACGAGCGAACATTCGGTCGCAGGGGAAAACGGGGAAACCAGAAAGAAAACAAATAAGACTACCGAAACGAGAAAAGAAAAGGGGCCGTGGGGACGTCGGAAAATACTGGGTAAAAAATTCGTTAGGACAAAAAAAGGGCGGGGGGTTTCATACGAAAACAAGAAAAGAAGGAAACGGAAAAAATGAAAACACCAGGAAAAATGCTTTGGGGGGTTGAAGTTCACTCAGGATACGGGAACGGGCGCAAATTTGGGTAAAACTTACCGGGCAAACGAACCAGAAAAAAGAAACGCTCAAAAAGAGAGAGAGGGGAAGGAAAAAACGGAAAAAAGAGTCGCTGGGGTTGGAAGTCGCAGTCAGATAGAGGAGGTGTGGGTCAAGAAATTACGAAAGGGAAGGGATCAAAAAATTTGCACAACGCCGAAAGACAGCTAAACCGAAGGGGGGCCGGAAAACAGACCAACGAAACCGCGAGGAAGGGGTAAAAAAAGAAAAAATGAGAAAATCTGAGAGTGAATACAAATTAGAAAAGCATCACATAGGAAGGAAAGAGGAGGGGGCTGCCAGGGGGGGGGGGCGTATGTCAAAAGGTGCCAAAAAAAAAACGAAGAAAAAAAAAGAAAGGAAAACCAGGCAAGGGGAGATGGGAAAAAACAAAAGCAAAGGGGGCGAGGTTGCCGCTAGGGTCGGTCATAATATAACAAAAGAAAAAAAAAAGAAAGGAACAAAAGGGAACGAGAGAAAAAAAAAGGGGGGGCGAGTATGGTAAGAGCCGGGCCAAGGAATTCAGTCGTGGAACTACGAAAATATCAAACACTGGGGGGAAATGCATCTCGGAAATGCCTCAGCCACCAACGAAAAAAGGGCCGGGGAGCGCGAAAATGAAAGTGGAGAGGGAGAAGAAAAAAGAGAAAAAACACGGATTTTGGGTCTCGAGAAAGTACCGGCAGTCAAAGCGAAAAGAAAAAAACAAAAATGGCTCCGGGGGGGTCACCAGGGAAAAAGAATCCTCACAAAGACGGTTTGGCGTGCTTCGCAACAGCACAGAAATCGCTTGGCGAAAATAGGGGGGTGTCAGGGGATACCGGGAGCAAAGAAAGGGGGGGATAGGGGGTGGGGGGCAGACGCAACTGGTGAGAAGACGAGAAAAGGGGGAGCAATCCATCTCCAAAAAAGGGAGAGAAAGACACCTTCGGAAACCAGAGGGGCGGTACGAAGGTGGAATTACAAGAAGACCGCTGTCGCAATGCCAAAAAGAGCTCCAAGCCAGTACAGGAAATCACGTGGATTAATGAACGGTCGGGTTGAAAAACTGAGAAGGTACGAGGTTAGTAGTACTATGAACCAAAGGGAAGAGGGAAGAACCTGTTGGAGCAAAAATGCATATTCGGGCTAAAATTCAATCAACACAGAGAAGGGAAAAAAGAATCCAAGTGGTAAAATCTCACAGGCAGCCAGTGAAACTGTTGGTGTGGTGGAGGGGGACAAAGACAAAAAAACGATGGAAAAAAAAAGAAAGGGGCATATCGTGGCTGACGGTGGCACTGGCCTTACCAGACTTGGAGAACACGGCTGTCTTGGGGCAAACAAGAACACCCATGGCTGGAAGGAATCTTGCCGGGGAAGTAAAAGTACGGCACAAAAACGTACAACTACTGACAGTCTTGGGCACACGGAGATTAAGGAAAAAAAAAATGAAAGAGCAAGAGAGAAGGGGACCTGGAAACCAAATCCCAAGAGCAGCGTAACGAAAAGGAAACAAAAAACCCAGTGAAAACAAAAAGGGAGGACAAAAAAAAACCCCAACAAATGCTGTGATATAAAAAGTGGTGGAGCGACAACTAAAAAGAAGGCTGTTTGTTAGTCATCGGGGATACAGAGAAGGTGAGATCTCCATAGATAAAAATGGGTGAGTCGTCTGGAGACCGAACCTGGCCTAAGGGAACAAAGTGGGTTCCAGGAAGAAGGTGGAAAAAAAGGAACCAAAAAGTGAGAAAGGACGGAAGAGACTTCCGAAAAGCGGGAAAGCGGGCAACCGACAAAAAATATCTAGGGGGTCGTGAAAAGGGACCCCAAAACAACTGTAAGGCTCACCAACGCCCGCAAGATTACAAAAGAGGGGTTCGAAAAGGATCGGGACGGGAAAACGGCAAGGAATGGGTTCAATTGCCCAACTTCGGAAAGGAAGGAGAACTGAAAAAGTGCAGGAAAAAAAACGACATATCAGGGGAGCATCTAGAAAGCAAACACAGGGAGAACAAGTGTGACTGAAGGTCCTGCGGAAAAAGAAAGGTTAACCGCGAAGAGGAAGGGAAAAAGCCATATGACGTTGAGAGGGGAGAAAAGGTACCGACTTTTGAAAGTCAGCAGGACCCGGGCAGGAGATGGAAACCAACGGCGGAAAGGCTGGAATCTGAGGGCATCTTCGAAAACTATTGTACAGAAGACGAGGGGAAAGAAATTGAAAAAACCCCAACACAGAAATGCAAGAAAATTTCAGGAAAAAAAAGGGAAAGAAGAGGGGGAAAAAATAGGAAAAACGAAGGTGAAGCTAAAAGTAGATGGATTGTGGGATATGGGGGAAGGCCGTAAGGGAAAAGGAAAAAAGGTCATCCTACCATATGCGGAAGGGCACAAAAAAACGGAAGAAATTAGGGGTAAAGTGGGGGGCATGGTAAGTTGTTGAAAAAAACGCAAAAAGGAAGGATTAAAATTCAAAAAGAATGAATCTGGTCGGACTACTGAAAAAAGACCAGGTTGAATGGGGCCGGGACATCAAAAAGCAACAAGAAGGAAGGGAAAATAAAAAGAGGGAAGGGGGATACGAAGGAACGTGCCCACGTCGTCAAATGAGATTAAGCACAAAGGCGAAGAAGGGAAGGGGCGAATGGGCTGGTGGGCAAAAATGGGCGAAAGGGGCCGGGCAGAAATGTGGGCGGCGACGGACCAAGTTTTTGTCTTTCGGCCTAGGAAAGGGGCGAAAATCAGAAAAAAATCAGGGATCCAACAAATAACCATTAAGAACGAGGACCAATCGGGGGGCAACGGGAAAGGGGAGAGGGGGAAAAAGAAAATCAAAAGAAAGGGAGGCGAAAGAAGAAAGGGCGAAAAACCCTACGGAAGCAGGACCCTGCGTGTGGAGGGGCAGTCATGACACGTGGGTACTACAAAAAACGAAAAAAACAAACGAAGATTGCGTGCTTTGAAAACCAGATCAGCAATAAATCAACCCGGGTTTGGTCGTGCCACAGCAATTTCGAAACAGCCAAAGAAGAAAGGGGAAGGGCACTTGGCAGGTGATGGACTCGAACGCAAGCTTTTCCAAAGTGGGGCGAAGAATGGTTAATACAAATTCACTATCAGGGCCAAACCAAGAAAAGGCGCCAGCAAACGCCTACAAGCCCCTGGAATGAAGGGCAGGTATGTCAGAATGGAAAAGGGGAACGGGGAAAAAAAAAAACGGCGCGGCAACAAGGGGGGGATTTAAAATGGGGTAGGAAGAGAAAACAGTGGGGAAAACCCGGGGTCAATTTCTGAAAAGCAGGGGCGAATGCCAAAACTAAAGTAATACACCAAAGAAAGTGCCTTTGGTCCTATGAAGGGCGGGAAGAAAAGAATGCGCAAAGGGAGCACAATGGTACAAATAAAAGGGAGTCAAGAGTGGGGGGTATGAAGAGCCCGTCAAAATTTAAAAAAAGAGTAGAAAGTTAAGGTTTTACCCAAAAAGGGCAGGGGGAAATGACAAGGTGGTTCGGGATGTAACGACAAAACTTCTCAGGGTACGTACATGCGGCAGGAATTAAGGGAAAAAAGGACGGCACGGGGATGGGGGACACCACGAACCCGGGAAGACGGTGTGGGTGTTGAAAAGGAAGCTGAGAATGGTAACCGGGCAGGAAAAAAGCAAGGAAATGCGACCTGAAATAAATGGAGAGCGACCGGAGCCGGACATGGGGAAATAGGACTAAACAAGCAGCGGCGTGGGCCAGAAACAAGGTATCCGCCCAACGGGGATTCAGATGGTGAGCCATGGGGACCGGAACCCGTCAAAAGGGGAAAAAAAAAAAAACGAGAAACAAACGAAGCAGAAGGATTGGGGGCGGCGAGTGAAACAACAACAAAACAAAAAACCAGGGATATGCAAAATTGCAGGCAGAAAGACAGTCTCGGAACAAAAAACAAAAAAACGGGGGAAGGTGAACAAGAAGGAGAAAAAATGCTAGTGGGGGAAGGGAGTACAAGAAGCGGTTTGGACGGTCAACCGTGTGCTGGGAGGGAGGGGAAAGGATGGTGGGTCAAAACAAAATCGAAGCAGGTGTGAGACAAAGGGGTGAACGACCAAACAACTGAGGCGGAACCATGGACAGGGTAGAGAAGAGGCCAGCGGCTATCCAAGGGTTAGAAACGCCAAAACAAAATCGACAACATGAAGACGGGGAAGGGAGATGCGTGGATAACTCAGAAACGTGACCGGAGAAGAAAGAAGGAAACGAAAGCTGGCATCCGAGACATTGGTGGTTCCCGTCAACAATCCGAAAGACGGGGTAAAACAAGCGTGACTGGGAGCTCCCCACGCAGGAAGAGGGTGTAAAAACACGAAAATAAGTGAGAAAAAAAGAACACCGAAAAAAATAAAAGGGGGGGGCCAAAATGTTCAAAATCAGGGGGGGCTCCAAAAGGCATCGAAAAAACTGTCCAGAGTGTGGTTAAAAGAAAGGAAAGGAAGAGACGTATCGGGTGGGGAGATCCCGCGGGAAGGGGCATAGAAAAATGGGATCAAAAAGAAGGGAGAGTAGGGTGCTCCTACAAAAAAAGGTGAGTTCAAAGACACAGGGCAGTTGGAATGGCGTCCAGAACCGCCCATTAAAACGGAGAATACAGGGCGTGGTATTCAGGAGGTGAGGTCCCCGGAAGGAAAAGAAAAAAACCGGAAAGAGGGCCAAACGGTAAGATGCACCACCAGGGTATGAACAAAAAAACGAGCCGTAAGACACTGGCCCTTGGTCGGGGTGTTCGAATGACGACAAACACAAGGGGGGTGGGGTAAGGGCACGTTGGCGCCGGCGGGGGGAAAGAGAAGGGGTGTAAAAAAAGCGGCTAAACGTGAAAAAATGAAACGGGAGAGAAAAAAGAAAGAAGAATATACGAACCCAGAGAAAAGGGGGAAACCTAAAGGGCTTGTGTGGTAGGGAAGGACAAAGTCCCTGAAAAAACAGGGTCAGCTGAGGAAGGGGCGCCTGTCGAAAAGGGAAGACCCCTTCGGTATCAGAACCAACGAGGGGATCTAAAGCACAATAAGTAGGGGGATGACCAACCTAAAGAGTACAATCAAACTAACACCGGGGGTGGGGGACAAGGGGTAAGGAAGAAATGCCGTGCAAAGAAAAGTTCCTGTGAGAATAGGGTCAAAGGACAGTGGAGCGCCGTGCGAGCTAACCAGTCAAGAAACGTGAAAATGCCCCGAAAAAACTGGGGAGGGACATCAACCAGCAAACCACAGTGGGGGGGCAACAACGTCTGGCCCCGTAGGGTACGCCAGGGAACGTACGGGGGTGGGGAGAGGATGGGAAAACATCCGACCTAAAGAAAAAAGGTTGAAAAGAACGAAAGCAGGGAGAAAGGATGCACCAAATGTCTTGAAAAAACCAAAAGAGGAACCTCAAGGTTGAGTGGGGTGTACGCAAGCAATCACAAAGACCACACGAAGAAGGAGGGACAGAGGGGGTCCACGTCGAGAAAATAGGAAGTGTAAAAAAAAAGGCTTTATGAAGAAGCATGCAAGGGAGGGTAGTATAATCGCATCAAAGAGTTGAACATACGCCGACCGTCCACGATGAACCACGGTGGGGGAAGCAGTGGTTGAGACCGGCAAATACGACCGAGGGGGGAGGTGAAACTGACCTCAATATCGGAAAAACGGGGCGCAGAACAACCTGATACAACACGCCAGCACGTTCAACGGCCGGGGAGTTATTAAACGAAAAGGAAGCCGGGCGTCGGTGGACGCGAAAAGAGGGGGACGTCAACAGTCGGGGGCCTCAGCGGGAAATGCCGCCATAGTGGAGTGCACGAAGATCAACCGACCCGGCAAATTTGGTGTAAGCCGGACAACGGGGATCGCCGGGGAAAGGGGTGGTCAGGGGTGTGGGGGGAGACTTTGAGAAATAACAAGATGTTGAGGGGAACTTCAGCGGGAGCCGGGGGGAGGTTGAAAAAAGAAAAAGTACATGGTACCTTGGAAGGCACGGAAACCGGACAAAATTGGTTCAGGGAGGGCCAAGGACGAAAGGTCCCCTGATGGTAGCCCATGTGAAGAGGGGAACAAACAAATACCGGTTGGACCACACTAATCAGAAAGCACAAGTAAAAAATACTGGGGAGAAGAATGACACCAAAAAAAAAAAAATGGGTGAGGTGAACGCCAGGGAAATTTAGGCAGTCGGCTGGGAACTCGGGGCGACAAAAAAGGGTCATACACACACTTTGGGTGCAAAAGGTCCCTATGAAGGTAAACACAGAAAACAATGGGAGACTGAAAAACACGAGAAAAAATCAACCCTAGAAACGACGTGCGAGAAGGGCTTCGGGTAGAAATGCCGTAGAAGGAAGGGGTACGAACCAAGCGGCAGGAGGGGGTGGGAATGGCAATAGGGAAGGAGGGCAAAAATAGAAGAAATCCTTTTATTGGAGCGCAACCATGGGGTAAAGGAGGGGGACAGGCGAGAAAAAGAAGAAATTCCGACTATAATAGGCAACGATGCGAAAAGAGGGGAAGTTCGCGGAAACGGCGTGTGGGGACCAAGTAGACACTCCATGTGGGGGTGTCAACATGGGCACGGATACGAGCGGAACAGTTGTTTTTCGCGCCCCGCCGAAGTTTGGTCCGGTAGAAGGGGTCCGGTCGTGCGAAAAAAAATGGGACCAAACCGAAGTGTGAGTAGGGAGACGCCTAAGGAGATGGAGCGTTGCAGGGGTTAGGCCAACAGAAAAGCCCCACGAATGTCGGGGCCGCCGGGTATTAATAGAGCGGGGGAAGCAACAGCGGAACTAATGGGGGGGAAGGGGGGAAAAAAGTTGAACAGAGGGGACGGTACGGAACGAAAATCCACAAAAGAATAAAACAGAAAAAAAGTGAAAAACCGTTTCGCGCTGTTGGGAGGGGTAGGTCCGTGGGCGTCTGGGGGAAAGGGCCGGACTTCCAACGCTATCCCAAGGAGGATGCAAAGAAAAGGGACACGAAAAGCGAGGTGGACCCCGCAAAGAAAAAGATGGGGGGCCGGGGTTGGAGGGTGGTACCGCCGTGTTGTTAAGGAATCAGAATGGGGGGGGTTGGAACCACTGGGGGTCAGCCGCCTTGATGGCCCGGGGGGCCTGGAAAACACTGCCGCTGGGAAAAACCTGGTCTGGGAAAAGATCAAGGAAAAAAAGGGGTCGAGGCGCTCACAGGACCTTGTTTGGTGAGTTGGGGAACCGGAATACCACAAAATGTGCAACAGGGGCAGGACGCAACGCATTGTGCAAAAGGGCCGACAAAACGGTGGGCCATAATTGGAAGATGGAGAGTAGAACGCACTATGGGAACAAGGGGTAACCGACTACAATACAAGGACTCAAAACCGGGGGTAGGGAGGAACAGCAAGAGTTACTGACGGTAAGGAAAAGGTTCATGGGGGGGTGGGTGAATGGACCCGGGTTAAACACTCGAGGAAGTCAGCACAAAAGATACAGTTCGCGGAACGAACCCGCTGAGGGGAGGGGCAAAAGGTGATCCGGGGCGAAACACAAGCCAAAACACTCAAACTTCAGCACACAAAGAGACAACAGGAGAACACAGCGACAAACACGAAAGGTTTGGAACGGGAAAAGGCAAAAAGATGAGAGTCGTAACCAAAATGGGGTTATCAAAAAGCATGCCCGTGGAAAAAAAAAAAAAAAGTGGCATACAGAAAGGACAAGTCCAAAAAAATGGTATACGTCAGCCAGCCTTACTCGTCTGCCCGGAGTCGAAAGGGAACCAGCTGAAAACCTGACCGGCGCCAACGGCCAAAAAAGGAAAATCATAGGAAGAAACGCTCAGTGGAGCGCGCCTCAGCATTGGCAAAGGGGGGGGGGGGGGTTGGCACTCGAGGGTTTCATCTAAGGTAAAAGGATCAGACCTGGTTTCCCATCAACCCGGGTTCTGCGAGAAAACCACGCGAGTAGGGGGGTCCCCCCGAAAAGAGGGGGGGAGGGAAACAGAGGAACGGAGAGATCAAGAATGATTAAACAAAAAAAGAACAACGGAGTGGGGGAAAAAGAGGACGAAGAAGTCCGCGGTCTGACAAAACACAAAATCAGGCGACCTTACACGTGTCGAGACAGAAAAGGGTGGTCAGGGGGGAAAAAAGTCATCCCAAGATGGACAGCGAAAACCCTCGGGGACCACCCACGCCAAAAGGAACCAGAGTAAAAAAGACTGAGCCTCTTAATTCGGGGCGGCTATGAGACGAGTGGCGCAAAGAAAAAGGTGGACCAACCGGTTCAAGGGCACCGAAAAGAAAGGCAAGTAAATAAAGCGGGAGAAGACAGAGAAAGTGTGGACCCAGAATTGGGTGTCGCTAGCAAAGAAGGCCCAACTGCCACGGGGAAAAAAACAGAAGGGTCTTGCAATCTCGGGGGAGGGGATGGGCTCACCTTGGGGGGTCGGGTCCAATCCAGAGGGAATGTTGGAAAGAAGGTGAGGGTTTTGGGGTAACAGGGAATCGAAGGGGCACGTTGAAAGAACGGTCCCCACGGATAAAAAAACGGGAGAGTTCGGACCAACCAGTGGCAAGACACAAACAAAGTCCTGGGGACCGGGGTGGACGGTGAAAAACCATCTGGAAAAAAACTACAAACGGAACCACGGTGGCGAAAAAAATTCCACACCGGGGGAAGGGAAGGACGTGCGGATTCCGGGGTGAGTGACGAAACTGGGAGAGTTGTTTGGGGGAGAAAAAGATCAAAGACTGGCCCAGAACAGGAATTTCCCGCGGGGGTGTGTACGTCAGACTCAAACGGGGGGGGGGTCGGTGCAAAACGGCTCCATGGAAAGTCAGCCAAAAGAAGAAGAGATTACGGGTTAATAAAACGGAGAGGCCAAAAAGCCACAAAGGGGGGGAAGACCATTTTAAAAGATACATAAGCGGTCGTAGAAAAATAGAAAGCGCAAAAAGGTAGGGTTATTCAAGCGGTCGTGGATAGTGGGTGTGCGACAAGAGTTTACAAAAATAGGTCTTGAGGGGCCTGACAAGAGTGAAACAAGGGAAGATCCGGGGCGGGTAGGGGGACCAGGGGGGTTCACTGAAAGTGAGAGGTCCAGAAGAACCAGGGGACCGGAAACCCGGAAAACCAAAGGGGGGGGGAGTCAACCATTCTATAACCGCCCCAATTGTATTTAAAGTGCAGCAGGAGCGGTATCGGGGGACGGACTAAGAAGCATTCACAGTGGGGGGAGGACAAAGGAGAAAAAGGAGAATACGGGAGGAAATGCGGAGAGCGGGGGTGGGATAGAAAAGGCGGGGGAAAGGGGAGGAGGGCATATAGGAGACGCAGTGATGTAGAAAGGTTGGTGTGGGGAAAAAGAGGGGATAAGGTAGTAGAAAGGAAAAGGGAGGATAAAAGGAAAGAGGGCCTAAGGGTCTGGGGGGAACACATGATAATAGAGATATAGGTGAAGTGGAAGAAAGAGTAGGAAGGCGGAAAGGGCGGGGGTTTCAACGGGGGTTCCACGGGGCAGGCGGACACACACGGCAAAGAAGGGAGGGGGGGGAAAACAAAAGAGGGAAGGAAGGGGGGAGAGGGGGAGAAGAGGGACAGAGAAGAAAAAGGAAGGAAAAAGGCAACAGAGAAAAATTGCAAAAACATTCAAATAAAACGGAAAGAGTCAAGCAAAGGGTACGTCAAAGGGAAAGCAATCTCGGAAACAACAAGGCAGAAGCCGGGAGAAATCAAACTGACAAGTCAAGACAAGGGCGGGTGAGGCGTACTCTGCCAAAAAGGATCAAAAGATGGAGACGACTTTAACAAACGAGAACCGAAAAAGAACGTGGGTCAGAAAGGGGTGAGAGGCCAATCAAGCATACCGCCAACAACGGGCACGAAAAAAAAAAGGTGGATTCTCTGGAGCGGCAAAACGTTAAAACACCAAACTGGAAGGAACAAAGAAAAGAACGACAACACAAAGAGGAGTGGGGACAAATTGCGGCCAGCAGCCGGAGTGCTACCGATCCAAAACAGAGGGAAAAATAGGGGAGGATGATTGGACTTGTGAAACCCACAAAAAAAGCACAAAAACCCGTCAACGATGAAAAAAGACAGGGGGGGGGAAGAGGAGTTTCAATGCGAACCAAAAAACAAAAAAAGGAAGACACACGAAAAAATACACAAACGGCCAAACATCGGGGGCCTTCAGGGCGGAACGGAGAGAGCCCATGAAGCAACAAAGAAAGTAGACCAGGGAAGGACAGTACTTGGTTAGTGTCCTCTGAAATGAATAAAAAAAACTGGAATTTATAAAGGTGGAAAAAGAAAAAGGAAAGGGAGGGTAGGAGGTGGTGTGTAAGAAAAACAGTCCCCCCACCACCCCACTGTTAGGGGTAGACGCCAGAAGAAATTGAGGCTAAAAATGCAACCAGGGACGGGGGGCATACGCAAACAAGGAGAAAAAAAGAGTGGGGGGCGGCACTGGGGGAGTGGTCAAAACGAAGCAGGCAAAACAAAAACTTCTGGGGAAAGCGTGGCTACCGGACGGTTAAAGGGGGGTGCCCGCGACGACAAAGGGTGTTCAAAGGTGAGGGAAAAGCGGAAGGAAAAGGGAAATCCAAGGGGAGGAAGATCAAACAAAAAGACAGAGGTCAAGGAAACGCAAAAAAATATATTTAGGAACAACTACCTTACGGGTCCAGAGAAAAGGCCATGAAAGGCGAAAGTAGGGGAGCCCGACGACCAAAAGGGTGGTAAAAAGGCTTCGGGATAAAAAATTTGTGTGTTTTGCCTTCCAAAAACCGAAGGGAGGGGGTGGGCTTTATCAAGTCTACCAATATGACAAGAAAAGGGGATAAAAAAAAAAAAAAAAAAAAAAATCGAAATGGCAGCTGCAACACAAGTGAGTCCAACCATACATGGGGAAGACCTGTAAAAAGCCAACACCCAGGCGGGTAAGCGGGGCGACTCAGGTGTCAAACGATAACCACATTGAGTTAGTAACAGTAGAACCAAACACGGGCGGTTCGGATCAACCCCGCAGCAACGTGAAACTTAAACCAGAAAAGGGAAAAGTGCCCGATGGGGTATGTCTAGTGAGGAAACAAGTAGATCAAGAAAACAAGGAAAACTTACTTTGCTTGAACCTGGAGCCCCGCGGGCGAAAGCAGCAGAAGAATAGCCAAGTGGGGGAAACCTGAAGCGAATGTATGAAGAACTTCGACGGCAGACAAAAGAGGGGTGATGAAGGGGAGACTGGGGGAGGGAGGGATGGCAAGTTCTATGGGGTGTGGTGGGCAAGGGAGGTGAAGACTGGGAAAGAAGCCAAAGAAAGGAGAGATCCATATCATTTCGGTGCGGCTTGCCACGTGAAGAAAAGGAGTCCTTTAGAAAACATCGACCGTGTTTCCCGCTCGACAAACAGAAGGCTGTCACGGCAGGGGCTGTTACAGAAACAAGGGAAACGTGAAAAGGGAGGCCAAGTGCTGAGGGAGGGGTTGCTAACCCAGATCGTGGCAAGAAAGGTTTGGGCATAAGAAGGGTTGGGTCGGGTTGAAAAAAACGAAAACTGGGCCAGGCCGAGATGAAAAAGGGGAAAAGAGGGGTGATCGTCAAGGGGCTGCAAAGCAAAGGGGGGAGAGAAGAACCGAACGAACGGTGGCTACGGCAGTGTGGCATCAGGGGAAGGGGGGCAAGAGTCAAGCCTATGAGGGCAAAAGCCAGGGGGTTTTGGGGTGGGGGGAGTCAAAAAGGAAGAAACCCGGGCGCCCTCCTACCGCAGCACGAAAGGAGTAAACGCAAGGAAATTGATTCTGAAGGGGAGGGAAAGAAGGAGAACAAAATGAAAAAACTCAACAGGGAAAATGGCTGGAGCGTGGGGGGGGGGACGAATGACCACGATAATGCCTGGAACGTTATAATGGGGGGGAAATGAATGGGAGTAGCAGAAAATTAGGTACTGGATTAAACATCGAACTAAAGAGGTAAGCACGACGGGTGGCCGACCTGAAGGAGAACCGGGTTAACAGTTCTGAAGGGGGCAAAGGAGAAGAGACCGAAGTAATTCGGTAAGAGGGTAACTGAGGGTATGTGGAATGCGGTCCGAAAGAGGGGACACTGGAGGGAAAACGATTGCGGGGTCGTACAACGTTTGATGAAGGGTGGTAGGCCTGACTTCGGGACCCGCGCCCCATAAGAACAGAACACGCCCGGGGAGGGGTGGACATGGGAAGGTTCTGAAACCGCAAGGCCAGGGTTTTACATAAGGGGTCCACAAAAACGAAGGGAGACCTAGAAATTTGGGGACGAAAAGAAAGAAGAGGGGCGAAGCAGGGAAAGGGACAAAGGGCTCAAAATGATAGAACAAATAAAAGTGGCCGGAGATTGTCAAAAAAGGGAGCCCCGGGGTCTGAAAGGCTTAGCGGAGGGGGGCAAAGCCAAAAAGACCGCAAAAAAGGAAGCGGGTACACCGGTGAAGCGGTAGTGAGTGGGAGGACAGGAACGGCACGGCAAGACGAAGACACAAACACTTGGGGGTGGGTATGCATGTGGGAGGGCCCGAAAATATCAGGGGTACAGGATAGCCCAGAGAACTAGTTTACTAGAAAAAATTCCACAGGGGGAATCAGAAAGGAGAAAGGACCGTCTAAGGGCGTTATCCCTTCAATCGCAAGGAGTGGTAAAGGTTCACAGAAAAAGGGGTCAGAACAGATACACCAAAAACAAGAACGACTAGGAACAAATGGGAATGGATAATCAAGTGTGTCAAAGCGAACGAAACGAGAGAAAGAAATAGGAAGGGATGACGATAAGATGAATATTAGAAAGGGAGTGGGGGAAAAGGGGGGAGAAGGATTAATTAAAGGAAGAAAGGAGGTGGGAAAAAATTGGGGGTAAAAGGAGAAAGATTGTAGGGAGAAACGATAAAAAAGATCCGTTGATGTCGCCGGTGGCAGTTGTGTGGAAGTAAAGGGAGGAGGGGAAGGGGGCACAACTTGTGCTCGAACAAGACAACCTAGGGAATAATTGGGACACCGATGGGGGGGAAATGAAAGAATACAGACACTAGTTAACGAAGGACAAGGTTTACGGTCGTAGGCAGGAGGTAGGGGAGATGAAAGGAAAAGTAGAGAACGGCTGGGGTAAAAGCGGTCATAAAGGGGGAAAAAAGACACGACAGAAAGTAAAGACAAAAACGTTGAGGGAGACAATCAAAACAGGAGGAAAAAAAAAAAATCTCAATCCAAAGGAAAGCCGACTTGAGGTGGAAGATAAGAGTGAATCGTGGAGATGAGATAATACGGAGAAGTACTCGGTATCCGGTAATCGTGTTGTGGGGGAAAGGGGGGAGTACTGATTAAAACAAAAAAACAATGAGTCGGTAGCAAAAAAGCGGGAGGGCCCGCCAGAGAAAAGTGAGGGAAATTGGTCCAATGAAGTACCTTCCTAAGAAGTGAAAACTAGGGGGCGAGGGGAGAGCTAAATCCAACGCGGGGAATACCAACAGTTCAAAAAAGCACATTTGAGGGATGGGGGGACAAAAGAGCTTCAGTACCGAGAAGGAGAATAACGAAAAGACAGAATCTCCTGAATGGTGGGATGGTGGAATTGGGCCAAAAGTCCGGGGAAAAAGTGAGGTAAGCCCAGACGCTATTTAGGAAACCAGGAAGATAAAGGGGTGTCGATGGGGAAACAAGGCATCCTAACGACAAAGGTAACTCAAAATGAAAACACCCACTTAAGAGGAGAAGCAGGAAATTTAGGGGCAGGGTTTTCAACACGAAAGCAGGAGGAGTACAAAAGGCCACTGGTTCAGAGGGGGGGGGAAAATGAAAAAGAAAGGAGAAGGGTGCACAAACGAGAAGGATTGAAGAACGAAGAATGGTAAATAGTCCGAAGAATGACAAGAGGGTAAGGGGTCCAAAACCGCCGCGGGGGGGCCGTAAAGAAACCGAGCATGAAACGAAACCGGGATTGGGAAGGAACGGATGGGCCGCCAACTGTCGACTAGAAAATGCATGACAAAAACTAGGGATGGAACAGATCGTACCCAAAACGCCGAGGAACCAGTTCCGAGGGTCGGTAATGGGGTCGGGAAAGCCCGACAACCGGTTGGATAAAATAGGACGAGAATGGCGCATGCGCTCTAAGAAAATTTGGGCGGACGGACCAAGGGGGGAAAGGGGAGCCCGTAAACGCAACAGAGGAACCCAGTATAACAACAAGGACCCGGGCGAATGCAACAAAGGCACGAAAACATAGGGACGGGGGGACATGAGGGGAGGAGGGGGGACCCCCAGGGGAAAACAGAAGGGACCCCAAAAAAGTAGTAACCCAAGGGGTGAGAAGACCCCTACGAAAGCAAATCCACCAATGCTCCCAGATAGCAAGGGCAAAGGACCGGTGGTCATCAGTGCAAACGAAGTTATGTGAAAGGGTTACAGGCCATACAAAAAACAAAGGGGGCGGCACGAAAGAAAAAAAATGGGTCATGCAACAAATGGTAGGTACAAGGATGAAATGCCAAAAAAAAAGGCCCACCCACACACAAAGGGTGAGGAGCAAACAAACATAGGGGGGGTCGAATCATGCAGGGAACGTCTGGTTTGGTTGTCTCTTTAAGGAAAACCAGGTTTCCAAGAAAGCAGTAATCAAAAGGGATAAGAAAGGAAGAGAAAAAAGGGCGGTTGTGTCCGACACGTCGGACCCTCCTAACAACCGAGACCAAAATCAAAGTCAGGGGGGGTAGGAGTGCGAGAGAACTGTGCCCGAAACACTTGAGTGAAAAAGGGCCTAGGACGTGACCGACTGAGAAGGATAATAAGAGCAGGGGGTGACTTGACACTAATAAAAAAAAAGCCAGGAAAACGGAGGAGATAGGAACAGACGAAGCGGTGGGTAAAAGCGGGAAGAAAACGTTGCACGGCCTAGTTAGGGTCAACCAACAAATGACCCTAACAACGACAAAAGAACGACCGGGGGGCAAGAGAACGATTCGGCCCAGCAACGACGGTACGGAAAAAAATATGAACGATCGAAGACCAGGAATACGCAGCGGGAAAACATGCAAGGGGGGAGAACAGAATCACGAACCCGCCCGCTCGGGGGTATCAAGAGGTATAAAGAAGTGTACAAACAGTAATTGGGGGAAGGGGGGGAGTAGTTTATGTTCACTGAAAAGGAAAGGGGGTTAGACTGCACAAGGGACAGTCATGAGGAACGATCGACAAAAGGACATAAAGGGGCCGTCCAGAAGAAAACGCATGGGTTCGCATGGGGAAAAAGCACCAGGGGGAGACAAGAGGTCCGGGCAGCGTGAAAATAAACAAACCAAAAAAGAAAACAGGAACCAGGGATAACAACTCTGTTTCAGAGGAACTGACAAAAAGGACGGGGACCCCCAGAGGCCCATTAGCAAGGAGAAGACAACAGGAACAGCAGGGTCAGCAGACTGGGGGGGAAAAGTCGTAAAAGCATCGTGTAAAATGAAGAGGAAACAAGCAACCAGAGGCAAAGGGGGAAGGCACATTAGGGGGGTTTGCAAAAGGGTAAGGAGGGGGGGACAAAGGAAAAGGGAAGTGGTGCCAGGGTGAGAGCGAGGGGACACGGTCGTGTGAAACTACTTGTGGGAAGTGTGCAGGAAAAGCCCGAAAAAAAAAGCCTGGGACGGTGGTGAAAAGGGAGAAGGAAGAATTCCAACACCCTCAAAGGAGAGAAAGTGCGGTCCCGCAAGTGGTATATGGGGGGCAAGGTCCAACTAAACCCAAACCTAGTGGGAGGGGATGGCCCGACTGCACCGCTTGCCGTTTCTTAACGGATACAGCACAAACGGGGGGAGGGGACAGAAAAGGGGCCAAAAGGGACCGAGAAGTTACCGAATGGTCAAAAGAGGAAATCACCCAAAAGAAAAAAGATCTGTACCTGAAAGTTGCAGGTAGGGAAGACCGCGGGAAAGCTCAATGCCGGGTTGAAAGGGTGCAAGATCGGAAACGGGGAAAAAAAGAGATGGTAAAAATACGGGGGAGGGACACGTAGGGCTGAAGATTCTGGGAAGTGCCGTCCGGTATCTTTAACAGGGAAGCGTAAGGGAGGATAACGACGGGTGAAGCAAAACCCTACTCAAGGAAAAGGGAGACCAGGAAAAAGCGAGGGGATGGGGGTGACGAGGAAATGGGGGTCGGAGCAGGGTGCGGGGGAGGACTTGTAAACGAAAAAGTGGGAGAAGAAAGGGAGGCAGATAGATGTCCGCTTCAACCAGGAAAAGGGGTCAACGACACGGGCAACCATCTGCCAT
>Ga0179593_1328772_pt1 | contig 31169 bp, 27 predicted proteins | sample CZODoug2_1_08_16_FD_185931 | JGI IMG/M metagenome (GOLD analysis project Ga0179593, IMG submission 185931) | Vadose zone soil fungal communities from Angelo Coast Range Reserve, California, USA - CZODoug2_1_08_16fungal (PacBio error correction) | ecosystem: Environmental > Terrestrial > Soil >...
ACACATCCGCAAGAAAAGCAGGCACGCAAGGAAAAAAAAAGAAAAGGACAGCTGGGGAAAAGCTGGTGGCGACTAAAAAGCGCATACTACCTCAAACTCAACACCTTTCAACATGACCCGATATCCTCTGATCGAAGAGGACTCAGGGCCAGGGCTTACAGATCGCGCCCGTCTCAATAAGAAGAGTAGGAGAGGAAAAAGCAAACACAGGACAAGAACGGAGCCGCGCTTCCCCGACTTGACAAACACAGCGCAGCAACGGAGAAGAGAGCGCAAGAAGGAACGACCGGCTCAAGGGAACGAGTCAGTCAGCACCTACCCCGTATCCATAGTGCGAAAAAAAAAAACAAGCAGTGGAGCCAGAACTCCCGAGTAATTTAGAACCCGCCACGACCCCAAGGGGGCCTGGATAGAGAGGTTGAGGGCACGGGGGAAAATATAAGAGGCATCTGCTAAACCGGGGCATCGGTGAGATCCATTCAGCTCTGCAATGCAAGAGCCCCATCCTTCGGGAAAGTAAAAATGGAAGGTACAAGAACAAATGAGAAAAAACAAGTCGGCATCCTCGCACTCGGAAATACAGATTGAAGAGGAGTGAGTGAACAAAGTCGGAAGTCAAAGGCCGGGCGAGTCAGGAAGAGGAAGATGCCAGAGGCATCAAGCAAACTCTGTTGCCAGAGACAGTTGAACGTCCCTGGTATAAACTCTGAAAATGAGACAAAGGGGCGGCAATTACAAAATTGAACCTAAGTGGGAGAATGGAGAGGGAGCGATCTGTCAGCTCGAAGCGAACCCCGGATATCGAGAGAAAAACAACAACTGCGTAGATTACAAGATATACTGTCGGAAAGAGGAAAGCGACAAAAATCATGCGAAGGCGGTCTTCTTCGCGAGGTTGCTAAGAAAGGAGGAGACACAGACATGTCGTTCAAAGCAGTATGCGCTTGCAACAAGTAATGTTTATTCCTAATAAGAAAGAAAAACACGCCAATAAACTGTGTGTCAAAATAAAAGGGGCGGAGTCAACAAGTCTGTAGATGACGGAAGTGAGGAGAAAATACTGCTGGAGGAGGTGAAAAAGGGGTTATTATCGGCACTGTGTGAAAGAGGGTACCTGCCGGTGGGTCCGGTCAGGAGGAGATACGAAGGTTCGGGGTAAGCCAGAGATACCAACCGCTTGAGTGGGATCCTATTATCTAAGGACAGGGGGAACGGGGTTTGGGATACCTGGGTATAGCACAGACGAGCGGCTACTGCGGGCGGGTCGGAATCTGACAGAAAGGTTACACCAAGGGTCGGGATGACTTACTCAAATAAGCTTCTTCTTCTAAGTCTAGCTTAGATGATCATTAGCGTCTATAGCGGCCCTTGCCGCGAGTTCAGCGTGGAGTGAAGGAGATAATTGGGGTCTTGGGGGGGCGTTCCTGGAAAGACATAGGTACCCTGAGCTGCTTTGGTAAAGGATTACACGAAGAGCCTGCCTAATCGGTTGACGAGGAAGTGAGGAGGATCGTAATGAGAGGTCAGACTGGGGACCAGGGTATGGGGGGAATCTGGCCTCTCGTCGCAACAAAAAAGAGACATGCAAGGGTATTGGTGGGAAAACCAGTATAACTTCATGTCTGGCATGTGGGGGATCGTTGCCGGGCCCAGCCGTTGCTGCTGGATCCTCAGAAGGGAGAAAAAACACTGTCCGGACCTCTACGTTAACTTAGTTTCTGTGAATAAACGGCGGCTAGCTGCTGTCCATCTGTTGTAATATAACTGGGGGGCTAATCCGAACAACCTGGCTATCTCAGGGGTCTCGGGGGGAGGCCGAGAAAGGTAGTTGAGATTGGGCTTGTGGCGGTGGAACTACTAAGGGGAAGGTGTCCATCCTTATACTATAAGCCAAAAAAAAGCCACCGGTGTACGGCCCATACAAGGGGCGAAATGTTCCTGGGGAAAATATAACGTCTTAAATACTAGCTCTAAATCAACAAACAAGGATGCCGAAAATCGGGGATAATTCTTATAAAAAAAAAGCATTCTACAAAAATTCGTCAGGTCAATAGGACCTACTAGACAGCCTACGGAGAATCTGGTGCCGACTAGGAAACCTGGAAGTGGATTGGAGCAGGGGCGAATACCGGGTGCAAGAGGAGTTCCGTTTGGCAAGTACCAGTGTCAGTTTCAAGACCAGTGAAATATTCCAAAAATAGTAACGTTCTTGAAAGCGTCGCACACGACGCCTTCAGATATTACCCATGGGATGAGAAAGCTCAGAGATGCACTACTTCAGTGTGAAGGTTGCATCCCTCTATCAGGGGGAGGGATTAGCCCAGGTCGATATTTGTACCGCCTAAAAACAGATCTAAGAATTCATAGATTAGCAGGAGTCAAGCGAATAGAGTCAATATCCAGTCGTCGCTGTTCCCTCACTAAACAAGAGGGGGGGTTTCTGGGGGGAAGAATCGATATGAGCGCTGAATAGGGAAGTGGAGATTGAATCAGCGTAGGAAGAAAATTACCTAATCTATCTAACTAGACAGCCGAAGACTAGAAACCCTGAAAAAGATAATAGATCTGTGTAATCCTGTGTGCGGGGAGTCGGCTATGGGTTTAGAAAATTCAGCTAAAACTCTGGGACGTCTTCTTCAGAAATATAGGAACCGCAGAAACGGGAAATCGGGGGGTCGATAAAACGGCAAGGAATCAAAAGGCGCCGGGAACGCGAGAAATGGGGGAAAAACGGCCAAGCCGGCGAGGGCACGGGGAGTGCCGTTGCAGAGTGAATCCTAAGCACTGGAAGAGAGGTCACGCCTCGAGTAGGGATAAGATAGGAAACGGCCAGCTGGGAGCAAAGCAGCGACTCCCATGCAACTCTGACCAAAGGCGCCCTTTAACCTGAGGGGGGAAAAGGGAGGGACGGAGTGAGGGCGAAGGACAGAGTAACTTCACCACATAGAACATGGTCGTTCTAATGCAATCAATACTGGGCCAGAAAGTCAGGATGATGCGGCGAGGGATAGATATCATAAAACAACACAAAGGAGGGGGGGGGAAAAATATAATTAGCCTCTCAACTCCCGCTTCATTGTGCAACAGGGAGGGAGGAAGACGAGGTTAACAGTAAGTGACGCTCCTGAGGGAAAAGGGAAAAGAAGCTTACTGAAAAAAAGGGGGAAAAGTGTTAAGGGATCATTTTGAAAGAACTCATTTTCATAAAGAACGACCATTCCTAAACTTTCAGAGCCACCACGAAGGAGGAGAGAAAGAAAGGAGGACGGCTCGTCGGCCAATACGGCTTTATGGAGGGGTGTGAAAGAGAGATGGGGAAGCCGTACACTTCACCGGAAACGGAATCGGGCGAAAGGGGTGGAACAGTGGGTGTAACCTTCAGGGGGGGGAAGGACGGAGGAAAGGAAAACGAGAGAAACTTTTACAGGGCCGCGTCAGCGTAACAAAAATATTTTCGAGCCGGAAAGTGGGCTTCTAGGCTGGCCGGTTCCGAGAAGGGAGGGAAAGGGGACGAGAAGGGGGAAAATGGGGTATCCAGGATGTGCAAGTATGGGTATCTCCTGCCATCTTGGAGGCCAAGAGATGTATCACAAAAGAAGCAGAAAGAGGAGCAGTCGATGCGGAGAAAAAGCTAACGAGTGAGCACGGACACAAAGAAGAAAGGGGGTCAGGTCAGTAAGTGACGGGATAAGCGACGAAAACATGATCTTATCAAGAAACGGAGGGGTTGGGAGTTTCATGGACAGAGACACGGGCACGAAGATTCATCATAGAGGAACGAAACTAACCTGATGAAAGGGACGGACAGGAGGGGGAGAGCCCCGGGAAGAGAGACGAGCGAGGTAGATCCAAAGGGCCTACAGCCGAAGCGAAAAAAAAAGGGGGGCGGGAATTGGGGGGAGGGAAAAGGACCACTTACGAAAAGGGACGCGGGGGGAAACGCAAGCGGAGAGGTGCTACCGCTAAAGTATATACTGACTCAGTCTTTCCACCAGCATACGTTCGAAAAGGGGATCTAGCTAAACCTCTAAAAATGGGGGAGATACGAAAAAAAAAGGAGCCGCCGAGGGAGCGATCATACCGTGCCGAGACTCCCTACGGAGAGGAAACCACAGGACTACCAGTATGAGTTCTTTCAGAGAAAGCAGGTGCTCCCTAAGCATCGTTGAAAGGACGTGTTTAACGATAAGAGATTAACCGAAAACTAACAAAGAAATACGTGTGAGGGGAAAAAAGCGACCGCCCAAACGGGAAAAGGAAGAATCTTGGTCGAAAAAATTGAAAATGCAGCCAGCGGGCGGGATAGGACACCACAGACGGCGACAGCGACCGGACCATTTTATCCGAAGCAACCGGTGGAAACATAAACAAGGGGGGGAAAGAAACGACATCGGGGCTCAGCTCAACCCTGGCAAAATGGGAGACCTACTTGACCCCGAAGAACAGCTCGGAAGTTTCAATAGAAAAAAAATACCATGCAGTTACGTTCTAGAAAGAAAACGAAGAGCTCAAATAGGAAACCATCATTATTCGCTCGTAAGCCTCTATCGGGGAGACGGGAAGTTCTCGTCCCGGATGAAGAAAGCTGGTGCCAGAAAAACTTCTACATCATCACCAGAGATGAACTACAAAGAGAGAATTACAATCAACAGCCTAAAAGCTGACAATACGGGCAAGAGGGAGAAACGAAGCTCGACATTGAACGTCGCAACCTCGCGGTCAGTCAGGATTAAGAAAAACATTAGGCAGAGGTAATACACAACAGAGTAGAGCTCGACATACATCATAGGGGATATCGTAAGGAGAAAAAAAAAAACCGTTAAAATGGAGAGGCGGTACGAGAGAAGCTGCAATACTAAGTCAGAAGACGGGAATCATCACGCTAAAGAGAACTGACAACACCACCTGACGTGAGAAGCCGGAGATGAAGAACCTCATAAAGGACAACCGCAGTTCGACGAAAAGATCGGTCACAAAAGTGGACGATGTGGGGGGGGAAAACAACAAGGTAGGATCGGATTGGCCGAAAAGGAGGGAGATACTCATGCCGAGGAAGAAAAAGAGCAGCCATCCATTGGCTGCCAACCTATGAAGAGGGGAACTTGGGGTAAAAAGGGGGGCTAAAAATCTGGCACAAACTGGACAAGGGGCCCTGAAGGACTCGAGAAAGGAGGACTTGCGGCGAGGACTGAAACGCGGCAACTCGAAGCGAAGAGCCACGAATATCTCTAGACAACACCAATAAGGTGTAAATTATGTCTCGGGAAGGATCGCCTAGCGGCTCGAGGGGGAAGCTTCACCTGAGGCGAAAACCGGGTTAATGCCAGCTGGAGGGGATAAAAAAAATGGGGAAAATTCTAAAAGGTTACTCATTAACAAAAAAGGTAATGGGTGGGAAGCCTGAGGGGGGGGGAGTTGACTCATCATAGGAGAGAATCTTCGCGCGGGCAATCACCTACGTACCCTGTGTGGGAAAACACAACAACGATCTCGCAACCTTTCCGGAGAACTTGTGGATACGAGTATTTGATTCTGGGGCTTAATATCGGCGGTGACCTGGACGTGGGGATAAAAAAGCTTGTTCCTTCTCGGAAGAATATGAAAAAATCGAAACTGGAAGGGGGGAGAAGGCTCTGAAGCGTCGGGGAGGTCAGCCTAGCGGGAAAAATGTGGTCTGAATAAACTTTTAGTCTAACAGATTCTTGATGAAAGCCGGAGAGGGAGTCGGGGAGAGAAGAGGCACGAAAGGCGGCTTGGGGATCATGGCAAGGCGGAGACTAAGCATTGATTTCTTAATTGCGAGCGGGGGAAAGATACTCGTGCGGAGCTGGGCCAAGAGGGTCAGAGTTAGGGGGTTCCTATCGGGGGGGAAAGTCCTAAAGACATAGGGGGAAAGGCTGCGTTTCGAAAAGGGGAGGAAGGGCGACAGCGCAGGCATGGAAAGGGGGGAAATCGATCACAGGAATGTTTAAGGTATTACCTGAGAAAAGGAGAGCGGGCGTCTCTGAACTCTCAACCTAGCCAAAGGGGGATCGCAGAAACCGGGGGGGCGGCGGGGGTTGCCGCGCAGCGAATGGAAGGAAAACCGTGGCGGCGGTGAGATGATGAAAAGCGGGGAAGACTGTCAAAAGAATACCGAAATACAACGTGAGTGGAAGAACACGACTATCTTCAGATCTGTTCCGAGAAACAAAAATCCTGGGGACAGGGGAAGGAGAAGAACACGGGACTTCGGAGACCATTGGTCGCGCAACTGCTAAGGGGGACGCATGTGTTAGCACCCACGACTGGAATTCCATCAAGGACCGAGTAACTATTAACAACAGTCAAACTACGGCGAGTGCAACTGGAAGGTTTCAGAAAAAGAGAGGAAGATCGGGAACTAAAGAGCAGCTCAGTGGATGCAGAACTCGGATAGCCATTCTGTTTATCGGCTCGAAAAAGTAACCCGTCCGCAGGAAATCTGGCTCAGAGAAAGAGAGGCTTGGGGCGTTGTAGCACCATCCAGCGTCACGGATCGTACGGCGGAGTCCAAGGGAAGAGTAATCCAAGGGGGGAGGAACATACAAGGACAAGGACCGAGGTCCGTTCAAAAATTCCCCGAGGAACCACGTAACTCGCGGAGGCACGGGGACAAAACGACATCTCTCGTTGAAAAATTGCTGAGAGGAAATCTATAGGGGAGTTTTTCCTCTTGGAGAAATTAGGAAAGTGTTAAGGAGTCGTGCCGAAAAATAGGCTATGTCCCCAAAACAAAAAAAAAAAACTCAGCTAAAGAAGAGGGGCTCGGCGATCGATATCGCCAAAACCGAAACCGTCGGACTTTGGGGCCCTTGCCCTAACTCGAGACCGCTGGGGTTTCGAAGCTCAGAATTACCTCTATCAGGCGAATGGTGAAAATCAAATCTGTCGGGGGGAAAGGGGGGGGATGAAAAATCTGAGAGACGACTACTTACAAAAGAAAAAAACCAAAACTCGAAAAAAAAAGTAACCGCGCGGTGGAAGCGAAATGGATGGTGCGGAACTATCTATGGAAAAAAAACCTCTATCCGTTAAAATAGAGGGTAAATCATATGGTCGGGAAATCGACCGAGGCACAGCTTCTCATAAAAGACCAGGACGAACCGGCGCCGGACAGGCTCGATCAAAGTAAGAGAAAGCCCCGGGAAGAAACATTGAATTTAACTAGGGAAGAGGATCTCAGGGAAAAGCCAACCGCGCACGGGCCTACGAGCAAATCTAAGAAACTAAAGACAAACGAAAAGAGGGGCTGCCCCCCGTTCGGAGCCCCATGACCAAACTTAAAACGGGGGTGCCACATGCGCAGCTCAAAAGGTAGCAACGCTGTGTCAAAGGGTAGCCCCGCCGGAGGGCTCACGGAACCATGGCACAAAGGAAAAAGGTTACAAGAAAAATGAAACGTGGCCCTTGCAATTAATGGATGGATGCCTGGGGATACGGAAGACCACATGATTGATAATGATCATCAAAAACTCACTCAGAGACTAACTGTGAATTGACCACGTATGCGTTCCCCTGCGTGAACCGATTCTTGCCATTGGGGACGAAGTTAATTTGTATATTCAATGAAACAGGGGGGAAAAAGCTGTGAAAGAAGTTTATCAAAAATGGGCCCCGAAGAGAACATGCGGGGGAGTAGAACAAGGCACTTTGACCCAACGCATCAGCTAAGCGGCGGCGATCAAAACCTTGGAGTGAGGGAAGTTGGTCGAGTATCGAGCCTCCAAGGAAGCCTCGTCAATCTGGAGTGCCAACGGCTTCAAGGGGGGTAACAGGGATTCTCGAGGAGTAAAGGCTCCTTGAATATACAAGAGAAGATCGCCGGGCAAAAGGGCTGAGACCCATCAGATAGGTAGCTGGGATGGGTAACTTTCACCCCGATCTGCTGAGGAAAAACACCTGAGCCTCCTAGGAGTTACCACTAGGAACCGTCTTCGCCCTGGGGGTGTTGGTACGACGCACTCGTCTGTAAAAGGTCATTAATTAAAGGCCGGACGCCGGGGAAATGCCACCGTTGAGGCCGCGAAGCAGGGGTCACGAGCATACATATTCACCAGTAATCATGAAGGGGAAAAAAGTTTGAAATTGGGCAGGGAAACAGCTAAAGAACGGAGTATTTTTCAAGGAAAAATGCGTCAAAAAAAAAGGGAATCGAGTCGAACGGAAGACTTTCGTGGGGTTTGTATCGGTCCGGTCCGGGGAAAAAAAATATAAACTGGGGGAGAAAGTCTCGTATACGAAGGGCTCTCTTAAAGCAGCCTCGCGGGGAGCGGACACATGGAGAGCCCCGAAGGCGGGAGAAAACAGGTTGTTCGATAAATCAGACTATGAGGTTTCAAGGGACTTCTAAAGGACAATACGCCACCGAGCTGACACGCGTCGGACTTACTCAGAGGCGACTCTCCTAAGGGATCTCTACAGTAACTGCCAAGACCCAGCAGGCGTAAGGAAGGGGCTCGGATAGCCGCTTAAATTGGAACTCGATAGCATGCAGTCACCAGCGGAGCCGCCGAGGGGCGTATCCATGGAAGCCGGGGCAAGAGGGCACGTCGCAAGAGGGGAAGTTATCAACAATTCAGAAAAAGGGGGAAGCGACGTAACGCGACAATTGGCTACCCGTCCTCATAGTTGACCGAGTAAGATGGGAAAACCGACCGGAGTGTTTACTCTCAGACCAATCTCCAAAGGGAAATTGAAAAACCTTCGCATGTCCGAGAGGTTGTTAGGATCAGCTTCAGGCCCCAGGGTTAAAGAGTCAGTGAAAAAAGACCTAGAATATGCGCCGCCGTCACCCAAAGGGCTTTAATCGTTCGCGCAGCTAAAAAAGGTGTGAAACGAGAGGGAACAAGCTTGAAAAAAAGGAGGAAAACCTCACTCTTGAAGTTGGGAAAAGATCTCTGGAAAAATCGGAAAAAAATTTGCAGTTCACGAACCGAGGGATAAAATAAATTGAACAGCGTTGCGAAAGCAAAAAAGGAACGGCTCCCTTCAAAAAAATGGCGAGGTCCCTATCAGACATCGTGATCGAAGCGTTCTCGGGGCACGGCTTATCGCGGGACGTCTAAAAAAAAAGAGATCACCGCATAAGTGGCTTGATAGGAAACAACACCGATAAAAATGGGCCAAAAAAAACTACCGGGACAAGCGAAGCAAGAGCGAACTCAAAATGCTACCTCCTGAAGCTCAAAAAAAGACAGACTTTCCCATCGACCCGAAAAGCGTGAAAAAGACTTGTCAGATCCTCGAAAGCCCAGGAGCCGGAGAGAACTCATCTTTGAAAAAAAGAAGAAGGACCAAAAGCGATCTACGTAAAGCCGCGCCGCCTAACCTCATTCGACGAGAAAAATAGACTCTTGAGGCGACAACCTAGCGTTCTCGCGAGGAAACAGCGCAGCCACCACCAAAGAACCAAGTATAAATGACTCCAAAGGAAGCAAATACCAGCGCAAAAACCTATTTAAAAAAAAAAAAACCAGGTGAAAAAGCAGAAGGGTTGACGTGCGAAGGGAGGTGATGTTGTTGACTCACGGAGAGACAGGTATGGAAAGAGTTGAATAGAAAACCGGATCAAGAAGAATTCACAAGAAACATTGTCGAGTAGCTAACGTGCGTCCCATTTGTATAAACCTTCAGGGCCCACAGGAAACACGAGCGGCCTTAACAAGGTTTAAAGGAAAATTCAGAAGTGGGCCTCGGCAAAAACGAAAACTCAGGCTCTCAACTTAGGATGTGGAAGAGAAGAGATTAAGGGAGAGGCAGCTCGATCTGCCTAATCAGAAAAAACAGTCACAGGGGAAAAAAAGCTGGTAAACCCCGGGTGAAGGAAGATGTTCTATGGCAGGAAGCTCCATGTAAAAAATTCGTCCCAAAAAAACTGTATGACGGAACAGCAATGGAAAATTGGATGTAGCTTCATAAAACGGAGGGGGGTCAATACTCGATAAAACAAAACGACCCAGGGGGGACTCAGCAAAGGTCTTCCTTGACGAATCAAAAACTTGCGGATTGGGGGGCAGGGGGGGGGGGGGGGGGGGTGGGGAAAAAAAATTCACGGAAAGGGTGCGACATAGAGAAGAAAATTAACCTTTGTGGCTATCCGTCGCACGTCATATAAGATTACTTCTCAAAAGGAAAAGTTGTGACGCGGTTGCTCGAGTAGGCTGCATAAAGTCTGGCCTTTTTCTGAAAAATAGAGAGTAAACCCAAAACAAGGGTGAATCGGTATCCTTCTAAGCTTTCATTAAACAACAAAAAATTGGGTTGGAAGACTCTGGTAGGTCTACTGGAAAGGAAGTCTGTTCGGTCTGCTATGAGCATGTGCTAGTCCTGAAGACGTTAAACATAGTCCTGTCGTTGAAAAGATGCGTTGGGAGGAGGAATAAAAATCGGACAAGGATACTTGAAAAATTGAATCTTAGAGGAGAAACACTTAAGAGAAACTCGCGGGAAGAAGAAGACGACAGACATTGAAGGGAAGTCGGAGGCAGCAGTAGTATCACGTCGAAAAAAGGTATTCTCCTCCGACAAAGCGCAGAGGGAGGGGAGGTTTTTGGAAACAGGGATCCCCGCCGAAAATAAGCTGAAAAGTCCTCGTGAAAAAAGGCGAGGCCGCAGAAGGATAAAGCGTTCAACGGCGTGGCAGGGTTAACAAACGGAACTGAGAATCAGTGCCGGGAAGAAGGCGGCCCGGCTTGGGAATGAAGAAAGAACAACAACTTAGAGCCAGGTTGTCTGTTCTATCGCAAAGCGGGGGCGCTTGGGGAGGGAGGGAGAGTTAAAAGGGAAAGTTCACATCAAAACTAAAAACTAATAGAAATGGACAAGGACGCGCAAAAGCTTCAAAGTTGGCGCTATCAGTCAGCTGTAGGCACAGAACCCGCTAAAAGGATGACAAGAACTAGGCGTGAAATTACTATAGGGTCCAAGGAACGCTGGGTAAAGATCAGGACATATCCGATCAAAAAGCTACTACCTTCAGGGGGAATAGAAGTCAAGGGAAAGAGAAGCTTAAAAGCGTGTCCTGAGTGGCAAAGAGGGCAGCGAACAGGGGGAGGTAAATCGGGTCAATTTCATCACAATTGGACAAAGCGAGGGCGTAAGGGAGAGAAAAAATCTACTCTTATCCCTGGCTACAAACTAAACTTCTCGAGGGAATGGTTTGCCGGGGAGTGCGGCCCGCTAGCTTTAGTGGAAAAAAAATTAGTAGGAAAGAGACAGTACTTATATGGAACAGACCGTGAACCAGACCTCAGAGAGTCATTTCTCGGAAAAATGTACTAACAATCCAGAAAAAAAGGTCGAGAGGGGTAACGTCACCCGAACTCTATCTCAAGGGGGGGGTAAGGCCGCAGATATAACGCTGGCCTGATCGCGTAAATAAATCGGTCCAAACGGGGCGAATCAAAGCGTCATTGCTATATGAAAATCGAAAAATGACCAGACCAGCACCCTGAGACTTCCTAAAAAAAAAAAATTTTTCAGAGGGGAAACGGAGGGACTATGGAAAAAAGGACAAACCGAATGAGAAGCGCGCATGAACTCAGCCAGCAACCAAGGCAGAGGTCTCACTCACGGAGCCTCTTAAGGCAAAATCTCTTTCAGAAGAGCTTAAAGGCCTCCAAACCCGGTCTCCGCTGGCCAAAAGTCAGACGCCGCGTGGCCGATGCAGAGTTGAAGTCCCGTTACTGGAGGGGATCGTTATCTGAAAGAAAAAACAGTCACTCGATCAATAATGACTGAAGAAGACGAGATCTCTAGCAACGAAAAAAAACGTTTAACGCGTGCAATCCTACTTGGACTGCCACAAGGAGCAGCTCAACTGCAAACGAAGGGACCCAGATGTAAAAAAGGTTGGAACGCGTGAGGGGAAGACACATAGGATAAAAAAAAAGTGACGCTGTCGTTGAAAAAAGTCCAGCGCTTCCATGCAGGACGCGAAAAAAAACAAGGAGGATGGAAAAAAGAGAGAGAGAGGAAAGAGCGGGAATAACCGCCTTCAGTTCAAGGAAAAATTCTTCAGTCTTAAAAGTAGGAACATGGTTTTTAAAACAAACTACGGGGGTGTCCCCGAAACAAAATGAAAGACCCCTGGGGACAAAAAGGGCGCCAGGGAGCTGCCGCATGTTGGCAGCAAAGAAGAGGAAATGCCGGAAAGGGAGAACCCGGGGCACGGCTGTGAAAACTCAGGGTCCGGAGCATCGGGAAAAATCGCGAAAAGAAGAGGAGGCCGCTTGCAGTTTATTATGAATCGAGAACTGAAACCGCAAGCTGAAAGCTGACAATCGCGGCCGGACGAGGTGGAAAGAGGCTAAGGAGGGAGCCGGTGAGGAAGGGAGTGGGGAAAAAAGGGTCGTCCGTGGACCGCGGAATCTTAGACTCCTAGCTATATTCCCAGGAGGGGAAGAGTTCTGCGGGGGAGCTCAAAAAACTCCAAACGCCTAGATTCCACACTCGGTAAACTGGAAGGGGGTAGCTCGGACTCCCGGTTTTGATGGACGAGAAGTACCCACTCGGAAAAAGAACTTTGAGCAGCTGATTAAACTCGCTCCCACGGAACCGAGGGGGCCCGAAGCGTGCGGAAAATAAACAAAAAGCGGACGATGAGGGGAACGGGAAAACAAGCTAACAACTGGCAGCGGGGAAAAAAGATGGTCTCGAAGAACCTATTAAGCGTCGTAGGGGTTGGTAGCGGTGCCCGGGTCGGGGACACTAGCCCAACGAGGGGAACGAAAGCATTTACGCCCTCAAGAAACTCGGCAAACAATAATACGAAGATTTGAGGCCCCGGGAAAGAAAAGCGATCAGGGACGAGAACTACAATCCAATGAATGCAAGTGTGAAAGCGTTTGCATGGGGGGGGGCGTTCGGGTTACCCGTCGATGCCCTCGGTGCGGCTTACGAAGGAGGAAAGCCGGCTCAAGAGCGGGAGAATGAAAAGGACTGAAAAGGAAAAAAAAGTCTATTCGGAGGTCACTGGAGCAAAAGCTTAATGAGGGGGGGGTAAGCCGACACGCCCGCTCACACGCGCCGGGGAGAGGGGATCCTCCACAGAAGGGGGGTCAGGAGTAGCCGCAGCAGCGACTGTGAGTGGAGGCAAAAAGTCAGGAAAATTGCCACGTTTATGACGGAACCTAGGGGGGAAAAGACGGATGAGACGTCGGGGGAAAAAAAAACAGCAAAAACCCCGGTGCGAATGAGCCAAGAGGAAAAAAGGGAAGAATAGAAGCCTGGGTGCTTATAAATAAGGAAAGACCTCTGAAAAAAAAAGACCGCCATCAGCTAGCCTCATAGGTAAAAAGAACACGGAAGTGGAAACGCGGTTACAGTGTCTGCGCACGGTTTTACGAGACACAGAAGGCAAAGGCAACACCAAAACCTAAAAAGCAAAGCTTGCGATCACTATCACACAAATCCCTCCATCTGCCTCAGAGTTACTCACAGAAGGGGGAGAAAAGAAAGGAAAGTGAGAGGTGCAGAAGAAGCGAAGACGAGAAATCTCACCTCTAGGAAATCATAAAGATCCACCATCTGTGATCGGACAAAGAGTTCTCATGGAAAGGAGTGGCGCGAGGGTCGAGACAAAGGGAGAAAATCCAGGAAATAAAGAATTTATTGATAGGAACTCACAAAATCAAAAAAAACGACCTCACAAGTACGCCGAAATCGAAAATAAGGCTCATCGAAAAAAAGCAGAGAAAACATCGCGCGCTAAATTCCTAGTCAACACAAACCCGCGGAAAAAGAAGTCGTGAGGGGAAAAACCCACAACGTCGCCGACTACCCCTGGGGTAGAGCGGCCCACAGGAGCCCAAAAAAAAAGTAAATGCTATAGCGTAGGCGGCCAGGAAAAGAAGACAGAAGCAGAACGAAAAAAAGGGTGAGATCCGCTAAAAGCCCGACTACGCGCTCGCAAACCACGGGACGGCCAGATAAAAAAAAAGGCAGCGCAATCCCCAAGGGAAAAAAAAAAATCCCATCATGACGGTAATCCACTCCTCATCAAGTTTGACGCGGACGGGGTTGATGTTGTGAAAAAAGGGGATGGAGTCGTGAGCGGAGCTTATCAGCAAGTGAGGCACAAAAAAAAAGAGAGGTTGCCAAAAAACTTTGGGAAAGTCATGAAAATAGATCGTCCCCCGAAAGAACAAAAGCGGCCTTCACCCGGGGAACGCCGAGGGGGAAAAAAAGGACGGGGACGAAGAGGGCGAGCGAACGAGAATCACAGCGCCGGATCATAAACACACAAAGGGAGGAAAAGAGAGAAGAAGTATAATGCGCGGAAGATTCGCTACAACAAGATGAAAGGAGGAAAAAAGTCGAGAGCCCAGTGGTGAAGTGACAGAAAAAAGCAATGAACGTGAACGGGCGGGCAGGGGCAGACAGGGAAAAAGGATGGGAATGCCGGCTCATCGGCGGGCGGCGGAAAATCAGGAGAAAGACTCCGAACCTGGGGGAAAACAAGAAAACGGTCGCGTCAACCCCTGGGAAGGAAGGAGTACTAGGAAAAAGTGTATCGTGGGAAATGAAGGACTTGTGGCGTCTGATAGCGGCGGGGGTACCGAATTGGGTCTTCACCGCACGGGGGGTGAAGGTCGGGAGAAGAAACGAGGAAGTCGGGAGACTGCAAGAGAAACCTTATTGGGTTCAATTCACGGTTCGCACTTCGCTACAATGGGGGATAGAGCAAGGGAACGTTGTGGCTTGGAGAAAGACACAACCAAACTGAGTGAGAACTGATAAACGGGCGCGGTCTAAAGAAAAACGAAGGGCGTTTGGATGCCGGTCGGGCTGACTTAAGTTACCTCTCGTAGAGATCAGGCTAGCGGAAGTATCAGGGATACGCTAAAAAAAGGGAGCTTGAACAGCTGGGAAAGTGGGAGTGGGCATGAAGGTGGGGGAAAGTCGTTCCAAAGGGTATAAACGGTCAGAGAGTGTCTACACGTAAGCCGGAAATAACTATAAAGTAGTAGGGAAACTCTTCGAAAGGGGATAGGGAGCTTTCGGGCGGCTCTTCGGACTGAAAAAAAGCCTTGAGGTGTCAAGGAACGGTGGAGGTAACTCGATCAGTTTGGACTCTGAGAGGAAAAACCCAGCAGAGTGCTGAGCCTTACATATTCCGGTCGCCGGAGAAAGAGGGACAAAGCTGGAGGGGTGGAGCGGGCGGTCGATGCTTCGGGGAACTGGGGGGGGAAGAAAAAGAAGAGGGACCAGCTTGTATAAAAGAAGGAAGGCTTTAGTTTTGTCAAGTGACGACGGGGGAAGCATTGGGAGTATGTGGGGGGAAGGTACGACGAAGGAAGTTCAAGAAGATCGGGCACTAGGAATGGGGAAAAAAGTGTTCGAAACAACTTTTCCGAGTGCGACATTCAAGAAGGGGGAAAGCGCTACTCGGACCAAGAGAAGATGTGCCGCACCTCACGGCGAGGGAGGGGTGAGAGGCGATTCGCAGGCTTACAACAACAGGCTGGAAGAGACACGAAGAAAGCTACTCAAGCGGGGGCCAGAAAATCACAGTCAACTATCTAAGACGAATAGGACCTCAGAGTAAGGCCGCCGGCGGTGAAGACGGGGGAGGTCGTTAAAGAACAGGGAAAATAGTACAAGGTCAAATAATTGAAAAAAGGCACGCTAGAACATCTACTCGTACTTAACCTTGGCTATAAAATCAGGTCCCAAGCTATCGAGAACGGTCAGGTTGTATATGCGGAATATGAAAAGGGAATTTACTAGTGCCCGCCCAGTAAGGACTATGGGTGTCAAAAAAAAAAAGAAAAACAATCTCCTTAAGCTTTTATCCAGCGAAAGAACTGAGAACAAGAAAACCAGGGGTAAAGAATTTTTCCCCGTGCCCAAAGAAGCCATGGTGGGAGGACAGCTGGGAGGATTGCCGGCAGAGTGAGAAATCAATCGGGGCCTGAAACGGTTGCTATCAAGGGCGGAAAGAGAAATAACTACAGTCCAGACGAGCCGGGACGCGCCAAATCCAGGACGTGGGGGGGGGGAGAGGGAGTTCTGAGCGGATTAGAAAAAAGAACACGGAGACCGCGGGGACACTATTCTCCAGCCCATAGTCTATGGGACACATCTAAAAGGCTCAACAATCTTCTAGAGATCGCTTTCAATTCAACTCTAAGGAGAAAGGGTAGCTATCCAGGGCAAAAGCAGGGCTAAAACGAGTTCAGTGGTGCAAAAGGGTCAGTGCCGTGACTGGACGGAAGGGGGGTAGAAGAAGAAACAATTACCCCCTAAAGAAGAGCCGTCCTGAGTGCAGGAAGGAACATAGAGAAATCACGGAAGAATGCGGGCGCTCAAAAGGAAAAAGGACCGGGTTACGACCCGCATGGGGGGGAGAAAGGAGGGGGCGTTCATTCGCATACTAAATGACCCAAAGGAACCCTCTGTGTCCCCAGGGTCAGGACCGCTGGCTGTGCTCAGGGGACCCATAAGTAGGGCTAAAAATTGGAAGATGGAGGTGAAAAGGAAGAGAAATGAAGAACAAAAAAAATCAGGGGGATTTGAAAGGAGGGAGATACACAACAAAAAATGATATCAGGAATAAATCATGACTGGGGCAGGGGGACAGTTCTCAGTTTCGCGGGAGGAGGAGGACAAGGGGGGTGACGCCAGAAGTCTGTGTCCACGGAAAAAGCCCTTCAACGGTCCACAAAAGGGGAGAAGTTTGAAGGGCAGCAGGCAGGAAAGAAGAGCCTCCTTGATGAAAATAGGGGCTAGGAGGTGACAGAACAGCGGGACGGCGCTACGTCGGAAAGGGCGCGCGTGCGGTCATTTTGGACTGGGGAGCGATACGGGGCAGTCACACAAACTGGGGAAAAGGTAGGGGGAAAGATCCCGAACCGGAATTAGGGGCCTTTCGTCGGAAGGGACGTACGGGCCGTTGAGGATACCAGCGAAAAAGATCTCCATGGGGAAAGATTAAGACATTGAGACCCTCGAATAACTTAGGGGGAAAAGATGAAAGGGGTTCTTTCGGCACCGCACTCTCCCTGAGTTAAAAAACCGCGCAAAGTAAAACGGGTATCCAGGGGGGCGAGAGGGAGAAAGTCATGGGGACAGGTATAGTAGCATCCTGGCCGGAGGGAGAGCCTTTGAAAAGAGTATTCCACGTCTCATAATCAAGAGTCTGAAGAGAAAACCCCGACACCAAACCGCGGGATCTAGGGAGGGCACGGGAACAAAGAAGTGCGGGGGGCGGGGGAGGAAGGAGGAAAGGGAGATGGGAAGCGGGGGAAGAGTGATCTTCGAAAAGAGAATCTTATTGTTTGTTCGGGAAAAAATAGCCTAACGGCGGCACGAAACTTTCCTCCCGCTACCGCCGCAACTCTGCAAAGAAAAAGGGCGATCAGAAAGGGATGGGGGGGAAAGGGTACTAGCGAACGCGATGTCGTGCAATCCGGGGGGAAGGGGGAAAGAGCAGGTTTCTGATGACCTTGGAGAATATCCAAAGTAAGCTGGGGGGGACCCCAGGTCGGCTTAAAAAGAGAGACCGCAGCGCCGTCAGGATACGGGAGATTGAAGGGCGTAGGGGGGGACCAAAGCAGAGATGTCGGAGAAACGCTTGAAGATATCCTTCAAACGCAACTCACCAGCAACGCACGGAAGGGCAGCAGAAGAGGCCGCAGGTTAAAAAAAGAATACTGGGTAAAAGGAAATGAACCACGGGGCAGCCTCTCGCAGGGGCTCGAAAAAAGTGGGAAAATACCCATCATATTGGAAATAAACGAGTGACCGAAAAAGGGAATTTAACGCCCTCAAGGAAAAGCGCCAAAACTAAAGTTCGAAAGGGAACTCTACAACCTGGAGAATAATGAAAGGGGAGGGGTTAGAGCAAGCCTTGCAGGAAAACCAAAAGGAGAACCCAAACTTATGGAAGCACTCTCGACGTAATCAACACACAAGTGGGGGAAAGATAGGTCGGCAGATGCGAAGTTGGGAAACGAGGTCTGCATGCCAAGATCACCAACTGCTTGCCTGCATCAGAGCAGCGGCAAAAAATAACCTCCGCATTCGGATATTGATGGGGAAATCGCAAAGGGGTCTGGGGACGAAAAGAAGAAGCAGTACATCTCACACGAGCCACTTCGCTTATTACTTTTTCCCGGACGCCATCTTTGGAGAGAAGCGGGCTCATTTCCATGAAGGGAGGAGGCCGATATCAAAAAGAAAGGAAGTTGCTAATAGTCACAACGAAAACTGAAAAAAGCACGAAGAACGCTGACCACCGAGGGGACGTCCAAAGAACGAGGGGGACAAATGCTCAAACAATGAAAAAAAAAAAAAAAAAAAAAGCATCTAATGATGAAAGTCCGAGTACCCGAAAAGGGGTCACCAAAAGGAAGGGAAGACAGAGGTCCGCTCGAGACGCAGTCAGACTCAGAACCGCAGATTAGAAAAGGGAGCCCTTGAAAATCAACATCCCTGAAGAGGCGTAGCGCGCGCGCAGGAGAGGAACAGAGCAAAGCGAACAAAGCAGCGTGAAAAGAAAAGTGATCCCGACTCGACGGAGAGGAAAAAGGAACACAGCGAGGAATTTTAAGCAAGGTGAAGGAAAAAGCCGACCTCATCCCTCACTGCAAACCTCAGCCAGAAAGTTCGGGTCCTAGGGAAATCAGAGCTAAAGACAGGTGGTGAAGAAGATTTGAGGGACACAAAAAGTTCGGCAACTAGTCTGGGAGCGCAAGGGAAAGAGAGCATCCATCAATGTAACTGGAGTTGCCACCCGGAAGGAGGGAAACGACATAGTCGGACGAGGGCTTTGAAAAGGAAAGGAGGAGGGCCTTAAACGGGAAAAAGTGAACGGAGCTCGACTCGAAAAGCGAGCAAAAGCCGGATATCTATCTAAAAACTAAAAAAAAAAAAAAAAAAAAAAAAAAAAAAAAAAAAAAAAAAAGTAGAAGAGGAGGAATCCGTGAGGAGGGAAAAGGAGAGGGGCCGATGAAAAAGATCATGCAGGAGAAAAGGGCTGGAAAAGGCGCTCCCGGGGTGAGACAGGGACACTACTCATGTCTTTTCCTCTTTCAAAAATGAAGGTAGAGAAGGCTCGAGAATTGAAGCTTACATACTCCGCTGAAAGCCTCTAAAGGGAACTGGGTGTCAAAAAAAAGGGGGTCTAGATACGGGAGGGAATGACGAGCACGAAACTGCAGGAGTGTCATGTTCTAGACAGGACGGCGTTACTAAAGCGGGGGGGTGCTGGGGGCGACTGGTGCCTTGCGCGAATTAGGGGAAAAGGGAATGGGTCAACACTAGAGGTGTTCTCGGACAAAATACTAGCTAACGCGAAGGGGCCGGGGTTGTTGGGGGTCGGGGTCTCCTGGAGAGATCGAAAAGTCTGGGTTTCAGGGGTCAGTACTACTGGAAGAAGGCGTCTTGGGTTGCCCACGCGGGTCGGGACGAGCCGGAGAGGGCGTCTGTAAATAGCATATCGAGCTCGTTATCGGAAAGAAGGGACGGTGGAAGGGACGTTTCCAGGGACCAGTAACGTTGGGGAGCGGGGCTAACAAACAAGAAAAAGGGAGAGGCAGGGGATCTTGAGACAGCGCAGACAAGAATTAATCGACAACGAAATAGAGGAAAGGGATGATCGTTAAATGAGAGAGAAGAAGTCGAAATGTGAGAGGGGGGGGGGAAGATAAAACGGTCTAAAGCTCCCACCAGTTATTTGCGAATCAGGGCGAACGCGAAGGGATCAGGAGGACGGTTTGAAGATGCGGAGTGGCAACGGTCACTGGAACGAAATCGTCTTTGCCTGCCAAGTTCCGAGCAAAAACCGTCTCTTAGAACGAAAAATCAGAATAGGGAAAAGGCTGTGGCTGTGAGGCACTAGAGGATTCAGTATGCGGGGGGGAAGAGAAAACAGGCCCGAATTGGTTCATTAAGCGGATCCAGAAAGATAACGGACTTCATCCGTTGGTCGCTCGGCAATCGGAAATTTCGGGAGGAGACGAATGTGACGACAATGAAAGGGAATCAGGAGATGTCACATGGACGGGAGACCCAAGGTGTGAGGAAAAGAAAGCTCGGAACGTTGCGACACTAACGCGCTACTACTCGGGAATCGGCTCCCGAGGATGCCCGACAGCGGCAGGGAAAAAGCTGGGCGCGAGCGCATAAACAGTGAAGGAAAGGGGGAAATCTATAAAGAGACTACTGGGGACTGCAGGGGACAGAAATAAACATTAAAGGATCGATGAAAGGGGGGGAAGAGGTGTCGCCTGTAAAGAGGGACTTACGAAAACCTCGTGAATTTCAGCACAAGGGAAAGCGCGCCACAACAAGTCAGAAGGAGGGTGTGATTCGGCACGGAAAAGACGACATAAACTGGCCCGGTGTAAAAAGGCAGGAAATATCAGCGAGGGATGGGGAATAGGTACGGACGGCTAAGAGGTAGAATCGGGGCCGCATCAGCGTCTGGGTAAACTTAAAGAGACCCCCCCTACGAATGACGGGAGAGTCTGGGGAAAGGAGCAAAAACTAAGTCGACTGGGGGCGACAAGAAAAACCTTGAAGTGAGAACGGGCACACTAACTCGAGAAAGAGGGGTGTTCACACGCAAATCCGATATGATGGCTCGAATTCTGGGAGATAGGGGAAGAATCAGAGGAGCCTCACAAAGGGAGGAAAAAAAGACTACTCACTTAACGTCCTTCTCCCAGGAATCCCAAACGGTCAGAGAGCTCGTGGTAATCACGAGGGCGGGGAAAGGCGGGAGAGGCGGGGAAAACATAATAAGGGGGAAGAACGTCAAAGGGGAAGATGTGCACGTCGATGGTGCACTACGAGGACATCGTACACAGAGATAAAGATCGCTGGTCATACCAAAAGGAACCGGAAGCACAAGCGAGGATCAAGGGAAAAGGAGGAAAGATGCTGCCAGCTGTCGGGACGGGGATCGGAGGAGAGTAAAAAAATACCGCACGACGCAAGAAGAAAAGAAAGAACGCGCGTCGTTAGGTATAAGGGAAAAACCAAACTAGGGGATCAAAAAAACCGGGGAACCGGGTGGCTCAAAGGAACAGTTCCCCTCGGGAGCCAAAGGCTCAATGCGCCTTCCATAACCCGGACGCTGGACTGTCTAACAGGGGACACATAAGGGGGAACCAACAGGGGAAGTATTTCGTTCACCGGACCTGCGAAGAGGACATGAATAAGAGGAGTGGCGTGCTCCTCGCGATATTGAGAAATAGAGATAGCAAAGCAACGGGGAAAGCCCTTCACTGGCAGTGGAAAACCTCTGGATTACGGGGCGTGAACACACTGACGTCCCAGTGTTCAAAGAAGACTGGGAAATTAAAACAGAGGTGGAAAAAAGGGGGGGAAAAAAGGTTCAATGAAGCTGAAATAATCAGAAAAGTAGGGAGTCGACAAGGGGACGCGGTAGCCCCGATTCAAATGGTCGACAAGAAGCAGAACAGAAAAAAAAGGAGCAGGCTCATCGTCGGAAAGGCGAGCGTAAATGGGGAAAAGGAATCAGCCGCAGTCAACTCAAAGTGAATAACAACAGGGGTAGAAGACTCGTGGAAGGAGTAAAGCTGCCTTCGGGACGCAGATTCCAGGGCCGTGGGTCTTACATCGGTTAGCCTAATCCATTACGGGCAACCATCTCTACCCCAAAGAAGAAATGAGGATGATAGAGCTGGAAGTCGTGTCACTAAGTCAGAGGGCAAAGGTGGGGCCGGACACCGTTATACGGTGAAGGAGAAAGGGTCAGAAGAAGGGCATCTTGAACTAAGTGATGACAACGCCCAGTTTCAAGAGCCCTCAGGGTCGTTAACAACCAGGGCTCATCCAAGGGAACCTTCTGTGTTCATACTAAAGCCGTCTTGGGGGCGTTCTTCTCTCCATCCTCCACTCCTCGGGCGATCTTATAAAAAAAAAATGGTGCGAAGCGGATTATCGAGAACAGAGCAGGAACCCGGAAAAGTGTCAGGGACGAACAAAGCTGGTGAGATGTAACGGCGGGAACCCCAATAAAAAGAGAAGGGGCGTCGTGCGACAGGATATGAACGAATTGCTCTTGGTGCGGCTAGGACACTCTTCATAGACAGTCTGCTAGTTAATTTGGTAGGGGGGTGAGCATGGCCGACATACTTAACAGATAATATACTGTTTCATGAGTACATGGACATCCGAAGTCACAATTTCAAGTGAAAAGAAAATCGAGCCTTTACAGGGAGCATCAAGAGAAGAGGTCCCGAAGCGGTTACAGCGGTGTGTTCTCTATAGAGACAAGAAAGGCAAAATGAGGGGGAGCCAGGGTGCAACCCTGCGGGGCAAAAACTGAGGTCTATGTTCTACACGTTCTCCGAAAGGGTGAAAATAATCTTGAGATCGGAAAAGGGTTCTGGAAGGAGAGGTACCCCTTATCACATCTAATGTCTCAAATAGAAGACATCGAAGAGCTATACAGGAAAGATGACTGCGTCTGGAAAAATACCCTGTAGTAGAAGGTAGAGAGGAAATCTCCTAGCAAGGGTGTAAGAAAGGGAGAGAAGAGATAAAAACCAATTAATCCATCGGCAGGGTCTAGGCTGAGATCATCGGAATTTAGTCGAAATTAAGGAACCAGTTACGCGCCGCTTGCGGGAAAAGTTGGGTCCCTTCATCATAGTGCGGAAGGGGAACCTATTCATGAGGGACTACATCAAAAACTCCCAGCGCAACGAGTGCGAGTGAGGACGAAAAAAAAAAACTCGGCTAGAAGGAATCGGGTGTTCTACTCAAGTATCCACAATAGGGACGATTGCGGCGGTTCAGCGGACCAGCTCATAGCACAATCAATACTGCTCATCCCTTCGGAACTGGCAAGCTCTCGACCCAAAAAGCGGGCGAGACTGTGAACGCCTGGATGGGATGGGTACTGGTGATAAATGGGGAGTGCGATGCTAAAACACGTACAGCAGGTGATATGAACAAACTGGGTGCCTCTCGGGCTGATCGTTAGCAGAGGGAGCGGGTTGCCGTCATCAAAAAGGAGAGAAGCAACGATGAGGAGGACGCGAGAGGATGAGATACGGAAGGTCGTGAATAACGGGGGTTGGTAGAAGGTGCAAGGAGCAAAAACGCAGGGTCAGGAGGAGGGCCGAGGAAGTGCCCAGGAGATCGAGTATTAAAACTGAATGTGCGAAAAAGGAGTAGGGAAAAAAAGCAAGGGGTGAAGGACGGGGTGGGAGGGAGAAGAGGAATAACAGGCCGGGTGGCGGTGGGAAGGGCGGATCAAAATAACGGGAGAAAAGCTAGAGAGGTGTTGGGATTGGGAAGAAAGGCAGAAGGTCCGGGCGGTGGGCGAGGGGAATTCTGCACGTTAAAAAAACTGTTCCCGCAGCACGGACCTGCCAAGCTTGCTAAAGAAAAAGTCCACCTGGGAAGGTGACTCATGACCGATACAGAAGAGGGGGTCAAGCAGAGGTCGGCCCGGCTACTGAGGGAGGGTCGAGAAAGAGACAAAAAACGCGGGGCTAGGAAGGGAGGGGCGCTCCCCAAAAGGGAACGCAATCACTCGAACCGGAAGCTACAAGCTCTCGCACATGCGAAGACGCTTAAACATCTCAGAGGCGAGCTCAGGGAAGAAGGACATCAAAGAAACGCGTTGACCAGCGCCGTATCAAGGGGAGAGAAGCCTCCGCCGAATCTAACCCTCCGGGATGAAAGAGAGCCAAGGGAGACCACAACCGTTCCCTTGGATGGAGAGGGGTCATTAAGAGAATAAAAGACCGCGTTCTAAAAAAAGAGGAGGGGAGGCAAAGGAAACCTACTGGATAGAGGCTCACACCAAAATTCAGGGGGGAAAAAAATAGATACCCAAAGGTAAGGCCGAAGATAAAACATAGAAACCTACAGCAAGAAGTGAGGACGTACCTAAGCACGTCTCATCGAAGGGGGAAGTGATTGGGGACACAATGGTAAGGTTCGGAGTTTCCGGAAAATCGGAAGTCCACGGACGGTCAAATTACAGTCACACCGAAAGTTCACTGTTTAACTACAATGAGGAAAAAAGAAAGGATGACCCGGGAATCAACCACCAAGAAAGAGGGGAAGGAAACCTGGACGCAGTTGACTTCGTACTGGAGCATCTGCGCGCGGAGGCTCGAACGCGCCAGGGGCAGAGAGAAACAAAAAAAAAGGGAAGGATAAAAAATAGAGATGAAATCTGCAGAGGAAGGAAGGCGCTAATTATTCCCACGAGGCTCTTTCTCAAAAATCACAAAAAACGGCCCACGGGCTAAAGGGGGGGGAACGTTGATTGTCAACGGGAAGAGAGTGACACAGTGTGGATGGCCTCTCACAGGCGATCTGAATCGAAAAAAAACAGGGGAAAATGTTCACAACATCACCGACGTCAACCTGTATGTGAATGACTGAAGGAGAGGGGCAAACCGCATGTGCGAGGGGTGCAAAAAAAAGTGAGGAGGGAAGTTTGAGGTCAGAGGTAAACGTGAGGGTTGTTATAAACCGCGTAGGAGGAAGGGACACGGATCTCACGCTGGGGAATGGGTCGCAGGAGGGCAAGCTGATACGAACGTCCTACCGCAGCAAAGGAACGGGGGGGGGAGGGAAAAGCTGGAGCTCATAAAGCTGCGGGAAGAAGGACCAGGAGGGTAAACTCCTGCCCGAGCGTGTGGGGCTCTGGTCAGGTGATGACTAGTAACATTGATAGGGACGGAGAGGAAAATTACAAGTGAGAGGATAGATCTTTGCGGCCATTGGGTTGCTGTGACGATATTGGGACGGGGAATAGAAAAGAAGACGACACGGCTTCATGTGTGAAAAAAAAATGGAGCGGGGGAGAGTACAGCGTGCTGAAAAAAAGGACCAATTAGAAACCTGAGAGCAAAAAGACAGGATCGGCACTCGTTGGTGTATTGACGAAAGGGCGTCGTGAAAAAAGATCAACGGACCCCTGGATTTGAGCAGCCAACTGAAAAAAACGCAAGCCTTGATGAGGGGTGGAAACTCATCTGGGGTCCCGTCCATTGCGTCGGTAGCCACTGAAGGGTTCACGAGGCGGGGTCAAAGGAGCTGCCACGGCGACCCTACGGGTGAGGGTGTCGGTGAAGCAAGGAAGCTGATGCCGAGGAGGGTGGACCTATCAAAGCAAAAACACTGGGGACGGACTCACAACTAAAGGGAAGGAGGGCAAAAAATTCAAGAAACTTAGAGGGAAAAATGGACGGGGTGGGGAGGCTCGTTCAAAGACGACGGAAGGGCCAGACGCTCGTTGAAACAGATGAGCTGGGGCGAAAAAAAAATGTTCGAGAAAAGAGAAACCGTCGGGCAAATTTTCCTGGACCCAAGACTGCTTAGCTGCCCTACTCTTAAACGGCTCCGATGGATAGAACAACTTGCGAAAGATGGGAGAGGGGGTCGATAAAAACTGAGGAAGAGGCCAAAAAATAAAAATCAGGATCTACGAAAATTTGCCGAAGAAGGCACGTAAAAAGGAGGAAAATGGAGGAGGGCCAGAATTATTATCCTACCCGGGCATCTAAGGGGGGGAGGGACCTTCCGTACTCTAAACAAGGAGGCATCTTGTCGGAGCAATCAAGACAAGCGCGAGTACTCGAGGTCCCTTGTTATCAAAAGGAGGAAGTCTATTTCTTGGAAATGGTCTTGGACGTCTGGCTGGGAGTAAATATCTTGCCCGCCGGATCGGTTAACCCGACCGGGAAAGCTAAAACAAAAATCACGCTTGAGAAAAAGCGAAGCTCGAGCCCTGATACTAAAAAAAACCGTCCGGAGCTGTTTGGGTCACAAGGCCTCAGGAAACGCTGGTGGGAGGAAGAGATTTAGAGTTAAACTGCTGCTCAAAGGGTAATAAATGCCGCCTCCACGGGAGATCAAGAGCGGAAGGAAAAGACTACTAAGTACTATCCGCTAAATACCTACTCGCGCGGTGGTAAAGAAAAAGATGATTCGAGGAACGGACGATATTCAGGAAAGACAAAAAACTAACCAAGGAAGGGAAGACTCACAGCCGAAGGCGAGGGGTCAGAACGAGGAAATCGTTACACGCGAAATCGGCTGGAGAATAAACGTGGCAAAAAAAGGCCCGACAGAGAGGAAGAATGGCAAAAGAATCCGCTGGGGCGACATTGCGTGTCCGGAATGCGGCTCTATGTCTAGACAAATGACTGAAAGCGAGAACGGGAAAAACCTCTAGAGGAGGAAAATGTGAAGACCGGGCTAAGCGCAAGTGAAAGGGGGCGAATCCAAAAGGAGGGCTCAAGGGGAAAGAAAAAAGAACGCAGCTCAAGAAACGGTACGACAAAAGAAGAGTGTGAAAGGACACGAAGGGCAGCCCACATGGTACGCGGCTGAACAACGAGAAGGGTAAAAAGGAAAACGCCATTAAAAAGGGGGGGAAGGGAACTATGTAAGAGAAAAACAACAAATGTGGTAGGGAAAAAAGAGAGAGATAGCACGCGCAAGCCATCCCTTAAGAAGGGGCACTCATAAAAGGGGTGGTCCTGGGAAGAAAGGGCGTAAATGTGCCAACCTGAGAACAGGGGAAGAAACACGGTACACCAATGTGCTCTGTGAAACGCAGGGGGGGAAGCCCGAAGCGAAAGAAGGAAGTCGAACCATTGAGGGGGGGGTGGTCAAGACAAAAGAGCGGGTCCACTAAGATATCAACCTTGACTGCGTGGAGGTCGGGTGAGAAGAGAAGGGAGGGCAAAAAAAAAACCGCCAAAAAAAAAACACACCAAGAAATACCGAGCTGCCGACAGTTTGAGTAACGGTCGGCGCCGGAGGAGGCGGTGAGGAGAACCAAAGAGAATAAGATGCAATTTTACACGGGGAGCAGAGAAATCATAGGGCTTAACTCGTTCCACAGAGATGATTGAGGGGTGAGGTGACCGACAAGGCCCCAATCCCAAGCAATCATCGGGGGAGTTAAAGGACCTCGATGTAAACGTGGGCTGTGGGGCAGACGCGAATCGTTCGGAGTATTATGGAGAATGCAAGCTCTTGGAAGAAGCAAAAGTTGATTTAAAAATGAAAAAAAAAAAAATTAGTCCTAACGAAGAAAACGCAGACATGACCAAGCGGTCGGGAGGAAACCCAAACGAGTGAAAGTGCACGGGGAAAAACAGCCCAAAGGTGTAAGGGGAAGGTCTCATAGACGTACGCTGAACAGGATATTAGAAAAGACTACTTGATATGGTGGGGAGAGGTCCTGTTACATAAACCGAAGGGGAGGGCACGAGGAAAAGGAACCAGCTAAGACCTTTCCGGCAACGAGGTCAAAAGATGAAAGGTAAAACGCTTGATTCCCAGGGGAAATATCGCCGCGTCGATGGTACTTCCCCTGAAAACCTAAGAAAGAATTCCTATTGGAGGTTCTTAAGTGAACCATTTACAACATCAGAGGAAAGGAGGGGAAAAGAGGGAAGAAGGGGAAATACGCCGATCTATACTGGGTACTCTTTAAGGGAATGGACCCAGAAGAAGAGTATATTTCCACGGGAGGGAAGAGCGACGGCCAGCGGAAAAAAGAACGGTTGGGTAGTCCTGCTCTCTCAGTCAAGGGTCCTAGGCTCCTATCACGACTTTATAGGGTAAAAAAGGCAGGAATGGGTACCGGGGGGGAGGAAGTAAGTAGCGACAGGAAAGAATCCCGAGCTATTTCCCGGTACGTGATGAAACTGCAGGCGGAGGGTGGGAAAGGCAAGCCAACTGGTCGAAAAAGGCGGCATTTACAAGAGCCAAGGGTGTGAATCACTTACAATGACCCAATCAAGGAACGGATGAGAATTAAAAAGAGGGAAAGAGAGAAAAGCAAGAAGAACACTTTAACCTTTAGAGGGGAGGTTCGGCAGAGGAGGGGACCGGGGAGGAACGCTATGCAATCTAAAAACCGAGGCCAAACGCGGGCCGGCCACTGAGCGCAAACAAGCAAGGAGGGAGTACCTCCTCTGGAAGCGAAAAATAACCAGGGCAGGTGAGCGTTGCGCAAATAGAGGCCCCGGACCTCCAGGAAAAAGAAAAGAACTGGGACGAAAGAAGAAGAAATGTCCCCCGGAAGCGCACTTAAAAGTGCAAGGACGAGCGTCAATCCGCAACAAGAGCTCAGAGGAAGAAGCAGCGCCGTGGCGATTGTCTTTAGAGGACTCCCCACCGAGACAAGAAAGCAAACTCCTCACGATGAATAACGGGAACGAAAGGAAAAGAATGACTATCACGAGAGAGCTTCCCAGGCGCGAAAAAAAGAAGAATACAGAAAACGTAGACAAAAAACGCACTGATGCAGGTAATTCATCGGAAAACCGGAGCACTCAAGTCCCCGGGGGGGAGAGACACCATTGAGAAACTAAACAACCAGTTAAATGATCATCAAAAACGGTAGAGAAGAAAGAGAGAAAAAAGCCGCGAGACTTGATCTACAGTCTCCGACACGTCAGTCTCCTAAGGCAAACCATCACCACCGTCATGTGACAGCGAGAGAATGAAAAAAGTAGCCGCAGAAGACACCGGAGGAAAAAAGACCGAAGTGGCTCGAATAGGAATAACATACGTCCAGCTTTAATGTTTGAAAAAAAGTCGGGAAAGTCGGGCTCTGGTCATGACTATAAGCAATGAATGAGAAACTGAATCCAATAAAGGAAGCGGCAGCGCGGCAGTTCCTGCCAAGGTGGGGAGACTCTCAAAAAAATGCAAACTTATAACAGAAAAGAGGCTCACACAGGAAGACCGGGGGAACTGCGACAGGAGCTGATCTTCAAGCAATGAATCTAGAAGCACGCTAACGGGAGATCTCGTCCAAAAAAAAAAATTAGGAACCTTCCTTTTAAGTCTGAGCCTAATGAGCTCGCCGCAGTCTACTTAACGAAGGCGGCAACCCAGTTGCGCTCGGGTTCTCTCAAGGGGGAAAAGGAAAGGGGGGAGGACGAAATTTCATACGCGTCTCTGGACCATTACGGGATATGCCGAGGAATAGGACAGGTAGATCATATACGCGACAAAAAACTGAATACCGCCGGGGGGAAAAAAATAAAACGCAGACAACCGAGAGGGAGGGTTTGAATTAAGCCGAAAGTCTGCGGAGGTGAAGCAGGGATGAAAGGGGATTGGTGGAATATATGAGGTCCTTCCGGGGGTGACGGAGCCGGGGGAAGGCAAGCAAGGAGTTGCCGGGGATCAACCTCGGAAAAAGGGGGTTAGCCGCAAAAGCCTATAGACGGAGGAAGAGCTACTAAAAAAAGGAAAAGGTTGGCTTGGAAATGATCATAAAAAAGTGGTTAGAATAAAAAGAGGCAAGGGAAGAGGAGGCACGAGCCGAGGGCGTGGTCAAGGTACTGCCTAGACTTCGCGGAGCTGGAGACCTGAACATGTGATCAGGAAAGAGTGAGAGTCCAGATTTTAAGGGATGGGACGGGGGACATGATGGGGGAGCGGTCCTCTCATACATAGGCAACGGGTCGTGAAAGAAATCGGTGGCAGAGAAAAGAGGCGGGAAGAGGGCACTGAAAAAAAAAAAAAAGCCGGGAATCACCGATTTGACGTAATGAGCAGCATACTTCGACTGATAGGGGAGCTGCGGTAAGGAGAGGAAGCCGCAAGATCAAAACTGGGGAAGGTGGTGGAGTGCTGGCAGGCCCTTAAAGGAATCACGATGACCTGCCCCAAAACGTTGCGCGGTGACCTCTGCAGAAGTTCAATCGGTTCAAACCAACTCAGGACCTCCAAAATAAAGCAAAACAAAACGGATTGGGTGACTGTGGGGTCCAGAAGAAGAGGCTAATAGCGGGGTGACATGATTTAAGCATTGGTTAAACATCGTCATCCTAACACGCGAAGACAGATGCGTCACGTTGGACTCCTCGCAGAGCAAAAGGGATTGGGGGAGGGGGGCTAAGTCAACAAGTATTTAAAGGGACATACTACGTTATCCCCGGTGTCTCTCACCAAGCGCGCCGGAAAGGGTGGCCCTGAAGGTTGCAGACCGACGAGGGAAGGGCTGAGAGACTAACGAGACCGGGAGAATCACCGCGGAGGGAATGCTTGTGAGAGCGAGAGAAAGGATTACAAAAGAAGAACGTCCGAGGGAAGCTAGCGGCGAGACACACTACTATGGGCCAGACGGCTTCTCAGTCACTTCTCTAAGGAGAGGCGGGGACAAAAAAAGGAAGCAGAACAGGCGGGAAAAGAAACGGGGGGAGACTCGGGTAATGTAAGCCCGGAAAAGGCCGCGCACCCCGGAGGAAAAACTTCAAAAATGGGAAAAGCCGCGGAAAATCTAAGGAGATAGTCTTAAACTCCACAAAAGAGGTCCCGATAGATTAAAAACTTAAAGTTTGCCCGAGTGTTGAAGGGGGAAAACATAGCTGAAGAAAGGAGAGGTTAAACAGAGTCTAGGGCCCGTCAATAAATGATACCCCACCCCTAAGACAGGCGACCTTACGAGATCCTGGAAGAGAGACGGCCATCGAAGTATAGGTACCTTGCACCGTGCTTCTCGGTGGGGTTTGCAAGTGCCCATACAGCGGGACGGCCGGGTCGGAGACCGCATTCGATATAACGCTGGAAGGAGGAGGTGAGTCGGGATATAAGTACCTAACAACTGGCGTAAAAAGAGGAGGACTGAAATAAGAAGGCCAGCATGAAAAAAGCGCCAAATACAGGATCTACTCCCGCAGTTGTGGGAACCTCCGTAGGCGAAAAAGGAGCACTGGGAGCAAAAAAAATACGGAAACTAAAGTACTAACGGAACTGCATATCGTACAGCAAAACTAAATTCGGGTTAAGGCGGGGGAGGCCTTACATCACGCGCGGGGTCATCAACAGAATTCAAACGACAATAGCGGTCTTTGAATGCAAGCTATATCATCGGGGTCACCTTACAATTTCGGGGCAAGTGAACGAATACGGGTCGAACTTACCGATCCTCCAGGGCCGACGAAAGCTCGGGGATGACGGGGGCGACCAATTTCAAATCTTAAGGAGCAGGTTCTAAAAAGCCGGTCGTAAAAACGCCGCATTTCTTGCGGGTAATCAGACGATCAACCGGGGAATTCAACTCGGGGAGTTCCCCTTGGGGTAAGGCCGCTTTCTGTGGGAAGAAGGGAACACAGAAGGATTCACAGGGGAAAGAAGGGAAGGGAATCAGGAAGACACTTCCAGATGCGAAAACT
>Ga0179593_1578735_pt1 | contig 31163 bp, 24 predicted proteins | sample CZODoug2_1_08_16_FD_185931 | JGI IMG/M metagenome (GOLD analysis project Ga0179593, IMG submission 185931) | Vadose zone soil fungal communities from Angelo Coast Range Reserve, California, USA - CZODoug2_1_08_16fungal (PacBio error correction) | ecosystem: Environmental > Terrestrial > Soil >...
GCATAGGTCTAGAAATCTATGGACAACAGCGGCAGCGCGGCGGATGACCTCCATCGGAGGATCTATGGGGTGGGTTTACCCCCCCCCAAAACCGCCCCCCTACCGCCTAACAAAGGTTCGGGCGAGAGAAAGAGGGACGTGAAGATCGCTCAGCAGAAACGTCTTGGGGCAGTGCCAAAGGAGACCTCGAATCCGTCAGGCTACAAGAAGGCCGCAGCACAGCGCGCTTAGAAGCAAAAGGAATGGACGCGATCTGAAAGTAACCTCGCTCAGGGGAGAAGGTCGGTTGGGGAGGTCCAAAAAAGGTGAACTTCGGGCGCTTAAGGAGACATAAATAGGCCATAGCGACGGATAATCGTGCGAGGGGGGGCCGTCGGTTGCTGGGTCGTAGACTTGAAGGATCTGCCACGATCCCGCTGCGATCGTCGACTCTACAGGGAAAAGGGCAAGTTGAACTCCTGAAGGACATATCTCATACTAGACGGAGAGTTGACTCAAGAGGAGGACCGAGGAAGGCGCCTTCTCCCCTCTCGAAAAAAGTGATGGGGAGAAAAAAAGAGTGGAGAGTCGAGCTGTCGGTCGCAATATCGGTTGAGGGAGGGCATATTACAAAACATGCTAGAAGGGGGAGAAGTTCTATTAAAGCGTAAGAAAATTCGGGATATAGGAAAGCCTCGACTAAATGAGAAATGGAAGCAATCTCCGCCTGAACGACACCAGCGCGAAATTAATAGCGGGCTTAGCAAAGAATACCGAGGCCACCGCCAACAGTTACGATCGCGAGTCGCGATGGCAATGCGGCTGGTTGAAAGAGGAGGTTCGGAATCTGAAAGGGGAAAAGGCAACGTCAGCGCGCCGTCGAGCTTCATCTCCCCTCCGAGAGGGAAAGGGGAGAAGCCAGACCATTTGGCGGGTGATGGTCGGCATGGCCGCCGATCTTTATCATAGACCGGTAGAAAAGAAGATGCTTGCCGGATGTGGAATAGCCGAGGATTCACTACAGGGAAGAGTCAAGCTCCTACCTCTACCCGATCAAGGAGTCACTTTAGCCTCTTTCAATTACCTAAATCCAGTCTGGGGCTCAGTCGCTCAAGAGACTTTGGGGGGGGGGGGAAGCCCATGGTTACATGTACTGATACTCACAATGCGCCATGCGATGACAAGCCGACCGACCCGATTCCATCATAGTCCGAGGAACTGAAGGAAAAGTATCGAAGGCTGAACTCACGCCGTTCGGGAAATGATCGAGAGGCGACTCAGGGAACGGCCGCCCTATGCTAGAAGAGGAGGCTGAAGAGACCTTCGCCCGGCGTTCAACGCCTTGGGCTAATCCGATAGGAGGAGGGAAAGAAGTCATAAGGGTATCTACAATCTAGAGATGCCTGTTCAGGGAGAGAGGCCGTAGAATGCATCGATCAAGCGGTTTGTATTGACTTCATTATACCGAGGGGAAAGCTGTCTAAAGTCAGAAGGGACGGAGGGCTCGTTCCTGACGAATTGAGGACAGTCGTCCAAAGGAAGGCACGAGAACGGAGGCGTCGTCAAACTCGGTAGGGGGGAGAGCCACCAGGAAGATGCGGTTAAACAGTAAGGCCTTTGCCGCGTAAATCCTTAGGCGTTTCCTCTGTGAACAAGAGGTGTCGGGGAGGCAAGCGCGAAGATCAGCGTGTTTATTTAAGATGTACGAAAATGGTCAGCTCTTTTCTGCTGGCGGACTCAACGATCGGAGGTGCCAGTATGATTCCCTTAACCAGTTTGGTTTTGTGGGGGGGGTCTCTTGCGACGAAACCTCGTTTAGGGTACAGGAAAAAAGTCTTTAAGGGGCCGACACGATATCTAGTCCGACGAGAAAAAGGAAAGAAGCACTCCTATCGGGTCGAAATGCCGCGGGTGGGGGGGGGGGAGAGTTGAAGTTCAACAGGACGGGAATGCCTTGCGAGGGGGAACGCCGAGAGGCTATATTTGGAAAAGGCCATTACTTTCATGACGGGGGTGGGAATGAGGTGGACGGGCAAATGTGGTTGCGAGTGTCTCGGGCAAAGGGGGTGCAATCTGGGAGGACCAAAACCCCGCGGATCCCAAAGTGGAACTGTCCGTGTTCCTCACCCGTCCTGGGGTTTCGGAATCATCTTGCTGAGTCTATAAAGGTAATGAATTTTCCCTAAGCTAGAGTGTACAAGCTAAACCAAAGTCGGAGGAATTAATGCAAAGTGAAGTGAAACTAAGGTATAGAGGTTCATATTTTAAGAATAAGTATTGGCATCCGAGATCTACGCAGGGGGGACGGGGGGGCTTATTTAAACATGACGAGAGAGTGGTAACGATAAAACATTCTGTAGAGCCCCCCTCAGGAGTGCGGTGAAGGATCAAATCGCGTCTCAAAATGCAGAAGCATATCGAGAAAGGAGGGAAGGAGGAGGCAGTGCGTAAACTCAACCGCAAAAATGGAAAGGAGGGTGGGAAGATGTCGGAGCACATGGGGCTTTGGGAAAAGGGGGCTAGAATAAGGCACTTGACAAGTGATGCGGAAGAAATGAGGGAAAATTCGGCAGTGTTGTGTCCTCAGGTAGTGAAAGGAAAGGTAAATTCTCTCGAGTTGCTCGTAAGGCATTTCAAGAGGGGAGGTCAAACCGGGACATCATACGGCGGCCTTCGAAAAGATAACCTGTGGTTGTTGAGGCCGAAGGCGAAAAGATGTGGGAGAAAATACAAAGCATTTTTGAGTCTTCTCGCACCTTACTCCATAAAGTGTGACCATCGTGGGGGGGCAGAATAGATAGTCCTCGTAGAGGAGGGGGAAATCAAGGGGGAATTCCTCTCCTGCCGAAGAGAGAAGTGTAAATTATCAATTCAGGACAACCTGCAGCATGAAACTCGGTAAAGCGAAAAAGACAAGGAACGCATGGCCCACACAACTAGAGTCCATACCTAGGTCCCTCTCCTTCAGGATGTGAGGGGGTCCCAAGATCAAGGGGTGGGCATAGATAAAAGGGGGACCCGCTTAAAAAGGATCTAAAACGTCTTTTTCACGAATATGCTTCCTCAAGCCTGTGAACGAAGACTCCGGAACAAATATCAAAGAAGTATATCCCATTGAAAGCGCCCGAACCAGGTGGGGGTCGCTTGTGGAATCCAGAAGAAGGAGTCTCAAGGAAATCTGGTAGTAAAAGAGCAAGAGGGTAAATCTGATGAAATCAAATGTTTTGTGGGAGGAGTTAATACCCAACCCTTTTCAAGCTATAAAAAAATGGAGGGAAAGCACGTTGAAAAACTCAAGGGGGGGCTTAGGCTGGGAAGTACATGATTTACACGAGAGGCGTGGGAGACCCCAAGAGACTGGGGGGGGGCCGCCAAGGAGGAAAAAACGCCATCTGCAAGGGACAGCGATAAAGAGGTGACTTCCGGTCGTGCAAAAGTACCTAAGAGAAGAGGACGCAAAACTGTGTGGAGCAAGAGGTCAAAACTGAGGCGTGGGTCGGAAAGACATTGAGGAATCGAGAAAGGGAGGGAGAAACACCTTTATTAGTGCAGGTGCTAGGCCTTGCACCCCGATCGAGACAGAGAAAGGAGTGGAAAATCAGCGCTTGAGTACGGCGGGATGGTCGGGCCCCCTACATTCTGATGCTTTCAAAAAGGGGAGAATTACGAAAAACCGCCCTTCCGGAAGTCGATGGAATCCATCAATCTCACAATTACTCAGGGCGGAAGAAGGAATGTGGGTAACAACTGGTAAGAACGACAGCCGGTCTCTTAACTCTTATCTTAAGGACGGAAGAAACGTCAACCAAAAGCCGAAGCGGCATGTCAACTTCCCGGTTTCGCTAGGGGAGGAGTTGAAAGGAACTAACCACCCTGAAAGAGGGAGGGGGGAAGTTGGGGGGGGGGAGACTTCTGGCCCTTGTTTCTACCATTTAAGAGGGTCACGGGGCGTATGAGGGGTGCTTTCCTCAAAAAATCGGCTCAAATTCTGGAGAAAAGGGTCTCGGAGGTATTCCTCAGGTTTACTTTCTTGTAAGTTAAAGAGAAAGAAGGATAAAAAATCAAAGGGGAAGTCGAAGAGGGGAGGGAAGCGGGTATAGACTCTAAAGAGGACATGGGACCTTCCTTCACGCCATTGAAAACCGCATGAAATTCACAGGCGAGGGGGAAACCCTCTTCATCCTAAACGTGGAATGATAGAGTTCTTTCCATCCCTTCCGGTTTACCACCGGAGGGTTGGGAGGGGGAAGGGAGCAAAGGGATTCTATGGCCGGGATGAGGAAAAAGATCTTTCGACACTAAGCAAGATTGGGGAATATCGGGAGAATTTATAAGAAGGAAAAGGTTGGAGCACTGAACCCCGCCCTCTCTTCAAAGGACCTGGGACCGAGAGGGCATTCCGGAGGGGGGGGGAGAGGAAGATCGGACTATACTCTGTAGACTATGAATGCCAGGGCGAAGGAGGGGAACCGTGGGGCTGTTAGTTTACCTGCGTCTTGGGAGGGAAGCAGGGCCGGATTGGCACGCGGAAGCAATAAAAGGAAAACCAGAGTCCTAGGACTGATTCTCTTGGGCAGTTGGGGGAAGCACGAAGAGATTACGCCGTCTCCTCGGGTAATAATCCCGTATTCTTTGACAAAAATTTCTAAGTTTCGAAAGGAGGGGGGGGGGTCCAGGATTAGTTCGTCACAGGGATGAGCGCCGCTGAGGGGACCCCCACTTCCCTGCATTTAGTGAATCTAGGGGAGAAAGGCGGAAAGAATCGGGCCGGAAAGAAGAGGAGTTAGGCACTCTTTTGGGCACAAGTCATAGTCACCTTGGGGGTAAAAAAGGAAGAGAGAAGGAAGATGAACACAACATCCGCGGGGAAGGTCAGCAAGGGACGTCGAATCAAGCTACTTCCTAGTCTATTACCTCCAGCGAAAGGTAAGAAAGAGGGTGAAAGGGGATGGGGGGGGGGTGCCAGTTCGGACTTATTTACTAAATAAGATCAGAAGAGAAGGGCCCATTCCGTCATACCGGTATTCCGATACGTTCGGGAGGGAATGAAGGGCCGTCAAACCCGAGGGCATCACCGAGGGGTAGGAGGCGGGGGACACACTTATTTGCCAGTGACGTTGCACTTCTGCCGGCAAGGGGGCGCCGGAAGGGGGGGGTAAGGAAAGCCGACGGAGGGCCAGCCAGAAAAAAAATCAAAAAGAGGTTCGAGGTACTGCGATCACACAGGATACGGGAACCGGAGAAAAAATAAGGAGAAAATCCTCTCATAGGGAGGGAAAAAGAAAATAAAATCACTTCTCCGATCTTCCACGGAACTCCTGAATGCCAAGAAAAGAGCCAAAAAGAAACTCGCTCGGCGGAATTTAGAGCATAGAAGAGGGGGCAACAGGACGTGCAGGCCGCGATCATTCAATTGCCCCGTTCATCTAGGATCATCGGGAGGGTGAAAGAGAAACCAGGAAAATTCAATTCAAGGAGAGACCGGGCCTTCTTCCCCTGAGTCGCGACGAAGGAGCTGGGACGTAAAAAAGGAAGGGGCGAGTAAATCTCCCTTAGTTTTTGAGACCGTCTGATGAGACTGTAAAAAAAAAAAGGGGATGACGGGAACAGCCCTTCAATCCCGATCGAGGGGGTTTCGGGGGGGTCACGAGCAAACGCGCTCTCCTGACGCCGTAAAAAAATGAGGGCCTTACCCAGGAGGTCGAAAAGAGCCCGAGAACTTCATATGTGACCTGTGGGGTGGAATTGACAAAGCCGTATAGAAAAGACCCGTTTTCCCTCGCTCATGGGAGTCGTAGGGTGGGGGATGGGGACTGCGCCCTAGTAGGGGGGATTTGTAGGGAAAGGCGGATACCTTGTTGGTCATCCCACATGAAGGGCCATGCTAAAAAGAAGACTTTTCGCTTGAGACTAGAAACTACCAGGAGGATCATTTGGGCTGTCCACCTTTAGCCAGAATCAGGCTCTTTGAAACTGGGGAAGGGGGGGTGTTTACCCAAATAGGGAGAGGCAACCCACGCGTCTGTGTGGACTTCTACGAAGGGGGGGAAAAATTACATGAAATGAGGGTTGGTAGGTGGTGGCGCGTTGGGGAAAAAAGAGATACTTGAAGGAAGGGCCTAGACACATCCTCATCTAGAGATCGCGTGGAGAAGAAGCCAACAGTGAGGCAAGGGGGATTGTGCGACCTGACATGTTCTCATGCTGACGGAAAATCGTGCTTGATCCTCTTGACATGGGTTACAACCAAGAAGTGTTAAGGGTAAAGAAATACGATGTAATGATTACGGCCTTAAAAAGGTAACACGGGGGGGGGGGAGTGCATTCAATAAAGCTGGTATTTAATTTCGAGAATCAGGTCTTAAGACTTGGGAGGGGGTCATCTTTCATCTTTCGGTTGGGGAGGGTGAGGAGAAAGCGGGAGCTTTGAATTGCTCCAGGAGAATTAGGAAAAGAGGTAAAAAAATCAAGGAAGATGCCGTGATTACCTTGTCCGTACAAGCGAAGGGGAGAAAGTCGTCCTCCTGTCACGCTGAACCCGACATTTGGGAAGATGTCGAAAAACTAGGAAACGGCTGATATGAATCATCACGGTTCAAGCAGAACAACAATGAGGGGGGCATCACTCCCTCCTTCTAGAAGAGTTTCTTTAGCTCTGAATCGGTGAGGGGGGTCGCTTCGTTAGGGATCTTCCACCTTGTGCAGGGCATGGGTGGTGCGTCCCTGTATAATGCGCCACTTCCGGAGAGTGGGGCGGAGGAGGCGAAGCTAAAAATCTTTAATAGAATATCTGGAATCTTGTTGGTCTCGAAAAATAGAACCTCGTTTATCTGAAAAGGAAACAGAGGGGGGGATTCATCGGGCTGCCGACAGCTCCTAATTAGAAAACGAAGGGAAGAAATATCGGAGCATCTTTCATCCATTCATCATCTGAAAATTCGATGTAACCTCGACAGGTAGGGGGGAGGTTAGAAGGGAGGCACATCACGTCAGGAAAAGGATGTGATAGAAAAATAGGTGGCCTTCTGGAACCGGGTAGTGCCTGCAGGGGGAAATACGAAGGGAGGAAAAGAATCCATTGGGGGAAGGAACGCAAGAGACTAATTTAGAAAGGGCCTGGATTAGGGGAGAGAGCGGGGGATCTTCACATTCACTTGTCAATTCAGGGATTGTGGGACTTTGAAAACAAGCACCGTAGGAGAAATTTTTTTTTACCCGGAGGCGGAGCGGATTCACTAACTTCAAGTCCTCTCAAAAGCTAGGAAACTATCCCGCAGAGAGACTTGGGCCGCGAGCTGGTTTTGGGATCCTGGGTTTGGTCTCAAAAATCAAGTCTTTCGGTGCATCTCGCGTGCAACGGGGCGGGATCTTTCACACCTGCCTGGGGTGATAGGACATAGGACCGGTACTGGGCTCTTGGTGGGAGGACTAAAGAAAAGAGGCCAGAAAAGTTCATCAGAACTCTACACGCAAAACTCACATAAGAAATTCACAAGAAAGATGTGAGAAGTGTGGGTCTGTATCGGCTATAGTTCAGGGAAAGAACTGGTCCTCTCATTCGTGCATTACCAACGCAAATTTGAGATCGATATAACCTCGGAAAAGTAGGAGAGGAGTATGGCGTGATGGTCGTCCGGGGGGAAGGCACAGAGGGGATCGGTTTCGATGAAGACTCCCATCGTTTCGGAAGCCAAGATAAGAAAAAAAGGAAGAACAGGAACTGAGAAAAGGGTAGTCGTTCGCGCCAAAGCAGAAAAACGGGGAAAGCCAATCTGCCATCCCCTCTGATTCGCGCAAAAAAACAGGGGGAACACCCTCGGAAATGGAAGGAAGGGGGTAATCTTCAACCTGCCATAGGGGGCAACGTTGGTTCAGTCAGATGGGGCTCGAGGGGAACTCGCTGTTTAAAGGGCAGGGGAGGTGGGCACTTGGATTAATTAGGACATCTACGACTCAGCCCGAGAAGTGAGGTGGAGGCGGAGTCTTTTTCCAGGCGTAAAGGAGAAACTAGAGGAAACTCCGTCTATATGAAGTCAAGAGGAGAGGGGGACCCCAAGAGAAATGACGAATATCGGTAGGGAAAAAAACCAAGTAGGAACTCCTATTCTGTATTTCTTCTGCTACTTGATCCGAATCTCAAACTCGGCCTAAATTTAATGACATGATCTAGAATTCAGGGCGTGAAAAGGGATAGCTACTCAGGGAAGGATCGATGAATCAGTGAGGGAAATTAATAGAGACTTCGCAATTGGGGGTTTATAGAAAAAGGCTCCTTCATCTCCTTGGACCATGGGCTTCAAAACCCAAATCAGCCGAGAATTGTGGGAAAAGGCTGAACTACCAGGTAGAATAAAAGGTAAGAGGCTAATTCCATGAAAAAAGGTAGATGCACAGATATCTACTTTATCTGAGGGGGGGGGAGCTGACGCATCGGAGGGGGTACTACGGCGACTCCTAAAGCAGGGGGGGGCCGCTCGACGGAAATATCTTCTAATTCTGCTGAACATATAGTCAAGGAAGGAAAGGGTGGGATCTCGAAGGAAAAAGTTATTTAATCTCTAGGAAGACTGTCGCTCTGACTTTTCATCAATGTATGAAGAGAAGGTGCCGCAGCCATAGACATCTGTCTTTTCTAAATGTCCGCCAGTTTCTATGTCTCTGTTGTTTAGGGTGGATGCGGGCCTGGGGCTCGACGGTAGGGTGGAGAAGGCGACGGGAATTGCGGACACGTGGAATCGTCGCCGCATCACTATGGAAAAGGTAGAGAAAAGAGGGTTCGTAACCGCAGCGTATCAAAAAGGGGGACAGGAGAAGAATTTCATCCCCAGATATTGCAACCGGTCGCATTCGGGACACGCGACCATCACGGAGGAGGTCTCTAGTAGATGGCGAGCACTTCCAAAAGCCTCTCAACAGAGTATAGGGAGCATATTTCTCCAAGGGGGAGGGGAAAAACTGGGCTTCTAAATATCTCACTTTATAGGTGTTTGCGCAGACAAGGGACGAAGAGAAGAAGTTAGCCCACACTCGCAATATGGGGGGGGGGGCAATGAAAGATTTTCGATTATGTTAAGCGACCCGAGCTGATTTTAAAAAATCGATAGCGAGAGAAAAAGACAGTCGAACGTTCGGAGTCTCAGAGGGGAAAAAAAAAAGAAACAAAATGTCCTTTCCCCTTTGGGAAGACCTCTCTCTGTTTACTTCGCCGGGTCGATGACCTTGGGAGGAAGATGGGGAATGAGGCAAAAAGAGGGATGTTCTACTCGATGAAGTTTTTTGAGTGAAAAAGTCGTCATTGGCAGATGCTGTAAATTACCAACACCCCGAAAGACCATTCACTCTGATCCATCCGCGCGACCGATGACGGGACAAGACAGGAGAAGTAGGCAGACATGAAGAGATAACTAACCAACACCAACTTCGAAGAGGAGGGAAAAGATTATGGCTCAAGTGAGTCTCCCTCGGGTTTTCTACAGACGCAGAGTTTCAAAGTGAATTTATACGGGGGGGATGACGAAAAGGGGAAAAAAAAGGACCCACAGGAGAAGCTGCTCCTATAGAGAACCTTGCATCGCTAGAAAAAGGAAAGGTGGGCCGCGGTGGCAAGGGGCGAATGGAAGACGGCCTTTTCGCAGAAGAAGCGCTCCTTATAGAGGGCAATACAGGTCCTGGCGTTATAGCTGAATAACCTCCGGAGAGAGGTGCAATCTATTCTAAGGTCGGGGAAAAGGAAAAGGGGAGAAGAATAAGGACAGAAGCAGTACCTGCTCCTCAGATATTTTTGGTCGTTTTGTCAGTCGGATTGAGATTACAGAACGATCACTCATGAATGTCTCGGAAAAACACGAAAGTGGCACTCCTTTCTCCATAGCGTCTGGAAAAAGAGCTCTCTAGCTTGAAAAGAGGCTCGCTGAACTCTTCCGCGACCATCTTTTGGCTTAAGCGTTGGAATTATACGAGGCAATAGCTGGTGCGGTATTTAAAAACCATTGGTTCGTCCGGAAAAATGAAGGGAGAAGTGGCGATGAAACAAATGGAGCTAAGATAGTATAGGCGATCGCTTAATCCCAGGGGTAACGCTCTATTACGCCAGGTCGGAGAAAAGATGTCATAACCTTCTCCCCAGAGACCTCCGCAATACATGGGAAAAGATCGAGCTCGACGAAAGGGGGGGACGGCGCAGTACAGCTGGAAGGATAGGCGATCTCAGAAGGGAAGTTGCAAAGCAGCTCCTGTGGCAATAGGGGAGAAAAACCGTAAGAGGGACAGAGGCCAACGTGGGATAAGGGGGTGTTCGTCTCTTGAATCACGCCGAGGTACTTGTAGATCCCCGGATCCACAAGGAGAGAGTACTGGGAGTTCACGCCATTCGAGATTCCTCCTCCTACCTACCATCTACCACGGAGTCCGAGAAGATGGAAGATGGCAGCCTGAGGGCCAAGAACATGTTGTTGATCTCCTTGATCACCAATTCCTCCGCTTGTTGGGTTACAACAAAATTTGGAAAAGGAGTACATGTTCTAATGGAAATATCACAAGTTTGCTCTAAGTTATTGGCCCGACCGTCATAGTATAAAGTCGCCGCAATTTCCTAAAAGAGGAGTACATCAAAAAAATCCTTTTTATCTGCTAAGGAGGTCCTCGAGAAATGAATCCTAGTAGTAGATTATTCCTTACACTACCGCTCACAAGAAGGAAAACCTGATTAGTAACAAAAAGATTTGGGTTCTCGGGGCGATCTTCTCGACTCCGTCTTTTACAAGTATGAGAGGGGGGGGGAGCGCTCTCTAGATCCATGAATTGCTTATTTGCCAGTTTTTACTGTATTATTGCAGTAAACGAGCGAAAGTAACTTCGTCCTCGAGAAAAGTCTATAAGCACGGTCTATGCAACAAACTTGCACCTCGTAACTGCGGATGAATGGATAGTTCACGTCGATCTTTTAAATCTGCCCTTCGAGTGAAGAAGAGAAGGTTGTGAAGAGGTCCGGTTTATTATGTGGCGCCGTGATTACAGAAGGACTCTGGGAGGTACCGTAAGTGGGGGAGAACTGTCTCTCGATCGATGCTAAGGGGGGACGATCCTTGTAGGGGCGCTTTATGATTCTTGCACAGTCTCTGGGGTAAGAGAAAAGGCCCCTGCACAAGTAGGTGTAGGAAGGTTCGCTAACCGCTTGCTTCTGTTCGACTCAATGGGTCAACGGAATAGGTCGGGAAAAGATGCGAAAATCTCTAAAAGATTCCCCTACGTGAATCTTGGGGGGGCAAGCATTCAAGCATTCAGGGCAATTAAAGAAAAAGAAATGTGGAAATGCAATTACTTCAATTCATGAAACATCAGGTATTTTAAGTAGAAGGCTGGGGGGGGGGGAGTGTCCTCCGGAGACTGTAAGCTTGCAGGGAAGTACCAAGACCAGCGCCCTCATACCACCGAGTAAAGGGTCGGGTGTAGGCAGGCCGGCCAGAGGGGTTAATGTACTGCCCTCTTCTCAGCTTAGGGGAAGCCAGAAAAGAAAGAAAAACTCATCCTTAGAAGAGAGGATTGGGGGGGGGGGGGAAGAGGACCCTGCGCAACAACCAGATCCGCGTAGAACGAAAAAGAGAACGGTAACTTCTAGGAAGAATGAAGTATAATCGGGGCTTTTGATCCTGGACCCTACCCAAGAGAACCGGCGAGAAGGAAGTTCGGGGCTTTGTCACCATGAAAGAGAACCATAAAGAGAACGTCTGAACTTTAAGTAGCTCATCTCGCTCGTAAGAAGAAGGATGAGAAAGTAAGGAATCGTCGACGAACGCAACATGTATCGGGAACCGACTATGTATTTCCCGAAAGGAAAGTGAAGGGGCAATAAAGACCTGCCTGAAAGGGGGCTTAATAATTTGAACACGCTGTTCGAATGTGACAATGGTTGCCTCGAGGGAGGGCGCTTAAACGCGGGCGGCCAAGGATGGCCCGAGATCGGCCAGTAAAAAAGTTCTTGTAGCCTGGTTGGGTCTAAACGTGGAGAAAATTTAGGCCAAATGCAAGGTGGTGATAGGGAAAGGATCCCGATATCAAATTATTCCTCGGCTTCCTGAGGAGAGAGGCCGGATCAGGGAGCAAAATTCGCAAATCCGACGACCGAAGTTTCTCCCAAGGGGCCAAGAAGGGAGGAGAACTACATCATTTTTGAAGCAAACTAAAAGAATGACGAAAGTTCCAATAACAAACTCTGAGGGCAAGGAAGAGGTCTGAGTTCAATTAATGAGGGGGGATAATGAAGCACTCGAACCGGGGGTACTGAAGATCCAGTTTACAGGCGAAACAGGAATCATTGAAATAAAAAAAGGGTACGACTGTGCCGACTTTCTGATGAAGGAGCTGCGCCGAGGAGAAAAGAACACCGGGCCACGGGTATCAAAAGGTCATTTGGAGGTACTCTCTGTTTGGAAGGTCCTTAGCATGAAAGTAAACGTAGGGGGCGTGCCTAAGAAGAAACCAAAACTTAACAATTATTTGGTAAGGAATTAGGTGGTGAAGAAATTGAATACTGCCAAATGCAGGGGGGGAGACATCCAGCGAATTGTTACTATTCAAGTCCCATGGGATTTTTTTACATTAGCGGGAGAGGAGATCTAGGGGGCGGGAAAAAAAGGGAAAACGCTTTGGTTACCTTGACCACGAAAGGCTACCAACTATGCTTCACCCCGCGATTTCCGAGAAGAATAAAGAGGGCGGGCCAAAATGAGTGGTCAGAACTCTGATTCCAAAGGGGTCCGGAACTGGCATATCTGGGGGTATGAGCTTCCCCCCAATTAGACCTTAGACAGAGAAATGATTCCTACAGAAGGATGCCATTTTCGGAATCCTTCTACCCCGTCGGGGTCTGAGGTGAACGTCACATGGCTTTACTACTACTGGCTTTATGGATCATCAAGGGGGTAGCCATTTTTAGACTCAAAGTCCCGTCTCTGCCCTTGGTTCTTTATCTCAATAGAAAACAGAGGAGAGGGAACTGGGGGAAGTGTTTCTAGAACGAAAAGAGGTTCCGCAAAGATAGCTCCCTTTAATCTGATCCCCTTCCAACACGCGCCGGGGAAAAAAAGGGCGCTGGGTCAGACAAAACCTGTCACACTAAAGAATTTAGGGAATCTGCCCGGTTTTTCCTCCAAAGTTTCCTGTTCTTTGAGGTTTTGGGTGGGAAGGAACCTCGGGGCAACTCTATCAAGGTAAACCTCACATGGGACCGTTAATTATTAAAAGACATTCCACCAGCAGTTACTAAACTTAGGTTTGGGAGGGGAGGACGGAAAGATGTACCTTATGCAGAGGGGGAAAAAAAAAAGGACAGGGAAAGGATTTCTCCTGAATTTTTTCTATTGGGGACCCCCCTTCCCTCGATGACCTCTAAGGTCTAAAACGGGGGGACCGGTGTGGAACCAGCCGATTCATGGTGATGAATCAAAAGGGGGAACAGAGGAGGGCTCTTCTGCTTGGGGGAGAGCTCGGTCCACACGTCCGAGATTAAGCACCTGTGATAAGGTAGAGACCCGTCCGCTGCGGCTGTAAAGGAGTAAAGGATGGCCAGTCAGCACAGCTGGGTGACGGGCTGCATAAGGTATACGATTCTTCCAGGCCGAAAGAGTGGAACCGGGCGGTGGCGGCGAAAAAGGCCATCTGACGCCTGTCATTACTTTTCATGCGCTAAGGAGGCCAGAACCGAAAAGGTCTCTGGGCTTCTTCGAAGGACCAAGGAGTCTGTCGACTACATGGGAGTCTTCATCCTCTTTCCGCCTAAGGACTGGTCCCGGGATCTAGTTAATGAGGGGGAGAGCCTAGAAGAGGAAGGAAACCAGCCCTGCCCGGAGTGAAACTATAATATCGTTCTCTTCGGGGGACGATCTGGTGGAAAGAGGGGGAGAGCAATCGTAAAAGGCTGTATATCAGTCGACACAACACCAACGTATGGAAAGGGAAAATATATAGATCCCCCTCCTGCATTACCGGAGGGTCGAATCCAAGGAGAAGGGAGAGAAACCCTACTGATCTTCTCGTTCACACGGCAGGGGGGGGCCGGCGGGAACTCGCGACGAAATAAAGAAATCTCTTTCTAAACGTGCCCATGTCCCAAATTTTAGTAAAGAAAGACGTAGCTCGGAAAGAGGGATGTTCCAACATAAGTCACAGCCACTCCCAAAAGGGCTGATGGGAGTACAAGCTATTGTGTGTATTCGGAATGCCATGAGACCGAGAGACCTAACTTTCTTAAGAAGAGGGAGTAGGGAAAAGGAGAGTCCATGATCTGCAGGATCACCCCATACGCCTGCCGAAAGAAAAAGGGAAGAGCCGTTTCACTCCACACCCTCTCCTATAAGAGTCCAAAGAAGTATGGTTGAGGAACCGATCGGGGAAACCTCATATACCAAAATTTCTCCTCTCCTCAGAATTTCGAAAAGGAATTCCAAAAGAGAGGGAAGAAGAAAGATTAGAAGTCTATTCCTTCTCTGGATGATTCAAAAAAACTTGAAAGGTAAGATTCTCTTTCCGGCATCCTCCCTTACTGCTGAGATCTCGAAATCAATCTGCATCACAACCCTCAGGTTGGGTTATAAAAATCTGTCTTCAATACCGGCCCTCTGATGGAAAACGAAAAGACAAGGCGGGGATTTTCCACCTCAAAAATTTCCCAAACAGTTCGAGAAAGGGACACCCCGGGCCAAAAAAGTCTCCCCCACTCCCAACCCGAGATCGGAGGGGGAGGAAAGACTCGCAGAAAGAAAAAGTGCGCCTGAAGGCTTTGGTGAAGCCACCTTCCGCAGGAGGTCTTGACCGTGTCGACCTCTTTGTCAAAAGAAAAACAAGATTACTTGTCTGATGGGTTCCATGCACATCCGGGTAGCATGAGGTTGCAGGAAAAAAACCGCGTGCTCATGGGCTGGAAGAATCCCTCGTCGAGCATGGTGGACAAAAAGAACCAAGAAGCGCGGGGGAGGAGTCGCGTCCGGGCACGTAAAAAGGGGAACCATTGGGGTGCCAAAGCCGCACTTTTTGATGGGAAAAAACATTCCGGGCGCACAAATCAGGGTCTGCGGACTCCGAACGGAAAGGGAAGGCGTGGGCAGATGAAAAGTGAGGAAGGGTCCTTCAAATCTTGGCAATCGGGAGAATGGGTCAGGTGGGGAAATGTACAGGCATGAGGAGGAAAGGTGCCCTCAAAAAAGCTCCGATCTCAGATAGAGGGTAACCAAATGAAGGGGTGGTTTGGACTTCATGGAGGAAATTGTACCATAATCTTCCGGGGCCGTATCCACGAAAAGGAGAGGGGGGTTACAGGTCTTGCGGGTTAAGATCAAAGAACGCGATAGTGGACTTGGGAGACGCTCGAGCTTCACCAAGCGACGTACGAAAGCTCAGACAGGGGGGAGCAACGTCGTTCTACTCGAGAAGGGAGAGGAGGGATAAAGGGCGTCCTCAGGGTTTTTACCCGACTTTGGATACTGGGGGAAGAGGGTCAACTGCTGATATGAGGTGACGAGGCAGAGGGGCCTCGATAATCCCCTCCGCTTAAGGGGCAAGAGGGGGAAGCAGAGGTGGATGTTCTTAAATTAAAAAAGAAACAAGCTGGAAAAAAAGGAGCACATCTTCAGGTTGATCACTCCCAGTGAAGGTGTCCTGGGACGCGCAACGCGGGCTCGTCACTTGCATTGGTGCATGAGAAAGGAAAGCGTAGATTCATGAGGCGAGCCCTTCTGGATCGGAATATCGTCGACGGATGGGTGCAAATCTTGCGGAAAAGGCTGCAAAAAGCAGGACCGCGCTCGAGGTAGCCCTGACCCAAGAATTAAAGAGGGTTACCAGAATCGTCATGCGCGGACCGCCGCCGAGATTGGAACCTGACCGGGGGTCTTCCTTATTGCGAGAAAAGAAAAGGGACAGAGGAAATAACTGGGGATTTTAAAAAGTCAGTTCCGGCGCGTCACCAGGGGGAGATGAACCAGGGTAAGCCCTAAGGGGAAGAGACACATTGAGTGGCGGTCTACCCTAAGCCGTAAGGTGGAGAGTCTAACGAAGGGGCGAAGGGGGACGTGAGCTGAATTCACTTTCTCACTGGGGAGTGAAACTGGGAATTGGGTGACCAAAGCAGAGGCGTAAGTTGAGGGGTCATAGAAAGACTTGGCGTAGAGCCTCGGGATTGCTGAATGTAAAAGGAACCAGATGACATCGACCTGGGGGAGCGACGTAATCCTCAGCGATAGGGGGGTTGTCAGTGGGACAAAGAATATTTGAAAGGAGGATGGAGAAAGCCTTCTCCATAAGGGACTAAAAAAAGAGGAAACCCAGAGTGTTATGGAGGGGCGCTCACTATCTGCCGGGTTTAGTGAGAGGGTTTACTTAAATCTGACTCAATAACTCTCAAAACAGCCTGCCACCAATAGAGCTCGAGAAACTAGGGACAGTCCTTTTCACGTGGGGGGTATCGGGGGATCGGTTCCGCTCCTTACTATTTCGCAGAGAGAGGAAGGGGGGGTAACTATATATACAAGGGGAATCTGAAGGAGAGTATAGGGGCTGTTCTGGGGATTCTCTCAAGCTATATAAGGGTTTAAAGAAAAATATCGTGGGGACGCCTACGAAGTTTCTTCTATCAACACAAAAAAGATTAACCAGCCAACCTTTTAAGGGAGTCATCTACTGCATCACCATAAATCCTGAGCCGAGAGAAGGTAAAACAACGACCATCTCCATCAGAATATGGAAGGAGGAAGGAACTTGCCTCGAAGGTTCACTCCTCGACCGCCTCGGAAAGGAAACTAGGCACAAAAATGTGTTTCACCTCCCTGCAAAGAGGGCTGAGAAGAGGAGAATAGCGCTGCGCAGCTCGTGAAAGGTTACTTAGAAAACATCGGGAGACTCTGCAGAAGGAGGAAAACGAATGTTCTAAGCGGTAGCGGTCTGTTTACTTCAAAGGACAGAGAAGAGAGCTTATTTTAAAGCCAAAAAAGCTCCGCTTGAACAAGCACCAGATCCTGGGAGATTGAAGAAGGAAGGGCCAAGTCGTTGAGTCCTATATCGAATTCGGGAGGAGCCAGCGGCGACGGCGGCATCGGCTTGCGCGGTCTAAAGGAAAGTGAGGGGAAACGCCTTAGATTAGAAGGGAAAGAGGGGTCGTCTTAGGCAACTCCTCGGTGCTAAAGTGGGGGGGGGCTTCAAGGGGAGATTCGAAGGCGTCAAGAGGAAGGTGCAGAAAACTTGAGGACTAACCAATGGTCTCCTGTCTATTAAGAGAAGGGGTCTAGAAAGGGATGTGTGACCTGATATACTTGTAGGGAAAAACCGGAGGGTCGTGTCGTTACTACTTCAGACTCATCATTTCGTTCCTCAAGGCTCGGGGGCCCCAGGAAGGATAAACAGAGGCACCGGAGCCGACCAAACTGCTCCAAAAAGGAAAAAGAAGTTTCTCTCGGCGGTTGGGAGCTCTATTCCGACGTCCGCTGAAGGAAAAGAAAAGAAACTGATGGACGGGTGCGGGCCGAAGAGGACGAAGGCGATCGGGGTCTCTCGCGTTCAGGGCTCGGGGCGGGGGAGACTGAGGGAGAAAGGAGGCGCGGCCGCGGCAATGGGGAACGAGCGAGGGAAAACCGTGCTGTTTCACTCGCACTCTCCGTGGTCATGAGCTGACGGGGAAGAAGGAGGGACCGAACATCGGATACCACCTGAGGGAGGGGTGGAAGAGGACCCTCCGAGAAAAATTCAGAGAGGGCATGGGAAACTCGTGCTTCTTCGCTATCCCAGGAAAGGGGAGTCTTCCAGGGCGGTCCTTTTCTTCGAGAGGAGAGATTTAGAAAGTTCGACAGGACCGGAGTTCGACTCAGCTAGCTATCACCGACGCCAACCGGGAGAAGGGGTCAAAAGGGATATCTTTAGATCCCTAAATTATTTTACAAAGAGAGAAGAACTACTCGCAGAAGAGTTCGAGGGTCAGCTATCCGCGTCAGCCTTTGTGTGAAAACTAGCAGAGATCGGCGGACAGGGGGCAGGCTGATCCGATCACTGCAAATTCAAAAAAGACGTTCGACTTCGTAAGTTGATCAATCAATGGGAGGCGGGGCATGACCGACAACTAGGAAACAGAGAAGAATGACAGCCTAGGTCGTACCGACCTGAGGAGCAATCGACAGAAAAAAAAGGAGAAAGACTGATTCGCATCTGAGGCGACGCGCCGGCAGCGGGGAGTGCGTATGACCTGATCGAGTGGGTCCCGTCCCAAATAGGAAGAAGGAAAGAAAAAAAGGCATTCAAGAGGAGAGGAAAGGTCGTCATCAGGTCCGGGAAAGGAATTTCGACCCCGCGCAACAGCGCGCTTATTATTGAGGAAGAGAGAATGACCTCGCACGGTGGTTAAAAAGATCGGACAGAGGGGAAATTAAAGCTTCGGGCGCTTGCGATCATCTCCAGCCCGATAGTTGAAAAGGAAAGAATTCTCAGGAGGGGGGAGGGACGGTCTTAATTTCTTCAAAAAAAGTCCGGGGGACAGCCTAGCGCTAATCGAAAACGCAAGAAAAAAGTGAAATAATCTGTAATACTCCCTACTTCGGTTCTCATTCTCAGCTCACTCCAAACGCTAGAGAGTGGTCTTCAACAGCTGAGTAAGAAGGGGTCCCGCGAGCTGGTGGATTAATTAAATCAATTGCTTTTAGTCCTCTATCCGAGACGGGGAAAAGGGGAATGTGGAAATCATCGGGTTTATCTAAGCTCGAGCGAGGAGAGAGAAAAACTGAGACCGTCGCGCCTGACTAAACAAGAGATAGCAACTTTTCCCTCCCTTACAGGACATCCGCCACCCGAGGAATTGGACTCGGAGGGGGGGCCCTGGGCTCGGAATCTTCGGGGAGATGCATTTCTCCTTGTGGTCCCACTCGCAGACTTAGAGAAAAATTCAGAAAAAAGGAAATTGTCGGGTTCGAGGCAGTCGACCACGTGGGGGCGTCAGTGGTTCGGCTCGGTGGAAGAGAGGTAGCAGATCGTCCGGGAAAAAAGGCTATAAGGACGCGACGGAGTCGCTCCGGGAGGAAAGGGAACGGGGCCGCCGGCGTACTCGATCGAAATCACGGGATGGCAAGGATGTGATAGCCTCCGACTTAATAGCCAGCCATGGTCTCTCGTTCGAGAAGGCGTGGGGGTATGCCATGTCTAAACATGGGGGGCCGAGACCACCCACTTTCGCCGATGCGACCTAAAAGCGACAAAAGGCCGAAAAAGATCTAAAGAGCCAGAGAGATTTCGAGGGGAGGAAAGAGAGCCTCGGCCGATGCGCGACAAGGTATGGGGGAAAGCGAGGAAAGGAATAGGAGGTCCCTACGTGGGACTAAAAACTCGAGGAGGATAAAGTTCGACAGGAGGAAGATAGGCCGTGGCAGCGCGGTCGAGAGCGGGGTCGGGTCTCTTGTTAGGGGGAAGGAAACAAAAGGGTAGGAAACCCTTCAACCGCGAGCGCGCGCAAACGGGAAAAAAAAGTCTGGAGCAGAAAGACACCGGCAGGGAGCAGTCGCGCCTCTAGAAGGGGAGATGGCGCGCAACATTCGAACGATGAGGGAAAAAATTTTGATTCGTTTGAGAGAAGATGAAGATAGCACGTACGCGTGGAAGGGCTTTTACCCACTATTCCGTTTCAATGTTTCTAAGAGTTTCGAAGGTTCTCTAAAGAACAGAGGGGGTCGGGGGGGCCGCGAGCCCTAGAGGTTTGATGAAGAAGGGCAAGGTTGGCAGTGGGGGCTCTTGGCCAGACGCAAACGAATGGTAGGAAACAGCGAGTACGGGGGGAAGGTCAAAAATAGAGAGGCGACGAGAGAACAAAGACGCTGGGCGACGACCTTTAAGGGGGGTAGGGGGATTTAGTTGGGTGGCCGTCTTCCTTCCAGGGAATAAAGAGAGTTGCTCTAAGAGACTTCATTAAAAGGCCATTATTTTGAGTTAATCCGGTGACTTTTCTGGCAAGGGGGGTGGGGGAGAGCTTCAGAGTATCCTCGTCTGAAGGCCATCTCAGCTAAGGGCGTGTGTGCCGTTAGAGGGCAACCTGCGCATATTCATCGGCCTCACGGTTGGAAGAATGTTTTGAATCATGCTTCTGGAGAGACAGCCAACACTATCGCGCGTATTAAGAATCTGAATAGGATAGAACGGTCGCTTCAGAGGTGGGGGCGGATCCTATACAATCTTTCCTATTGTCAATTAGGTTGGGATGCTTGGGATACAACCAAAACAGGCTCTAGCCAAGAAAAAACTCCTTGCCCGTGCAGGAAAGGGAATTAAAACGGCATACGGAAATCCTATAACAAAGGGACGGGTTCTTATAGAAGAAGTGCGAGCCAAGTGGCTGGTCCGCTAATACGAAGGAGGTCTACAAAGTAAGAGAAACTGCCGTTCACTGGGATTTAGAGAGGGGAAAGGTCTTCATTTGCTGAGGGGGAAGAAAAAGTTCATCGCGTCTTCTAGGGGCAATCATTTCGAGGTGACAAGCGCGGGGAGAGGAGGGGGTGATAAGGTATTTGATGGTATGGAAAGCCGTGATCCCTAGATTTTTTTCTCCAAGATCCACTTCTAGGTTCGGGAGAGAAGAAAGCAAGAATCAATATTAGTCCTCTAAAGGTTTGAAAGAGAGTCGGCAGCCGTAGCAGCTACAAAGCCATCAAGTGAGAACTATCGGCTCGAAGGTGAACGCCACAGAGAAGGGGAGAATAGGCAGCATTGTTTAGAGTACGACCTGGGGAGGGCCAAGAACAACACAGAGATCGAGATCACTCCAAGCGAACAAGGAGGTGGTTATCGTCCCAGTGAGGGGGTGTGATCTCGAAGAATAATTCCAGGGGGACTGCGGCGCAGAATGACTTTAAATCTTGAAAAAAAAGGAGGGCACAGAGGGGAGGCCAACTCCTTAATTAGAGAACGACAGCCGGCGAGCAAGAATGCTCACAGAGCTGTCTGATCTCATAAGAGAGAGTTTTGAAGAGGGGGTGGGCCAGGATCCTAGCAGCATGGCCAACTAGAGATCACAAAAAAAAAAAAGCGGGCCAGCTCTAGTCGGGAAGTCCGCTGCTGTTGGGGGGAATTATAGGCACAAAAGGACCATTAGAAAGAGGGGGAAATGACTGGCCCGTTCAAAACTCCAAGGGGTTTGGGGGCGAGGAAGGCAGGTCCAGTACGAGAAAGTTGGCGTGCACCCATGTCAAAGAAGTGGGGGGAGAAATAGCAGAAACTCCTTCTGAACGGCAGAGGACCTAATACTGAGAAACTTTCCCGGGTCGTAAAAAGAGGAGAGATTGAAACACGTCTGCAGGGTGGGGGAGTAGTCCCATATCATATCTCTAGTCGTGGGTGGAAGGAACATTGAAGTTATCTTCACTAGCTGGAAGAGGAAACCGGAGTGTGAGGAAACGTACTTGTGCCACTGCTCGCCTAAAACCGGAGGTTCAAACGGCATGGAAGGAGACGAACAAGGGGGATGAAACAGGAAAATAACGAAGCTGATGCTTTAGACTGAAAAGTTCGCAACAAGACTGAATACTGGACCGGAGAGACTCGACCGGACAAGGCGCTGGCGCACGGTCATTTAAACAACGGAGACGTGTCAAGCAGAGGAAACAGCAAAGGAATCTCCCGTATAAAAACGGAAAGCCGGTCCATTCTAAACGGCAACTTCCGGTGGGGACTTAAGACGAGCGGAAAGACCAGCACGCGGGAGATCTGGAAAACGGTGGTGCGTGGGCGCTTGCAAACCGTGGGTGTGTCCGTGGATTGTTCTTGGGGAAAGGGAGAGGGGTAGGGGGGGGAGGGTCTAAGCCCCCTAGGAAAAAACCCGTCGATCGGCTTTGCGCTTTCCGGTCGGGACGGTGCGGACGGATGATTAAGCCAGCAAGAAAAAGGCAGGGAAGGAAAAAGACAAGGCGGTGACCGAAAGCCGATACTGAGCGGGCTCCTCCGTGCAAGAGGAGGGGGTCTCCTCCCGGCTAGGGAGGAAGGGCTCCTCGATGCCCGGGAAAAAAGCGCCTTCTCTGTACGGCAGGGGGGGGCGGGCCTTCATGTGGCTGCAGATCCAGTTACCAGACGAGAGGGAAAGTTGGGCTCGGGGGCTTTTCCTGAAAGGTCCGGATGACGTGGACGAAATCAATTTCCCTGATAGTTCTAGGGTACTCGAAAGAAGACAGACCCTGTTACCTTATGGGGAGAGAAAAAGGCCTTCCTAGTTTTTATCTCGGTCACCTATCCGGATCGTACACAGGGATTCCCTTCTCGGGGGAAGGAACAGGGGGATCTACGAAAAAGTTTCTTTGGATGGTCAGGACGAAAGCAGACTCCCTTGGCGAACCGCGATGTAAGCCTCTTACTCCCTCGGGCCTAGGCCCGGCGGCTTCGGGGGGGAAGAGTCGTATCCCTCTAGAGAGCACAGAGGGGGAGGGCTTATCCGTTGAAAAGACTTCTTGGAAGCGAAACTTTTAATTCTATTGGGGAAGGGCTAGAGATCCAGAGACCACAAATCCTTCTTCAGGTCAACTCTATTAAAATTCGCGTCTAAGGAAGAAGGAATTCAGCTCTGTTCTTCTACTAAGGGTTGTGGGGAATAGGAAAGAGGGATGTTATCCCTCGCACATAACAACTTAAGGAGGAAATATAGAGCCGTGATGATGCCTTTGCACAAAGGAAAAAAGCTCTTAAAAGGGTCTATTACGTCCTCGACAGATGCAGGGGGGGGAAGCCTCGTTCGGATCTTCGACTAAAAATTACCACAGTCGGGCTTGGAGGGGGGGGAAATTACCCGTAGAATATTACTGAATTCAAGGAGAGAGAGTCCTAAACTTGCAGCATCCGCTCCCCCTTTCCAATAGTTCTGGAGGGGGAAGGCCGAGTTGGGGTAGCACCGGGACAGGGCCTTTCTCAGACCACATCCGCCTACGTGTTTCCATACTCGAAGGGGGAGAGGAAGACAAATCAGGAGAGCAAAGGATAGCCGAGAGGCAAAGTCCCAAAAGGAAGTAAAACCTCATTACTCACTGGGAGGCGTCTGCTACAGGAAAAAACAGCTCCTTCCTCTGGCGGAAAAGGGGATTTACTTTGGGGGGATCAGGGAGACACTTGTAAAGCTCCTCTTTCAACGTTTGGGGAGCATGAGAGGGCAGGAACTCTGAACATGGGGAACTGAAAAGTCTGTCTATTCCCCTTTCACGTATTATCATGGACTTAGTGTCACCCTCGAAAATAAAGAAGGGGAAAGGGACCCGGGCCACCGTCTGCTTGAGAGTGAGTGGAGAAGGTCAGATATGGTAGGTGGTATAGAGTAGGCACCTCTGTCCAGAGAACTTGCTCATCTTTCTGGACAGGGTTATAAAGGAGTCGACAGGAAATCACTGTACCTAACTTACAGGGGTAAACACGAGGGTCGAAACTAACTCACCCTCTCAGGAACCAGAAGCATACGGTGGCCGGAAAGAGCCGTTAACAGCATCATGGCCAACACCTAAAGTTGGGAAGGTTATGGTTTATGTAAGAAAAGCGTAAGCACAAAGTTTTCCCTTCAAGAATGGATCGGGGGGAAGGTCCGTTCGCCATAGAGAAAGGTCTATATATTTACCGGGAAAGGGGATATGTGGACCTACATAAAGACAACGCTTCGCGGACGACGAATACAAACTCAGGCATAGCATGGCGGTGGCGTGCCAAAAAGAGGTACCGAGATCAGTTGGCATCCACCCTAGTCGTCAAGAGGGGGATTGGGAAGCGGAGAACACTCGCTAATCTCTTGGAGGCTCTGATCCGTAACCGAAAGGGGGGTCCGTTTTGGGGGGGGGTTAGAAGGGTGGTCACTGGCAGGTGGTTCCCGTGAGAACCGTCCTCATCGAGACTGGGGCTCCAGAGAGGAGAAGATCTTCCCGCCTTGGGAAGGTGAAGCGCGAAAGGCCCCTCGTGTCATAGCTTCAATGCGAAAAAGACTCGCGCCGGAGGGAAAGGGAAAAGAAGTCCTGTTCTGGAAGAAAGGGGGGAGGGTGCAGATACGATGGTAATTAACTTCAGCCAGGGTAACCTCAAAAACAGAAGTTTAAGCATACATATACAAAGCAAGATCAGGGGGCCGTATTCAGGAAAAAAGCAGGCACACAGCGAAAAGGGTTAATGTAGAGCGGTTTCGCTGGTGTAGAACGAGGAATGGGGGGGAGGTCTCGGGGTACACGCCCGGGAAACTGACGTCCACGTCGGACTGATGGAGCTGGTCGGAAGGTCTTTCTCTTAGCTAGTCCAGGAAACTAAACGAATAACAAGGCTTCCCTATTGAGGGGACCAGTTGAGAGAGTGTCAGTCTCTGCCGTAGTCAACATTAAAGGTTCATAGGGGTCTTGCATACCTTTGGGAAGAGAATGTGCTCCAATGGAGAGGCCCGGTCTTAAAGAGGGGTGTGGGGGTGTGTGGAAGGGTCAGTGAAAAGTGTCGGTCTTGAAAAAGCAACCATGCTTGCAGGAGGGGGGAAACGAGGGATGGGGGCTATGGAATCACCGGCTCCCCTTGGACTCGGTCTTAAATGGCTGGTGATCCGAGATCAAAAAGCGGCTGAAATATGCCTAGGGGGGGGGGGGCGCGGAATCAAAAGATGAAAACAAAGTTGATCGTAGAAACCACATCGGTATAGCCAAGGGGAAGAACAGACAAAAGGTAGTGAAACAAGGAACCCGAGGTCTTCACAGGGGTCCTTCATAGGACCATTAAAGGAGTTCCCCTCGAGTGTTTCGTCCTGGGCCGCACAGGGGGACATCAGGAGCGGAGCATCCAAAGGAAGTCATCAGCTTGGGGGGAAACGAAACCTTGAATAACGAAAAGGAATGAGATCATGTTAGGTTGAACTGAGAAGAGGGTCCAGGGGATCCATGTTAGAGGCGTGAGGGGGGAAAGTTCTGCCCTGGGAGCGGGGATTGATCAAAGCCCGGTTGAAGGGGAACAAAGGCGGCAAAGCCAGAACAAGTAAGAGGTAGGATTGACCACTAAAAGATCTTCCCGTAAAAGGAAGTCTAGCGGATGAGACAAAATGGGTGTACTGCAGGGGGGGGGGTGCCGGTTTGGGTTGAAAAATAGGGCTTAAAAGGGGTGAAGCTTCGAAGGCCAGGGACACAAAACTCCTTTTGAGGTGCAAGGACAAAGAAAACGGCTTTTTCTTTAGGGGGGGGGGGGCTCGGGCTGATCGAGACCGCCTCAGACACCGAGAAAACATGCTGCATGAGGAGGTCACTCAACTCCCTGCATGGGGGCAAATTGGGAGAGTAACTATAGATGATTTTCGGAGCAAGCCTAGAGCATTATAAGAGATGTAACTCGATTAGACGGAGGGGGGAGAGTAGAATAAGGAGGGCGTTCTTTAGTCGTAGAGAGGGGATAGAGTTCAGAAAGAAGTGACGTTTCGGGATTAAAGGGGGAGTAAACTTACACCTGCACCTGTGGAAAGGTCAGAAAGAGTACGAAATCTGGAGGGGGGGGGCGCAGAAGCAAAGCGAAGGTATCCCGTCCGACCATAGAAAAAAGCACGATGATAGAATTCTCCAGAAAGTTTTGTACGCTCGTCAAAGCGCTACGTTGGAGATCGGAAGGCTACCGTGAGAAAGATAGCAACGTTGACAAACGCCATGGATGTTAAGTCCATCAGACTCTCTCATGTGCGACTCCCGGAGCGGGGGGTCAAGAGACGGGGTTCCTTCCAAAGCGCCTGACTCCTGACTCTCAGGTCTTCACGTAGGGGGATAAGCTTCGGTCTTTATGAACTTGAAAAAAGGATAGATCAGAAGCTCTGGGTCTCTCCGAGATGCACAACATTCAGAGTCTCGAGTGATCTCAAAGAAGTTCTGCATGTCTACCACTTTGACGGAGGTAAGACGAAGGGGGGAACTGGACATATAGGAAAATGGGGCATCTGCTTTCACAGCTTCTGAGGATACTAGAGACTCTAAAGGGTTGAAGCAAAGATCCTACTTCGTCCGGAGAGATGAAGAAAAAAAAGAGCGATAGAAGAGGCTAGGTTATAAGCTCTTATCTAAAGGACTCTAAGCACGCAAAGAAAGGGGTGTCTCTACGCCATGGAGGATATAAAAAAAAAGAAAGGTGAAAAGGGCCATATGTCTCCGGTTTCTAGGAGAGGTCCTGGGATCTCAGGATATCTGCTCTATATTTTCGGAGAAGGGGCAACGCATAAGTACCGTGGGCGTGCTTCAGAAAAAGAGCCGAGCCGGGACCGTGTGTCGGAAAGGCGAGACCCCTACTTTTCGGCATTCGATCGGGACTTTCAAGAGGATCTAAGGAAAGAGGAATGTACGTCTTAATAGGACACGGGGCCCAGAGGGAGACTAATTTCGAAGAAGGTTAAAAAGGCTCGTTCTAAGGTAGAAAGTACCCCAGAAGTCTCGCTGCAGGCTGGCAAAGAAACGTGGTCTGGAGAGAGAGCAAAAGTGAGTAAAGGCTGTTCCTCCCTTCTCACTCTCGAGGGGGAAAGGCTGCATGACGAGAAAAGAGGAAGAGCGACAACACTATGGGACGAGGTACTATCGCCACTCTTGGTAATAACAGAGAGGGGGGTCGCGGGATAAAGAGATGACAACGGGTGGGGGGCCGAAATAAAGAAGAAAGACTGCGGCTATCGTCCAGGATTGACAACTGGAAGGTTTCAGGAGCGAATACGAAGAGGGGGACAGAAAAGAACCGGAAAGTCTTTCGAAAAAGGAAGAGAGAGACCAAACTCCGCCGACCGGTCTATATGGGGGGGGGGGAAAAACTTCGGGATGAGCCCTAAGAGGAAACGTCGCCGAAGCGGGAGAAAATCGCAAAAGGAGGGAGGGTAAAAAAAAGAGAAGTCCTCCTTGTCTTTGAGAGGGTGTTTCTAAGGTTGCTCGAAGGAAGAAGTACGAGATTCCAGTAGCAGTCACAAAGAAGGGCGCCGATGAGAAGGGGAGAGACCCAAAGAGGAAAAGAACGGGGGAGGCTGTACATGACCACACCATATCCGCGTTCGAGTCGTGGAGGGGGGAATCTCGAAAAAGGAAGTCCGGGGGGGGGACAGTAATCTGTCGCGTAGAATGATCATCAAAAAAAGAAGGGAGGGAAAGAAGGGAAAGTTGTGGGTCGCCAGCTCTGTGCGCCTTCGTAGATTGTATTGAGGTGATCAAAGGACGGATAGAGTGGTGTCCGGCTCCCCGCGCGTGTAGTCACTCTCGTGCAGGGCCTCTAAAGGGGGGCATCGGGGGAAGGTGTTGGGGAGAATGTGGAGCGCAGGCCCGGAAAAGGTGTCGGAACAAAAAAGAGCAAAATGACCAAAAAAAGACGGTAGTGGCTGAAATAAATCGCGAAAGGATTGAACGCGAGATGCGACGCTGTATGGGACCGGCGCGCTAGAAGCGGAAAAGGTGAACAATCCGAATCGGGTGTGTAGACGTCTCTCTCTTAAGACGTGGACTAACGCGGGGGCAAAAAAAAAAAGAGTCACTGCGATCGCAGCGATACTCTCACCGAAATGCAGTTGAAAAAAGAAGCAGATTACGGATCTGGCGCTCACGGAAAGCTCGTAAGAGAAACGTTATTGGTCTTAAACGCAAAAGAGGGCGAAAGAAAAAAAGAATAGTCAAAGAAAAAAGAAAGGGGGGAGACGGAAAAGAAAAAGAGAGCGTTCGTAAACCAAAGAAAAAAAAGAGAGAAAGAAAGAAGGGAGGGAAAGGGGTTGCTCTTCGGGGGGAGATATAGCATCGAAGAATGGGGGGGAAATAGGGACTGAGTCGCGGTCCTTACTGCCAGACGGAAAGAACTGCGTCGCCCACCGACCTAGCACCACCGGGGGGACTGGGTGCCGAAGAGGGGAAAGTCTAAGCGAGCGAGGCACCGTCGGAAGTTGATATCAGGGGGGAAAGATCTATGTATTCCAAAGCGGGGGTAGGAGGAGAAATGACTCAAAAGAGACGGGGAAAGAAAGGAGGGGAGTGACAGTGATGCGGTGCCCGCCGCAACGGTATGCAGAGACCGGTGACGCCCTCTCTGCAGAAAAGATGGACGGAGCAAAGATCGGGGCGCAGGGGGAGGAAGAGGACCACGTGCGATCATCAAGGATCTAGCAAGGGAGGGAAGAATGGTGTCCCGTCCGCGCACGGGCTCGCTTTTTCGGGTGTTGGAAATCCCAATGATTACCATTTGAAAGGGGGAAGCATTATCCACCCAACTGGATGGATAGTCAGGGCGCACCGCCATCTAAATGCAGCAGGCACGAACGGATAGAGAGACTGCGAGTCAAATCAAGGGCCGAAAGAAGAGGGAGGGAGACTCGGGCCGATTCTACCGATCGAGAGAAGAGGACGTACAGACGAAACTGGAAGTATAATGGCTGGAGGGAAAAGGCGGAGGTAATGCAATTTCAGCATTAGGGGGGTTCTAGAGGGAATGAAGAATCTTCTCGTAATAAGAGAAGTCGAAAAGGGAGAAGGGAATTAGGTGATTAACCAATACCTCACCGCTTGTCTAACAGTTCTGGGAGCAGCTCGCATGCCTTCAGTCTAGCACGAAGAGTCGCAAAGTCAAGAACGATTCGGGAACTCAGCGAGGAACCAAGAAGGGCCCGGAACCATTTTGTAGCACGGTCCGGGGAAAGGATGGAGAAGGGGGGAAGATTGGACACTAGGAAGTATTGGCCTTTCTAGCGAGCGTGTGGGGCCCTATAGAGAATAAGGTGGAGTCAGGAGCACGGAGGGGTTGATGAGGGGGATGACCTTGAAGGAACGGTGTGTTCCTAATCATCGTAATAAAAGCTGAAAGAAAAAGAGAGGGTCGGTGGGAGTTGGAAAAAGTTTAGACTGGATCGGCCCAGATCAGACTCCGGGAATATGAGGGGGAGATGGAACTTTTCTTTAATTGAATATTAAAATAGACGAAAGATCTGTAGTAGCAGAGGACTTAAGGAGGGGGGAGGGAATTCTACTGGCTGGCATCTTGGTGTCTGAAGGGGGGGGTCGCGGAAGGGCAAGGGGCGGCTTATAGGCCAGCGAAAACTAAAAAAAGGAATAGGGTTGCCGGACCTAACCAGAGTTTACAGGTGAGGCGGAAACGGCTTGCGACGCTTGCCAATAAAAAGGAAGGGAGAAAGGGGCTGGTTGATAGACAAAAAGCGCCAACAAAGAATATCGGGACGGCGGCCCAAAGAAATCGGAATGACTGATTTTCAGGCGTGTACCAGTTAGTCAATCCCTCTCTACTCCAATCTGTCCTAGGGTTCGGGGGATATGGTACTTGGGAACAGGCTCTTATAGCCAATCAGAGGAAGTGCCAGGGAAAAGGAACGGGCCATATAGGGAGAGAGAACAGTCTAAGCTCATATGTACGCGGGTAAAGGCACATACAAACATTTACGGCAGAAGTGCCGAAGATTGGCAAACAATTTGGTCAGAAGGAGAGGATGAAGAAGGATAAAGAAATTATTTTCATCATCTTCGCCATTGGTAGGGGTCGTGGGAGGGTTAATGTTAACATGGGGCGAGGTTCGAACATTATTTCCTATTTCGCCCGGGGGGGAGGAAGTTCCGACCAGAGGATAATGGTGAGGATTTTTAGGGGTCCTAATGGGGCTGGTTAGCAAATATCAAAGAGGGGTGAGTAGCCAGAGAGAAAAGCAAGTTTCCTCGTTATATGCATGATTTAGAAGGGGGATGCCTCGGGATCAGAGGGGGAAAGGAGAATATCCTATGCGCAATGTGGGCAGTAATCAAAAGGAGGGGAGGTTGGTCCTGAAGGGATCCGGTGATCTACAAAGAAACAAGGAAAGAAACAGGGAGAGACCAGCGGTGGCGTAGCGGGGAAGGGGGAAAGATCAGGTGGTGCAAAAACCCTCTAACTTAAAGTCTCAAAAAATCTAATATTTTTAACAAGAAAAGACGACATCGTGAAAAAAAAAAAGGGGAAGACATCTCGGTTTCCTGACTTTCTGGTGAGGCCTCAGAGGGAAGAAGCACTCTCAAGCAGACCGCATGGAGGGTAGCGGGGAGAAAAAAAAAATCAGAAATTGGGGGCTTTGGGGGAAGAAATCCTCATGAGCGAATTAAAGGGACGAGCCGTCCATCGTAACCTCGGACAGGAACCATAACTATGTGAGGGCCGGCTGTTAATGTAATACTCGTATGAGGGGAAACAGCAATCACAGATGACGAGATTACTGAAACTCGAAACCCGTTTATTGTTGGGTAAGGCTAGAGGAAATGGAGGGATAGACGTTGTCGGTCCAAAATCAGCAAGTTTGGGGAATGGAACAACTCGGAGAAAACTCAAAGAGCCCTGCCGCGATTTCCGCGCGAAAAAAGGGAACGTAACCTGGAGGGAAAAAACCCTAGGCCGCAAAAAGCTAGGGAAGGGAAATCCTGGTGGAGCGCTATCATATCTAGGGGTAGTGGGCTTGGGATCCCCATTGAATTTACCAAAAGACGGGAACAGGCCGGACAGACCAGGAGGGTACATGGGGATTTTGGGGACCTCGGGAATGCCGTACCAAGAAGTTCAAAAACGGGGGGTCGGAAAGTCTTTTTAATCCACTCGTTCTCTCTGCTTCTGGGGGGGCGGGGCCAGCATTATCAGCCTTATGAGGAGCCCTTGGGAAAAAAGCCGAGGAATCTTAAGGTGTGTAGATGACTTCATCCTATCAAGAAAACTGCGTAGAAGCCAATTTAAGTTGGGCTAACAAACGAGGAAATTTCAAAAGGGGAGAGTCCGCTCCCTTAAGTTTCAGATCAGAGAATAGCCCGGGGAACAAAGCCGAATTCCGTTGTCTTCGCGGAAACAGCGGTCAGGGTGTAAACTACAAAATCACCGGTAAGAAAGAGTCTTCGGGGGGGGGGTCTCTTCCGGGGATGTGGGGACCTGGTTGAGTGCTGGGGCGGAAAGGGAAGGAAGCGTTCTTACGGGGAAGAACAAACGCAGGACGGAGGGTCGGGGGGCTGAGCGTTCTGGAGGATCACAGTGGGGGTGGTTATGAAAAGAATCAGAAAAACCAGGGGGAGAGGGGAGAGGAAAGGTGTTCTTTCCGAGGTGCCTACAGAAGTGAACAAAAAATGAATGAGGGAATTGCAGGCTGCCAGGGGGACCCGCTCAAGTTGCTTCAAAAAATACCACAAGGTTAGGGAACAAAAAAAACCTTATTCATCGATGCCGAGGGTAGT
>Ga0179593_1555422_pt1 | contig 31157 bp, 36 predicted proteins | sample CZODoug2_1_08_16_FD_185931 | JGI IMG/M metagenome (GOLD analysis project Ga0179593, IMG submission 185931) | Vadose zone soil fungal communities from Angelo Coast Range Reserve, California, USA - CZODoug2_1_08_16fungal (PacBio error correction) | ecosystem: Environmental > Terrestrial > Soil >...
AAAGGAACCTTTCTCAACCTCAAGGGCGCGGAAAAAAAAAAAAAAAAGAACCCTGAGTAAAAAACTGCCGCTGTACCGGCCACGGCGCCTGGCAGGAGAAGTGGGAAGCTGGGCAACACCACTCGGGGTGGCAAAAGCTCAAGTAGAACGCACTGGGGAAAACCTGGTGCTAATTCGGAAGCAAGGAGCGAAAATGCGGGTCCCAGCTGCAAGGGCGTAAGAAAGAAAAATTAGCGGACATACCGAGGGGGAAGTTGACTCCGTCCAAACAGAGGGTGTATGCGGATCTTCGCCTTGAAAGACGTATGGGACCATCGAGGGGGGACAACAGTGCCTATCTCTGGAGCAGCAGGAGGCTTAGGAAAGGGTCGACACCGTGCGCCAGTTGTGGAGCGAGTCCAGCACATCGAAGAAGAAAAAACCAAGTGGATAGAAACCTTTTTATGGTGCGCCCTGAGTGGGGAAGGGGGATGGTGACGGTCTGGTGAAACCTGATGAGGATAACCGGAACCGAAGTCCCATGGACCATCAAGAGAGACGCAAAGAAGAAAGAAACCGCTGAATTCTAAAAACAGTATTAGACCCGGCTTACAGACACTATAACAAAAAAGTAAGGCGTTCCGGGTACAACTTTCGAATGAAGGGGGAAAGACATCCGGGGGATGACGCCATCGCAACAGAGGGGGGTTTGGAGCGAAGCCCCACAAGCATGACCGAAAACCCCGCCGGGGAAACAGCGAAAATCACGGTCTTTTTGACAGACAAAACTACAATGCAGCAGTGGCCCCTTCAGGGAAAAAGTTCAAATGGTACGCTGGGAGCAAAAAAAGGACCGGAGGGCGACCTGCTTAACCAGGGGAGGTCGAACATCACGTTTCGCGCAAGTGAGCGAGAGATGACTTGATTGAAAGACATGCTCAGCCACGTCTGGTGATTTCTGTGGCCCCTTAAGCGCTTTGGCGCGGGAAAAACGGGAGAGTAATTGTGTTCGAGTAGGGAAGAGCAGACGGGGCCACTAGCTGCTAATGACCACCAGACATAAATAAGAAAAAACTTGGAAAGACCACCAAAGGGTGTTTACTGCCGCTGAATGGGGGAGACAACTCCCGAAACCTTCAAAACGACATTTCTGCTCTACGCTAAAAAGGGAGTTCAGAAAGGACATTTGTGAGGGGGGGAGCCCCACTTGGTAAGTGGCGAAAAAAGCAAACCACAGTTTGAGTGTAGCCGTTTCACTCGCTGCCTTTGGGAACGAACAACGATTCTGACAAATAAAAGAGTTCAGTCCCTCAACAATCATCCATTTACGACGGGAAAGAACCCCATCATAGACCTCGAAACGATGTGGGGAAACTGGTGGGGGGGATGGTGAGTTGGCGAATAATTGGAGATCTCACCGTCGAGGGCAGGTAAAACCCTGAAGGGTTGCGGGAGTAACCGAGGAGTCTAATTCCGCTCCTTTAAAAGACTAACGTTCAAGGGCAAGACAAGAGGAAGGCGGGTCTTCTTTCATCGGCACCAAAAAGAAATCGGTGGCGCCCAGAAATGCATCTTTTGGATTTCCCGATCGCCCTGCTGAAGTCTGAAATGGAGAACGCAGGCAACCCTGCTTGGACGACGGCATTAACGTCGTGAAAGACAACCAAAAGAAAGGGGGAATTACGCTGTGTGGGGTCGCGCGGTGATTGGGCGAGGGAAAAAATACAGGTAACGAAGGGCGTAAAGTGGATGCGCGGGGGGTCGGGGAAGAAACCCTAAACCGAAGAACTTGCGGAGCTCGCGCATTAGAGTGGGCTTCTCGAGTTCGCTCAAAAAGAATGGCGCAAGAAAAATGAAAGCCCAAACTTACAGAATCATTAAGATCGAGAGATCAAACATCGCGAAAATATTATCATCTACAAGAAATGTCGAGGAATAGTGGGTAAACCAATGAAGCCGTAAAGTCAAAGAAAAACCAGGGAAAAGAGAGCCATTCTCAAGAACCTCCGAAAATCTCTCTCACAACAATTAGTAAAATCAGAGATGTTCAGCGTATTGCGACTTAAAGGGGAGAGGGAGGGAGTGACGCGCGACGGCCGGAGGGGGAACTCGCCTCGCGGACGCTTCATGGGGGGCGGGAAGAATCGGATATCGGATGGATACGGACCAAGGCGGGCCCACCCCTGGGTGGGGTCCATTTGGCCGCGCCACTCCGGTAGAAAAAAAAAAAAGAGCAGTAGAAAAAAGAGCAATGTGCCAGCATCTGACACGTAATTCCGGGAAAAAAAAATCGCCATCGAGCAGAAACTGACCGCCTTCGTCCGGACCCTTCAAAAATCCAACCGCCGCGAACACACTCACGGTACGTCGTCGGGGAATTTGTAACAGAAAGTAAAGTCCGGAAAAGAAAGGGGGTATGGGGGTGGGTCGGATCTCACGGATGACTTTGATCAAGAAAGGAAAAACTAAGAGAGGGTTAGACAGGATTCAAATTTGCAGGGCGCAAGATCAAAATCGGGGACAGGGGAAGCAGGAGCAAGCCCGTCTCTCTGCAGAAACGGGGCCAGCGGTCACGCCCTGACAGGGTGTTGGGTTAAAAGGCGACCCCTAGGAAGGCCTCACTCCTTTGAAGAGCAAAGGAGAGTGAGGAAGTCTTAATCCGGAGGGAGACCATAAAAAGTGGGATGATGGCCTTATTTGTGGGTTTCCTCGTTAAAGGGGAGGGATTGGAAGGAAGTAACGTACAAGGGGGGGGCACGAGAACAGGGAAATAGTCTCCAAAGGCCAGCGTGAACAGAAGAAAAACTAAAAAAGGGTTTAGGCCTCTACGAAAAAAAGGTCACCCAGGGATGACCGGCCATCACCTACCAAAGGGGGAAAAAATCAGGACTGCGAGGCAATGCCCGCGGGCTGAGGGGAAATTTGAAAGGGTCTAGTCGTCTACAGTACGAACACAGGGCTTTGTCGGGGTGATTGCGGGTCTTTACGCTTGGTGTTGAGCAAGGAAGAAGGGAAAGGAGGCGAACGTAAAGGTGCTTCTAGAAATGAAGAATCCAGCCGCAGGGTGTAAGACGCGAAGAACCAACCTGATTTCTGTAAAAAAGAAACGGGGGGAGGTAGAAAAAAGGGGTGGCATTGAGAATGAACGATAAATTGCTAAGAAAACGGGATGACGTCAAAGTCGAGGACCGTGTATCATCTCCCGCAAGTTGAATTCAGAAAAAAAAGAACAGTCGGAAAAATTGTTTGTCAGTTGCCTGGACGAGCCCCCTGGGGTGGGGGGGGGCAGTCACACGTTGAAACCGTGAAGATGTAAGGGTCCCAGGGGCGTCCATTCTTTTCTAGTTTAGGAAAAGAACGGTCGGTAGAAACGCGGAAGCCAGGGGGAGGTTCAAAAAGAGGGGAAAAAGGAATTCCTAAAGTTTGAAGGACGCGGGTGGGTTGTCTGTAAGCGTGAGCGGCCCATGGTTGGCTCCTTATATTCTGAGGAAGAGGGGGAATTGGCGGGGTGCGATCGGGGAAGAGGGGGGGAATAAATATGAAAAGTTGCCGGGTGAGGCAACCTGAAGAAGAAGTGGAAAACATCCCCCCCAAGCACCATCCACGGGAAAAGTCGAAGAAGGCAACCAGGCAAACGGTGTTATATCCACGAAGGATTGAAGGAAGAGAAGCGGAAATTCATTCCACACCTGGGCACTTATAGGAAACTACGGAAAATTGGCTCCGAAAGGGGAAGGATCGGGGAGGGCCGCCAAGCGAAAAATCCGATGTCAAACTTATAAAAAGTCCAGAGAAAGAGAGAGAAAATCCAACGCGTTTGAAGGAACGTGATCTAGGGCCTCTCAGGGAGGAGTCAAAAAAAAGAAGGGAAAAGTCATTGGCCCTTCCGCTGGATGAAAAGGAGGAGTGACCCTGGGTTGTCCAGGCGTGCTGTTATAGAGGGAGAAAAAAGGAGCCGTGCCGAGCTTGGTGGGAGGCCCATCGCCGGGAAGAAATGGAAGAAAGAAGTGCCCGGGCAAAAAAAGGAGTTGGCGAGGGAAAAGGGGGAAAGGCCTGAACGGAGGAGGGAGGGTTGGGGGAAAGGTTGACCAGTTAATTCAAAAAAAAGATTAGGGGAAGAGAGAGAGCTGTACCGTGGCTCAAAAGAAACGAGCGGGAAAAATCACGAGGCTAAACAAACGTGTACATGCAAAAAACGTTGGGAACGGGAAAAGTTCAAGTGCGAGCAAAAAAGTGAGGAAATCAAAAAAAATAGCAAAGCTCATCACTACACCAGAAAAAGAAAAAAGCCAAGAAAAAAGGGGACATAAGTTAGGGCAGGAGGGGAAAAGAAGGAAACTTACGTGTACCTTGAGTTCACGACAAAAGGGGGGGGGGGGGAAAGGGCATAACGACAAAGTCGGTGAAAAAAACCGTTTTGCTTTTCGATCTCGTCGCAAGGTTGCCAGAAGAAAAATCCAAAGGAGGGGTAGGTCAGGCGGAACAGAAAGTGTTCCCGGGACAGGAAGGCAAAAGGTTAAAAAGTCTTTAATCTTCTATTTACACAAGGGGAAACGGGGGGGAAGTGGACCACTAGGAAAGGCGAAAGGAGGTCATCGCTCGCACGAAACTAAGAAAAAAAAAAACCGTTGACTGGCTTGAATGAGAGTCAGGGGTGCTCTGTGGATTTGGGGCACGGTGCGGGGGAAAAAAAAAAAGGGATGAGGCGGGGATAAAAAGAAAAACTAGAAAAGTCCATAACTAACTTCACGATAAAACCTAAAGAGATCCGACACCAAGACGAATTAATGGATAAAAGAGGGAAAACTCACAGAATCGTCCAAAGAACCACCCAACGTGGAAGGGTACTAAAAGGGAGGGGGCAATTACTCAGCGGGTAGACAGGAGGGAGCTCTCAAAGGGCAGGAGGGGGAAAAATCAAAAAGCCGCATTACAAAGAGGGTATGGAAATAAAAGGAAAGAGCAATGTTGGGGGACGAAAAGAGAGGGGGCAGTGGCCGCGGCCACACAAAGAAACGGTTCACGACTTCTCGTAAAAAGGAAGCGGCTAAAGGGGAGATCAAGAAGGAAAGTAATACTTGGGGGAGCGAAAGGTAGGGGGAAAGCAAATTGAGTTTCTGCCAGGGAAAAAAAAGAAAACCGTCAGTGGGGAAGGGAGAAAAAGAAAAAAAAAAGAAAGTGTCCCGGGAGAGGTTGGGGGAGAGGGATACATAGATGGCTATGCCGGTTTTCAGGATCCAAAGGCGCAAAAAACCGTGGCCTCTATGCTCTTGCAACAAGAAAAAAGGAAGAAAAGAAAATGCTCCGGAGTAAACAAAAAAAGGGACGGGGGTCGGCCGCGAGGAGGGAGCAAAAAAACCTACCAAAGCGTAAATAACCGCGCGGGGATCTATCAGAAACGTGGGAGGAGAAGGATGACATATTTTAAAAGGGGGGGACGGGTGCAGAAAAAAAAAATTGGGGGTGCCGGAGGGAGCATCACCCTTCTGGAATGACTCTTTAGAAAAGGTGCCGGGGGAAAACTCTGGAAAGGGGGGGGGGGAATAGGACACGAACGATTCTGACACTTTTGAGGGGTTATTAAAAAAGATCAGGTTCCCACTACGTGGAAAAAACAGCTGAGAAGATCCCCAGATAAGGGTGTGGGTAAGGGGGGGGACAGGATTTAAATCGTCGCCATATATGGGAGAAAAACGAGGCCTCCAGGAGAAAAGATAGTTCCGGGGAGTCGCTGTGTGAAAAACCAATGCAATTCCGGTCGGGAGAAAGGGACTCGGTACCAAAGGATGAAAAAAACAAAGGAAAGGATTGAGTAAAGAAAGGACAGTTCGAGACAAAGGCATCGAGGGACTAAAAAAATCTGCAAACCTGGGGGGGATTAAAAGAGCCAGGAGGGTTAGTAAATGATAAGGAATAAAAAAAAAAACCGCTCAAGCCCTTCGGGGGGGAAGAAAGGACGGAGGAAAAGACAGGAAGAAAAAGATTACCCGTAAGGGATGGGAAACTGGACTTGTAGGGGGGAGGGGGAAAAGGGGAAGAAAACGAAAAAGTAAAGTGAGTGAGAGAAGGTGGGGAGGGAAAACGCCGCGGACGGGAATAAGCGGGTCACAGGTGTGCGGGATTCAAAGGGGAAATTAAGTAGAGAAAGAAGCATTGTGAGGGAAGGGGGGAAGAGGGGAGAAGGAAAGCGCTGGGGCCGCATCAAGAGTGAAGACAGGCCTCACAAGAGAAGCTATGAGGGGGTCCAGAGCCGGCTCGCGGGAATCGGAAAAGATAAAAGGGTCGCAATATCGACAGAAAGAGAAACACCAACAGAGGGGAAAAAACAAGGTGGGGGGGGGGGAAAAAAAAAGGAAAAGGTTCGAGAGTAGGCGAAGGGAGGGAGGTGCTCGGGAGGTGAAGCGCGACAAGGCGTCAATGGGAAACAAAAAATAGAAACTTACGGTTAGAAGTTCAGACATATAATACTCCCAAAGAGCAAGCTGTAGAGGTTGGGAAAATTGTTTAGGAGCTCCAGGCACCTAGGAAACGAACGTGCGCCAACAGAAAAAGGGAAAAACTAGAGGGGAAAGTATTCGGGTCCCGGCGGGGAAATTCAAACAGACAACGTCCTCCGGCGTCACGGAGGAAGCCGCAAACAGTCACAACGGTCGGACAGGCCAATAGATTCAGGCGCAGAAAAAAAGGTTGGGGTAGGAGGGGGGAACTGGGAGGAAAGTGGGGGCTAGCAATAGGGAATTAGGAGAAGTATCAAGGCAGAAAAGTCGAAATGTTGGTATAGAGGGTTCTACGCTCAAAAAAAAGGGAAAAAAGTAAAGTGGGGAAAAAAGAAGACGTCCTTGAAGACAATCCTTTTACCTTTTAATGGTAAACGTAGCTGTTTTAGAAAAGGGCAAAAGGAGGAGCCACCAAGGGAAAGGGGGTCCTTGTAGGGGGAAACACTCGTACAACCTATGGGAAAAATGCCGACTCGCCAGGGAAAGGCGCAGAAAGGACGTATTTATGCTTAAATCCAGGCAGAATCAAATTTACAAGTGCAGGGAGGACCGGGGGGGTTTCAGTTCAAATGAAGAGGGGAGGGGGAATGAAAGAAAAAAAGGAAGAGGGCAATATCGCGGTAAAGAGGGTCTTCGACAAAAAAGAGGACGAGCAGCCGGCCCATAAGGTGAGAGGAAAAATGAAAAAGGGTCTTAACAGGCCACATCAAAAAGGAAAAAATTGGGGGGGAGAGAACTTCACGAAAGGGGAGAGGAGAGGGGCAAGAGAGGAAAATGTGGAGCTGGGGGCTGTGTCGATTGCGTCTAGGCTTCAGGGGGGGAAAAAGTGGTCAAGGGGAAAGGTCTTTGGAGGGGGAGAGGGTTTTGAGGGAAGAGGGTAAGGGCGCAAAAGTATCAAGAAAGAAAAAGTTGCTTCGGAGATTAACAGTAGAAAAGGAAACGGGGGGGGGTATGCAAACAAAAACGCAAAGGGGAACCTGGTCGGGGAAGGACAGAAGACAAAAAGGAGAAACTTGGCTCATAAATCATAAAAAGGAAAAAGGTACGCCTACAACGGTGAATTACGGACTTGGGCCTAAGGGAACAGCCGCCAGGGAAAGGCCCGCTACAGGGGGGGGGAGGCGAGGAAGAGATTGTAAAGTTGCTGGCCGGCCCCCAGAAGGGTTGGGTTGGCATTTCCCACCTTGTAAAGGGAAAGTCTGGGAGGAATACTCGGGCTTGAGAGGGATTCGGGAGGGAGAGGGAAAGAATCCTGGGTGCGAGCGTGAAGTCGATGCGGTAGCCCACCCTGGGATGGAAACAGGTTGTAAAGGGGCAGAACTCGTAAAACGGATCAGGGAAGGAAGAAGGGCCAGGGGGGTAACTCAGGAGGAGGGGTGAATCAAGGGGGGTTGAACTAGGGTCGAAAGCAATGAAGAAAAGTTGGAAGGGGAACAACGGGAGGGTAGTCGAAAGGCAATCAAAGAGGTGTCACTAAAAAAGACAAATCCACCAAAGGAGACTGTAGAGCAAACCGTACCATGTTGTTAATATCCACGGCGGAGAGAATGGGAGAGGGTCAGAATTAAGGAAAGAAGGGGGAGGGAAAAGAAACTAACTCAGCTGGGAGAAAAAGAAAATCGGAAAAGGACTCGTGAATGAGAGTCCTTCATCAACGGGGAAGGACTAAAATAAAACAAAGAAAAAAGGTTTATGGCAGGGAAACGCAGTAGGGGAAAACTATACTTCGCCGGAGGAAAAAAGGACCATACAGGGACCGAATTGAAAAGGGGTTATTCCAATTTTGAAAAAAGGGGTGATTGCTCTACGCGGGGGAGGAGAAAGAGGCTGTCAAGAACACAACGGGATGGGAAAAAGGTAAAAGGAAAAGGAAGTACACAAAACTTCGGGGGGGAGGGAATTTAAACTCGGTTAGGAGACAAAAAAAAAGGTTACGTTGAAGTTCCAGTGATCAAACTCTCACAAAAGAGGGAGTGGAAACTGGCTCAACAAGACAACCGCGCGAGACAACTCAGCAACCCACAACAAAAGAGTGATTAAGGGGGGAAAGGGAACTGGTGGTCCGTCAACGTGAGAGGGAAAAGACCAAGGTGGAATTTCAGCGAAAAAGTGCAATCTAAAGGAACAAATCTTCGAGAAAATAAAGGGGAAACAGGAAACGTAGCATCCAGGGAATACCATTGAAAAAGGAACTAAGAGTCACCTGATCGGTACAGGGAGAAGCTAAAGAAAGTAAAGACAAGGAAATTAGGGGGTGAACTAAAAATAAAGTGGTGATCTATCAGATCAGGGACGCCAGGGAAATGACAGAGAGGCGGGGTGGGGAAGGGGGCAGACCGTACACGATCTGGAGCCGCGAGGCATTTCAAGAGTTAGCTTCAGGGGGAGGGGGGACAGCATTTTTTTTAATGGGAAGGCACCGAGAAAGGGCTATCAAGAAAAAAAAGAGGCAAAGGGAAAGGAAAAACCAGTTGTGAGGGGATTGCAAAAAAGAGGGGGGCGGGTGGCTTGTGATTTGAAGCAAGGAAGGGAAGGGTAAATCAACAGTAAAAGAACTAGTCAAGAAGAAAGAATCAGGAAATAGTAGGAAAAAAAAGAAAAATAAAAAAGGGGAAAAGACACCCGGACAGATAAAACCATGTGCTGTAAAATCTAAAGGAAATAAAAAAACACCAAAGGGAGGGGGAAACGAACAGGTCGGTCTAGACAAGGAAGTTGCAGCATCAGAACGAAAAAACAGGGAGTGGAGGGGAGAACCTCGGAAGAAGATTACAAAACTTAATGTGGCCTCAGAAGAGCACGTTGGGGAAAAGGAAACCACCATCAATTTCATCATTTTTAATGGGAAAAACGTTTACTCGAGTCCTCCGGAGTCTTAATTACCGAAGCAAAAGGGGAGGACCAACTTCGTAGGAAATACTTGGAAGGGAGCAGGGGAGAAAAAATTTCTCAACTTAGGGGGGATGGGAAAAATGTCTCACTCAAAGGAGGGGTTAGGGGAGGGAACACATTCAAACCCTTAAGTGGGGGAGAAAAAAAGGACTCCCTAGATTAGAAAACTTGGTCTTGGAGAACGAGACACGCATTCTGAAAAGGGTCAAGAATCTTCGGGGAGCCCGGTAAACCAACCAAGAAAAAGGACTCAGAAAACCAGCACGGTTCGGAACCAGAAAAAAACTCCCTTGGGTGTAAGTTGAGGGTGACACTCCCGCGGGAGCATTAAGAAGAAAAATTATGCTCCCGCAATTTTGAAGGTAGGCAAAAAGCATTTTTGATGGGAGGGGTCAGTCTACCCAGGGGTTGAAGGGGGGGTGAATCAAGGAAAGTTCAGTAAGCTTGGGGGAGCGGCCGGGAGAAAAAGAAAGTGGAGAAGATATCCTTGACAAGATCTAGGGGGGTTCAAAGAAAAAGAAAAAGAAATCAATCATGGCAAAAAAAAAAAAAAAGAAGCCCGAAAAAGAACGATTTTTTGGTCAAAAATCGGGGGAAGGAAAAAAGCGCGGCGGAAAGAGAAGGAGAAAACGCGGCCACGGAAAAAAAAAAAGAACATTTCAAGGAAGGGGGAAGGATGGGAGTAAACACAAAAAATCAGGCGTGCTAATTCACTGGGAAGGACTGGACGACAACGGTGGAATGTACAAGGGAAACGACGGCATGAAGAGGAACCCTCTGAATCAAGAGGGACTACCAATCGAGGCAAAATCTTTTGTAGGCACGAGAGGGGAAGAGGGGAGTAGAAAATTCATCAAAGACCACACAAGAGAAGAGCGCGCGGCGGAAGCTAAATGGGAGCGATCCAGAGAAGGGGTTGGGGATGGGATTCTGGGGGAGGGGGGGGGTCAAAAGGGAAAACTTTACTAAGCTGAAAAGAATCTAAGGGGAGGGGGAGATCCAGGGAAAGGGGGGGGGAATTACGGGGGAATCGAGGAAAAGGGTATCAGGTCTTTTCAATCCGGGGAAGGGAAAGGGGAGACAAAAAGATTTTCTCGCTGAAACAATGAAGAAAATGAAAAATAAAACCGATCGGGGTGAAAAACAAGAAGTTTAAGTCCGAAAAAAAGCCAAAGGAAATAAAAGGGTTGGGGAAAAGAAGTAAATCCGAGGGCGTCAGACGCTCTAGCCTCCTAACATAGGGCTGAAATACTCAGACACAGGATACTAATCCAAAAAACAAAACCAGGGGGGTAAACAGAAAGGGGGGGAGATCGGGAAGTTCGGGAGGAAGAAAGATATGACGACGCTACGAACTTAGTATGGGGAAAAAATAGAACTCTCTTCCATTAGATTTTGGGGAAGGGTATTGAAAAAGAAAGGGAAGGGGAACTGCCAACGCGGATCTTCAGGGGGGGGGGGGGGGGCAGTGCAAGGGGTGTACTGGGAGAGAAAGGAAGAAAGAAGCTCCTTCCGAAATTAGCAAAGAAAGGGAAAAAGAAAGGTTATGCAAGATTCGTGGAAAGAATTCTGGGGAAGCCATGCGTGTCAAATAAAAACTTTCCGAAATCACGGGGAGGAACATTGGGTGAAGGAAAAAATACATAAAAAAAAAAAAAAAAAAACCGGGAACTTCTCTCCTAACTTGTTAACCGGGGAAGAAGTCAGAGAAGTGCGGTATCCGTAGTGCTCTCAGGAATGAAGGGGGAAGGATTAAAAAAAATGCTGCAAGAAACTAGGGGGCAGAGAGTTGGTACTAGATTATTCAAAAAAAAAAATCGGGGGAACAAGGGGAAATGAATTCACGGTATGAAAATGGGACATTGAAAAAGAATCAAACGATCTTTGGCAAAAAACGGCAGAGGAGAAAGGAGGGGTTACTTTCAAGCGAAAACTTCATGGGAAAGGGGACTCAAAGGAGAAAAATTCGTATATTAGGAGCTGCTGTAAGAAGAAAAGAAAGGGGGAAACAAATCGGAGGAGGGGAGAAAGGAAAGAGGGATGGGAGTGAGGTAATTAAGAGAAAGCATCAGAAGATAGTCTTTGAACTCGTCTGGGATCAAAGGGGGAAAAACGGGCTCGGAAAACAGCGGAAATAAAGGATTTCCTGGGAAAGGACACCAGGGGAATAACACGGTAAAAAAGGGCAAAAAACGGAAAAATGAAATGAAAAAAAAGGGGGGAACGAAAACTTAGAGATATCAGGAAAAAAGGTTGGGTACTCTGTTCCAAGGGTCAGGGGAACTTCGGGGCAGGAAAAAAAAAAACATGGAGGGGTTAGTTGTCGGAAAAATGGTTTCTTTAGAGGAGACTTTGAAATTGTCACCCAGGCGCGCAATGGAACGCGGGACAACAGTTAATGAATCTATAATGGGGTCCAGTGAGGGGCGGACAAACTGAGGTTCAGGGATTGGAAAAACTCTACATCACAGAAGGGTATAACTGTGGTGTGAAAAGCAGAAGGGGCGGTCAAGGGATGGGAGGAAGTAAAAGAGGGGACTGATTCCGTGGGGCATAATCCTGGAAGAGAGGGGAAAATGGGGGATTCCTCTCAGCTTATGAGTAAAGGACCCAGAGGGGGGGGGAAAACCGTTGTGGACTGGCAGGAGTCCACATTAGGAAGGGTTGGGCAGTCCCACAATTTAACCTTGAGCTGCTGGGGGGTATTGTGAAAGAAAAAAATTTGCGGGAAAAAAAAGAATACAAGGGGGAGGAAAAGGCGAATGTTGGCAAACTAGACTTAAGCCATGAGGGGAGGGGTCGAAAGGGATTTACTGAATTGTCCCGAAAAAGTTTTGAGAAATTTCGAAAAGCGTAGGGGTGTACTGATCTGTATTTAGCTGGGGGGGGGGAAAACATACTGTGTTTTTCGAAGGAATGAAAAAGGGTGGAGAGTGCCGGGGGGGAAGTGTTGCGCCTGTCAAATGGAATGCGAGTGGAACGTTTCCAGGGGTGAGGAAAAGAAAAAAAAAAAAAAGTTGGACAACCCCGTCACAAACAAAAAACCTAAAGGGGGCGAACTGCAATCCATCACAAGTGGAAAAAGAATCCCAGGTTCCGTGAGGAGAGAAGGGGCCATGCGGAAGGTTTTATGCAGGAACACCGGGGGGGGGGGGGGGGGGGGGGGGGGGGGGGGGGGGGGGGGGGGGGGGGGGGGGGGGGGGGGGGGGGGGGGGGGGGGGGGGGGGGGGGGGGGGGGGGTAGGGGTGTTCCTGCCTTTGTCTCCAGGGCCTCATGGAAAAAGAAAAATAAGAACCGACTGTCTCCATAAAGTGAACACGTTAGGAAAACGACCGAAAAGGGGGTCACTCGCACTGGAGAGGGAACAGTTCGAGATAGAGAAACACACGCGGGGGAAGGCTGCCCACGACTTTGCGGGGGGAGGGGCTTCCCTCTTGAAAAGAGGAATTAAAAAAAAAAAAAGGACCGCTTACCCCCTTGAGAAAACTAAGAACCAGGGGGGGGAAAAAACAAGGACTCTTTCTCTACTGGGGGAGGGAGAAATCTGGGGACGGGGGGGAAAAAATTCCAGCAAAGAGGTACGCAAAGGGTTGAGAACTAAGAGGTCGGGCAAGAGTCTTTGAGAGGAAAGAGGGTTAGGAAGGGGAGCTCAATTTTATTTTGATCAAAGGTCAAGACAAAAAACAAATAGTATAGGAAAAGAGAGACTGAACCTGGATACTCAACAAGAGAAAAAAAACAACTGCAAGCCAAACCCACCAAGGAAGCCAAAGGCATCTTTTGGGGGGCCACTTCCAAGGGAGAATGCGATCAAAGGAAGTTGGCAGACAAAAAAAGAGGGGACAATCTCATCGGGGGGGGAAGTCGAAAAATTTACTGGTCCTAAATATCATCCATTGGAAAAGCATGGAAGGGGGGAGGGTTAAAAAAGGATGAGGTAACTTCTTTGAAGCTTGAAAGAAGAGAAAGCCGGAGGAGGGAGGGGTGGAAAGGACACACGAGGGGGGGTCTCGAGAGACGGGCTCTCCGATTAAGGGATATTGAGTTCTTGTACCAGAAAGTTTCCCTTCTGAAAAAAAGGTTCGAGTAGGGAGATTCATTTTAAAAGGACCGGAATTAATCACCGCGCTAAGAGGAAAAGAGAATCAGAGAAAGACCTAAGTGGAGATAAAACAAAAATGGGGACTTGCCAGGGAAAGTAAAAAAGGATCGGGGAATGTGGACTGGGAAACCGGATGATTGCAGGGGGGGGAATGAATCACTAGTAAACAAAATAAAAAGAACTCCAAGGGGAATTCACCGACAAAAATAAGAAACCGCTGCGACTACAAAGAAAAAGAGAAAGAAAGGCTGTACCTCTAAAAACGCTTACGACGAAAGGAAAAAAAACCTTCCGGGGAAAAGGGATAACGGAAAAAAAGGGCAATTACGCCAGGGGGAGGGCAATGAACTGGGATCGAAAAAGATTGCTTGCCAGGGGAAACTCCTCGAATCCATCATTACCAAGGTTGTCAAAAGAACCAGCTTCACTTTTCATGTTACGGGAAAAAAAAGTCAAAAAAGTGGCCGGGCCAGAACGGAAAAAGGGTCGAGGTACTAAGGGTCATCCTTTCCGGCTTAACAAAGGGAGGAGGGAGGGGGAGAGTTCGCGACTGGAGGAACGGGGAAACCACGAAATGGATCAAGAAGACGGGGAATTTAAGGGAGAAACTCCCAAGATGGGAGAGGGGAGTAAACGATCAACGGTTTTTTAAGCAGAAAAAGAAAGTAATCTGCGAGATACTGGGTCCATGGGGAAAGCAACGGAAAGAGCAACCAACGAAAACCAAAGCTAATGGTGCAAGAGGGGAAACACCCCTCGCAGAAAAAAAAAAAAAGCTCCGAAAAGCGGGATAAAAAAAAAACAAATGGGGGGTGGTACGGAAAGCGGGGTCGAAAAGCACTCTGACCGGCCGAAGGAGGAAGTCCAGGGGGTCATGCAATATCCGAGCATTGGGAGAGGAGGGTAATAAAAGGTGTTAGGGCTGGGGGGCCCGAACGGGCATCCCTAAGTGTGGCGGAAAAACTCTCAAAGCACCGGAGCGGGGGGACGCTTGGGGAACTCCGGGGAAAAAAGATCCTTGGTGGGCACCGAGAAGCCGATCTTCGGACAACCGCTTGGGGTGGCAAGGGTATGAGTTCACCTCCCCTCAAGCATAAAGGGATCTAGGGACCACCCTACTGGCCCAGACAGAAAAGCAATGGGTGTTTTCCATGGGGGGAGATTCAGAGCGGCAGTCTTTAGACTAAAGAAGCAAAGCACCCCCGCTTCCCAGCAAAAAGACAGATCAAAAAGAGGCAGGCACAAATTACCTGGTGCGGGGGTGAAAGGGGAAAAAAGCCTGGTCCGTCTGCTAATTCCGACGGGCCAGGGAAAAAATTCTCGAACAAGTGGCTCTGGAAACGTCGGGGGAACAAGGGCAAGATTGGCAGGTAGGGGGACGTCTTCATTTAACTTCAACAAAGAGGGGAAAATCAAAAGACTCCTTCATTGGGGGGGTCAAAATGGGGGAAAGGATGTCTTTCAAAATCGGCAGAGATATACTCCCACAACCGAGAAGATCCCGAAAGTTGGGAAAAATCAAGAAAAGTCTGGACGCGGTAAAACCAATGGGAGGGGGGATAAAAAAAAAGTAACCGGTGAGGGGGGGGGAGGGGGACGGAGGTTACTGGGGGGGCGGAAAGGGGAAAAGAAAAGTGTCTGAAGTTTGAGGTAGAAAGGCGAGGGGGCCCGCCCTAAAACGAATTACGTGCAAAGCTGGACATGGGAAAAACGGACCTCAAGAGGGGTAGGGCGAGCCGGAAGCGGCGGACGACAATGAAGACAAAGGGACTAAGAATTCCCGCGAAGTTAATTCATCAACGAAGGATCATAGTGCAATCACACACTAGGACTCTAGACTATGTGGGGGAAATTTACTCCGACGTCTTAACGAAGGGGGGGAAAGATAGAAAGAAAGAGAAGATACTCCCGCTCAAAGAAAAAATCAAAAAAACTGGGGATTATTAAATAGAGGATGGGCTAGAAGTGGCCGCCTTTGAGGTGCTGGAGAGTTACTAAAAAATTGGAAAAATGGAGAAAACGGGGAAAAACTGATCAAAATCGAGCCATTCTATGGGGGGGGAAGGGCTGCGGCGGAAGCGGATGGAAGACCCGAAGGGGGGATTTGAAAAAAAAAAATTCCAGTTTAGGGGAAGGGGGGGTTTCCGAAGACAATGAAACACGATCAAGTCGTAAAAGCTGGACTCATGTACAAAAAAGGGGAACCAATGAAAAGGAACTTCGTTTCGGAAAGGAAGGGCGAGCAGCAAGGGGTCCGCATGCGTAACTTAGGAAAAAAAGTGGCCGAAAAATGAAAGTACATCAGAAGAAAAAACCACAAAGTAAGTCGGCTAACGCGAGGGGGAACTGGGGGGAATTAAAGGAAGGATCTTACAAGCAAGGGGAAGCCCAGGGAAAAAAGGAAAACTTTTATAGAAAAAGGCATTTGGAGAGGGGCCAGAAACTGGGGGGTCAAGTATGAGGGGGCTATATAGAAAGTTGTTAACCTGGGTCGACAGGAAAAAGAGCAAATTTAATAAGGTAAAAGGGTTCAGAACCGGTGGAATGCAAAAAGGGCCATATCAGTTTACGTCCGCGAAAGCAAGGGAAGAATGGGGTGGGCAACCCATGACCGGGGTAAAGGCCGCGAGGAAGGTAGGACTCTTTGGAACATAAAAAGGGCGAAAAGGGAAAAAAAACGAAACCTTATCCTGCAGATCATGGGAAAAAAAACAAAAGCGGGGGTCTATGGGAGAATTATTTCAGTGTCGGGGTTGTTGAGGTTAAGGTTGTAGTGGGGTGACTGAAACGAGCTAAAAAGGAAGGGGTGAAGACGGGCGGTGCGTGCAGGCGCCAGAGGCATAGAAACAGAATCAAAAAGATTGGGGCCCTTGCATCCAAGCAAAAAGGGGAAAGAAAAAGGGGAACCAGGAAAAGTCAAGAGGAAAAGAACGCGAGAGCATTCAAAACGTGGTTAACCTTTTGCAAGATAATGGGAATACTTCGGGCCGGGAAAAAAAAGGGGGTGTAAAGGGGGGATCAAGGGAGGGTGTCGGGGGTCTTAATGAGAGGGGGGGGGTATAGAACATTAGAACAGGGACGCCAAAAGTTTGCTTAGAAAAAGGAAAGTCAAAGATGTAATCCGCTGGGGGGAAAAAAAGACTTAACGGGGAACCTAGGTCGGTCCGAAAAAGAAAATCGGAATAAACGTGGGGCTGCAGAAAAAAAAAGAAAAGGGGGGCAATGGGCGGAAAAACGGGGAAGGAAGGAGTGCCTATCCGTGGAAGATCTAAAGAAGGTTCCCAAGAAGGGAGGGAAAAATTCGAAGAATTGGGCCATTTGTCTCATAGGGAAAAAAGGATGACAGGTATTTGGGGTGGGGGATCCCAAGAATCTGTGGGGGGGTTAAAAATACGCTGGGTAGGGAATGATGGAGGGGGGGCTGGAAACCGCAAGTCCTGGTTAAAAGAAGCCAGGAAAAGTTCCGCAAAAGGGTGTAATTGAGCCGAGGGGAGCCTACCTATAAGTTGGGGGGGGGGGGAAGGGTCGAGCGTGAATAAAAAAAGGTTGGGCACTTACTGATTCTGGTGGAAAAAGCGAGGGGGGTTGGGGGTTCAAGGGGGGGAGGGGTTGCGAACGTGGAAGAAGAATGACGGGGAAAAGATTGTTGAGCGAACAGGCATCAATCAAAAGGGGTTGGGTCACCAGTCAAAAAAGTCCACAACCGAAAAGTCAATCCTTGAAAAGTGCAAGAAAGTCAAAGGGGGGGGGGGTCCAGGGGTCAGGGGGAGTAAAAAAGTGGAAGCCCGCTGCGGCTGGGAAGGAAAAAAAAAAGGGAAAAACAGGAAGCCGGGGGGAGAATAGAAAAAGACAAGGAAGATTCTCAAAAAACCATAGAAGGGGGAACACGGAACCTCCGAAAGAGAATCAAGGGACTTCATCCGTGCGAGAAAAAGGATAATAGATCGATAACTCAAAACTATGAGAAGGAAAAAAACGACTGGAGGGGCACTATCGCTTCAAAAGAAAAAGGTCCATCATTGTACCTCCTGGCCGTCAGGAAGGCACCAGCGGGGAGAATCGGGGTTGAGGACAGTTTGAAAGGATGCAAATACATGGGGGCGCGATGGCATGGAAAAAAGGGGGGGGCAAAAAAGTCAAACCTTTTTTTAAGGAAAAAAAGAAGGGCCAAAAAACAAGTGGAGGAGAAAAAGGGAGTTGGGGACTTGAAAGGGGAGGTTGATGTAAAAAGGAACAGTGAAAAGAAAGCACAAAAGTGAGGTATTCTTACCATCTTAAACAAGGGAACAAAATCAAAAGGAACTTAACAAGCTCGCAACCAAAAAAGGGAAGTAAGGAACCAACGCCGCGTTTGCAAGACAAAGAAAAACCTTAGAAGGAAAAAGGGGGGGCAGCAAACAGCTTCTGCAAGCATCGAAGAAAAAAGATCTAACGCAAGACGGAAAAAAACGGAATACTATAAAAAAGGGTGAAAGAAAAGCTAAACGTGGGGCTTGGAAATGGGCGGGGCAAGGGGGGGACATCTTTAAGGGGGAAGATTATCGGGGCGACCTATAGGGGTATTGTTAACGAGAAGAAAAAACGGGTGGGAGTTTCTCCGATAGAGTAGAAAGGTACACAAAAGTGGGATTAAGTCTATTATGGGGAAAAAACGGAGGAAAATAAAACAGGTCTATGGAAAAGAGCAAAGGGCGTCGTAAGAAAAGGAGTGTCAAAACCGTCGTGAAAAAATGTGGAATGAATCACAAAGCAGAGAGGAATCGCTCAATAGAACGGCAAGGTAGGAGGGCTTTCTTGAAATGAAGAGCACAAGTTTGCTCGGTGGCTGGTGACGGTGAGGGGGGGAAAACCGAAAAGGAGGATGAAAAAACAGTTACCCAAAACAGTAAAAGGGTAACGTCCCCGGAAAAAACCAAGGGCCAACGATTCGAAACCGATAAAAAGACTACAAAAAGAGAAGGGACCGGCTCCGCCAAAAGAAGTGAAGACAAAAAAAACTTACTACGCGTCTAAAAAGGGGAAGAATTTGGAAAGAAGGGCAGGACATCAATTGAAAAGATCAGGAAACAAAGATTGGGGAAAGGAAAACATGAAAAAGAACCGAAAAAATATTGGATAAAACCAATCAACAGCGTTCACGGGAAAGGGGCGGCAAAAAAGAAATACCCAGGGACATCAGGGGAACTCGGAAAGAAAATTTAAAATTTCCAGGGGTAAAAGCCTAAAAGTGTTCAAAACACCGGAGTCGTATGGGGCGGGAAAAAGGGGAGGCTGCACAGAGGACGTCATCCGTTTGCGGGGAAGGGGTGGAAACCGACTTGGGGTGGGGCAAAGGGGACGTCAGAAAAACCCCGTAGGGGGGGGCTGGGGCACGAAAAGCCAGTTGGACCCGGAGAAGGGGGCGCATAAAACCGGAGGAATGACTAGACTTTGTTAATAAGAAAAGGAGCCTAAAATCCAGAAAAAAAACACTGCTAGGGTTGCGAAAGTACAATAAACAAAAGAAGAGCCTCAATGAAGACCTACCAAATGTTGTACGGCGGGTAAGCTACAGAGCAGCGAAACAGGGGTAAACGTAAAGGAATCCTCTTGTGGACGAATCGCTCCGATGCAAAAATGGGAGGTAAATATTCAGGACAATTGTGTAATTGGGGGGAAGGAATGGGTTGAGAACATTGGTAAATTTGGATCATCACCCTTCGGTACTGCAGAAGGGGCACAAAAAGTCGGAAAGGTGAAAAACTGCGAAGGGGGAGAGAACTTACAACGACGAGGCAGGGAACGCTTGGGTAATTACCGCCCAAGGCCATGGAAAAAGGAAAAAAAGAACTGAAAAGGAAAACCTAGGGGTGTTTTCAATGTTATATGACAGAGAAGAAACCAAAGGCGTGGGAGGCAGAAAAAACAAGCGTAAGAAAAGGGGATGGACCATGACGGTTCGCTGGTGAAGGAAAAAGGCCCGTCCAAAAGGAAGAAAAAAGATTCCCGCTTTCCTTGTAGAAGAAAGTCCGGTGACAACAGGTTCTGCAACAAAATGCAATGGGGAGGGGAAGAGGGGCTTACATGGGGAAACAAAAGAAGAAGATCGTAGAAAACTCCTCCTTCAAACAAAGGTTTGAAAAAAAACCAGACTCGCCAACAAAGGCAAAACTTGTGGGCTTAAAAGGAAAGCGAGAAATGACTCTCCGAAAGCGGAACGATGACGTCGAAAAATGCTTTTAAAACGGGAGGGGAGCCTAAGGAGTCTGTGGGAAGGGGTCGGATGGGGAAGGTTTCTTCCAGAATAAAGGCGCCAGGAGGAATGATTCTGCTAATTGGACGGGGAGGGGGGGACGCAAAAGCTTTAAAAACAAGAGGAAGGACACATGGAGAAGCTGGGAAAGACGGGGATAGTGCGGAGATTGTCTCTTAAAATAATTTAATAAAAAGGGCCCCTCCTGGGGGCCGTTATCCAAAGCAAGGGAGAACGGACTCACAAAACAAAGGCTATTTGGGTCCAGGGGCCGAAAGTCAAAAGGAAAGTCAATCGCACGGCGGAGCCATCTCATGAAAAAACGGGAAAAGTTCTCTATCAACAAGAGGTAGGGAATATGAGGGGTAGGGTTGGGGAAATAAGGCGATGGTCTTCGGTCGTGGACAGAAAAAAAGTCAGGCGTCAGGGACAAACTCAGCAGAATCGGCCTGGTTGGGGTAAAAAGGGTGTGAGGAAGGGGGATCAGAGAAGGGGTGATTGTATACTCACACAGAATGGGCATTCGTAAATTGTGGAGGTCCGGGGAACGAAGCCGAGATCCGAAAAACAAAACTAAAGTGCACAGCTAGAGTGGAGAAAAAGATCGGGAAAAAGGCAAAGAAAAAAAAAGAAAACGCAGAGCAAGGGAAGAGGGGATTAACGGGGATTCCCAATGAGCGCCAATCCAGACAAAGAAAGTGGATAATTTTCGCGAGAAAAAAGTTTGGGAACGGCAAGAAGAATGCGTCGGAAAGGGAGGGGAAGGGAACTCGAAAAAAAAAAAAAATAAAAAAAAAAAGAAAAAAAAAAAAAAAAAAAAAAAAAAAAAAAAAAAAAAAAAAAAAAAAAAAAAAAATCAAAGACCACACAAACACACAAAAACCATAACATTCCTCCACGGCAAAGTGCGCTTCGGAAAAGGAACCTGGAAACGGAGGAGGTTAGAAAGATGCTCAAAAAAAAAGGCTGCATTCGAAAGTCCTGGGGAAGGAATCAGGAACATTTGCAGGGGCATCAGGGCAGAGCCCGGAGCCCTGGGGAAGGAACGGGCAGCGTAAAAAACTGACAGTGAGTGGTTGAATGCAACACGACGGAAGGGAAGAAGACTCGACTGGGGAAAAAGGGGGGCGCATCGCAAGAAGCAAAGAGTTCCTAGAACCAGGAAAACAAGCGTAGGTCCTTGAAGTTTGGTGCAAGGGAGGAAATGGGAGGTTGTAAGGAAGAAATACGCTACCAAGTCTTCAAATCATCGAAGGGCTAAGAAGGTTAACCGGAAATAAAATAAGAGAAGGTGGAGGTAGAACGGGACACCCCGGGGGAGGGACCCACAACACATCACCCTTACAAGTAAGAAATTACTGACTCACTCGGGCGAAAACATGCAAGAGGGGGAGACGCGGTTGGGCAAGAGGGCAGGGGGCTGCGGAGATCGCGGTCCAACGAGGTGTCTGTCGTGGTTAATCTCGGAGGGGGGGGCAGTTTTTCTTCGGCGGGGGGCGAATTGCACGGTCCCGTATAGCGCGTTGGAGGGCAGGACACATTCTAGGAAAAACTCCTATGTGAAAAAAGGGGGGAACAAAAAAAACTCGCGGTGGTGGGATCCGAAGGGAGGGGGGACTCAATAAAGGGACTGGGCGGGAAGTTTTAATATCACTGCGAAGGCACGAAAAACTTGAGACGTCAGTCGTTCGAAGCCGGGTAGGAAGAGACGAAAACGAATTAAAAAAAAAAAAGCCGTATCAGGAAAGGCCAAAATGGGACAGGATGTCCTCTGCAACGTGGTTGTATGGGGGGGGGTGGGTGGGGGTGGCGGGGGGGACACAAAGTGAACCGGTTTAAGCTGGTTGGGGGGGGGAACTACTCGTGGGTTCTTAGAGGAGGGTTGAGGGCCCCACGAAGCTTTTGGGTGCGCTTAGGAAAACGTCGTGGAAAAACTCCAAAGGTAAGGGGAACTGGGGAAGTTTAAAAGGAAGTGTGTGGCCGTTATCTATGTCTTGGGGGAGGGACGGGAAAAAATGTGGGGGGGAATTCAAGAGGATGGTGTAAAAACTTGAGGGGAGGAGGTATGTAGAATCTGTTAAGGTGGGATTGCTGGTGGTCTCCCTGCATGCGATCCTTGGGCCCAGTCAATCACCACCCACGCGGAGTGCCCTCAGGTAAGTCAAGGGAAAACGGGTTGGAACCAACTTGGACTTGAGAGAGAGAGGGTGATCCTAGCTTCGCTTGTTTCATTCCACCTAAAAAGGGGGAAGGGATAAGAAGAACGGGAGGGAAATGCCGAACAGCTGGAAAGGAAGGGAGTTCTGGTTCTCAACCTCGAAAATGAGTTCCTGCAGCGGAAAAAAAACCAGTGAGGAAGTATCGAGAAAAAAGAGTTGTCATAAAACGGGAAAGAACCGGGGAGAAGGGAAAAACCTGGAAGGCTTGAAAAGGCTGACATCATTGACCATATAAAAACGTGGAAAAAACGGTGCCTTGATCACCTTCGGGAGCCCGTGGGACAAGACGTGCAAAAAAAAAAGTCTCAACCAGGGGGGGGTGAGAGGAGCTGCCGAGCTGGTGATGACCAAAACGAGGAACAAGGGGTTTGAAAGACAGGGGGGCGCACGTGGCCGGCAAAAAGTTGGGGCGCATGTACACAGCGGTATCGATTGTGAAAGCCTTAGAGGGTCAGGGGAAGGTGATCCTCTCTCACAAAAACAGGGGGGGGAGACGGAACCAACGCGAGTAAGTACCCCCAAAGAAAGAAACGGAAGGCCCAACGAAAAGGTGTAAAAAACGTCCACGTGCGAAGGGAGGGGGGAAATCTGGGGGAACCATCTCGGGAAAAAAAAAAGAAAAATCTCAGAAAAGCTGCCATAAATCCTGTTTAACACCTGGGCAAAAAAAAATTTGCCAGTGATCAAGGAAAGCGGAAAAGAGGATGTCCAGGTTCTTGACCCTGAAATTTCAGCGGGATAAAGAAAAAGAAATAAAGGAGCAGTCTTCTGTGAAAAAAAGATCAAACAGAATGTCTCGGGAAAAATCGAAGGGACAGGGAAAGGGGCTAGGAAGGGGGACGCTTGGAAAAAAAAAAGACCTTGACCCTCTCTATGAAGACTTTCGCGGGAAATTTCATAGGTCCTATTTCGCAAAAGTCAAAAAACAAACAGGGGAGAACATCACCGAGTGGAAGCTAGTCAAAAACAGGATGGATATAAACTCCGTTGGGGAAGGAAGGACCTGAAAGACATAAAGTGATCGGGGGGGGAGTTGGGGACAGGGGGTAATGCAGGAGCCGAAAAGCGAGCACAGAAAGACTAATGCCACCTAAAGAAAACCTCGGCGCAAACACAGAAAAGAAAAAAAGGGCAGGTACATTTCAAAATCGAAAAAACCCGGCACCAACCAAATTTGGGACTACGGCGTGAGGTCCACCTTGTTATGAAGGAAAAAAAAAATGGAGACAAAGAGGACTGGACGCAAATCTCAAAACGGTGCCGTCGTAAACCTCGAATCCAGAGACCGACCCCGCGTTGGGGGAAAAAGGGAAGGGGAAGGTGGGACCTAAACACCAAAATTTCATCAGTTGTATCTGGAAAATGATGGCGCGTTAGACTGGATCCGCCGGCAGGAAGGAGGTCGGCGGGATCGGACGCTTGACTGAAAGACCCCACATCACGGTTCGGCATGGAAAAGTCAGGCTTTGCTTGAGAACAAGGGGAGGCCATAAAAAAATGTGGTTTCGCGGGAAGAAAGAAATGGGGGGCCCCGAAAGCGCTGTGGAAAAAAAGACAAGGGAGATTATCGTAGCGTGTATAAGGGGTCTAGGAATTGCGCAGGCACCTGGCACATAAATGCTAATTAAAGGACAACCAACGAATAAAGAAATCGACCGCAAAGACAAAACGTGAGAAAAAGGAGCAAAGGGTTTTACGGCAAGCTGAAGTAGGAAAAAACTCAAAAAAACCAGGCCTGTCCAGCTTAAGAAGAGAGCAAGCGACGCTCATTGAGGGGCGAAGTTCACAATTTGGTTAAGGTGATGTGGCAGGGTTGGAAACCCCAGTGGGCCGGGGATGCAGAAGAGACAACCTCATTATTCCATTTGGGGCGTAAGGGGTCTCCGAAAAATCTAGGGGGCCGGAACTCCTCTTACTGCCATTCGTTTGCAGAACAATCAAAGCTCCATTTAAGGCACAAAAGAACTAGATCGAATCAGTTTTTTGGGGGCAAAGGGGACTGACAGGAAGCACAGGGGGAGGGAATATAAGGTTGCGCTGGAAACCCTTCGAAGAAAAAAAAGCATAGTGGGGGTTGGGGGAAAACAACACGACAGCCTGTGACAGGCCAGGAGAATCAAAGATACAGTCCGGAGCCCGCGAGGACTGGCTCTGACCAACCGTTTGGAGGGATACAATGGGGAAAATAATCCCGTCGTCATGAAACTTCAAAAATTATCACAGAGGGAGAAAACCCTCCTCAACAACCGCGGGGGGGGGGGCAAACAAAAATCCGGGGAAAGGACCTTTGAAGGGAAAGCACGAAGACGCACACAGGGCGAAAAAACCTGCGGGAGAGAAGGATCTGGAGGGTTAAAAAAAGGTTTCTGTGTTCGGCCGAACGCTGTGGGTTTGTGCTGGGAAACGGTCTGGACTGATTGAAGGAGGGAAAACGAAAGTCTGAAGTTGATGGGTGGTAGGTTCTTGCCGGGCGAAAGGGGACTGCCTCAAGACGGAGGGGGAACAGTGACGGTTTCTAAAAAGACGGCTTTACGGATCAACCGGGGAAGGGCGCTGAGAAAACATTGCAACCAAAATGACGAAGAGGGTCCCTGAGCTGGGGGGGGGGGGACGTTGACACTGCGGAGAATATGAGCACTCTGGGAAAAATCGGGCATCGAGAGATTGTGGGGTCAATGCAAACGGCCTTCGAAATTCACAAGAAGAAACAAAACAAAAAAAAAAAAAAAAAAACCAAAAAAGGAGATAGCCATCGAAGCATTACAAAGAAAGAAGAGCTCTCACCAACAACAAAGGAAAAGGGAGGAAAGTAAGATTGGAGTCTTCTTTCTACTGGTCTTCGAGTCATTTTACTCAGATACCTCGGAGGAATGGTTAAAAGGAGATCTTACCGCGATTGGAGACAGAACACTCCTCGTTATTATCCCCAGAGCGGACTCCCCTTTTGGGGGTGTGTTGTTTGTTTTCCGCGCGCAAAGAGACTAGTTTAACTCTCAGGAGACACCGAATCAAACACGGATGCGCGAAATCGTTTCGCTCGGACCGGACGGGAGAAAAGACTTAAAAGCGGCGTCACGGTCTGCCAGGAGCAGGAGGACCAGCCCCACAAAGCCCGGGGGGTGCGGCTCGCCAAATTTACAGCCCAGACGGAAAAGAGGCTACGGGGGCGGAAGACGCTTAACTTGGAGGAAAGAAGTAAGGGACAATCCACACTATGTTGAGGGGTTAGGTGATTCATCCGTCCGGGGGGGGGGGGGAAAATGAAGAGTAAGGAATGAATAACTGTTAAAAGTTTGGGCAAGGGTGGGATAAGGGGCTCTGCAAAAAAAAACTGAAGATCACCCGACTGGCGTTGAAACACAAAAAACTGAAAAGGTAACTGCAAAAGCTGTGGAGGTACGCGGGGGTGAGGGGGACAGCGCCATTCGTAGTTGAGAAAATGAGTACCTCAAAAAAATGCAGGAGAACCAGTTGGGGGACGCAAAAATCGTAGAATCGTGGGCATGGGGCTGGGGGGACCGGAATTGAAATGGTATGTTGGAGACGTGCAAAGACAGAGCATTGGGAGGAATTGGTCTTCTCAAAGTCAGAGAAGAAAAACACGACTGAAAATTGAGGGAGGCCCAGGGGAACCAACAAAAGGGCTACAACACAAAAGGTGGGATAATGAACTTCACCAACTGAAAAGAGAGCATGCAAGCGAATAAGAGGGGGGGCAAGGCTGTAGGGAAAAGAGGTGCGAGGAAGGGAAAAAACCACCAGGCGGGTTCCGGGTTTAAATTTGCGGTGACTTATGAAGCGGGGTGTACTTGCGAAAGGATGAGGGACCCGGGAACGCGCTAAATTTTGAGGGGGCCTACTAAAAGGAGAGGCATATGTCCGGGCTGGGGTTATCGCCAAAAGTCAAAGTGGACTGGGGGTAGTTCCGCGCCAGAAAATTAAAAATTTTTAGTAAGAGAATTCAGATTGAAGGTTCGCCTAAAAAAGATGACGTCAGTCAGGCAAGTCGCAAGAAAGGAAAACTGTGAATGGCGGAGAAGAAAAGGCGAGGGAACCCGCTCATGTCTCATGTGAGGTCCGCCCCCTGCTTCAGGGTGGGTTTGTTGGGACGTCCCAAAAGGGAAAAGGGGGAAAAGTCTTGTTAAAAAAATAAAACGGGGTCAAACGGGAAGGGTGGGGAGGACCACCCGCACGGCAATAGGGTTTTGGGCGAGACTGCCAAAATCCAACCCGTCGATGCTGTCTCAACGGGGGAATGGAAAAGTGGTGGGGTGGAAAACGAAAAAATGTGGGTGGTGAAAGTTTAGAGGGGTCCGGCAGGGGTTTTTCTCCTTCAAGGAGGTCCTGGGGGGTAGAGCACTGTGCAATTTGAGGTTTGCGAATCGTGTAAAGGAGGATTGGGTACTGTGCTAGACGGTGCTGAGGCCCTGTCATCATCCTCCGGTTTGTCACAAGGGACAGTACTCACCGGGATCACCCTTCGCATTGTCAGCACCACGGTTGGGACTAAGACCGTAAGCGGTGATGAAAAGGCCGCTGGCGGTGATTAACACACTAAGCCGGGGTCGAAATAGAAGATGAACCGAACCAGAAGGGCAGGAAACCCTGGCGAAATAGAGAGTGGATCTGTAACGACCTCGGGAAGAATCGATGCTTCGCGGGCCCTTGCGAGAATGAAACGTTTGGAAAGAGAACTTTAAAGAAGGGTTGGAGACTCAAAAACTTCTTCCCGATGAAGTCGAAGATGATGAGGCCTTTCCGCTTTCATGACACAATCGTGTGAAAGAAAGGGGAGGTTTTCAAAGTGACGCAGCTACGGGTGGAATGAGCGTGGAAGGGAATTGATGCCCAATTCCTCACCTGTTTATCGAAAAGGACACGGGGGAAGGACGTTTGGCGGCATTTTACAACTGGGTACACAGAGTTGGCGTAACAAAAGCGTGATGGGGGGAAAGGGGTGACATGGCTCTCCACAACAAATGAGGAATGAGATCACTTGAGGCTCAAAATAATCGAGACATCAGGGGGCAGCCGAGGGGGAAAAGCCGCGTTGGGGCGACACGGGGGGAAAGGGGGAACAAGGTGAGCGCTGGGCATCAAAACTCGGAAGATAGGACTCAAGCGGTAGATCACACCGTGAAGGGGGGAATAAAAGATCAGCCAGGCAAGGAAGGAGAAACGCCAATGATTGGGACTGTTCAGCGGAATAAGAAACGGCGACCAAATCTGTGGGAAAGAAGTAAAAAGAGGGAGTTCTAGGACGACTGTGTACGGAGCTTAGAGAGAAAATGGAAGGGATTGCGGAACAGAAGTGTTAGGAGAAGAGAAGGGCCTTACGCTTCGTCAAAAGGTCTAGTCGAAACAGGCTTGCAGGGGGTTGGCCGCGAAGAAGGAATAAAAAGAAGCTCGCAACAAGGTAGAAACCGTGTGGGGCGGGTCCATGAGGACATCGAAGGGGGGTCGGGGTGAGTTTACCAGGGTTACGGGGGGGAAGTTTGCAGTTATAACGAAACACCAGGTAATAGTGTACAACAATCAAAGCTGAGTCACATTCGCACCCTAAAAAAGAAACGATCAAAATCCACCACTCAGTAAGGAGAAAAAGGCTCAAGCCGCACGCTGGCAGACAGAAAGTCCACCCAAACCAACGAAACTGGGGGGAAAGGACCCACTTTCGGAGCATGGACTCAAACGGTGTACAAACGAGGACTCAGCTCTCACCATATTGCTTGTCGGGGCTTCAGTCCAATGACACGACCACGTAGAAGAATTCACGGTGACACAGGTGGAAGCCAAAAAACCACCCTGGGGGACGCGGCCAGCCTATGGGGTTACTCGACAGGGAGTCGAAGCGCGGTCACCGGGGAAGCTGCGTACCCGTCGGGGGGAACCGAAAGTCAGGAAAAGGGGGGAGTGGCTAAGTTAATGAACGTGTGTCTGAACCAAGTGACGACAACAGGAAAGGGGAAAGGGGAGCGACACGACATCAGTGGCCAGCCTGTTTTGTCGCGACCGCGCCCTTGATATAAAAGGAGATGCGGATTGGGGAAAAGAGTAAGAAGGAAATTCCGATCCGGGCCTAGAATATGTGCGCAAAATACACCACCGGCAATCAGAAAGTCAGGAAAAGGGGAAAACAAGGGCACGTACGGCCGGAGGAATTCTGCGGAGCAAGCTCGACTCCGGGAACCAATCCTACCTCTCGTATGAGAACTAGGTTGAGGGAAAAGGTTACAATTTTGGAATTGGAGGTTGGCTCGGGGTGCATACCGCATTGGGGGGGGTTGGTGCACAGACAACCTTACTTGGGAAGTAAAAGTTTCTAGGCCGTTCAACTCCAAGCCACACGGGCTTGAAAGAGAGTATTGAATTTCCCCTCAAACTCAAATATCCATTTACGACCATCAGATCCCTCACGAATTTGTGGGAATGGTTAGGGATTCATGATTGGAAACACGGGGAGGGAAAGGCGAGGCGCACCGCGGACCTACTAGAAGCATTTCATAGAAGGTTGCGATTAAACAATGTCAGCGTGCTGTAAAAAGGGGGAAAGAGATACTGGCCTGACACCGGAGGGGGGGGGGCAAATAAATGCATGAAAGTACGGCTTCATTGAAGAGCAACTAACTCGTCTAAAACTCCAAACCATCGTTTGGGCACGAATTAGGGGGACGAAGGCCAATATGATCAGGGATCCGAGAAGGCCAGTGTCTCCTGCCAGGGAAATAAGTGGACGAGAATGAAAGAAGTCTGGCATTCGGGCCACCGTTTTCGAGAGAAACTTACCGTGAGGGGGGGGCTGGGGGGGTCCGAGGGGAAAGGGATTAAGGTCAAGGGAAGACCCTGTGACTCCGGGGATTGACGATGTGGAGGGGTAGGACTCTAACCGAAGTACAGGGAAGGCTTGGAAACATTGAACGGGGCTCCCCTACGTAGAGTTAAGCGGACTACCATCTCGCGAAAAATGGAATCCAAATAATCCTTCCACCGCTCGGGGACCGTAACATTAATCTGTCCTCAAGAGGAAGGCGAGGCGAGGTGTCCAGGTCGCAAGAAGCTCGTCAAAGCGCAAGAACATCGAATCAGGCGCAATACTCCTCGGGCACAGTCAAAAAAGAAACAACACAAAGGGGGGAATTTAAGAGGGGGCGAAGGCGTATGAGGTCTTCTCGTATGTTACTGCGAGGGGAGGGGCATCAATTGGACAGAGAGGGGGGGAAGTTTAGTCAGGTCAACTAGAAGTGAGGGGAGAGCCAAAATGAGAGCCCAGTTGGAGCCATTGTTTTCGCTCCAATGCTCCGATGACCGAGGAAGCACCGCTCAAGTGAAGAATCGGGACACGGAAAAGGTGGTTTCGTGCAGCAACGAATTCGGGAAGCAAAGGCGCGGCGGAAAGGGTATCCAAGTGGAAGGGGGAACAATAAAGGAACGCAGGGGTGGGGGGGGAGGTGCCCCGGGACAACAAACGGGTAAAGTTCTCAGCAAGAAGGGACGGTTGTGAAACCGTCCGGAGATAACGCAGGGCGCACCTGGTGCGAGATCGTATGAAAAAAAGGTTGATACGTTAAGAGGCTACAAGATTAAGAGGGGGCAAGAGGGTTAGACACATGATTCAGCGGGACTACTACTTTCATGCATGGGTCATTGGGGACCAACGTGTCCCCGTCTCTGTCAGAGGAAAAAAACGGTTAGCACGCCTGACATGGCTTTTTGGAGAGCCCTATTGGAAATGGGGGCCCCAAGCCTTGGGACAGCCATCGGGCCGGGGAAACGAATTAAATCCTGCCAATACCAGAAAACACAAATCGGCGCTGGGGGGGCAGTTCAGGGGGTTGCGTCTTTAAGGTGATGTGAGTGGAATGGAACGCTACAGCTGGTCGGCGGTAAGCGTCTAAAAAGGAGAACGTCCGAGAAACAGCGGACTCAAAGGTCCACTCAGGACACCAAACCACTGGGGGGGTCTACGAGAAAAAATAAACCATGTACAAATTTTATGAAACTAAGGCTTACGGCTGCAGAGGCGGAAGACAGTTTTCACAAAGGTACGTGAGTAAAGAATACTGAGGACGGCCGGTAAAACACCGCTCCGGGGGGGTGAAAGCAACCGGCGGGAAGGTTTCATTTAAATGCTCGGGGTTGGAACTCAGTCCTGGGGGAGCGTAGGAGGGCTCATTAACACAGTATAGGCAACACAAAGGTGTAAGGGGAGACCCACAACCGGAGCCTCAGTGCCTTTCGGGTACGTCGACATCAAAAAGAAGGGAGGAAGTGGTCTTTGCCAGAAATCAAGTCAGAACTTGTGCGCCGACAACGAATCCACAGGGGGGCCGAAGAAGGGGGGTACGACTACAGCGCCGACTAGTCCAGGCCGCGCATTTTCAAGTACCTGGCCGCGGGCAGGCAGGAGGTGTAGGGGGTTGGGCGGCAACCGTGAACTGAAAGGGCCACCGGGTCAAGCATGCTTCCGACGCAACCCCGCACGGCAAGTTGGGCCGGTGCTTCCAGTCAGATGAGGGTCAAAGGAGCGAAGTTGTAGCGTTACGCGTAAAGTGGGGGGTGCGGGATCGATGTCTGTAGAGTGCTTGAACGGCCACTGTCTGTACTGACCCGGGGGGGGGGGGTATAGCCTCGTTGGAAGAAGTTTAGGGGAGGGGGCGCATCCGTGAGATGATGATGGGGGGGGCGGGCTAGTTGACTGACTGGGGGTGAGTACCAGCAGCAAGCAAGGGGGGGGCAACCGTCAAGTTAAGCAAAGAACTTAGTTGCCTGGGCAAGATCACCGTTTAAAATCCCGGGCCGTGGACCCCGATGATCCCGCTGGCGGTGGGGGCACTGGAAGCCTCGAAATAGAGCTGACGGAATGCCCCGCTTCATAACCTTGTTTCCCCGTAAGAAAAGAGGACCTTCAGGTCAAGGACGAGGCAAAAGGGGGACGAAGATCGAGATCCACACAACCGTGGATCGGAACCACGACTGATCGGTCTGCCCGCAAAAGGGGAAAGGGCATCAACGCTAAAAAAGGTCCAATAGGGACCAGGGGAAGCGACTTGATCACCTGGCATCGTTGAAAGGTTTTCTTCGTGCAGAAAACGCCTGGTGGGATGGGCTTGCCCGAGAGGTGGAAAGGGTCCACTCAAATTTTGTGAGGAACGCCGTCCGGGCACCACCGCTGCAGTTTGCCAAAGTGAGGGGGTAGCGAGGGCTGGGATACGGAGGAGAGGTTGAGAAAGGGAGTG
>Ga0179593_1611815_pt1 | contig 31117 bp, 28 predicted proteins | sample CZODoug2_1_08_16_FD_185931 | JGI IMG/M metagenome (GOLD analysis project Ga0179593, IMG submission 185931) | Vadose zone soil fungal communities from Angelo Coast Range Reserve, California, USA - CZODoug2_1_08_16fungal (PacBio error correction) | ecosystem: Environmental > Terrestrial > Soil >...
CAGAAGCATCAAGAAGGGGAAGTGGACGTATTACAAAACCGCGACGCGATATGTAGAAATCAAAGGTGCGGGCGCGGCAAAAACCCGTAAGGGGATCGAAGCTTAAAAGGTTAGGGCAAATAGAATTAGTGACGTTGACTTCGTGGGGGAGATCACAAAGGGAACCGGCGAATCGATCGTGTGCCTGGTGCTGGGGAGAGGGTGGAGTGAAAATCTAAAGAGGGTGGAACTCATCCGCGGGAAGAGACATCGCAAAGAGAAAGATCACCATCCTAAAGGAAATCACCTCAGGGTGTAGGAGGGGGGGCTAACTACGACGCGCCTGGAGCAGGGGGAAAAAAAGGGGCTAATGCTACGAAAAAGGGACAACGGTAGTTGATTGGAAGGAATCTTGCGGGGAAGGGGGAGGTCTAGAGAATTAATTCTCGTCTCTTGGGGAAATGGACAAAAAGGGAGGGAATTTAAAACGAAGAGGGGACAAGTTTTAAAAACGTCAAGTCTTTCACAGACCCGGGGGACATGGGAAGAAGAGGGCTAGCGGAAAACATCGAGTCGAAGATTGAAAGGGGCTGAAAAGGGGGGAAACATCACTGAGATGAGAATCCTCTCCAATTAAGTCATTTGAGCAAAAGGGTCCCCTACCACAGTTTACCGGGGAGGGAAAAAAAGATAACTTCCTGTCTGACGCTTTAAAAAAAAGGGGGGGGGGAGGGGCGCTCGCACAGGGAAGACTCCAATTATGGGAGGATCGCGAGAGGCGTCATCAAAGGAAAAAAAATTACCGAACCGAATTTTTTTTGGGGTGTTGTCGGCTGAAGACTTAGAACTCTTCGTATGGGGTAGTTGATTCAGTAAAAAGCGTACAGCAGAGGGCCTTCAAGGAGGGAGGAACTTCAAGGGAAGGGGGCGCGATTAAGGACTGCAAAAGGCGGTTCTTAGAAACAGGGAAGGGCAGCGGTTGGAAGAAAAAGTCGAACAATCCTTTCCTATAGGAAGGAATAAGGGAATCAAAACGTATATTTCCACAATAGAGAGGAGTAGACAGGAGAAATGCCAGCATCAAAAATCAGTGAAAATTCAAAAATCATTCTGGGGGACTGGGGGTCGGGATCAAGGAGAAAGACATATCTACCCAGTATTCAAGAAAAATGACAAAGGGGGGGACAAGGAGAAAGAGAAGCAAGGGGTATCAGGCGGGAAACTCGCAGAAAAGGTTGTTTTCCCCTGAGTATCCCGTACGGGCCTTCTAAAAAAAGGGGAAGGAAGATATAAGAGAACTATTATGCCGATAATGTCGAAAAGGAGAGGTTGACTAAAAGGGAATCCTTTGTTTGAATGGTGGCACGCTGAAAAAAGGTCTTAACTTTGAAAAGGAGAAAAAGGAAGAGTATTCGAAGTCGGGAAAGGCGCGAAACACAAGAAGGGACCCAGAGGATGACCCAAGTAAAAAACGAACAGAGGACAAGGAGGAGTAGGGAGATACTTGTCGCCTGTTAGTACACCGGGGACTGCTGAGGTAGACCGGGTCACGTGTGGAAACTTAGTAGGGGAAGGGAAGTAAGAAAAGCCGCTTCTGAGGCGCTGCCACAGAGGCGCAAGGGAAGGGGGAAAGAAAACAAACAACAAAACGGGGGGAGAAATATGGGAAACAGGGGAAGCACAAATTGCCGCGCGGTGGGGGCAACGTCTTCAGAATCCGACATTACGAGGGGAAAAACCAGAACTACCTTCTAGAAATAATTGAACGTGGGGAAATGAGGAACTCAAATCACCAAAGAGAGCAAAAGATCTAAGAAAAATGAAAAAGCGTATGGATACGGGTCTCTGGTGTCACCTGCGCTGTTAAGTTCGTGCTGAAAAAAAATCCAGGGGCAAATTCCTCTACTCTCGTTAAGGAGGCTGCTTGCCTACAATTTCACAAGGAACACGACGACCAAATCTAAGCCAGCATGAGCAAGAGCGTCACTAAGGTAGAAAAACATCATCTTCAACTGTCTACACAATCAGAGAAGTCACGCAGGAAACCCGGCTGAAGAGTCATGGAACACTACAAAACTATTGGAAAAAGCGAAAAGTCTGCTCGGGAAGATTTTGGGGGGAAACAGTCGTGACAAAACGACAGCCAGTAATCATTGTGGGGGAGTCGGGTCGGGGAAAAAAACTGTCACGCAGCTTTTTGCCGGGACCTCGTATGGGACTCTTGCAAAGAAGGCATCGAGAAGGGGGGGGAAAAACGAAGCCGAGCTGGACGAGGCCTCCTGAATCTAGGAAGGGGAGGGATTCATAAAATCCTGGGGGGGCACTTCAAAAAAAAAAAAGGTAAGCAGCCGAAATCCGAGGGAAAAACGATTTAAGCGATCAGAACTCATACATCAGGACTAGAGAAGTGAAGAGGGAAGGAGGAAGGACGCCAACTTCGGGCTGTATCCAAAAAGCACAGAGGAAGGGAAGTTCCTCAGGAGCAGGAAAAAACCAGGGCTTCCCAAAGGTCTGGTCAGAAAAGAACTTGAACGTGGAATTGAGAAAAAAAAGGGCGTGGCCGATTCCCTGGCGTAAAGAAAGAAAAGAACCCCATGGGGGTCAGAAAATCAGAGAAACCCTGCAAGAAGAACTGACTGCTCAAAGGGGGGCCTGGCAAGGGAGAGGAACAGGAAGGACGGTGACGTTGGCGTTCTGGGGAGAGAAGGGAGTACATGACCTTCAATGAACGAAGGGAGGGCTTAGATTCTTATCGATTTAGTAGGGAGGAAGGGGAGTTGTAGGGAATCAGAGAGGGACGAGAAAAAGGGTCGAGGCGGGCGGGAACACTCGGAAGGGATCGGACTTATAACTCGGGAAGAAAGGAACGGGACCGTCAAAGGAAAAAAAGAGTCAAAAAAGGGAAGGGCAGAGTGTCCCTGGATGCCTTGCCTATGAGCCAGGAGGCAAGTGGATCTAAAAGGTCTTTCTTTCGGAAAACAGAGAAAAGGGGGGGGTTCTTCTCTTCGAACGTGGGGGGGGAGGAATGTGAAGGTCCGGGCCTAAAGACTCTACAGAGTAAAGGATTGGGGTGCTATCGAAAAAAGGGGGGGAAAAATCGTCTCCAAAAGAGTGAAAAGGCGCAAGTGAAAAAGAACCTAGTCCACGACGAATGTCACGTCTATCTTGACCTAAGTCCCTCTGAGATCAGGGGATACGGGTGGGTGCTAGGGGGAAGGGAATCAGATCGCGCGATACGGGGTCGAAAGAACTAAAGAATCTGGAAAAAAGAGTTGAAAAGCTAAAAGCACAAAACGGAGAGATAGGATAAAGCTATCGGGGATCGTTGAGCAGAGAAGAAAGTCCGTCTCGGCGAACTCTAAGTGATCAAAGGTTCTGCAGGGGACACCACAAAGAGAAAAAAGGGGGTCAGAGCGTGTGAACAAAAGGCAAAGAGAGGTTGGTTAAAAAGGGGGAAATCAACTTTTACAACTACTCAAGACGGTGCTTAAAGGGGGGGATAAAAGAGAGAAAGAAGGTGGGAGCTCAGGGGGAACTAGGAAGATCAGGAGAGTCCAAATCAAGGGAGAAGAAGGCACACATCATTATCGGGGTTAAAAAACGTAAAGGTCTATCAGCCTGGAGAAAGGAGGAGAAAGCTACGGGGGTCACAAAGCCCTCGCAAGGAGGTCGCGTGGCTCCTGAAGAAAAGGGGGAAGAGGTCTCAATGAAAAATCATCGGATCGGGGAAAACAAAGGTACGGGGACTCAAATCCGATGACGCCAAGTTTGAAGACGTAATTCAATTGGAAAAAAAACAGGGACATGCAAAAGAGGATAAAGGGGCCGGAGACTGAATCTTTAGAAAAAGACGTCTTCTGAAAAGGGGGAGCAACTCACAGAGGGATCAATCCGCCTGCAACTTCAAAGAGGCAGGAGGGAAGCTAACCCCTTCCACCTGCTAAACACGAAGACGACGCAGGTTCGGAAAGGAAGTGAAGGGACCAGGGGGGAGAGAGGTCAGTCTCAATTCAAAAAGGAGCCACTTAATCAAGGCAGCACTCTCCCTTCAAGAAAGGAAAATAACTTGAGGAAGGGAGACCCGATACAAACAAGGGGGGGGTGAGACATGTTTGTCTGATGGAGAAAAAGGTTAGATATGGGGAGGGGTAAAGCGAACAAGGGAGGGGGGGAGGGATTAATATAGATGACTCGCGCTAATTATTTATTGGAATGCGACGGATGACTACTCGTGGAAAACCCCGGGAGGGGGGGGGGGAGGCTAAAGTTCCGCGGGTTTCTACTCTTGCAATAGGAAGAAGGACAGAGCGGAATCGGAGGGGCAACGTTAAAAGTAGGGAGGAAACAAGGGGACTAGCTGATTAACTCAATGGGATTCATACACCCATCTTGACAAAAAAAGTGCGGGAGCTTGGGGTGACGACCTCCCTCGAAAAAAAAGACTAAGTCGAACCGGGAAGGGATGAGAGAAAGATGAAGACGGGCGGGGAACCAAGTAAAAAACAGCCAGACGTTTCTTTCGCTAAAGGGGAATATGTTGTATTGGGCAAAGAAAAAGTTTTAGCTCGCCGGTTTCAAAAAGGAGAGGATGGGTATAACGAGGAGGGGAAAAAAGATGATCAGGAAGAAAAAGTTATAGATAGGGGAGAGCTGTCGGGCCTCCGGGAGGGTTCGCGGTGTTATCGATTTAACAGGAGGAAAAAGGTCGTAACCTGCTACGCACATCCTAGAAGGGGGTCGCGGGTGACAAAAGCGACGAAAAGATCGTCGGCGAAGAAAGTGAAAGCGTCCGCCAAGATGTCGTTCCGGTAAAAATGGGCACTGGGGAAAGTCCATAATTTTGCGCTAAACGGTAAAAAAATGAAAGAATACTTACAGGGAAAGGCGGGAGGAAGGGAGGGAAAACCGCGCCAAGGGGGGGAAAAAGCTCCGCACCACACCGAGTAGGGAAAGGAAGAATGCCAAAGGGAAGGAAATATTGAAGGAAAGAGGGGGCCAAACTCCTCGAAGCCTCCTCGGAATCCTTTGAACAGCTAAGGGGGGAAACCGAAAAAGGAGGAGAGCAAAAAGACCGATTCCTGAGAAAAGAAAGGAACAATGATCGCCGACTACCTGGGAATCGTCGAGCTGTCCATCTGAGGGGGGCCCAACGATTCGGTTCGGCGGCAGAAGGAAAAGGACCCCGGAGTCGGAAAGGGGGGGGAAAGGCAAGATGCCAGGGGGGGAAGACGGCGGCATCCCGGGAAAAAGAGAAATTATACTAAAAAAGAGAGATCTTCAAAGGGGAAAAGGGGAAGGCAATTCCAAGGAAGGGGAAATGGTATCAGCTCACTTTACGGCTACTGGGGAACCCGCGTCCGATTCAGACCCAACAGACTAACATCATCGAGGGGGTCTAAAACGGGGAGGCGATCATTTGGCCGACGCTGAAAACCGCACTCACCATATCTATGGAAAGGCCGGGGAAGGGAAGAACCCATCTCAGAGTGCAGTAAAAGACTGGGGAAGGGGAAAATGTGGAAAGATGCTTCCCTTTCAAAACTAGAGCGAATGTTTAAAAAAAAAGCCCTCATTGAACAGTTCTAAGGACCTTCCGGAAGAAAAAAAGCGGCGGAGAGTCTGGGGGGGGAAAAAAGTCCTTGGTGCCAGGGGCGTCATCAAAAAAAAGGAATGCCGTGCCGAAACTCCCGTCATACAAAATGGGGAAAAGCCGCGCGAGCCAGCCCTCACATCGAAGAAAATGAGCATGAAGAGGGGAGTAAACCCTGAGGGGTAATTTCCTCCACCATACAGGAAGGTCTTGAAGAAGCTCTAAAAAATGCAGGCGGAAAATTGAGAGGGGGGGGAAGGGGTCAAAACGTGGTCATGGTACCAGGAGCGCGTGAACAGGATGCCCTGGGGCTCTGGGGCTGAAAAAAAGAAAACGGGTCCTTTGTCTCCTCGAAGAGATTTAAAAAAAGGAAAGGCGACACACGGAGGGAAAAGTGGACCTTTAAAGGCGAAAGTCCGGGAAGTTTATGCGATTTGATCAAAATCTAAGGAGGGGGGAAAACCTGTTGAGAAGAACAAAAGAGAGTCCTCTGGGTAAGGAGAAAGAAGGAAAAGATTCAAGGGAGGGTGCAGGTCTTCAACAACAGGAGGGTCGACTGGGAAAAACCGCCTCGGGGGAAAGAGGAAAAAAAAGGAAGCGTCCCTTGAAACCGGAAAGGAATCAGATCACCGCAAGAAAACAAGAGGTTCGCATTGGGGGCCCAGCTGCCGTAGCAAGTTACAGGAAGGAGAACTTGCGGCACGGGAAACGCGGAGGGAGGGAAAATAAAGGGAAGGGGGGATACCTAAGTCAGGGGTTTGGGGCTTACGGGGTATCGTGCCAGAGAAAAAGGCCGCGCTACCCAAAAAGAGGGGGGGAAAGGATGCCAACGGCTCCACAAAAGAAGAGGATAAGGGGTACCAGTGTCCTAGAGGCCGGACTGATTCCTTCAAACGGAAAACGAGACTTGGCCCGGCAACAGGTGAAAAGAAGAACCTAGGGTGGTGCGGAGTGAAAAAAAGGGAATCTTATGCTCTCAAGCTGGTGAGGGAAAAGCCGATACAAAGATAGAAAAATATGTAAAGGGGGGGAGATCAACAACAACGGAGTTGAATTGGAAAAGAGAGTCCAGACATCACGTATCAGATTAAGAACGTACCGCGGAGCTCGATGAGGTGCGTACCGACAACCTTAGGAACAGGAAAGGTTAACCGAAACTGTCACTAAGTCTTTGGGGAGTAGGGACGGACGACTCCAAAGGGGAAGAGAAAGCTTGTATGCGGGTTCTTGACGTATTTCCCAGAAAAGGATTGTTGGGGTGAGAGGGGGAGCTCTAAAAAGAGAATCGGCAAGATAATACCCCCAAATCAGGGAAGAAGAAAGTCCACACAAAGGGGATGTTTGTCTACGACGACGAAAGATCTAAAACAGGGCCTCAAGTTCGGAGATAAAAAGGCCAAACACGAGGGGAAGGCGTGACTAGGAGGTGAAGTCGTTCAATAAAGGAAGGAACAACTCTCTTGGAGAAACAGCAAGCCACTTGGGAAAAAAAAGAAAAGGAAATGGGCAGACTCAAAAAAAAAAAAACACCGAGCCGAAAAGAGGAAGACAACATGGAGTGAAAAAGAAGGGTCAAAAAGATGTTGTTCGAACGGTCTAACAAGGGTCATATAAGGACGCCCGCCAAAAACCTTAAAGGGGGGGGAAAACGAACCGGACCACCTGGTGCGCCTGGCGTCTTCTAAAGAAAAGAGTTGCTCGGTCTAAAAGGGAAAAAAAGGGTTAAAGGAAGAGGGGAGCTGTAAAAGGGGCATCGGGGGAAAAAAACGGGCTCAAAAAAAATCATACAAGACCAAAAAAGTTGGTGAGAAAGAAGGGGGGAGAGGATTAACTCTTCAGACCGGAATTCGGGAGGGGGAACTACGAACCAGATCGGTCCTGCCGAGGCTCATCGAGAAAGAGGAGTTAAGGGGGCTCTTATTAAATACTCGCAAAACGGAGAGGCAGTCGGCTACCGGGAAGGGGGGACTACCTGTCAACAAAGCTTATAAGCATATCCTGAAAAGCTACAACTGGAAAAAAATACGCTGGAGCCAAGGAGAATGCAACGGGGAAAGGAAAGGCAGTCAGTATAATTAAGTCCATAAAGAAAGTGGGTGACCTGATTAAGGATGGCCGGAGAAAAAAAGGAAAAAACGGGCCGAAAACGCTAAAACGGGGAAGGCGGTCTGAAAAAAAACGGCGGGATGAAGAAAAGGAAGAAGTTCAAAGGTCGAACTCACGGGGAGCCTGGAAGATCCAGAAGGAAGGGGGTGAGGGAAAGGAAGGAAAGAGGGGATCAGTCCTGTAAGGTATGCGCCGACTTCATAACTAGGGAAGGAGTGGGAGACCTTAGGGGAGAAACTGAGGATTGTTTCGCGAGGTAACAAAAAAAGGGGGACAAGATTCAAAAAAGGGGGAAGAAAGCGATAGGGAAAAGGAGACGGAGGTTGCGGAAGAAAAACGCAAATAATTCTTTGACCCGGAAGGGAGGGGCCGCCAGACTATGCTCAATTTCAGGGAGGGGAAAGAGTGCTCCTTTTAGTTGCCTCAAAAAGGGGGGGAAAAAAGTCAGGGTCACAGGGGAGTGGTAGTGGAAAGGGAGGAAAGTCCTGCTGGAAAAGAGGAGCGCCTACAAGTGGTTCCGTGCAATTTGAAGAGAAAAAAAAAGAGGAAAGATAAGGAGAAAGGGGAAAGGGGAAGACGCGGTGGCCCTAAAAAAAAAAAAAAAGTCGTATCCGTCATCAGGGGAAAGGAAAAAGACAGCGATGGAAAAGGGGCTTATTCACATAAAAGGAAAAACTCACTACCACTTGAAACGTGGGCCGGCGGATACTAAATCGGAGTACAGGAGATTCATCATAAAAAAAAAAAAACGACTTCGATCTGGATGAGGGGGGCAATCCGAGAGTGGAGATAAATCTCAGGCTGACTTTGGGAGGTGGCAGAGGTCAAAATTTGGGGTAGTTACCAATCCTGAAAAAAGAGAAGATTAATAAAGACGCGTCTCACGGATACTAAAAAGAAGGGGTCGGCGTCCCTCAGGTGGACACGTATCACTCAAGTGAAAGGAACCCGTAAGGAATCGAGCGAAAGGGAAAAAAAACAGATTTAACTAAAAAAGAGCCGCTGGTGATAATTTGGGGAAAAAAACGCCTCGTCAGCGAAAAAAAGGCGTGTGAGGAGGAAGGAGCGGGAGGAACCCCGCATGAACATCAGGTCACTCGGGGGTCGCAGTTTTCAAGAAAGCGGGGAGATCGGCATTCTCCAGTCTCAAGCTAGAAAGTTACCCCAAGGGGCAGAAAGAGATTGGCGACGAGAGACTAAACAAGGGGGGGACTAGAGAGGAAAGGATCTGCTTAACCGCTCACTGGAGGAGGACAAAGTCAACTTAAACTGAAAAACTCCGCTTGGAAAAACGAGTAGGGGGCCATAGCTCCCGCCTCATGGTGTCGGGGAAAAACTGAGTGCAGTACCTCAAGTACCAAAGAAGAGAACTCAACACAGCACAGAAAAAAGAACAAAAAAAAGGACACACACAAAGGGGAAAGGTCCCTGTAAAAAAGACCGGGAAGGGCTCACCAAAAAGGATCGAAATGAACGCACTTGGTAAAAGGCGATGTGCAAGTCCTAGGTCTTGCAGGTACATCTGATCAGCGAGAGCCAGGAAACCCCTGTGTCTGGGAAAAAAAGAGGAAAACAAAACTTGCCGTCGACGACTTACGGAAAAAAGGGAAAAACTTCAGGGGGACAGGCCGAGGGACTTGAGGGGGGAACTTAAAATATCTAATTGAGTTAACTGGGGGCAGTAAAACGTGCCGTCTGATCAAGGCGGAGCGATTAGGGGAAGGGGAGAAGATGTCGGCCCTGTGGCTGGAGGGGGGCCAGCAAATGAATGACTTCGAACACTTTGCTATCGGGGAGTGTCACGCAATAATTGCCGGTACAGTAATAAAAGGAGACTTGGATCAAAAAGGGACTACCCGAACCATGCAACTTGGAAAAAAAGAAACGGAGGCATTGACCTGTTCAGGAAATATGAACGCAACTGGAAGGACGATGATAGGGGGGGAAAGGGACGAGTCGTCCGTCTAATATCACTGGCAGGGGATTGGGGGTCCATATCTTGAAAAAGAGGGGGTGGAAGTAGCGTTCAGGGAAAAACGCTAAAAGGCAAAAAACAAATATCCGGATTTTTCTCGAGAACGACATAACTGCTCCAGCAAAAGATCCGCTTCGCAGGGTATGGGGGGATTCGATCGACGAAAAAGAAGGACCGTAAAATTCTTGGCAAAAAAGTTCACCGCCGATCAAAGGGGATAGGGGGGGGGGGGCGGGGTAGTCTGAAAAGGGACTTAGTATCGAGACGGAAAAGGGGGGGCGATCAAAACGAGCTGGAAGGGAGGCTACAGGAAGACAAAACGGATGAGGAGAAAAAAAGGGTAGGAGAAAGAAAATCAAATCTGTGAATTAGGAAAAAGAACCTACTATCTCGATAGTACTGAGATTTTCAGGGCGGAACACCCCCTTATGAAAGGGGATCGAAAAGCGGTGACCTGTGTCCTTGAAAGGGAACTGAAGGAGGGGACGGAAGAAAATGGGAACCCGGAGGATGTAGTGTTCAGGGGTTATTGAAGACGGAGAAGACAGAAGGGACGAGGACATCATAGTTGGGTGTAGTCTCTTGAAAAAAAAGTATCGGGGGGAAATCAGAAATTAGAAAGAGTATAAAGTTAAATTCACACAGCCATGGAGAAGACGAAGAGGAACTGAGAAGAAGAAAAGGTCAAGTAGAGTAGAGAATACCATTCCTTAAGAAGGGGTGGAGTCGTGGAACTTAAGAAGAGGGGAGGTTGGGATGTTCTCAGGAATTAGAAAAAAGAGGTTTACCGGGGGGGGTATAAAAGTGGAAAGAACAGGTCCAGGGTCACAGACGTCATCAGACGATGGAAAAACAAAAAGGCAGGAACGAAAGTAGAAGACATAAGGAAATCTGGAAGCAACGGGAACTGGGAGGGAAGGAAATAAAGCCAAGTAGAGAGGAGGCAAACAAGAACCCATGTGTCAAACCCTTCCAAAAAAGGGTCTCCTTCATGTAAGAAACAGCAAGGGCAAATTGAAAGAGAGAGGGCAGAAAAACAAAATGGTGAGGCGAGAGATCTATGGAGAAGGCTCAGAAACTCGCCGGCTCAGAACCACAGAAAAGGAAAAAAAAAGGAGGAGAACGTTTGTTGAACAAAGTTGTGGGTATATAACTCTAAATACAAAAAAAGGGTGATGGGGAGGCTACGAAAAGGGGGATTAATGTACTGCACTAGCTGAGCTAAATCCGTAAAAACGAGAGCGAAGAGAATAAAGAGGGGGAGAAGTAGGAGGAGGATAAAGTAAGGGAAACGCTGAGAGCTTTAAAAATTAACATGTCCTTCCGAGAGATACGGAAAGAGGACAAATAAAAGCGTCGCCACGACACAACAGGAGCTCGTAGAGGAGGGAGGGAAAAGGGGGGACCGAGCCTCCCATCGGGGGACCCGGCAAAAACCGACTGGTTAACCTAAAGAAAGGAAGAAATCAGAGAAAAAGTGAGGCTGGTCTTGGCGAAACCGAACGGAACAAAGAAGCGCCGGAATGGGAAGGGGGGGGGGTATTCTCGCTGATTTGAGGGCTAAGGGAGAAAGCCTACGGCGAAAAAGGGGAAGGAGTATCCGGCACTATTATTCCTCAGGAAGCGTGACGTAGAGCGTGATCAAAGTTCGAAGGGAGGAAAAAAGCGCAGTTCGTCCGGTGAGCCTGAGAAGGGGAAAGGTGCCTTGAAAAAAGTCAAAACGGAGGCGATGAATGAAAGGGAGGACGGGAGAAAATCGATTCAGGAAAAAAGATTACCGCTTCGCCAACCTAGGGGGGGAGAAAAAAATTCCAACTTTGTTCGCCTGGTAGTTGTCCAGGGAGAGTTTTGCGAAAGACTAACGGGTCCAGGGTCCACTGGGAAGAGGGGAGTCGGCGGGTTGCTGAGGAGGAAAAGGCAACCGCGTAAAAAAAAAAAAATAGTGGTGCCGGGTGCTCAGATAAAAAAAAAAGGGGGGAGGAGAAAAAGAGGATCCACACGGGACAACAAAAAAAACGAGGGGGGCAGCCGCCGCCGAATCAGAGTCTAGAAGGTACCGGTCTGTAAACATGACCCGGAGTCTCGAAGAAAGGAATACGACTACCATGCTAAATGGAATGGAGAAAAAAGCCTATACTACAAGAGGAGGGGAATCGGCGTATTGTCAAAATACGAATTCTGTTCGGTCTCTGCTGAAAAAGATGTCCTCGACTCGCTCTTCAGGGAGGGGGGGGACATTGGGGACGGAAACAAGGTGTACGCGTTCGGGAGGACGACACCGCGCACGCGGCCAGGGGAGAAAAAACGTCAGCAGGGAAAAATTCGGCATCAATCTTTCCAGACGAAGAAGCTCAAGTTCGTCAGATTGAAAAAAGGGGGGAAAGTCAACCGCGGGTCCACTAAGAGTTAAAACTAAGACGAACCAAGGTCAGGGGATTAGGTTGGTGAAAGGAAGAGTCGTCAATAACGGGACTCACGGGAGAGGAGGGAGGGTCAATGAGCGGAAGCCACCTAAGCAGTTCACGGAGGTTTTAAGGTCACTCGGGAATGACAGGAGGATCCGCGAAAAGGAAGAATCCTTGTGCTCCCCGAGTAAGGGGGAGACTTAAAAAAAAAGGGAGAAAAAGAAGGGTAATCAGAGTTAATGGAGATTCATCTCGAAGTAATCCTATCACCAACCGGAACTGGAAAGGGGAAAACTCTGTCAGAACCACCGTTTAAGAGATCAATCCCAGAGGGTGAAGAACGATACGGAAAGCGTTACATGACTCGAAGAAAAAAAACGGACGGGCCTTCATAAAAAAGCCCATCAAAAAAAGAATTCAAAAACTGAAACTAAAAGGCCTGCTCAAAAAAAATCGTTCTCGTTCAGAAAGGGAACAGGTCAGGGGAGGCCCTCAGGGTCGGGAGGAGAGTCCGGTCGTAGTACAAGCTGCGACCCAGGAAAATCATGTTCGCTATCATAAAGGAAGAAAGGTCCTTCAGAAAGAAAAAAGGATTGGCACCATTGGGTTTTTAAGCTGTCGCTAACCTGATGGTACTTTTTCGTTCGACTTTAAGGGGGGGTTAGGGGGAAAAAGAACCGGGGACCGAAGAAATAAATTGAAGGCAACCGATCGGCTCGGAGGGGTCTAGGGGGAAAGGTGTGGGGCACAAAAAAACCAAAAGGGGGGGACTGGGAGTTGGCGTGGGCCACAGAAATGAATGACTTCTAACCTCCTTTGATAAGAAGTCGGAGGAAAGTAAATTTGACTCGTGTTACCTGAAATGGAGGGCCTGAGGGAAAGGAACTGCACGCGACACTCAGACCGAGGGGGGGTGTCCTGGATGCCGACGTTAGAAAGGGCTGGCGGCCACTGGAGTCTACATGGAAGAGGATCTGGAAAGTCAACTGGCCATGTGGTAAATGAGGGAAAAGGAGGGGGTCAGGGAAGGGGAGAGGGAAAGATGGCCACCTTACCGCAGAAAAAAGAAGGTGGTAAAAAAGATCTCATTATTAACGTATCCAAAAAAAAAAGAATTAAGCAAAAGAAGAGGAAGGGGGAAATTTTCGTATCGTCCTACTAAAAAAAATGGGGGAGCAAACTAGCGGCAAACATTGAAAAAGAAGATCGAGCACCTTTTTAGAAGTTGCGAAGTTACCTCGGGGAGCAAAAAATCCGATAACGAGAGTGAAAAAAGAAATACTAACGATCTTGATCAAGGGGAGGGGGTCTAACCCCAACTGATGATTAGAGAAATCAAAATTATCAAGAAAAGAGGGGGGGAAGGAATACAACGACTTCAAGCGAAAGTCAGTGTCGGGGGAGAAGAGAAGACCCGTAGGGGGAATCTAAGCGGGTCACCGGGGGGAAAATGCGTGACGACGGAGTCTTTGAAACTAAGCCAAAGGCGAAGCTGGGGGGCGGGACAATTCTGTTGACCTTTTGGGGAACTTATCTCTCCCAAGTAGGGAGCTAGCGCGGAAAACTCTCTGAAGAGAAAAATAAAAGACCCCAAAAATCATTAAGGCCAGGAGATGGAGAAAGAACGCGGACAATTGAGAAGGAAGGAAATGTCGAGTCAGCGGCTAGCATCATGGCATGGAGCAAACGGTCTTGTTAGTCGTCAGTGAATGTCGGTCTAAAATGAAGAAGAAAAGACTAAGGTCCCGAGTGCCTGGAGGGGGGAAACAAAGACTCTGTAGAAGGGGAGGACTCAGATTGCAACTGCCAAAAAGCCTTCAGAATATCCGTCGACAAGAGACTAGAAGGACCTAGTGTGAGATGGGAAGAGAGAAAAAGAACGATCTTAAGAGGGATCCCTCAGTAACCTTCACTTCAGGCAGTGAAAAGAAATGTGGAGCCTTCAGTAAAAACAAAGGCCTTTCTGATCGCGGTCAAAAAAAACAGGGGGGTGAGGGAGCATCTCCTGTCCTAAAAGAGGTCTCAAATAACATAAAAAACACTAATGACGAGAAACGAAGAAGGTTGGAACAGGCGGGTTGTTGCGAACGGAACGGAAAAGAACAAGAGGAATGTTGGAAAGTCATGGCGCCCCGTGCGAATTCGAGTCGCAAACTATCAGGAACTGGAGTTGAGGGCTCTCTAGGGGGGAATCGGAGGGACAAAGAGGGAGGGAAGGGAATTGAAACCGGGTGAGGGACTCGTTAAAAAGGAGCAAGAGAGAAGACTGTCCTCTATCAAAATTCGTCACGTAAGTCTATCGGAAAATCTGCGGCAACGTGAACGAGGAGGGGAAGGAGGAAATTCCGAGCATAAGGGAACCGTCAAAAAGGTTAAAGTATTACTTGTAACCTCCCTCACACACAAATCGCTATTCGTTGAATGGGAATGGCTACTCTTACGACATCTGCTGAAAGAAGAAGCAGGGGTTCTTCTTGAAGAAAGTGGAAGCAAAGCGAAAAGAGAGGAAAGGCGGGGTCTACTAAATTAAAACGGTGTATCCCTTCTTGGATTGAAAAAAGGGTCAGGGGACTTAGAGCGTTATCTTAAGAAAAAGAACTCCAAGGTGGAGGCGGAATTTGGTAACAACGGAAAAGAAAGTTACCTGAGAAAAAGCAAGCGTCGGGAGCAATTGCGAAGACCGGAAGAGAGAGTCTAAAGATATGAACCGTATCCATAAAGGAGGGAGAAGTCGAGTAGGCATAGCCTTGGTCGACTGTAAAAAGGAGGTTTTTCAAAAACAAGAAGAAAGGGGTCGTCATGGGGGGACTTCTAGCTATTCACAAAAAGGACTGGGCGGCGGAACCGCTAGGGGGAAGAGGGAAGTCCCTGCTAATCTCACACAACAAGTAAAAGGGGGAAGGAGACAACAGGCACTGCACCAGATGTAAGGAGGGAAGAGCCGCAGACGCAGTAAAATGAAGGACCGAACACATCTCCTAACCAGGAAAAGGCGTTCGCAGCAAACGCTTGGAACAAAGATGAGAAATAGACCAAAGGATCGCCGTACAAAATATCTGAAGAGGGAAGGAGGCACAACGGAATTCATCGATGAAAAATAAATTCCTCCTAAAGCTCGGCGAAGGGGGGCAGGAAAAGAACTTGTACAATTGTAGAGGACCGAAGACATAATAAAATTAGTAAAGAAAACCTGAAAGAGGAAGGCCTGAGAAATCAATCGTGACCTCACGGGGGAAAAAAGCTGAAGTTCGTCGGAAGGAAAAAAAGGCTCTATAAAAAAGCAGGCCAAGAACGAGGTCTACGAACTAGAAACAAAATTCTTCTCTTTGAAGGGGGGCCCGCCGACTAGGGAAGAAGAGCCGGCAAAGGGAGCTTTAGAGGAAAAAGGAGACTCATGTCAAAGGGGTAAGAAAAATAGTGTTTCTCGGTCATTCACTCATTGAAGGATCTAAAGACTTGTTGCCGAAAAGCGGAGGAGTGTACGAAGCTGCCGAAGAAACGAAGAAGGAGGAGATTAAGCTTCCTTGGGGAAAGGAGAGGAGGAAACCCGGACATTAAGCAGGCGCCGCGGGGGAAAAAAACAAGGAGGTCAAAGGATCCACAAAAAAGAGAGGAACGACGAGCAGGAAAGAGAGGGGAAGGATCGAAACCATCTTGAGGAGACTCCTCCACCAGCCCCTAGGAGCTTGACGAGTTAAATCCGGAAGAACGAACTCAAACCAAAAGGTCGGTCTCGGCTCAGAGGTTGACGACAGGAGAGCCAAGTGGTAACAGGAAGGGGGTATTAAAGAGATACCCTCAAGACCAAAGGTGGTCCTGTCGACCGCTCATAAAGGGAGCCCTTTGATACGAACTGACGGAGCACCGAATGTAAATAGGGATTGGGCAGGAGGAGAAGATCTGGTGAGACCTTTTCAGAAAAGTTTCCGTCGGACATAGTAAAGAGAGAAGGGGGATACTCACGGCCCTGTCTGGGCCAGCAAGGATGAAACTGAAAATGGCAACAGCGGCGGGCGGTCCACTTAAAAATTGCTAAACTTGGACATAAAGCACTTGGGAAGCCGGAAGGGAAAAAGGTCACAAACTCAAGAAAGGAAGAAGCAACGATTCTCATGGCCCTGGCTGCAGGGATCCTAGAACAAAGGGCGGCTTTAGGGAGAGAAAGGTCCGCGTCGTCGTCGTAGAACACAACTGCAGGGGACCCTTCTACGGGGGATTACTTAAAGAGTTGCAGGGTCAACAGCGACGTACATCAGCGAACACAACTACTAAGATTTTTAGAAAGGAGGCCAAAAGCCCGCAACCCGAATGGGACTTCAAGTACAAAGGGGTGGGCTTCGATACTGAAAGAAATCGTAGGAACGAAGGTCATGGAAAGGAAAGGGGGCAAACCGCAAGTCAGGTACAAAGGGGCTACTGTGGGTACGCACCGTAAAGGAACGACTCTAGAAGGTGGGAGGGGCATAGCTCAACGATCTTGATCACGGTGATAGGCGGCTCTCCTAGAACAAACAAACGGAGGGATAAAAAAAGAAGAAACGGGGAGTGAAAGAGTAGGGTGCACAGAACGAAGTCGACCTCGGTACCGACATGTAAGGGGTGCTTACCCTAAGAAAAACCAGGAGAATTTAGAAGCGGCCTGGTCCGGGCCATAGTGACGGACCGACTGAAGGCGGGGAAGAACCACTGAAAAAAGCGAAAATGGGAAGAGGGAAAGGGACGTTTAAAAGAGGGAGGGGCAGAGGTCGAGTCGCACTCCGTTTGTCTTAAGAGGAGGCGAGGAAAAGCGGCACTCAAGGGTAAAGAAAATGGAAGGAAGGAAAGTCACAAGGAAGAGGGCGACTAAAAAGGAAAAAAATGGACAGACAGGGGGGGAACTCGGTCCTCGTTCTACGGAAAATGGCCATGCGAACGAGGAGAGATGATAAAAACGGCTGCAGTTATGAAAATGAAGGCGACAAGGTCATGGGGATCACCACAATTCCTTGAAGGGGGACAGCCTAAAGGGTCAAACTTGGAGTCATCATATTCTTGAAACCACAGGCCGACATCGACTCCTTAAAAAACTAAAGACGGCAAACGCGGGAGGAGAAAAAAGACTCAAAAACTTGACGAGAGGGAGAAAGCCTCCCACTTCACGGCTTCGGAAAAAGAAGGAAAAAACCGGAACTGGTGACGAATAGGGAGGGGTCAGGGCGTTCCCTGTTCTTGAGGGAAACGGGGTATGGCGAGGAGGAAGAGAGCTTAAACGCATCGCGCGCGCGCCCTTTAAGAAACGGAAACGACCGACCTACCTTTTGTTGAGGGTGTAGGCGGTAATGGGTAGGGAAACATGTGATGTGAAAGGGAGAGCAACCAGAGGGGGGGCTGGGAAAGTCACGAGCTGAGAGCGGCGACCTGATTATGCGGGATGAGGCTAACTCCTCGGTTGGGAAAGCGAGGAGGGGGAGGACCTGTAAAGGACGCTGGTTATCGAATTTGAAAAAAAAGGGGATTTAAGTCAAGGACGGAAGCGGAGGTTAAAATAATAAAGAAACGTCGAGGGGCAACAATGAAAGTGAGATCGATGAAAGGGGAAATGCCCACATCAAATGACGCGGCAAAAACTTCTGAAAGGAGGAGAAGACCTCAAAGCTCACGGAAAAGGAAGAAAGGTCTTAGGTGTAGGAGGTCATCGAAAGAAGAAAAAAAATGAGACGCCCTAGGGAAGCGCTTCAGACGAGGCTGATGTGGGGAAGTGCCGCGCGGTAAGCTCAGAAACGTGAAAGTGAGCTGATACGGGGGAACCATACAAAAGTGCATCGTTAAGGAGAGGGGAAGGGGGTTATCCACTCCTTGCAGTAGTAAAAAAGATACACATTGGGAGGAAAAGAGGGGACACTTGAAGCCGAGCGAGTCGAGATTAGGGGGAGGGGGGGAGGTTGCTAAGAGACCGAAAAAAGAGAAAAAAAAGATTAACGGTCCGCCCAGGAAGGGGAGTATCCTGTTACTAGTCGGCAGTCGGGAAAAATGAATCCAGCTTTGGGAGAGGGAAAGAAAAGGATTAGGCGATGTGACGGACGACTTAGGGGAGAAAAGGCCCAACGACATATTGGGAGGGAACGGCTAGAAAGGGACAACAAAGAGGAGGGAAAAGAGAAAAGGCCGCACGGAAAAAAACTATTTCCAGGTTGAAAGCCAGGAACGAAAACAGGCTCCGAGTCCTTCATAAGGTAAAACATAGCCCAAAAGACGTATTCGTTCGGAAAAAAAGGAAAAAATAAAATACAGACCAAGATTACATAAAAAAAAGAAAATCGTCAAGTCTAAAAAGGGGAAGAAGGAACTCCTAAGATGATTTCGGTTCTTTAGCTTCGACTAGCACTCGAACTCGCTGCGGGACGGGGGGGAAAAGCACCGACAGGTGTAGCGGACTTTCAAGCGACGAACAGACGCACGGAGGCCATGATAAAACGCTTCTCACGAGAACGATAGCACTTGATTCCGCATATCATAGCACGGGACAAGGAGCATCCAAGTTCTGTGACGGAAAAGAACCAACAACGCGGGACAAGACACAGCAAGGGGAAGGAGAAGCGACCAAAGTCTTCAGCGGAGAAGGGTGCCCAGGGCTTCGAGTCGAAAAAATAATCAAAAAGAACTGTTAGAGTTGTCAGGGATGCGCTTCTACCCAGAACCGAGAGAAAGTGTTTACACGGGACCACATCGATGGGACGTAGGAAAGGAGGCAGGCCGCGCTATAAAGGGGGGGGGTCCGAGAACGTTGGGAGCGAATCTTCTTGACGATCAAAATGAGAAAGGAAGATCATGAATCCTCTAAGGGGTCACTCGAAACCTCTTCCCAGGGACGAAAAAGGGCCGAACGAAGCGGTGTTACACCGAGAGGTAAATCACTCGTCCCTGAAGCAAAAAGACATAGTAGAAAAGAAAGAGAAAAAAAATACGGAAAAAGACGGCTCGGCAAACACCAGCAAGCGGGATTTTGACGAGTTCCTAATACCTACCGTCTCACAAAAAAAAAAAAACAAAAGGTAGGTCTGGGAGAGGGGAGAAAGGGGGCTTGGACTCCGGGGTCTCTCTGCCCGGCCGGAGGGAAATAGAGAAAAGCGAGAGACCTCTCCCTCAAAAAAAGGTGGCCGGACGTACCGAAAAAGAAAAATGGAGTCGACGAAAAAAACGGAAAGCTCACAAATGGTGCCGGGTCCCTGAAAAAAAAAGACTGGAATTTGTAGGGCGGAGTTAATCGAAGTGGATGTTGAAAGGGGAAGAAAACAGAGTGGCCGGTATCTAGGAAAAAGACGAGGTCGCCAAGATTTCGGGGAAGGGTTTCAAGGGTCCCAAAAAAGGCGTCCCATTTGAGAAAAAGAGGTGCCACGTCAGCCTTTCCATCCCCCGGGCAGAATTGGAGAAAAATCACTCCGACACTCAGACGAAGGGTATAGTTCCCTTTCTGCCGGGTGAAAGAGGATCGAATTGCCCAGGGGAAACAGCGCGTCGGCGTCTGATAACATTCAGTCGTTTGGGATAATCATGGTACTTTTTGGCTTACTTGATCGCCATGCCCCGCACCTACTCGAAAGGAACCAGAAGTGTGAGAGCTAAAGGAGGGGGCATTCTAAAAGAACCGTAACTCTTCCAGGACACTGACCAGTTGGCTTATGATCAAAAAAATACGTCAACGGAAATCTGGTCACCTTAAAAAGGGGTAACTCTAGTCTATCAAGGGGGGATAGAAGGTACGCAACAGGGAAGTATGCAATACAGTAGGGGAGTCATCGCTACAAACGATCTTGAAAGTGGAGGGGGGGGGAAAATCTCTCATCACCAAAAATGAGGAAAGAGGGCGGAATAACAATCAAATAGAATTACCGATCAACAGAAGATCGCGAGCTCACCTGCCGGGGGAAAAACGGCGAAACCCAAAAAAAAGGAAAAGTGGCATCGGTGAACTTCAATTTCCATAAGAATTGACGGTGACTGACTCGGGACGATCGAATCAAGGGACAAGCGAATCTTTCGAAGAGCATGAGTTGAGTAGGTTATTTCAAGCGCGAAAGCCGGAGTGTGGAAAAAAAAAGCTGTCGCGCTGAAAAAGAAAAAGCGGCACTCTCAATCAAAGGCCCGTAAAGTCATTAAATTCAAACACAGTCCATTGCTAGTACTAAACTACAGAAAAGATAAATCCAGGGCTCAAGGAGAGTGAGACCGTAAGACAGTTCGAGAGCGAAATCGTTTGAGCAGTGAAACACCGCTTGCAGGTGAAGGTATAAAGGGCTCCCAGATGGGATAAGGGTCACCACAAGGTTGGGACCGTTGACAACAAAAGAAAAAAAAAGGGACGTCATCATGCGGGGCTAAAAAAAGAGCCTACTCTGATATAATCGGGCAAGGAATCTTTCGAATTAGGATGTTCTTCTCTTGTCTAAACCCCTTCGATTATCGCAAGCCCGCAACGTCACCTTAGGGGGAGAGAAAGAGTCAACTGGGTGGTCGGCCGTCATTAGGGGGAAAAAGGAAAAAGTAATCGTAGGGGGAGACAGAACGTTATGTAGGGGTTCTCTCGAGGGGAAACGGGAATCGCTGCCGATAGAGACACGTTCAAGGAAAGAACCGTATAAAAGGGGTTGGATGCAGGGGGGGTTTTGCGCTTGAAAAAAAGGAAAGACCGATGTTATTTTTATGCCGTTACAGGGTCCCCCAGGGGGGGTCGAGGACTGCCGATTGCAGCGAATAAAACAGGGAGGCGGGATCGCGATTAAAGAAAGAGAAAAACGGGGAGTTTCGGCGTCTACCGGGAAAGCAGGTGATCGACGCGGGAAACAAGGGGAAGGCGGGAAGACAGAATCGAGATAACTAATGAAGACTTCAATTGCTGAGCAGTCGCACGTCCCAGTCTTCAAAAAGGAGATAGAGCGGAGGGGGTCATCGAATGCCGAGCACCCAAAAGGGGAAAAAAAAATCAAGGAACTGATGAGCTGGTCAAAACCACTCACCTTACAAAGAATATCGCTACCTTTTATCGGGAAGACGGCAGCGATGGACCAAAGGCAAAAAGCTCCTTGGGATGAAGGTAGATTATGTTGTCGGTTCAGGACTAGAAAGACTTAAAATCTACGGGGGGAAAATAGATCCCGAGTGACAAATGCCTCAAGAAACGATAGAGGAGGCAAGAATGTTCGCGTGTTCGTATATGGGAAACGCGTACCCTGGCAAGCGTGGGCCCTTCTACCCATACACCTATCTTTAGAGAAAAAGGGTGAGAACGAAAAAGAGGGGAGTCTTAAAAAGATAACGGCATCACAAGGAGAAAGTAAGTCTGCGTCGTCCAGAGAGGGTTTAAGGAAGTTCGCCGGGGCTTGATTTTGGCTAGAACTACATCAATTGTCAAAGTGGGCTTCTATTTGACTGAATAGAGGAATGCGGATCGATCTGAGGCAAAAAAAATTGGTTTAGAGTTGGATCTCTCTCACAACAAAGAAGATAAAAAGGGGGGCAAGGCACGGTGCACAACTCGCGGTTGGCCGCCGCATCCGCCTCATGCTCCTTGAAGAGAACATCGCCGAACAAAACAAAAAAAGGGGAAGCAAATCCCATGGAAATGCGAACTAAATCTTAAAGTTAAGAAGAAACTTAGAGACGAGGGATTGAAGACGCGGTCCGTATTCAGGGGACCGAGAATCGATGTCGTTCTCTTCTCTGCAACTAGGGAGCTAATCCGATGAAGGGCTCAGAAAAACTGTGAAGAAGGGAAAGCTTTCTCGAACAAGAAGTCAAAAGGGATGCGGAGAAGAAAAGTCCAACTCTACGAACGCAACTTCGGCGTCATCTGTCCCGACCGGCCAAAGAAAGCTCAAGTTCGTCGTAAAAAAATAGGGAATATCCGGGGGTCAACTACAAACCAAAAAGGAAAACTACCTAAAGGAGGAGGCTTGAATCATTGGAACCTCGGAGGAAACCTCCCTGAACATGCATCACAGTGTAGACTGGTTCAGAGGGGAGGGGCTTCTCCCCCATCGAAAGAGGGCATCCTCTTTGGGTCAACCTGAGGGGAGGCTCGGCAGGAAAATCCTTGCGCAGGAGCTAGGATCTCCTTGTTTCCGGGCCTCTTCGACGTGTGGTTCGACAGCTTCCTTGACGAACTAACCAGGAACGCGGGACCAGAGAGTTCAGCAGAGGAAAGCCCGCGTCACCCCGGCGGAACAGGTGGAAAGAGTCGTAAAGCAACCAGTATGCCGCGATATCTCCCGCATAAATAGGACGAGGCCTGAAGCATGGCGAGGAACTATATGAACCAACGGGCTTGCGGCCCTCCAAAAATGAGCCGGTGAGGGGAAATTGAAAGACGGGAAAAAAAAGAGGCCAAAAAGTACTTGATCGGGATCTTCTTGGGAGGGGTGATGAACTAGGCTCTCGTGCACGCAAGAATTCCCAGTAGTACAGCGCGCGTAAGAGACAACCCTGGGGTCCTTTTCTAAAAAACGATAACAGTACCAATGGTCCAATACGACAACAGTTACTTTTCATTGGCGCTACTAGGCACTGTTGAGGGGGGGGGAGGGGGAAATTCGGAGCATATGTGGGTTGGGGTAACCAGGGTACTAACCTCGTTCCTTCTCGAGGGAGATGATCCGGAGAGGATGTAGGCCTGTGATGAGGGGCAAGAGGAAAAGAGAACACTTGGCGAACAAAAAAACGACTTAAAGGGGTTGCTCGGGGGGAACCTTATCCCGACGGTGAGAACCGGCGAAGACCTTAAAAAGGGAGAGTCACTCAAAAAAATCCTGGAACGGGCGGCCTTGGGAAGAAAAAGACCAGGGCGGGAATGGATGATAGCCACGCCGTCGTCGATTCGCACCGAGAAAATGGATTGGTGAATTTCCTCTCATCTCCAGGGGGGGGGGATTTCAGCTTGACGCGTCCTTAGAACATCCACACGAAAGTTGCAGAGACGGATGCCATACGGAAGGCACCCAACTGAACGCTTACCCAGGAAAGGGGAAAAAAAGTGGGTATCGTCACACGAAGAACGTTTCACTTCAAATCAGGAGGTCAACGCGAGAACCTGGAAGAAGTAGGGGGACGCACCTGGACAAGGGGAAAAACTATAGTGTGTCGTCATACTGCTACCACGACTTGCAGTTTATGAAAAGCTTGATAGACTTACAAAAAAGGAGGAATAAGGAAGGGACATCAACGGGAATCAAGAGGAGGCGTAGACAACTCCGTCTCGCGCGAGCAGAAAGGGAACGAACGACTCACCCCAAAATTCTAAGGGAGAAGCATACCTGTCCGGCAAAAACGGGGTTGAAACTGAGTGGTGAAAGGAGAGCCCAAGGTAAGGTAAGATGAAGTCAGGACTGGCCGTATGGCATCCTGAGCTCACAGAACTGGCTCACCGAGGAGTCGGCACTTCAATTAATCCTCCTGGAGGACATGAAATCAACATTCCAGTTGATAGGTTAAAAACGGAAAACGAGGAGACCTGGACTCGAGAAAACCGCAGGTCTTCATCGATACGGGAAACAACAAAAAGAAAAAAAAAAGAAGTGCACATCGTGATTCAGAGAAAAAGGAAGATTAGTTCTGAAGAAGGAACTCAGTAAGGGGTGTTCAAGGAAAAGTTGACGTGGAAAAGCCTCCGGTTCCACGCCATTAGCGTCATCATGGCTTATAAAGCACGCACAGCCGACATCTAGAAAAAAAAAAAAAAAAAAAAAGCCGAGAAGACTCAACAGAGCTTTCTATCACTGGGCAATCCCTGCGAGCTGATAACTAAAGCCCGCCAACGTCAACTCTAAGAAAACCGAGTGCAAGGGAGGGATTAGGGGGGAAAGGTTCAATCTTAGCTCTTTGAAAGACCGTTTGGTGGAGGGCCTCAGGAGGAGAAAGGAAGAGGAGCACGGCGCCGCGTCATCAGACCACGTTAAGTAAAAACCGAGACCGCCTGTTGGGGTGGTGGAGGAGGAGGGGTATTTAAGAGGACTCTAAAGACTGAGGGGGTGTAGTGGATACTCCCACCTATGGATAATGAGGTCATGCACCATCTGAGATCAAAATCGACGAACTGTATGGCGGATCGCGCGGGAAACTAAGAGGAAAAAGATCTGAGGGTCGGAGACCTTGTCCCGGAATCGGTTAAAAAACGAAAAAGATGCCGGCCGAGATTCATTACGGAACTGATAAACTTCTCCAGGGGCGGACAAATATGCTAGAGAGGCTGAGTAATGCCGAGCATCCCTGAGGACGAATGGGAACGGTCCGACCGACCGATCAGACACCGAAAGAAATACCCTGATAGTGTCTTGCTACTCGAATATCGGAATAAGAGCCGACTACTGCGGGAGTAGAAACTGAAAGGTTGACGTGGCCCGCGGGGAAGGTCACTTACGGTTTCAGAGGTGAGTTATCGGTTTATAAAAGGGGGGTTGTTTGGGTTTGTTTGGGGGGGGGGGTAATAAAACAAAAAATAATGGGGGGACGTAGAGCAAACGTTATCCCAGGAGGAATTTAAGTGCGAGGGTGACTTCAAAGGGGGACTCCGCGTACCCGTAGTCAAGCTTTCCCTGGCAAGCACAGCGAAGGATCTTCGGTATCGAGGAGTTGCTAAGAGAACGAGGTAATGTTCCGTGACCCGAAAATTCCCGAGGAAATATTTCAGCAGCTCGGCTCGTCAGATCCTGGAAAGGGAGGGGTTCGGGGCCTCGCAGATTATGTTTGTGATCTAACCTACAGTTCTTGGTCTTCTATGGGGAAAAAAAAGGGAGCTGATGAGTTGATTTGCTGAACCCGCCGGGGAATATGTGAAAACCGGTGATCTCTCACAAAAAGGGGAAAAAAAGATCCACCGGAACGGCACACAAATTCAGGACACCGCAGGACCGCCACGGCTAAGCCGCATTCCTCCTAATTCCGTAGAGTCCAAATCTCCGAAAAAAGTGAAAAACGAGGCGGAGCAATCCCTCAGGAAGGAGACAAGGCGAACAAAAATCCTGACCGAGACATCGTCTGGGCAGGAGGCGTCATCTAGGTTTCCCCGACAGTGCGCAAAAAAATCGGAACTCCCGCGAATCCGAAAAAGCTGGAAAGGCAAGCTTGCAATTACTGGCAAGGACTGTGGGGAAAAAAAAAGCTCACTTATGGAAATAAGAAAAACAACTCATACTACGCAAGCTTTCATTCAATTCTCGTAATCCGAGAAAAAAACCACATTTATAACCTGAGAACGAGAATCGACGAAAGAGAAGATTCCATCACCTCGGGTGCCATTACAAGAAGCTATTTTCAAAACTGTTGGGCACCTCCACAGTCGTCAGCTCTGAAAAGGGGAAAAATGGAGCTGTGTCCGTCTTGGGGGAAAAAAAAGTCCTAACTCAGCTTTGGGGGGGGAAGTGTACAGAGAGGGGGAAAAGGCAAAGAACATCAGCCTCAAGAGAAACTTTTGCCGAGCTACGGGGGGGGAAAAAAGGGAAGAAGCTACGTCCTGAATTCTCTGAAAGGGGAGGAAAAGAAAACTTGGTAACTCGGACGAAGAAAACTGCAAGAAAAGGAAAAGCGTTTTAAAACGGGGGGGATCGAAGAAGAGAGAAATCAACTACTATGAGGCTGAAGATAGTGCTACGATGAAAAAAAAGAACGCTCCAACAGAAATAGGGGGGAACGTTCTTTACGGTCAATGAAACGTACCGAAACAAACACCGACTGATCGGAAAATCTCGTCTCGTCCTTGAACATGGGGGAGGGACGTCTAGGCCGCCGATGACTTCTGAAAGCGCGATGCCTAATCACCAATGGGGGGGGGAAGGGTCGAAGTAGGGGCATACAATTTACTCAAAAGGAACTAAAGCCCCAGGGGAACGGGGCAACTACTAGGACCATGGGACTGTGAAAGAAGGTATAGAGAAGTGGAATGTTGACCGTTGGAAACAGCTCGTTCCGGATTTCCAGAGGTAGCTCTGAGAGAATATCGGAGGTGATTGTGTTCCAAGCTGAAATAAGGACACTCACTTTCTAGAAAAAGAGGGAGGGCCGAAACGTCAAGCTTGCTCAAAAAGGGGGGGACACTTGAGAGGAAGGGGCCGACGTCACCATTCAAAAGAGATCACAATTCTGTCACACAAAAAGGGGCTTAACCGGACGCGACCCTTGCCACTGGAGGAAAAAACGGTCTCGCTGTATAACATCTCAACTTGCATGTGTAAGTCCTGCTCTTCTACTTTGAGATAGGGAGGATGCAAGCGAGGAACAGAGGAAAGAGAAACGGGTGTGCAGCTCAAAATTCCAAAGAGCCAGACCCGCATGAAACTTGCAAGGGAAAAACTGGAAAATGCATGCGATGTCAAAAAGGTTCAAAGGAGACTAGAGGGAAACAGGGAACGGTCTGTCCCCTGGATAGGGTGGTGGGGGCTAAACCTTGATCAAGCTAAAAAAAACGGAGTTGGGCGTCATCTGAGAAGATCTTGGATCTGATATAGGGGGGAGATCTCACACCAACGAGTTTGGGACTCATCAACTGATCAAGATCAGGGGAAAAAACTCCGTCCTCGCGCATCTAGGGAAGGGAAAAAGTACCGACGCACCACCCGTAGAATTGAAGGGAAAAGGAAGGGTCCAGATCTTTTGACGTTAAAATGAGCCCTTCTGATTCGAATCACTAACAGCAGAGGTACTCGGTGGGAATGAGCGGGGGTTAGAAGGCATCCGTGAGCTCGCCAATCCGATTTGGGGTCAGGAAAAGTCCCGTCTAGGGGATCGGCACGAGTCAATCCAAAAGAAAAGGAGGAAGGAAACACAAACATTCCTATTTGGAAAAGGGGGATAAGGAGGATGAGGCTATCATACCCTGGGAGAGGGCACTCTGCATCCAAGGGGAACCTGGTGCATGCGTGACCCGTCTTTGAAAAAAAAGTAGGGGGCCGTTCTCAGAGAGTCATCAAAGGGTACCAAGGGTACAAGGAATTGAACTTGGTACACCGACTATGAGGGAAGGTGCAGCGTCATCAGCACGGAACAAGACACCGAAAAAGGGAAAAACATCAGGGAACATCGAGCCGAATCATTGAAAAAAAAACTTCATCCACGTCTAAACCTCCCCTATATGAACAAGGGAAGAACCCACGGCCGACATGGCTCAAGGAACAAAAAATTGTTAAACTTCAGTTTCTGTCGACGGATTGGGGGAAGAAAAACGCAACCAAGGGTGAGGGACGAGTAAAAAGGAGGAAAGGGGAAGAGCATGTCATCTGATTAAAGCCTTGCGTAAATGCAAAGAACATGGACCATTACGAAAAACGGGGAGAGGAAGGGGTTGGTGAGGCAGTTTTGGAAAAGAGTCAAAAGACCGTCTTTTCGATGTGTGGTGAATAGAAAATGGTCGGGACTTCGGAAGGGACGGAAAACAGCAAGAAAAAAAAAAATGATGTAGAGAGGTCTGCGCGTAGTAACGAATAGGGGTTCAAGCGTTCAAATTAGGAAGAAACGAAAGGGAAATCTGGAAAAAAGGAGCGGATAAGAAGTCCGAGATTCAGACTCATCTGAAAGAGTAGACAACGTCGTAAAAAGCGAGATCTTATTCGCATTAGAACTTCCTACTCGGCGACAGAGGTGACCTGCAAAAAGAGTACCGGGCTGGGTCGAAAGAAAAAAAACGGGTACTAACTCTCTAAACCATTTGAGGTAAAAAAAAAAGGGGAGCTACGCTGCGGGAAAAAGATCCACCACTTTTCGCGTCGTCCAGAAACGGTGTCTGCACGCGGTGAGACTCGATAAAGGTTTCCGTAGAAGGGGAAGGAAGACAGAGGACGATTAATGAGCCAGGAAGCAATGCGGAGGGGCAGCAAGTCTCACCTTTGCCTCCTTTCGAAAGGTGGCTTCCGGAAACTCCTCTGACCCTGATTACCACTGGCACGACAATAACCCCACTCAACGAAAGGGGGGGGGCTTCGAGTAAGAGGGAGAGTGCGACTACCTGAACCTAAGGATGTCGGGACCCGAAGAGACCTCTTCAAGACAAGAAAGGAAGAATCAGGAGAAGTCCTGGTCCTGTTAGTAGCCGGGGAAGAGGAAAACGCAAGAAGGGGAAGGGGTTGTCCGGAGATTGAAAAAAGAGAACGCGCGATCTCTCGGGGAAAAAGACCTTAATTGTGAAAATTTAAATTTTTAGAAACCGAGAGGAAATCCAAAGGAACGGCAAAAGGAGGAAGACGGTGGCCAGCAAATCAAGTCAGTATCCGTCCATCTCCTAAACCCATTAGAGTTAGAATGCAAATTGGACTAGAGGGAGAAAAAAAAAATAAAGAAAGGACTACCGGATACGACATCGGCTGAGTAAGGGGATAAGAACTACGGATTCGGTGGAGGAAGGAGCAAACGAAAAATTCCTACTACTCAGGGAGGGGGAGCAGGAAAATGTCCGACAATTGAGAGCAAAAACGACACCGCGCACGGATGAGGATAAAAAAAGGGAAAAAGGGGGGGGTATAGATTCACTACTTCAAGACTTAGCAAAGAAAAAAAGAAACGTGCCAGAATTATAACACCGAAGCATGAAAGTTCTTCACTAAGGAGAATGCTAGATAGAATCAACGAAACGACAGCGAGTTCGACGACCCCAAGGATACTGTTGGCCCGAAGGGGGGAAAGAAACATCACGGGAGACGGTCTTTTTCCGGCTCGTCAAGCACTCATAAGGTCAAAGGGGACGACACCTCGAGTAAAAGGCTAAAGGGGGAAAAGAAGCTTGTTGCACTTTTTTGGGGCAGGAATAGACATGGCAAAGAAGCTTCTGGGAAAAAAGCATGAAGGAGAAAAAGAGCTTCATAAACAAGTGACCCGCGTAGTTCAACAACAAAAGAAGGTAAAGCAAACTCCGGCTGTGTCAGAAACAGATTATTAAATCGCTCTACCTCACATAGTAGAACACAGCTTCAAAACGGGAAGGACAGGAAGTAACGACAACAAGGTGGGAGGGAAGGGAAGCGCGACATAGGAATCCGGTCGGACATGGGAAACAGAAAGGAGCCGCAAAAGTCAACAAAGGTACGGGCCTCTCGTCCTGGAAAACGGGTTCGGGAATGAAGCCGGCGGACTGGCAGAGGGAACGTTGGCTAGGGACAGGGCTAAAAAGGAGCAACCAGAAAAAACTGGTGTCCTGGTAGAGGGCTGGTAACGAAGAACAACAAATGAATGAAGCCAAAAAGGGGCTTCCCGAGTTCTCTAAGATGGGAGAAATTTTTGATTTCAGGATTGAATCAAGGGGGACGAAAGAAGAACAGAGCGGTGCCTGAATTCTCAGGTCTAAATAAAGAAGGAGAAAGGGGTGCGTTGTAGGCAAGCAGCACGGTGGCCACCGACCTGAGGGGGGGGGGAAAACCACCAAGGCCTTGCTAGGGACCGTCCAAGACTGTTGGAGCCTTCAAGGGGATACCGGGACAGACCCGCCGGCGTACAGACTCAAACGAGTGCGATAGGGCTGCCGTAAAAAAGAGGGCGGCCCCTGGGGAGGGCTCGTCGTCGAAAAAAAACGCAGGGTGATTACTTACCTTCTAACGGATTTGGTAAGCTTGCCGAGAATGACCGAGAGGGAAAAAGAGTCCACAAACGGTTGTGCAAGAGAAAGTAAGAGAAGGAAGGCATACACTTAAACGGGGGAACTTCCCTTTGTAGGGGGCTTCGGAGAGCACCCTAAGTCAAAATCAATCTTGTCCGGAAAAGTTCACCTAGACGTCACCGGGAGAAGGTTGGCGTCTTTACGGGATAAGGGATCAAATGGCTCAGAAGAGATTAAGTGGGGGAAAAATCGAACGATCCAACGAGAGATAACGGTTTAGGCTTGAATCGATCAACAACAAGGGGATAGAAAGACTAGATCAAAAAAGCAAGGGAAAAGATCTATCATGGATGAATCACGCTCTCACGAGCTCGCCTGAGAAGGTGCGCCAAGAAAAAAAAAGGAGCCAGTGCTCTAAAAGGGCAAACCGGGAAGGCAGTCCAGAAAGGGGAACGTGACGGTGATCTGTGGACGATCGAAAAGCAACTGGGGGGAAAAAAGAGGAATCGTTCACGTGAGGGGGGAGAATCACACGTTATCTTAAAGCACTTGGTGACGTCAAAGACGGAGCTCGGGAGCGGCACGCTTGCCCCAAATCATAAAAAAAAAAAGAAAAGGAAACAATGCCAGTGAAAGGGGTCTACGAAAGACAGGACCTGGTTAATCTCCAGGCAGCACTGCGGCAATCGCTCTGGAAACGGCCATGCACTCGTTAGTCTGGAAAAGGCGTGGCAGGGTATAAAAGAGGGCGCGACGGATGAAGTCAAACAAAAGTTTACGTTGTACCAACTAAACAGTTGTCCGACGGACAAATAGAAAATGACCCGACCCGGCATAAGGGAAAGAGGAAAAAAGTCGGAAAGGAATCTGACTAAGAAACGCTCTGTTTATGTCCACACGTTAAGCCTGCACGGATATCAAGAAGGGAAACAAAGCAAAGTCGGCATGGTCGCACCTGTAGAAAAGAAAAGGTAAGGTATGAGTCACGGCAAGGACGGGAAAGGGCCTGTGTCTCTGTAGAAAAAGCCCAAACAGGGGAGTGCGAAGAAACAACGCCAAGGATTCTGCCGAAAAAAGGGCGTAAACACTTCAAGGACGAGAAGTAGAAAGAAGGGATCAGGGTGTGTTATTAATAGGAGGGAACATCACCTGAGGAGGGTTATGGGTGGATGCACCTACACCAAAGGGGCGTATAGGACCTGCAACGAGCTGAATCAGAGGGAGGAAAGGGGGAGAAAAGGGGAGAGCGCGATGAAACAAAAAAAAAAGGGTAAAAGAGCGGATGCGTCGGCTACCTGTCCGGAAACGTGTTCGAGATTTCACCAATTAGAGGGGAATCCCGGACCTAATGCAGGAGAAAGTAGAGCTCGTCGCAAACGAAAAAGGGCGCGCTAAGCTGCGCTCGAGAAACTTCATCATCCTCGCGGTGCCGTTCCAATCGGATTTACATTCAGAAAGGTCAGACCTCCTCAACGGAAACAACGATAAAAGACCCGGTTTGAGGAAAATTACTACGG
>Ga0179593_1457344_pt1 | contig 31111 bp, 38 predicted proteins | sample CZODoug2_1_08_16_FD_185931 | JGI IMG/M metagenome (GOLD analysis project Ga0179593, IMG submission 185931) | Vadose zone soil fungal communities from Angelo Coast Range Reserve, California, USA - CZODoug2_1_08_16fungal (PacBio error correction) | ecosystem: Environmental > Terrestrial > Soil >...
AAATGACTAGAAAACTTCAAGAGCAATGTATCGGAAGTCGAAAAGAAGGATAGATGTTGGAAAGTTCCTGGCTGCTATGGGAAAAACGACAGGGAGATTGGTGAGAGAGTGGTTACTGGAGGGTGATATGGAAGAGGTGGGAATAATTAGAGTCGATTAGGAAAGAGTAGCGGTCCGGAAAAGGAAAGAAGAAGAACGAAAGCTGATTAGAGGTAGAAGAGATTTACTAAGATAGGAGAAGAGAGATAGCGGGTGAGGAAAAAAGAAAGGACCGATGTGAATACCAACTGGGAAAGAAGTTATAACGGGTCTAAGGAAAGTAAGAAGATAGGGGAATGTAATGAATAAAAGATGAGTGGAATAGGATATCAGGGTACGACGAATAAGAAGGTATGCGAAAAAACGAGGAAATAGGTACAAGTAGTTAAAAGTGAGGGAGACCGAAGAAAGACGGGATGGAAGAGCATTTGCGGTAAAAGGGGGGACCCCTTCAAGAGGAAGAAGGGAAGGTTCTTTCGTGACCAGAGGGATCTATATAAGTAGACGAGGAGGAGAGGAAGAATACTTTTAGAAAATAGTTGATAGCACAACAAGAAATTAGGGTAGATGATTTACCATATCCCTAGGTAAAAAAAGGACTGGGAATAACCGTGTTGAGAGAAAACGTTTCCCATTTTTTGACAAGAAAGGAGGAAAACCCTACTCGCAGGATAAAGGACTGGAAAAGTAAAAGGATTACTCGTGTCAAGGGAAAGAATGAGGGAGGGAAAGGAGTAGAGGAGGAGAGAAAAAAGTATATCAAGATGAGAGGTGGAGAGTTTAAAACAGCTTGGCATCCTATAGTATTTGAAACAATACCGTGCGTGAGTCCAAGAAAAGAAAATAGCCCCAAACAGGTGAGCTTCTCTCGGCTACTAAGTTAAAGGGAAATAAAGAAGACTGATGAAGTAGAGCTGGAACCATCCTTAATCGGCCGAAAGAAGGAGGACGAACGCGATGGGGGGGGGGTAAGAAGAAAACAAAAAAGAGTAATTAACTGGGAGTAAGAGTCGGGTCAAAGAAGCTTGGGAAGAAAAGACTGAGAAAAACCAAAAAAATGGGGAATCGAAAAAATGAAAGAATCAGGGTGGGTTTAAAAAAGTAAGAACGGCAGTGAAAAGAGGTGGTTGATTCGTAGGGGAGGATAAAGAGGTAATAAGAGTAGCCCAAACAGAAATATATGTAAATAGTGGGGAAGCTCCTAATAGAAGAAAGACCCAATCATGAATACATAGGGTATTAAATAGGCAGAGTCAGATGGGAATCGATGCAAGTGGGGAGACACAGCGAAAAAAGGTTCCGGCGGCCTAGAAGAGAGGGGGGGAATACAGGAAAAAGGAAGGGGTGGGGGAGAGGGTATGTCAATAGCGACGTACTCTCCAGGCCGAAATCACACGCAGCTCGTAACGTCCGGTACTATATTTAGAGAGGGACAAAGGAGGGCAGAGTAAGGAAAGGGATGTTTAGAGGAATCTAGAAAGATAAAAGAATAAAGGAAACGGGATCGTAGGGGGATAATGCCCAAGATGCAGAGCTCTAGTGGACGAAGAAGATATGCGTGGAATAAGAGAAGATAAAGAGAGGAAGTACATAAGGTCTTTAACCTGACGGATGCAGATGGAATCGTACGAAACGAAGTGTTAGTGGAGCACACAATGAAATGAAAAAAGAGAAGACGACGATGTGATGGCGGGGGAATCGCATATGAGACCGCCCGGGAAAAAGAGTAAGGAGAAAAATCTGCACAAAAGATAACAAAAACGACCCTAGCTAGCCATGGAGCCTGAGGAGGGTAAAGCAGCATATTCGAGTCCTCACGTGGGGCGGGGGGGGGAGCGAAGATGTAGTCGAGGGAAAGGTGAATGAAAGTGGTTTAGTCAGATGCTGGGTCCGAAAAAGAAATCAAAGTTAAGGAAAAGCAACCGTAGATGCGGAAGGGGACTGAACTGAAGACGGCTTGGACGACGGAGGAGGTTAGGTCGAAGATGGCCAAGAAAGAGGAGAGTTTCTAGAGGTGAAAGTTTCCTCCAGGGGGTGTGATCAGAAGACCAGGTGCTTGGGGAATGGAAGAAGAAGTGGGCGAGAAATCTGAATTGGTTTCTAGAGCCTAGGCATGGAAGTAAAGACTCTGTATAGGCATAGCATAGAACTAGGCCAGAGAGTCAGCCACTTCTATTGGGGATAAGAGTAAGAAATGCCCTGTGGTTGACAAACGGATCAAGGGTGAAATGTGAAAAAAAAGAAGGGTAGGTGAATGAAAGCCAATGAAGAAATAAATAATGATGGGCAACAGAGGGTAGAAATAGTGAGTATAATCATCACTAAGTCAAACGAGACAGAGAGGATAAGATATAAATTTAACCCGAGAAATCTACAAACAAAAGGAGAAAAGACTGTGTACAGTCCGCAGTCCCGAGAGAAGGAAGGAAATTGAAAAGGGATTCCAGAGACCCCTAACACTAAGTAGAAAGAATACGGGTGAACTTCAAGAAAAAAAGGTATTTGAAGTGACCTAAAGGAGAGTTGGAAGAAGTACGGTCGGGAAGGAAAATGCCATAAGGGAGAGATATATGTACAAGGAAAAAAGACGAACACCTGCATGAGAAATGAGGTAGGTGTTTCTTGTTAGGAGGAAGAAATTACGGGGGCCCAAATGGCCTTTCTATAAGGAAGAAAAAGGAAGGGGAATAGGATCAAGGAAAAAAGGGGGCAGACGAAAAGGAATCCTGACCCCAGTAGTCGGTGGGGGGGAGTCACTATAAAAAATGTAGAGGAGTCTAGGGAAGAGTAAGGAGAAACGAATAGAAAAAGGAGGGTAGGAGGACGAAAGAATTCACGGATCACCTATCGGTCTGCGGTTCTATCGAGAGCAAAATTCCTTTGTAGAGGGAAGAGATAGGAGAGATAAAGCTTGCATGGAGGAGATAGATGGAAGATATGGCGAGCACTGTAACTCAGAACTACTTCTACCAACTTAAAACTCAGACGAGGAACTAAGGAGGATAACTACCGAGGATGAAAAACTATGGAAATGAAGATCTTTGGAGTTAAGAAGGCTAGGAAGATCTGGTAGAGAAGTTCTTATAAAAAGGAACCAGGGGAAAGTGCTTGTAAAACGGAAGGGGAGACGAATAAAAAAAGAGTCATGAACAGGAATGGTTACGTCATGAATACAAAGTGAATATTATCAGAAGAGGACCGCTTGCGAAACGAAGGAGGAGAGAGTAGGAAGAACAGAGCGTAGAGGGAACAGGAGGCATTGCTGAGAGAAAGAAGGCTGGGAGGAGTGGTGATGGGACGGGAAGCGAAAGGGGGAGGCTCCTAAAAAGCTTTGGTACAAGAAGGGAGGACTTTCCCGTAATCCGCAACGGGAATATCAAAAGAGGGGGGGGCGGCGAGGGTGATCCCTGACAGGCCAAGGGAGAGAAAAAGGGGGAGAAAAGAGAGTAAAGATAGATTAATGGGGCGTAAAACGACTGGAGAGTAAGATACTATTTGAGATCAGTCGAGGGATCAGTGTGTAGATTAGCATGTAGATTAAAGAGAAATCAGGTAGAGAGACGATCCTGTAAAAAAAAAGGAGAAGATACCGTTTCACCGCGTGAGAAAGAGGAAATTAAGAGGGAGACCGAAATACTAGAAGAAAAGGTAGCCACCCCTAATCAAGGGGGGTACCATAAACAGCATAGAAAGGTAGTATTTTAAAGACGTGAATCCTTGAGACAGGAGGCATTTTAGAGTGTTAACTTGTATAGGGTCAATAGACGGCGTTAACCTCTTCGGAATAAATATGTTTTTTATAACAGTGGGAGTTTTTAATCTCACGGATAGAGTTCGATCAAAAGGGGGGAGGAAAAGCGCATACACTCGAGATGACCATGGGGAAGATTTGTGGAAAATAAAAAGAGTCAGAAGAAGGGAATGGGGGGAAGACGTGAGTTCGAGAAGGGACAGAAGCGACGGAAAGTGAATACCCGTTCGGAGAAGGAGATCCTGAGAGGAGATATACGGCAGTGGATAACCAAGAAGGGAGAGTATTCTTTTAAAGTGCGTTAAATGTGAGATGGAAAAAAAAGAGAACAGAGGAGAAGTAGAAGAAGAGAAAGTGAATGAAAAAGGGTTGAAGGGTAGGGATCTCATCTATAACGAGCTAGACGGGAAAATTCCTCAAAAAAAAATCAGTCAAATGCAAGGTTTAAGTCACTCGAGGGAGGAAAAAGGAAAATAGGGAAAGAAAGAGAAGACTGTTGTTGCATTCAGGGGAAGAAGTCGAAAATTGCGATACACATAACCAACCCTGAAATAGGTATCTGAGGAGGAGACGAGGTTTAAGGTAAGGGGATTAAAAGATAAGAGTAGACGTGACTAGGAGGGTTCGACGTAGTCAGAGTAATGGAAAGAGAAAAACTGTTATGAGAACCTGACCATAGGAAATTCGATGAAGGGAAAAAAGGAAGCACGGGTATTTGGAATTGAAAGAAGGATTGAAAGAGTTAGGGCGTTTAATGACTTAAATATCATTGTGCTCTTGTATGAGTGAGACACGGAAAGCTAGGTCCGGAGACGTGGGGGTTCTTATTCAGGGGTTGGGAGGATAGCAGAAGATAACTGCTGGGGGGGAGGTGGGTGAAAGTCAGACTAATCTCGACCGGAATGAGAGGACCGAGAAGAGGGGAGGGGACGGATGAGAAGCTTTCACAGGCAGGAGGCATAGGGTGAATTCAAATTAAAAGCGGTCGTGGGACGAGACCAGGGAGGACTTGCAGGATAGCAATTTAGCCCCGATGGGAAGGGGGGGAGGGAAGGAGGATGTACCCATCTAAGGAAAGGGGGTGAGGGAAGAAGGGAGACAGTCAAAGAAATCTCGGACAAAAAAAAAGGATAGAACGGTCAAGGTAGAGTCTCTCTGGTAGAAGGCAAAACCCGACGGGGAAAGAAAAATGAAAGGCGCTAACGAGTACCTAGTGGAAAGCGGGAAGTTGAATAGCGGAGAAGGACAAAAGGGAAAAAGCATGAGTCTTACATAGAGGGACTACATCGATCGAGGAGAACAGGTCAGATCTTCAAAGTCTCTTTTACTCAGGGCGTGGAGAAGAAGACTAGGGGGGGAGTCGTTCTGAAAAAAGGACAAACCGGGGTAAGGTGGCAGGAAGAAATGCTGGGCGTCTACGCAAGGGCGGAAGGTATTTCCACGATAGAAGAGCGTGCGAGGAATCGATTCTGGGGGGGAAGACAGGAGAGATCGAGGAGATGGGGGATGCGGAGAACAGATGAAGAAACGAGTGCCAGAGAAGAATAAGCATAGAGAAGGGTAGGATAGGTTTAACGTGAAACGGGTGAATAAAAAAAATACTCTGAAGTTAAAGGTAGCTGGGGGGGATTAAAGAGATGATCGGGGTAAAGTATCGAGGAACTGCGAGCTCGAAGGGATAGAGTGTGAGGGGGAAAGAAGCTAGTAGGCCCGATATGATGAAGAGACGTAACAAAGAGCCTAACGCGCAGATGTAAGTCGAACACGAGCGAAGAGGGTGGGAAGAAGATGAGAGGTTTCGAGGGAGAATGGCAAGGAGAGAAACGATGGTCGACTCAACCTAAGAGTAGGGGTGAATGGTCTTACGGGGGAGGATCTAACAACGTGGGAACGTACTTCCCAAGGGCCGGTAGAATTGCGAGGGGACTAGCGTGCATCACTAAAGTGGTGTGAGAGGGTCCAAGGTGAAAAAAAGAAATCAGATCTGGCAAGAAAGGGAAGGAAGGGAAGCCCTGGAGGCATGTGTAGGCAAAGCAAAATCTGCGCAGAGGCTTCGAACGCGAGACAAAAGGAGCTCATGGCTCAAAATACTAATAAGAAAGAGGTAGAGCCGTTACTTCACCAGGGAAGCAATCCTAAGACAACGAGATCGAAGAGGAAAAGGAAAGTGGGCTGTCGACCAGGCCCGGGGGGGGGAACCAAAGAGTGAACGCGAGCGGGCAATGTTTCTGCAGGGGGGGCCGGAAGGGTGGAAAAGGTTTGTAATCTCAGGCAGAATCACAACACCTTATTAGTAGGAAGAAAGGGATATGAAAATAATAAATAAGCCTAGGTTGAGGCTTCTTAAGAAAGAGGTTAGGGGGGTACTGTGGGAAGTGGCATTTAAGGGGGGAACGGAACCAAGAAAAGACAGGTTCCGGTAGACGGTACAGTAGGAAAGGGGGACGAAAAAGATCACTTGTGTAGGGGGTTAAGAAGTTAAACTCTGCTATGGTGGGGGCAGGCCAGGACAATAAACCACTATATAACCCGACACCGGAGAACAAGGAATGATCTTGCTCGATGAGCTAGGGAGAATGATTCGGGGTGCGAAGAAGAGAAAGACTGACTTGCGTGAAAGGGAATATTTAAAAAAGAGTTTTATATATCAACAGGGAGCAAGAGAATCAAGGAAAAATCTGCCGAACAGGAGAGAGAAAAAAGTTGTAAGTAGGAAGATCGAAGTTAGGATGAGAAGAGCACCGAGATTCTAAGGCAGAGTCTGTAGAAAAGAGATGGGCAAGCGCTCGGTCCGGACTCCCACTATGAACTGAGGAGGAGACTATCTCCTGTCAGGAAAGTGGAGTTGTGCTCTCCAGGAACAAGGAAATGACAAGAGAGAAAGTGAGTTGAAGGGACCCTGATCCGATGGACGCCGACCGGAATATCGTACATAGCAAGTGCTTAGCGGTACGAATAGAGGGAAAGATGGACGATAAAAACGTATGAGGAATAGGGAGAAGAGAGAACTTCTTCTCAGGGCAAAAAGGCTTCTTCTAGAACGAGAAGGTAGAGGAGGATGTAAACTCGAACCGAAAGGGTTGTCCTGAGGCAGTAAGAGGATGAGAGGAAAGGAACGGAGCACGCCCAGGAGCCGGAAAAGAGATGGGAATCCTCCGCCAGAGACAGAGGAGAGGGGGAAATGCAAAAATCCTAGCATCTAAGTTACCATAGGCGCAAGATGAGGCTGTTCTTCCTTGTTCGAGTAAAGAGAGGTGTATCTCCTTATGATTGGATTGGGGATCGGATGGCACATGTCTTTCAGAGGTACTTCGGATGCGTGCGACCAAGGTAGTAGGTCGAGAGGGTGCGTATGGAAAGTAGATGGGAGGGAATTGTTCGCATCAGATCAAATAGGAGAGGGTTTGGCAGAATGGCATTAATCCTGGGCTAAGCTAGAGAAGGGGATGGTCGCCTACGGTCCATCGAGCGAAATGATATAGAGGCGGTTTTAATCCCTGAAACTGAGAAAATAGAGAAGGGGATGCTCGAGAAAAAGAAGAGTAGACGTATGAATACATGGAAGAGGTCGGGTGTAGGAAGCTATGAACAAAATGTATATATAACTGAGAAGGGGAGCGAAAGAGGAGGAGGGATCTAAGAAGGGGAAAAGACATGTAGCTCAGGAGGGATAGAGATAAGCGAACGAGAAAAAACACCACACATACCAAACCGGAGTAAATTTAGCTAAATAGTGGTAGGAAGAACCTAAAAAGGTCCCCCTAAACTTGTGGGGGGGAAGGTCGCCCAATAAGGCACTTTGAAAATCCTAGAGGAGTTGGAATGTATTCAAGTCCGGGTAGAAAAGAAAATGAGTGTAAAAAAAGGTGAGGTGAGAGAGTAAGCAGAGGGCTAAAGAGGGCAAAATAGCTAGTAGAGGAGAGGACGAAGAAGACTCCATAAGAAGGACCATACAAAGGGGTCCATATAAAAGGGTGGGGGTAGGACTGGTAAAAAAAAATGAGAAGAAATAAGGATGCCGGACGGTATCTATGACCGGGTAACCGGGGACACCCTTTTAGAAGATGGCCTAGGGAGCAGTGAAGGGAGTGTATAAAACCTGGTGATAAAAAGGGGAAGGGGAAATACAATATAACACATAACCGGGTAAAGGGGCAAAAAAAAATTGAGTCAAAGAAAAACAACAACGTCACGAGTAGAGAAGTAAGACTAGTGAGTGGCAGTTCCAATAAAGAGAAGAGGGGTACGGGAGAGAGGATCAGGTAGGGGGCAAATAGAAAGGGTTACTCAACGAAGGACGAGATCGTATCACAGAAGTTCACGAACAGAAGGAGGGGGAGATTCCACAGCAAACAATCTCTTGAGGGGAGAGAAGGAAGGAATGAAAATTGGGGGGAGCAAAATGGGTAGTGAATCTCTAAGAAGAGTGAAGCTGGGAAATAGAAAATTGGAGAAGACACCCCGGTGAATACAATAATAGCGAGGGGGGAGAATTATCTCAGGAGGAAAAAGGACGACGACCAGGGGGAGTGAAAGCAATACGGACCGCGTTGACCTAATATTTTGATGAGGTAGATACTAAGAAGAAATAACGACAGTGAAGGGAAAGGGTGAAGGGGGTTCAAACCTAAGAGGGATAGAAAGGAACGAGGCCACAAAGAGAGAGGCTGTAGAACTCCAGAGAATAAACACAAACGGAAGGGAGAGATAGAAGATATCTTATTTCTGATTTGAAGGTAGATAGGAAAGGTCAAGGTATGAAATAGGGAAAAGGAGTGAAGGGGGGGTAGAAACAAGAGAAAAACCCAATAAATTGTAAAGGGAGTTGCAGGATAAAAGCATTTTAAAGGTTTAGGTCCAGGGAGAATACCAGAAAAGGAAGTGGTGATCAAGGATATTAACCTGGGTGGGGGAAAGAGGTAGGGCGGGAGTCTCCCTGGGTCTTCAATCACGAAAAAAAGAGTGGGAAAACGTAAAAAGGGTGCATGATCCTCTAATGAGGAGGGGAGCGTTGTATAGTTATAGGGAGAAGGCAATCGAAGGTAATCATCAGGTATAAGGCATACGTGACTGGAAAACGGCGCTTCCGAGAAAGGGAAAGGGGGGGGGGGACTGAGTTACCAGAACACCATTGTATCTTGAGCCAAGGATCAGGAGGCCTCTTCTTGACAATCTGGAATAGATTAGAGCAGAAAGATAATAAAAAAAGAATGAACAACGGGGTCAGAGCAAAGTAGTAGGGGGGGTTCAAATATTATAAAGACGTTCAGAATCACAAAGAGAACCAGAAACTGTCTCGGCTGTTCTGAAGAGCAGGAAAACTTATCTCGTGTCGTATTCTTCATGGCATCATATACCTGGTTCCCAGGGATCATAACCACGACAGGAAGATGGAGAATTTGGGGGGGTAGATCTGGAGGAGAGGCGAAGGGGGGGTCCTCTGAGGTGCGGGGAGTCGGAGCTCTTGGGAGGGGAATGGTTTATGTAGCGGGAAAAAGGAGTGGGAAATATTCAATGGAGAAAATCCTCCAATTAATGGGAATCGTGAGTCAAGATGGGGGGAGTGGATCAAAAAAGAAGGGGAAGAAAGATAAGAGGGGACAGAGTGGATAATATTGGCATGTAGGAAGGTCAACGTGACAAGAGGCGGGGCGAAAAAAGAAATAATAAGGTGGCCGATGACATATAAGAAGGGAATGAGATGAAACGCTAAGAGGCGGATGAGAGAAGTAGGGGTAGAAACCGACAATCTCCACCAAATCCAGGTGAAAAAAGGTAGATACCGGCATAAGGAAAGGAGAAGTCTGGAGTACCGGGTGGCGGACGATAGAGTAAGGTCTACAAAATCCTCTAGATTAGGAGACGAAAAAGAAGAGATAGACCGAAGAATCTCTCTCCGGGGGTACCTGTAGAAAATAAAAAAAGAAAAAATGTATAGTCATCTCCTGCGTAAGACTCGCTTGCAGAAGATGATCTCTTGTGATTCACATAGATGGGCGATGCTTCTTCAACTAGTAGAGGATATGGGTTGCTTGTAAACAATATAAGAAAGCAAAAGATGAGAGTAGGGAGCTGTAAGGGGGTAAAAGGCCAACTTGGTCGATATATGTCTAAGAAAAACATGATAGTATGGTCCAATAAAAAAAATGCAGCTGTTCAAAGAGTATGAGCTCTGCCAGTGAGCTGGAGAGAAGGTGAAAATGGGTTCAACTCTTAGGATCGTGCGTAAAGTGAGAGAAAAGGAGGGAGACTTCCTTCCTGCAGGATTGAAGATAAAAGAAGAAGTGTATCTTTTCAGGCTGAAAGAAGGCTTCTTCAAGGTTAAGAAGAGAATTATCATGTTCCAAGAGGAGATTCCCTGATGGGAATCACAGAGGGAGAAAAGCTGAACAAGGGGAAGGAGACTAAGAGGGGAAAGCTAGAAGAGAGATAAAGATGGGGAATGTCTAGCAAAAAGAGGGTGAGTGATTTCTACTGGAGGAGAGGGAAAAACCCCTATTAAGAAAAAAAAAGACCTAGCGCGTGAGAGGGGGAGAGATAGAGGGACCTGGCTGATATAAAGAGAAACAATCGAAGGGAGAAGCAAAAAGCCTACTAAAAGATCGTAGATGGGTATAGAGAGGGCTGTAGGAAAAATAGGAGATAGACGTTCGATGCAGAAAGAAAAGAGTAGTAGAGAAAGAAAAGAGGATGGGCGCGCAGGTGAAGACTACGAGTGAAGGAGGAGAAAAGGAGAATGATGTTTGAAGGAAGAGAGTCTAGAGGGAGAAAGGACTCTTTCACGGAGCCTGGAGAAAGACCCCCGGGGAAGGCATAACTGAATAACCAAAAGAGGCGGTAGGGGATAATCGATGAAATTTGTAGGGTGTGAGGATGCGGTGCGAAAGAATGAATATAGGAATGGTGTGATCGTAAGGAGTGATGATAAGTAATAGCATGAGAGAGAAAGAAAGGAAAGAAAGAAAAAAGAAAAAGGGATTAATAATCCAGGTAAGGAAGAACCGGGGGGATAGTGGTAATGGAAATACGGTAAAAAGAGGGTAAGATACTTGGATGGGCGGTAGGGGTTGAAAAAGAGATAAGATAGAAAAGAAGGAGGAGGAAGGGGAGAGGAATTTTCGGCAGGCTTAAACAAAAAGAATCGGGGCCAGTGAAAACGAAATAAGTTCAATAAAGAAGAAAATCGCAAAAGGGTATAAAGGTAATCGAGTCAGGAAATCTAACGGGAAGGGATGAAGTAGGTAAAGAGGGAACTCAACGACGGACCCCAGGGGAAAGAGGATACGAGGAAAGGAGGGAACTAAATAAAATGTCTACCGCTTCGAAAAAGGTAAAGAGAAGACAAACCGGAAAAAAGATGCAAATTGGGAGGTTCGAAAATAAAAGTATCAGAGGAACAGAATGGAGAAAAAAGAGAACTTTGAAAACGGAAAAGGAGTCAAACACACAACGGTTAGGGGAATATAGGTAAAAATAATAGAGGAGTTAAAGATCTCATCGCGGGAAACAGAAAGACGTAGCCCAAAAAAAAGAAGTGTCGAAATGAAATAGCTAAGAGAGGAGAGTAGGGGGAGGAGGTAAAACTCGACGGGGAGTGGGGAAGTAACTCATGTTCAAAAGTCAGGATACTTCCTTATATCCAATGAGTGGATTTAAGTAGGATGTGAAAAAAAGATGGTAGTCCGCTAAAAGGCAGAAGAAGTCAGTGGTGGGAAGATGGGTAAGTAAGATAGATTAAGGGAGGAGCGGTACGTCATGGGGGAAAAGTTACGGGCGTGTGTTACATAAACGGGATGATCAAAAGGAGAGGAGGCTGGGTTGACTGCAAAAGCAAGATCTGAGCGAGAGAGCAAAAGTCGGAGTGAGTATTTTGATAAATGGTAGGAAGGGGGGAAAAGGCTCGACTTTGGAAGGGTAGAACAAAATGGGAAAGGGATTTTGTTATAGAGATCAAGGACAAAAAAGGCGCAATTTCTCTTTATTTCAACGAGTAGGTGAATTCGGAACTGTAAGAAAATAGAGGGAAAAAAAGAAGTACTAGAAAGGAAGTATTAGGGCATAACGGTACCAATAGGGAAAAAGACAGATAGGGAAAAGGATAAACAGTCGTACATCTAAGGTTAGGGAGTTCGGAGGAAAGGACAGAATCAGGTCAACTGAGGGGGGGAGATTCGCTGGGCTCTACAATCTTCACGAAGAGAGCAGGATATCGCCTGGAGGAAAAAAACCGAAAAAAATTAGGAAGGGGGAACAGAAGAGGGGAAAGAAATCAGTAGGTTCTCTCCTAGAAATTGAAGACACTTCATAGGCCGGTTGCAGAATCCCTAAATGCAGTAAAAAATCGACCCGGGTTCTCTCCTCTGGAGGGGAAGAGGGATAAGAGATTCGACTTGACCTTATGGATAGAAAAGTAATGGTAGATCATTGAAAAGTTCAGGCAACACCATGTAAAGAAAATCTTGCGTCAAAAATAGAGAGGATAAATTAGTTCAAGGGAAGAAGAGAGAGATGCATGAATGGACGAACTAGAGGGAATGAACAGTCCACTCAGGAGAAATCTTGAGACAATATGAGAAAAGCCGAAGACGAGGGGAAGAGTAAGACGCCGACCAGAGGCTCGTGGACAGGGACCCAGAGGAGCTCTTGCAGGGTTACGTAAAAAAAATGACTCACTATCTATGATAAATGGTCCTCTAGGAACTGGGAAAAATTAGTGTCACGAGTGGACGTCATGGACAAAGATAGGGGAAGGAGGAGATGGAAGAGTAAAAGAGGATGGAAGACGTTTTCTCCTTTAAAGCAGAACTTATGGACAGGCATAGGTAGAGAAAGGAGGCTAAAGCTATCGCAGGGATATGCTAAGAGGCGTAACGAAGACGAAAGGGCTAGAAAGCGAGTTAAGATTTAGAGAAAAAAAAAGAACAAGGTCACGAAATGTGAGAAGGAAGCAAAAGGCCGAGAAAAAAGGAAAGCATTATCATCACTATCTCACACTCCGGCCCAACTGACCAAAGATCAGAAGGATCCTCCAGTCAACCCTGAAAAGCAGAGCGTACTAAAGGACTATAAAATTGGTCAGTCAATCGGTAGGGGGGGTGGGAAGAGGAGGAGGTATGAAGGAATATAAGGAGGTATAACCGCAAAAAGGTAGTCGAGCTCCATCACCTAAACCTCTCAGAAAAGAGTTTTTTCATGAATAGGGGCTAAAAGAGTGAGGTGCAGGTGAACGATTAACCGAGCGAACCCTTTGATACTGTCTTGAGGCTAGGGGGAGAATAGAAAGGGCAGCAATAACCTCCTGCTTGGTAAAAGAAAAAGGTGACGGGAAGCGATCAGAGTGCAGTCCGACCTTCTTCTTCTTAAAGCTCAGCGATCAAAATGAAGCTACCTCCTTCATGTTAAGGGGAGTGGACTAAAAAGGACGGATTCCAACCAAAAACGCAAAGAGGGGGGAGCGAAGGACGAAACCCGTTCAACCTGAGAACGTCGCAGCGATGGGGGGCCGACAGAAAGCTTTGAGGGCGGCCCGTCCACATAAAAAGAGGTCGCTCTAACAAGGAAGGGAGGGGGGGCGGAAAGAGTTTCCCTTTTACAAGCGGGAAAGGGCACGCAGAAGGCAAACCTCGCCACGCATCGAAGGGGGCTATGAGAGTAAGGAGGGAAAGAGAATTGGTATGGAGATGTTTAGAGGTCTATAGAGGGCTAGGGAAAAGAACAAAGAGCTTGAAAAATAACTTGGGTGAACCGTTGGGGTGGGACGGCGACGCGGAACTGGAAAGGAGTTTTCGAGGGTCAGCAGGAGTAACGAGAAAACGTAGGAAGTTGATAGAGGTCGAGTTGGCGACAGAAAAAAAGAAACGGGGCGGAACCCCGACCTTCCAATGTAGGAAACCGGCCTGGGGGAGAGGGAAAAAAAAAGCATAGTTCGTGGGAAAAGAAAACAGAAAAAATCTTCAGAGCACAAAAAAACCAGCACAAAAATCCGGGGGGACAAAAAATAGGTCCGGTCAGGTAGTCCTGAAAACCAACCCGGGGAAAGTGGGAGGGGACGATGAGCGCGCGCGCTAGCATCAACAAAGGTTCCCCTTTCAACAAAAAACCTCGCAAACCATGACTGGAAGAGAAGTGCAAAGGGAAGCTGGCTATGTGGGGGCTGACCGAGGGGGAGATCGGGGGAGGGATCGGCAGGCTGTTCGTGAGAAACATTTATCAACGACAGGAAGAAAAAAAAAAGACCAAGAAGGGTGAAGGATAAAAGACAATGAGTAGACGTTTCAGGGGAGGAGCCGTGGTAGAGAAAACGCCGAAAGAGGAAGACCAGACAAATTCGATAGCTTAACAAAAAACCAGAAAGTAACATAAAAAGAGGGACCGAGACGAAGTCATGAGGAGTATACAATGGGGCACAATAGCAATAAATAGAACTAGGAGAGATCGACCAGTAGGCGCCGGGAAAGAGAGCATCCACGGAAAAGGCGGGACGGAAAAAAGAACTGGACTGAGACAACAGTAGAAATCGAACAAGAAAGTAGAAGGGGGGGGGGACGGGGGAAGTAGCGCTGACAAAAACATCGGGGCGCAGTTTCCGAGAGATGGGGCACGGGGATGGACACGCTGTGCGGGGAGATGGCAAGTAAGGGGAGTCTTTCGGAAATGGCGGAACACTAAAGAGAGATCGGAAGAGAGAGAGAGAAAAATGGCAGAGAAGTTCAACCATCTATGGAGAGTGAGACGAAGCAAGAGAGGGGGGAAAAGGGGGAGACAGAGCCTAAAAGAAACTCTAATTTAAAGAGAGGGGTTGGTACGGAAAAATGAAAAATAAGAGAGCTATTACCATACAACTGCTAAATGAAAGGGACCGCGTAAGGAGGGAATCACGGGATCACGGGGAGAAAGAGGTCGTTCAGGGAATGGGGGGATGCCAGGAAGCAATTGGTATCATAATCCTATCTGTGGCCTGAAGGGATGATCCTCTATTAGGGAGCTGCCATTATCTGAGATGGAAAGCAAAAAAGAAAAGAGATAACAAGGTGGGGGAGAAAGGAGAAAATGGGAGAACAGCCCCTGGATGAAATTAGAGACTACCAAGGAATCGAAGTAGCGAGTAGGAAAATAGAAAATAAGAACCCTACTTCGAAGGGGGGAGAGAACGAGAGAAAAAGATTGAGTCTGAAGTGACATCTTCGAGAGGGCAAAAGGGTATACAAGAAACGGGAGGATGATGGCGTTAACAAATCTACAAGGGTACGTCGACTACTGGGGAGATATCCTAATAGTGGGAGACCCAAATAGGAAACATATTGGAAAAAGAAAGGGATCAAGGGGAAGGAATCGTCTCCTATAAAAAGGGACCCCCGGGAGACTGCAGGTGGTTTTCTCTTTTCTCAGGCGGGGCAATCTCGATTGGACCAGGGGAGGCAGAAGAAAAATGCGCACCAGGGGAATCATAAAAAGGCCTTTAAGTCAGGACCTGAGAGTCTCCTAACCAAAGCTCTCTATAGGAAGCTCCGTGCAGGGAACATGAGAGCTATGGGCCGGGAGGCAGGTACTGGGGGAAGGTGAAGGAGAGCAATTGTAGGGACGTGAGGAGGGGGAACGCTTATCTCGAAGAAAGGATCAAGAGAAACAAGGGCAACGTATAGAAATGAGAAAAGTAGAGTTCCCGTCATAAAGTGAACTTCTAAGACCCCATGGGGATGGGAATAGGGTTCGATTGTAGAAAAATCTAAGTAAAAACGACCAAGGAGGAAGAAGAAGATTTAAGATGTATCGCGTAAACATTTAGACCTAGACAGGCAGTTGAAAAGAAGGGATATAGGGTGTTTTTATAGAGAGGCAGATAGGCGGGAGTTTTGATGATCCTCCTCAGCCATATAGTGGAAAAGCGTCAACAAAACCGTTCTGCAGGAGGAAGAATGAGTCAGATGAGACAGTGGTGGACAAAGTGATAAAGGTTAGTCGGTTTAGTAGGGTTGACACTCAAGAGGAGAATGGAATGGGAGGAGTTAACCCTAAGCTGTTGAAGAATGACAAAAAATAGATTAAAAGCAATTAAGTTAGGTTTAGAGCTACCGACTAGAAGGTGCTAGAAAAAGGGATGCATCTAATTCTGGTAGAGGGCGATAGGGCCAAATCGAGTGAAATGGCTAGCAGTTTAGGGGGAAAGGTGTAGCCGATCGTTTTCTGGAGAGGAGAAGATAAGGACGTGATCTAGGGCCCCTAAAGAGAGTTCGTGGGAGACGAGAGAGGAGAAGGCAATAGTAGATCTCCGTCGAGGATTATTCGCCAATATAATAAAGATTCAATCACAATAAATATAGAAGATCGATACACCAAGAAGAAAAAAAAAAGGGAGAGAAAAGGATTTGGGGAGTCGGGGTCGTCTGGAAATATAGAAATAAAGTCTCTTTCTTTCCTACTATTTTGGGGGGGGGGGATGAGGAAATAAACGGAGCGTGAGCCACCCGGAATGTTGCTTGCTAAAAAGTCAGTAAGTAGTTTAACTCCACGACGGAATTGGGAAGAGGGAACAATTATCTCACGGATGGAGTGTTTCTGCCCGCACAATCAAGAGATTAGGAGGAAAGGGCCTCCCCTGCACTCAAGTCTGACTAAGAAAAGAGGCGTGCTGGAAGGTCACACGAACGATGTAGTCATCGGTAGAGCACTTCGATGATATTAAATCGAGTGGGTATTTCAAGCGGTCGAGAGAGGACAGCTCTTTCAGTCTTCGTTTGGCGAGTCTAACCGATCAGGCTCGTGCCCGTGCTCAATGAGATACTAACTTTCTAAACATTAAAGAGGAAATCACACTAAGAGTACAGATGGGAAAGCCAGGGAGGAATCATAAGCACAGGTGAATTTTCGAAGGGAAGTTAAAAAGCTTCACACGCATATGTGGAGTGGGGAAAAAGGTCCCTTCGACCGTGGTAGGATCGGATAGTCTGTAATAGATATGAAAGGGAGGAGCGAAGAGGAGGGGAAGGGAGATAATATAAAGTAATGGGATCAAAAAGGGGAGAATCCTAAACAAACCTCTCAACGGAAGAAGATATATCCTCCTTGAATGACTAAAGAAAAAAGAGAGACCTAGTCCACTTATGGAAATATATGGGAAAAGGGGAGGAAGGGAGGGAAGATTTGAAACGAGGAGAGAGAGTAGATCGTTCAGGCGTGGAAAGAGGGAGGGGCAGGGAGGGGAATGCATTCTCCAGCAACAAGAGTGCAAGAAGGTTTTCTTGGGGCAAGATTGAATCTAGGTCGTACCGTGTAAAACATGACGGAAAACACCGTTGATCTGTCTTGTCTGGTAGATGGATGCTCGCATAAAGGGCTAATAAGATAGACTAGCATTTTTTAAGTGGCTCACGATGACCGGATCAGGCTAGAGCTGAGTAGTGGCAGCTTAAGAGTTGTCCGACCTGGGGGTAGCTGTATGAATGGGAGAGAGAGAAAGTCGAATCTCTCATCAAAAAAGAGGTGAATTCTCAGATCAAGGGTTAAGGAGGAAGTGGAGGCTGGAAAAGTAGGGAAGGCTGATGAAAGGGATGGAATAGGGAGGAAAAGGAAACCGTAGTGCACTGCACTATAGACTCTCGGTCAGCCTCCAGTGAAAGAAACTTACAGAAAGAGACTGAAAACGCGGTGGAAAAAGCGACCTTGAAAAGAATGAGCTCGCTGGGGGTGGGAAATGGGTTGGGAGGAAGTGGCTTATAGAAGAGTTTCAGTGCAACAGGGGGGACAGATAAAAGGCCTGTGGGAATCAAACTGAACGCACTCAAAGGTCTCGTCAACAAGTCAATAGGAGAGGGGGGGAGGTGAAAAGGAAAAGGGGAATTGAAGGTAAGGCGTAAGAAAAGGAAGTGAGAGAATAGGCAGGGTTAGAGGAGTGAAAAGCGAAAAAGAAGAAGCACACGAGAAGGAAAAAAAAAAAGTGGCTCATCAGGTAGCGTAAATCCACCCATCACTTGGATGTCCTTGAGGAAAATAAGGTTTTGCAAGCGCGCAGAAACAAGTCGAAAAAGATATGAAAGATGGTGTTGAGCAACTTTCCAGAGGAAAAAGAGAGAGAGGGGGAGAAGATACCACTTCACGGACAAACTCTGGGGAAGGAAACAAGGGAGAGAAAAGAAGCGTAAGGGTTTTGAAAAAAAGGTGGATAGAAAAGAGAGAAAAGAAGAGAGAAGAAAGGAAAAGGGAGGGCATCAGAGAATATGTATCTTAACAGCGGAAGAATGGCGGATAGATCTAATAACAAGGGTCGAATTGAGGACCAGGATACCTTATCCAGAGGTTGTAAAATAAGAGAGAGAAGTTCATTAAGAACAAGGGGGGGGGATGGGGGAAGTGATCTTGTTCTCATAAATTGAGATATACCCCGAAAAAGACAGTAAACAATCATCTCAACGGTGGTGCGTATAGTAGAGTACAACATGGTATCAAGTTGTAACCGTAGGAAAGACCGGAGTGAGGAGAAAGGCACAAAATCAACCACCAGGATAGACAGAGAGGGACAATAAAAGGTTCTTTCGAAACTTGAGAGAGTAACTTTAAATACTCTGGGGAGAATCATCACAATTTGGAAGCAAAGGTGAATTACGCAAAAACCAGAAAAAATCAATAGGGGAATGGTGAGTGGGCCAGGGGAAAGGGGGGAAGGGGTAGGATAAAGAGAGGTGCCAAAGTTCCCGATAATTTGATGTAGGGATTGCATATATCTCTTTCATGGTGGGATCAGGGAGATACAACAGAGTACTGGGGAGAGATTGGATGATCAGAAATGATAGGGGTCAGGGGAGGCGGAGAAAGTACACTACAAATAGGGAATCTCAAAAAAGCAGGGTTACCTGGGAAAAATCTTAAAAGCGGGTTCACTCTTCTTGAGGGGGGGGTGAGGGTAAGGGATAGAATACAGGAGCAAGAAAGGATCTGACGGGAAACTTTAGATGTAAAACGGGTCAGAGCTCCAAGCAGACCCAGGGAAGGGAGTAGACGAATGGGAAGGCTGAATAGGTCTCTCACGGGGGGAAAGGGGGAAAAAGGATGGAAGAGTGGGGATTATAAAACTGGTATAAAAAGGAGCAGAACCTGTAAAAAAGGAATAACGAAAAGCTGGCGGAGTGCTGACCAAAACCGCGTGCCAATACTCTGAAACGATAAAAGAGGGACTTGCTGACGCAAATGAGCGACAGACTTCCTTTTAGAGAGCTTCTGGTAAAAAGGGGGTAGTACGGGGAACCAAGGCTGGGGGGTGTCGGCATGTCACTCGCTTTCTTCTTTCTTGAATTGAGGAACCGAGTGTAAAAAAAAAAGGAGAAGGAAGGAAACGGATGGAAGAGCAAAGAAAGTGTTTCAACAGAGAGTCTCTCTGAGCAGGGGAAAGAAAGAAGATGCAATTGGCGACCGTTCCGAAAAAAAAACAGGAAATAAACCTATACGTACCGCAGGAATTAGTAAGGGGAGATGAAAGAAGAACTCTTCTAGTGGAAAGGAGATGAGTTGTATGAAGAAAAGATGAATTGAGGGGGATAAGTTCCTATCTAAGACCTGGGATTATCTAAGGTAAACTCTCCAGGGATCTGTTCCATTCATCAGATCGTGGAAAAACTACTTGGTAAGAATAACGAACAGTAGGAGGGGGATAGAGTAAAAAGAGGTGAGTATGTATCTCCCTGTGACCTCTGGGAGGAAATGCTAAAAAAACCCACGAGGATATGAGCGTAAACAGGGGCGGGAAATCTGATCTAAAAAAGAAGCGACAGAAGAGAGGAGGGGATACGACGTGAGCGTGAACATTTTATATAGAAACTAGGCACGACCGCATAAAGATGATCGGGACGGAAGCTCAGAACGGTGGACGAAGACCAAGACAGCATCAGTGCTCAAAAGAAAGGAGTGCGTAGGCATATCAGAAAAGACACCTGCAGCTCCCTTTGTGACGTTGGATCTCGTTTCTTATGGGTATATAACATCCACAATGGAAAGAAGGAGACGCGGGCCATTGGGAAGGGGGAAAAGAGAAAAAGCCCCTGGAAAAAAAAAGAAAGAGGAAAAGTGGAGAAACGGCCGGGACGGTATTGCGCTCAGATAGATATCAGGAGAGAGGTCTAATCAGGACAGAAAAGGGGGCCGGGCCAAAAGAACCAGGGAGGGACGGACCAAAGAAAAATTTTGTATCTTCTTTCCTGTGTCCGAGGAGCTTGTAATCTGGGAGCGCAACAAAAAACAAACGACGTATAGGGGGGAAAGATATTCAATAAAAAGAAACCGCCGGAGAAAGCGGCTGTAAAAGGGAAAAGATTGGGAGGACTTTACCATAGTAAAATAAGCGAGGGAAGGGGAATGTATGAATGATAAAGCTGGAGAAAATAGTTGCTATTGGAACAGAGCAAGAGAAAAGTAGATGAGCGAGATTCAAAGCGTCTTATCGAACGTGTAGATTGAGTAAGAATTGGAAAGAGAAGATAAGAGTGGTTTAGTCCAATGGAATCGCGAAGGAAGGAAGAAAGCCCTCCCACCTTTGGTCAGGTAATTATATAGTAAATAGTCTCAGAATTAACTATTATAAAAGATGGTGGAAAGGTGACTTAGGGATAAAGGGGAGATCGGGGGGATCGTGTAGTAAAGGGGGGGTAGGGGTCATAGTTTTATAAAAGACTTCACAATTTAGGAGGGAATGTGCTCTAACGGCGGAAAGGGGAAGGCAGGAAAGGCGAAAGAAAAGAAAACACGGTGGGGAGGGTGGGGAAGGATAGGGGATAATCTTTAGGGGAAGGAAAGGGAAAATTGGAGGGAGTAATGCCAGGGAGGGCGATCACAGATACGGGAGGTGAATGAGAAAGAAACGTCGGACCATACTGGAATAATTGCTAACAAAGAGCAGAATCGAGCGGAAAGGGATAATCGGTATGAAAGGTCAGAGCGAGGCTTCATAGGGGGTTGTTCAAGTAGGGCTACCACTGAGGAAATAAAAAAACAAGTTCGAGCGCGGCGACTCTTCTGAAGAGGACACAGAGAGGGCCGTGCCGGCGAGGAGGGTGGGAAGTGGGTAGGGAGAGAAGGGCGTCGAAGAAACAGCATCAGAAAATTGAGAAGAGAGATGGGGAACTCCCTCAAAGGGAAAAGGGTTGCCAGGAGGCGGTTAATAGACACGTTGTTTCACCACGCGAACAAGAGAAAAAAAAAGGGGAGGAAAAAAAGAGGAATGCAGGAGCAGGGAATAAGGGGAAGGAATGACAAAGGAAGTGGACTAGAGGTTTAGTGCAATTGGAGGGGACCACCATAGGGACTTCCCCTAGCCAACATAGAATGAAATTACCATTAAGCAATAGTATAGAGAATGGGAGTAGTACCGTTACACTTTAGAGAAGAGGGCTATGAGTAGTACCTTTTGTGATGTGAGCGAGGTTCCATAACGAAACAAATTTTAGATAAAAGGAGCGATGTCCGTAAGTCGGCGTGTGTAACCCCGGGGGTACGGTGCTCGGATAAAGTGGTCAAGGGGTGAAAAAACAGTCAATTGATAAAGATCCACAAAGGGAAAGGTATGATTTTGGGGTTGAAATGCAGTGTAAGAAATAAGAAAGTAGGATAGAGGTAATAGAAAGAAAAGGAAGTTTGTTGAGGGGGGGGGGGGGTGGGGGGGGGGGGTTGGGGGGGGGGGGGGGGGAGTGGGAGGTGGGTGAGATGTGCAACAAAATTTGCTTAAGAATCATTGGTGGGGCTGAAATTGTAAATCCGGTATAGCGATCTGATAGAGGAAAGAGCTTTGAAATCGCGCGACGAAGGCCGCAGAGTAAAAAGGAAAACCAGACTTCTCTATAAACAGAGAGACCCAAATATCCCAAAAGTGCAGCGAAGACGTATATTTCTGGTTTCTCAGGTGTCTAGGAATACACGAACAGCAAATCATTAGAGCAACATATCGACCACAGTCACGAAGTGTACTCCAGAACATGTAGTGACGGAGGATCGACGAAGAGCCAATAGAAAAATGTCGGTAAGAAAAAACTAGGTGGAGAGTCTAGGTGGGTGCGGTGAAAGGGTGTGAATGGGGATGCTAGAAAAACAACTACAGAGTCAGATAAGCCACCAACCGAGAGCATCGACCAAAGGGGGTGAAAGGATATGGAAAGCACAGAATGGACTAAAAGCGGAAGCAGGAGTCAATAGAAGAGTATAACACCAATGATAGGGAAAAAGACTGATAAGAGGCGGTAGAATGGGACTCGAATAGCAGACTAAGCACCTATAGAAATGCAAAAACTTGTCACGATCAGAAGAAACAGGGGAGAGCTAAAGCAGTGCAAGGTGAAACTAAATTGGCTGTAGAGATCGAAGCAAAAACCGTAACGAAATAGGAGAACAAGGGTCGGCGCAGTGGGGAAAAGGAGTATCTTGGAGTGGGGGGCTAGAGGGGGAGTCGCTTTCCCAACGCTGGTATAACAAGACCACTTCGCAGGGGGTGAAAAAGGAGCCGGGGGACAACGGTAAGATAGGGGGAGGGGGTGACTTGCCTAGAAGGACGATCGGAGGGGTGGGAGAGGTACAGGGGCGCAGCAGGTAGCGGCGGGTCAAAAGCCTTCCACCGAAATCATCTTATCGAATATGAGGGCAACAACAACAACGGAGAATTGAAAAGAAAGGAGGTAGAAGCTGTTACGGGGAGTCACAGAATCCGGAAAAGGTCTCAACGCATCGGGGGGCTAAAAAAGGGGGGTGAGCTGAAGTGATAAGGAGGAAAACGGTAAAAGATCAAAGGACCCTCGTAACAGGATAGCGGTGCCGTTGGTTTTAAAGAGACCTGCTCACGGGTGGGGTCGAATCTCACTCAAAAGGATGAGACATCTTCCTATAAAGGGAGTTGAAATGGAATATGGAGTGTGGGTAGCGGGACAGGCCAGGCAGTAAAGTAGAGGATGTAAAAGCAAAGAGGAATAGAAAGGGAAGGTCGCTGACCTATCAAAGGGGAAGACCTTTTGAGACGTACCAAGAGAAGCAGGAAGGCTCTAAGATGATCTTCGAATAAACCAAAAACAAGTAGAGAAAAAATGGAGAGGAAGGATAAGTTCTTCTGAACATCGGTGGAGAGCAAAGAGGGGAGGACTGCGCAAAAAGAACCACAAGGGGGAGAGATCAGGCTAACTTCCGTTGCTGTCTATGAGGAAATAAGGGGAGAGGCAGAAGAGCGGTAGAAATTCAGGCCGGTCGCTCCCCGTCGATAACGGAGAACGTGGAGGAGGGATGCGAGGGAAGGAATTTTAAAAGGGAAGAGTAAATCTGAATTCACAAAGAGGGAAGATGAAGAGGAGGGAAAACCGGAGTGGTGCCGGGGAGTTCGAAACTGATCCATGCTAGCGTGCGTGATCGGGTGGACGTGCGCAACGAAATCTCGGGCCGGAGAGCGAAGTGTCCTTCATCAAGAAGAAGAGAAAAGTGAGAAAGAGGGTCGCCTTCTTGAAAAAAAGCGTATCGAAGAGAGAGGGGAAGAAACAGCCGAAGGGAAGATACGTATACCGAGAAACGGGACGAGAAGGAGATAGAGAGTCCTACGGGAGAGAGACGGCAGAAAAAAAAAAGAAGGGAAATCATAGGGGGACGGGTAATGGTGTTATAATGAGAAGAAGCGTTGTGGGGACAATAAACCTGGGGTCGCGCCTTGTTGCTTACAGAAGCCAGGACGACAGAGAGATCAGGAGACCTGTTCATGAGAATCTGCTGGGGGAGCAAAGGAGGATGGGAGTTGTTCTTGCTGCCTGACCCAGAATTAAAGTGGCTTGACTTTGCTACAGACCAGGCGATCATGCTGGCGGGACAAAAACAGCTCGTGGAGTGGATCAATCACGAAAGGGTGCTAAGAAGGACCTGCCGCGGGGCGGGGTTCTAAAAATCGGAAGCACCGGAACGAATTTCAAAGCAGAGTATCAGGGGAAGGGAAGGGTTAAAGACAGTACTGAGAACTTCTTCTAAAGTTGAACAGAGGTGTGGTAGCATAGAACCTAAGCTGGGGCGAGATGAGAAAGTAATTCTGTCCGATTGAATACCTGTCTCTCGAATGCACAGGAGGGGGAGGAGTGTATTCCCCCAAGTTTGGGGACTATCAGGGGACGGGAGTATGGACGATATATTGGAAATAGAGGAAGTGCTAAACCCTAAAGGTCGGTCCTTCTCATGTCGCGTCTTCGACAACCAGAAGCAAATACGTTAAGGATTTTAGTAGGCTAACCAAGGTGTCGATCAAGGAAAAAGGAAGATAAAAAGGGGGGCCTTACCCACCAGGTCATCATGTATAAATTAGCGTCATATCAGATACGGGGGAGGGGATATACCAGGGGCCAGAAAAGGGGGGGTTCGCGGTATCGGCTTAACCATAGTAGAACAAGAACTAAGAGCGATACACCACTAGGGAGAAAAGACACAGCATTTATCTGAAGCCAGGGGTGCACCAAGTTGGGCGTCGCCTACCTGCTATGGTTCACGAAAAGATAGGAGGGAAGGATGTACGTCCCGGGCAATGGGTGTTAGGCTGTAGGTTGAGAGTTGGGGAAGCTCGTATCTGAGGGCTGCATCTCTGAGGCAACGTAAAAACAGAACTGGGGATAAAAAAGAAAAAAAATGGTAAAGTATAGGGGAACCCATAGTGCACTCGAGGGTAAGAGGGGTAAGAGAAATGAGCAGATTGCGGTTGCGTAAACGTGGGCAGGTGATAGGCCGAACTCTCGGGTTATGACAAAGGAAAAATTTGCCTTCGACCGCGGCGGAGAATCAAATAAGTTTAGGGAGGAAAATTGAGTGTATCCGCTCTCTGTCGAGGGGAAGGGGGGGTTTGGGTGGGCCGGTCCTTAAGGCACAAAAGGGATCACCCTCAAAAACCGAAGGTATGATCTGCGCTGATCCAGTATCTGCTTTGGAAGAGGGAAACCTTCGCGGGAACACTGTCGTGAACGAGTTGTAATATAGAACTAAAAATAGTGATACTCTGGCAAGGGATAAGGAGGGTCTAGTCCGAAGAGAAAATATAAGGTTGTTATCAAAAACCTACGAAGGAATGGCCTGACTAGAGGGAAACGATATTAATACAGGGGTCTGGTCAAAAAAGCGAATAAAAGTAATCCAGTAAAAGACGACACGCGAGGGGGAAAGTCAAGAAGCTTGTCTCTCTTCCAGCTAGATCGAGGGGGCTGCATCTATTCCGGACAGAACTCGGAGACTAAGCCAACAAGAAGGAAATTCGACACGCTAAAACATGCGGAACAAGGAATGATCAGGACAAAATCGAGATTGATTCCTTAAATGGGGGGGAAATCTGAGAGAGAGTCGCGGAGACCCAGATCGGGTGCGGAAAGGTCCTGTGCTGATATAGGGGCTCGGAGAAGAGTAACTATCACTCGGGCGATCGAGTGAAAAATCGCCAAAGATAAGGAGGCGGATGCCTATGTCGGACTAGCTCCTATGGCTGAAACGGAAAGGAGGAGACGGCGGGGAAAACGAACAGAATCCTACAAGGTCCTACAAATAAGCTCTGACCAGTCACCGAGAGAAAAATATAGAATAGGTGCGTCAAATGCCAAATATACGAAGAGACGAGAAAGATAAGAGGAAGGATCGGACTGATGATCTACATGGTAATAGGGGGATTAGTACAGCCAGAGGAGAATACGGGGGGTCTGCGGGGGTGCTGCTGTAGTTTCTAGGGACATCCATTTTTTCAGGTCGTGGGATGGGGGGAAGCGGTAGATGAGCTGAAGTCTCATAGGGGAATTTTCCGCAACACGGCCGCAAAACTAAGACGAAAAATGGGAACACGTGGAGGGAGGCCTTCCAAGGGTAAAGGAAAGGATAGGCTGTTTTATCAGGAAGATGTAAACAGAGGCAGCGGGATCAGCACGAAGCCTACCACATCAGAGACCACTCACATCTATTATACTACTCACGTAAAGCAAGCTAGGAAGAAAAAGAACAGACTTCAAAAAAAGGGATAGAAGGGTCGGAGTGGGATAGGAATTTAAAAAGTATAGTCAAGGGGGGGGGAGGAGGGCGGAGGACTGAGCGGTCCAGAAATGCTGGGTGAAACAGCTCCAGAAACAAGAAAAAGAGCGAAGGCGCATAGGATGTTAATGGAGTGAAGAATAAAGGTTTTCAGAGAGGGAGTCGATGGGCTTAGAGGCGCAAAGGGGAAGGGAAGGGAAGGGGCGGAAACAGAATAGGGAAAAAGAAGAACATTCTAGTTGCGGGAGCGAGGGGTTAATGGAAGGGGAAAGAAGCTAACTGTAAAGTATGGAAAGTCAAAGATAGTCAGATAAGTCCAAGAATTAGATTTCGAACCAGAGTGTTGCAGAAAGGAAGGTGGGAACGGGGGAACACAGATCAAGGTTTAAGAGTAAAAGGAATCAGAAGCTTGTCAAAAAGGGAGGTGTTTTGTCAACTAAATACGACGGGTCTGCTTGAGAGGAGTAATCGAGAGGCTCATACGAAAAAATCGCCTCTTCGAGTTACCTGTTTAGGAGAGATGGGTGGGGTGAAGGAGAAATCTGCGGATAGAACAGTAGGAGAAAAGTATGAACGGGAGAAAAGAGTACAGAAAAATCGGGGGAGAGGAGCTAAGGTTAAACGCACCAACGATGTATCACTAAAAATGGGCGAGAAACAAGAAGAGAAGACAGAGAAGAATGGGTGAAAAAAAGACAAAAGGGGTAAAAGCAAAGTAACAAGGGAGATCCAAACAGGAAAGACAGGGCACGGGAAGAGAGGCATGAATAGGAAACATCCCATTAGGTCAAGAACCAGCGAGTTTGTTTGGGGGAAAAATCTAGTGGCGTATGTTATCGTGCGACCTTTCTGAGGAAAAAAAACATTATGAAGAAGTCAGGGGGCAGCACGGTTACAACGAATATAGGAGAAAGTCTGAGTCTAAAGGGGGGGATAGCAAGGGGGCTCCACACAACGAGGAGAAAAGAAAGGGATAATTATGAGAAGGTAAGTAAAGGAGTAGGGGGAAGAAGGAGAGGAGCGAGGGAGGTAGGGGAAGGATCGAGTAAAAGGGAACAGGGGAGGGTCTTTAAGGGGACACCGAAAGGGAGTCGACAATCTTCAGGAAGCGATGGGGCAGCTTCGGTCCGGGAAGAGGATGATTAATTGGCAGAGGAGCTCGGCAGCATTTAACTAGGAGGTCAACAAGGATACCGAAACGTATGGTCGTTTATGGAAGAAAAGGGTTTGGAAAGACGAATTTCGAATGTCTCACGACCCCTCTATTATACTATGGGGATAAAAGGCAGAGTATGGCGAGGGAGAAAAGTGAGAACTTAATGAGTGAGGGACTTCTATATCGGAAGGCTAGACAAATCCATCAGACTTTGAGGGACAGCACGCTGCCCAAGAGAGGAAAAAAAAGGGGAAATCGATGTACCGTCCAACCGGACGTAGCTGGGACAATCATACCTGGGCTAACAGGTTGTAGTCGTGAGGAAACATCGAAAAGAAAGGCCAGCAAGAAGAGCTACAGAAGGGAAGATCGAATAGTCGAAGTGAGAGGGAAAAAATGAAGCATGAAGGTCACTGTCAAGAAAGGAAGAAGTGGCAGAAAAAAACTAGGGACTCTGCAGTTTTGGGCGCGGGAATCTAAAAGGTCGATGTTAAAAAGGTCATGGGCTGTGAGGATATGGAAGGGACGCACAAGAGAAAAAAGGGAAAACCCAGGAGAGAATCAGAGTCAAACTTGCATTGGTCGGGGGAGTTGGAAGTCTAATTTTCGGGAGGGAAGTCGGATCTCTTTCGATGATGGGATCTTTCCTGATTCAGGGAGGAAGGAATGATAGGTCGTTATGAAAAGCTTCGAGATTAAGTAGAAAGAAAGGCTTCTAAGGACTACAGAAAGGAAGCTTCAAAAGTCAGTACAAAACGTGAAATAAAGTAGCCTTTGCAAGGATACGCCGGAGGGGAGATCTAATCAGGAACCGGACTGCAGGATATCGGAGAAATTGACCGGACCCCTCATTTTAGGAAAGAGATAAAAGGGAAAGAAAAAAAGAAAGATAAAATTCGAGAACACAACCGGGCGATTTAAAAACGTGGCACCGAGGTGAGCAGGAGAAAAAGAGCTTGGGAAACAGAAGAAGACCGAGGGAGAAAGGCAGAAGAGGTAGAGAATCGAGGGGGGACTGGAAGAAATCTAGAGGCAGAAGGGGGGTGACCGAGAGAGAAATCTGACTTTTAGAGGGGGAAATGTCGCAGGTGAAAAGGTATGTCGGGCGTCCTTGCCAAAAGCTCGAGAGGAGGGAGGAAGGAGAGAACAAGAGGCCAAATGGATATAAGAGGACTCGGGAAACCTCTAAAGAGGAGTGAGTGAAAAGGAGAGCAAGGAGGACTAATCGCAAAAAATAAGAGGGGTCCTGAATGCGATTGAGGGGGGTCACGCCAGTCCTCTGTAGGAAGAAGTCTACCTAACAGAGATGCCTACCGCCAGAGGAATCGGTTGGGGGGGTGAAAGAGGCGAGCAGAACGTGGGGAAAAAAAAATCATGGAAGGACTGTAGGGAGTATCGAGGATAGGGGGAAGATCCATATCTTCCTTTGGGTGAACAGTGGAGAGAGGGGAGAAGACCTGGAGAGCTTAATCTGCGTTGGGGAATATCACTGGAGAAAAGGGAAGAGGTGGAAGGGGTCTAGAACGAGAGGGAAGATGGAAGGGGGGCAACCTAGTGGGTAGGGGCGAGGCCGATCCCTTTAATGAAGAGCAGAGAACTCTAGTGACCCCCCTGAAAGATTTCGGACGTTCTCCGGAATGTTCCGGAGTCGCGTGCACTATAATCGGGAGAATTCGCAGACGACGGTCTTTTAGAAAGTTCTACACGCTAAGGGAGCGAGATGAGGTATCCGGAACAAAGAAGAGTAGGAGAAAACTCTGGGAGAAAGGGCAAGCATCGAGTTTAAGAGCCAAGGGGGAAGAAAGAGGGGGTGAGTAAGCAGATCGATCCCGCAAAAGGGGGGGGGAACTTCAGGAAAGTGGGGAGTTAAGAGATCGTCTGTAAAAAGAATGTCTTAAACACAACAGTCTGGCAGATGAGTACAGGCATAGTTCTGTCACCAGAGGACAAGAGAGAAACGTGATCTACGCGGGGGGACTTTAGTATAACAGAAAAAGGAAAGACTCAGAGAGGGAAAAAGAATCAGTCGTAGGACTTCACAAGAAAAAGGGGAGGAGGGGCCCTAAAAGTTTATCGGGTGGGTGATGGGAGAGCCAGTCTAAGCTTTGAATCTCTGGACGGTCAACAAAGGAGGAAATATAGAAAAGAAGAAAGTATTGCAAGGGGGAAAAAAACATCAAACAGTATAACTCCTTAAAAAGACATTGAGGCAGGGGATGGGCATTTTATTGATAGTGAATAAAGGAACATCATCTCAATTGTCGTGAAGCGACTGAACGTAGTGAAGATCAGAGGATCACGGGGAGGGAAAGTGGTGAAGAAATTCTCTGGAAGAAAAGGGAATCAATCTAGACCAGAAGAGAACTAAGGAACTAGAACATGGAGAGAAGAGATAGGGAAGTGAGCCGAGGACAGGGTATGCTGCGTGGTTAAGATCTCCGAGCCCTTCTGGGGACGTTTCCTGATTAAAAAAAAAGGTATATAGGAGAAAAGAGGACATCGGACTAGATAGTAATCCTTCTCGGGAAATCTGCAGGGGGGAATCTAAGTCGGATGTTAGGAATCCCTCAGATAGGTCAGGGGCCAGGGCAGAAAGAGACCCCTCGAGAAGGGAAGGCAAAAAGGTTTCACGGTTCAAAACGCGTGAGCTACAGGTGCGCTGCACGGTACTAGATGGAGCTAGAAAGGCCTCTCCACGATCGAACACTTCGACGCCTAAAAAAAAAAACCAGTAAATGAAGCAAGGTGTCGGCTGAAGGGGAATTGAATGAGGGATCTGGGGAAGAAGGAGGAACCACAGCGAAGAATCGTCTTCTCTATCGGATGGATTCCACGCGTTTCAAGAATACATGAGAGAGTGGCCAGCTTTCGGGGAAAGAGAACTACCTGATCAAGCGAAGGGCCTACGAGCAACCGGGGGAGAAAAAAAGGTAAAGTATATCATCAAGAGAGATAGATAGCAAAACGATATAGACTGGTACGTCCCGTAAGACTTCCGCACGGCTATGGCGGTGTAGAGCGGAAAAGTTTTAAGAGTTTGAAGGGGAAAGGCCGCAGATAGATTAAATGAAGTGAAAACAGGCGGAAGGGTCTATGAAAAACCAGGCTGGAAGAAGTTCAGTAGTGAGGCGGGAATCAATGAAAAAGCTTTTCTCAATTTGAAACTCCACTAGAAGGGAAGAAAAGGGCTTCTTAAAAAGGTCCTTGAGATGAAAAAAATTGGAAAGAATGAAAGGACGTGGGGCATAAGGTGTCTGTAGGGAGAGAAAACTGGTTGGACCGAGATCACAAAGGTGGTAGGGAACTTGGGGAGTAAAGAACCGGTTCAGACGCACTTCTAGATGTCTGTGGTAGCTAGGAAGTCAACTAATCAAACGAAGAGTGCAGGTCAAGGATCATCAAAAAGAAAGGAAAAAGATCGGAGAGAAAAAAAAGAATCAGCCATGGAAAAAAGGATATGCCGGGGATATCCCGTCAGAAAGGAGGGAAAATTCGCGCAACGAAAAATGAAGCTTTCTCCGCTATGAAGTAGACTTGAACAGGTTGAGGTAAAATCGGAAGACGCCAGATGGGAGCGAAAGAAAAAGATAAGCTAATCAGTAATCGTCATTGTGTTTGGAGGGTGGGAGCGAAGATGAGAAAATGGACAAAAAGGAGAAGGAAAAAAGAGGAATAGAGGGAAGGGGAAGTTAAGGAGTCGGTGTTAGGGGGAAGACTGAAGGGAGAAAAAAGATAGAAGAAGAGAAGGATAAAAGGAGAAGAGAAGTAACACCGACAACACGGGGGAGGGCGGAGGCTTGCGATGGTAGGAAGGTCATCAGGTGAGCGACGATGGCGAGGTAGAGGGTCCTGAAGTTGAAAAGAGCACAGTCGGAAGGGCGTAGGGAGGACATCAGGAAAAATGAAGAGTAATGCAGGGGTTCCCAGGACTTTCTGGCTGTAGACGAAATCGGAAAAGATCAACTCCTCTGGAAGTATGAGAGGAAGATCGTTTATTTATCTCGGGCTTGAGCGAAACCACCAAACCGTTCAAGGAAAAAAAGCTGGGAGGAGGGGGTCAAGCCGGCCTGACAAACCGGGGAAAGCCAAGTTCTCAGATCAAAGGAAGGGTCTCGAAAAGCTTTTCACGCGTTTGCCCAGAGACGGACCGGGATCACCTCAAAGATGGAAGACGGGAC
>Ga0179593_1560424_pt1 | contig 31093 bp, 34 predicted proteins | sample CZODoug2_1_08_16_FD_185931 | JGI IMG/M metagenome (GOLD analysis project Ga0179593, IMG submission 185931) | Vadose zone soil fungal communities from Angelo Coast Range Reserve, California, USA - CZODoug2_1_08_16fungal (PacBio error correction) | ecosystem: Environmental > Terrestrial > Soil >...
TGCTGGGACCGAGATGGCGTTGAAAAAAAAATGGCTAACAGGACCACAAGTGGACCAAAGTTTAAAAAAAAAACATCCGTTTTTATCGATCTGCAAGAAAAGGGAAGGATGTAACAAACTGGAATTTCCGGGAAAAAGTTACTTATAGCCCTTATGGGGAAGGAAATTTCCCGATCAAAAAAACAGATTGTACGGTGTCAACAAAGGTCTTCGAAGGGGAGAATGAATAGGCATTCAAACAATCGCCAAGATAAGGACATAGTTGTACTACAGTGGGGCGGTGTCATAAAGAAAACCAAAAGCACAGGATCCTTTCCCGTCAGTGCGCCAATGAAGGACCACATCCATCAATTTCGGTGAAAAAGACAAACGCCAACAAACACACGCCAAAGAGCGACACCAATCGGTTGCGTGACAGAAAGCAAAGAGCATTGCGCTGTAAAACACCATATTTCATCTGAGCCCTGTTCTGGGGAGGCACAGTAGGGCTCTGGCAGAGGAGGACAGGGGTCTGTCAGGCTTACAGTCGGAGAAAAAATTTTTAACGCCAAGAAAGAAAAAAGGGAACTATACCGCTAGCTTATGTGCCCGGAAAACCAGGAAAAAACCATTTTGGGGGTGTTGACTAAAACCGAAAACAGGGGTGCGTTTAGCGGCCAGCGTAGAAAACCTATTCACAAGAAAAAAGGAAAAAAAAAGCCCAAAAAAATTCATTCTGCGAAATCGGGAGGGCCGGAGGACGGCGTCCAGCTTGAGAGGACGGTGTGGGGAAGACCCGGGAGAAGACACACGAGCAAAAGGGTGCCGGGCTGACAAGGTGCGATCGGAGGGCGGGCGATGGGTTTAGGAAAAAATTAATTTCGCAAAGGCCCTAAAAACAAACGGAAGCTCAACGGGTAAAGAAGCTCTCCCAAGGGCAAAAGTGGCACTGAATCGGGCAGAATATTGCGTGCGCCAAAATTTAACTCTTTGTATATATAAATTCAATGGGGAACCGCAGAGGCCCCCGACTCCCTCTCTAAGGAGAAGAAATAGAATTGGGATTAAAATTGTATTTGCAAAATAAGACAGGAAACTCAAGAGGAAAGTCTATCGAAATCGTAGGGTCGTATTCCGAGCGTAAATAAGACTCAATCCACAGAGGGGAAGATCTAGGCAACAAAAACCCAGCACTCAAACCCTTTCACCTCTAAGCCCAGAAAAATGTGTAAAAACACATAGAGGCGCGACGGCGGGTAGGAGGGAGGGGCGGGACCCTGGGCTATGCCTATGAAACCAGATAGTCCCAATGGGATAGTAGGCGAAAATAGGAGTAAGAACTAAAAGGGTCGAAGAAAATCACACTGAAAAGCGCCAAAACGAAGAAGTGGCGGAGAGAACGAACACGAGCTGCGGTGGGAAATGTCCAGACAGAGTTCCCAGAGAGTAGCTGGGAGGAACGCTTTGCAGCTAATTAAAAAGAGAACTACAGGAAGCACTCAGAAGTTGAGAAGTAGAAAGAAACAATTGAAAACACGAACCTCCCAAAGAGAGCCGCCATGAAAAAAAAGACTAAACAGCTGAACAAAAGACATGCCTTGGGCAAATACCGCGTCAACCAGGGAAAAAGCATTGCCAAAAGAAGACTGGTATAAAAAAAGCAAAGGGAAAAAGCCCATTGGAAAGAAACCGAAGAATCCACCGGTCACAAAAAAACAAAAAAAAAAAAGGTTCAACTCGAGGCCAAGAAGGAAGATCGGAAACGCAATCGTAAGGAAAGTGTTAAGTCGCCAGAAGAAGGAAACAAAATAAAAACAGAAGGTGGGACTGGCCTTGTATCAAAGCGCCAAGCCATGCAGGTCCTATGAATGAGAAGCGGAACACCAACAGAAAGGGCCACAACAAAGACGAATAAAAAAAGACGCACAACACACGCAGGGCTCCTGATCATTACAGAAGCAAAAGGGGGAAACCTCTGGAAAAACGTACTTACCGCCAAACAAAATCAAGGGACATTCCCACAAGGGCTAAAGTCCTGCAAAACGGGCACGATACCAACCACCCAACATTTGGAAGACGAAAGGTTCGACAATAGACATGAAGAAACAATTTTACAAAGAAAATTGGAGACAATCGAGAAGAATTTACTAGAGCCGTCATTGAGCTCAAGGTCTGTAAGAATGAGCAAGATGAAAACAAAAGAGTCACGGTAGAGATCCGAGGGGGATGGTGTCATAATAGAGATCCATCACACAACAAACGTATCGAAGAAAGAAGATCTCGAATCTTAGGAAAAAAAAACTAGTTTAAAAAAATGGGTCAGCAAACGAGGGACCGAGAATAACTACTTGAGCACAGAAATTTAGAGGGCGAACACAGACGGGAATGGTTTGTTTACCCAAAAGACCACCAGCATTCAGAGCGAAGGGGGGGATCAAAAAGTTGTTGATCGGGAGACAAATTTGCATCTGGGTCAGCTTTTCATCACCCAGGAAACTCACATCACAAAAGGGGGGGGCTGACTAATACGTCCGTAGGGCGAGCGGGACCGCGAGGATTCGAAGAGTGGGGGGGCAACTGGGGGCCGCCGCCCTGGGAAAAAAGGGCTAACACTAATACCAAAAAATAAGTGCGTCTTAAGATCACAAGTTTTATTAGTCCCTCTCCCTGCAAGAAATAAAATCGCAAAGGTACGAGGCGGTAAGAAAAAGATGGATGCAAAAGGAAGGTGTTGGACATCAAGGAGTGTTCTAGGTTCTACGAAAAGAGGGAAAATCACCAATAAACAGGCAACCTGGAAGCCCAAGGGAACCTCATACATAGTGAATGGCCGGAGCCTGAAAGAACGAAGTGTCGCGCAATAATCTAAACGACGCTATGTAAAAATGGGCAGGAGGTTTTGGAAAAGGACGCTGAACAGGAGAATGCTTAATTCAAATTGTTTTTAGTAAAACAATACTTTGCTGGAAGAAAAATCATACCGGTTGGACATGAAAATTATTAACGAATAAACACGAAAAAAAACCTCAGCAACAAAAACCGGGCATACGGCCATTGAAATAGGCGACTCAAACCAAACACAATCTGGATCTTCCCGTTGGGATAATTATCGTGAAAGTTTTTGAGAACTGGGAAACTGGGAAGGAAAAGAGTAAGGAGAAGTGGGGCCGCTATCACTGTATCCGCCCAAAGGGGCGTACAACGATAACACCGGGACAAACAGCTAACTTGAAACGCGGGCATTCACCCCAGATGGGAAAGGCACAGAGAAAACACAGCCGTTAGGGAATGTAATCAACAAAAAAAAAAAGGTTCTCCAAGGAGAGAAGGCTACCCTGCGGTTACCACCGACGCTGCCCGGGTAAACTAGGTGAGAGATTCGACTTGCGTTATACGAAAAGAAAGATGTGAGGGATGCTCCTTCCATCCATCGAGACAGGCCCTTGTTAACGAAGCAAAAAAAGCTACTCAGCAAAAAACAAAATGAATAGCAATTGAGGCCCACTCAATTCGGGAAACAATCCTCAAACCGGTCAAGAGGGAGGAGAGCCATAGCGTACCCCCGGACTTTGGACAAGTAGTGTTGACAGGGAAACTGCCCTTCCTGAATCCCCGGCACGAGGGGGGGTCGAAGGCTGGGGAATGCTCACCTAAACCCTTTCTGACCTGGAAGCAGGTGTTTCCTAACCTATGCACACCGTCAGCAAGGGTTTTGAAAAAAGGAATGTCAGTCCAAAATGTTCGCGAAAGTGAAAAGGATGATTCAAAAAGGGCCGCCTGGATGTTGCGAGAGGAAGCTTTGCTCGTACATAAAAAAGACGAGCAAAAACGCAAGCCACCTCTTATAAGGGGGGGGGCTTCTGAGCCACCTCACACCAACAGGGGTAAGTGAAACCCATGAGAAAGAGGCTATCACTGGATTGGGATGGAAAGGAAAAGCTAATGGAATGTGCGCCCTGGAGACAGGGACGACCTTACCCCGACCAACCACTCTTGAGTATTAAACAGGTCAAAAAAAAAAAAAAGGTACACAGCCAGAATAGGGGGGGGGAATACATCCCGAAAGGAAAGAGCCGCCGCCAACCGGATTCGATGATTTATTGGATAAGTGGGACAGCGGGAGGTGCGAAAAAAAGGAGGTCCACTAATGTGGGGAGACATTCTTGGAAAACAGTCTATTTAACCCTACCTGCTTTACAATCTTCTCAAGCGGGTTGCAAAAAAATCAGGCGCAAACGTTCTCGGGGGAGGGCGGAAGTGACACCATAATCCAGTGGGACACGACGAACGAAAAAGAAGACCAAATCCAGCCTGGTTGGAGTATAAAACATCAATGTGTCCCGCCTAGCAGTCAAGAATTGACAAGCAGGAAGTATAGAGAGGAGGCGCTATTACAGGAGCCAATTGGAGTCTATCCGAAAAAATTGCGGCGTAACAAAAAAACATGAAGCAAGAACCACTGCCCATCCGTAACAGATAGAGAGACAAGCCAAACACCCAAACAACTGATCGCGGAATGAAAGAGTAGATCCCCATAGTAAAAGGGAGGGTGCCCAAGGTCAGTGGACACGGGGGGGACGCTAAACCGGGGAGTCTCTGAAAAATTGCAGAGGACAAGGGAGAAATACATCTACGAATACTCTGTATGTCTGGGTGGCTGTCCAATAGCTTTACTTGCCTGGGAAGGATGAAAAGGGAGGAAAGCACAGATGTTTACTGTCCCAGGGGGGAGGACTCCAAATAAAAATAGACGAAATTTCAACAAAACCATCTACTAAATACGGTACCTGAAGAATTGCGAAAAACAAGAGGTGCAATCACATAGCAAAGAAAAATACACGTGGGACACTAATATTGCAAAGAGAAAAGCAACAGAGTTTACTCGAAAAAGTGGCCAAAAAAAGCAGCAAGGGAAAGGAAACTACAAAAAGAGACTCCGTCCTATCGGTGGCGGAGGCTAAAAAAAGGGGCATGCGGGGACAAAAAGTAATTTCAGGCTGGGGTCCCAGCTGTGTCTAAGTTGAAAGGGGTACCTACTGAACTAAGATCGATGAGGCGTTACACGGCCCTGGAAGGGAGACCGCGCACAATTAAAAAACGCATATTTACTCAAAAAGGGAGCGCCCGTGGGGAAAAAAAAAAAAAACTGGCTCGAGGGAAAGCAGACGTTTGGGGTGAGGGTTTGGTAAAGAGAAGCTTTGAATGATACGCTGTAGAAAAAAAAAGGACGAAAACCTGTGACGGCCCAAGAACAATAACATGCGTCCACACCCGCAACGCGAAAGGAGGCGAAAGTGCAATAAGGGAACCAACAATGCTTAATGTGTTCTGAAGGAATAACACAACGGGGTCCGGCTGCGACTAGCGAACATGGAAAGAACACGATCGCCCGATGTCACCAAAGAAAATGGGGCCAGGGCAAGGACCAGCCCAAAAAAAAAAACGCAAAGCAAGCACGGGGGAGAGAGGGCATCCAGAGCCACGAAAAAAAAAGGAAGAAAAAGAATAATCTTGCAGTGGCCAAAAAATGGAACGCTTGTATTCTTGTCTCCAACGAGGTTAAAACCCAAGAAAAGAGTAAAAGCCGCAAACAGGAAATACAACGGCAACGCAAAACGGCTGAAAGACAGGGGACGAACATAGTCGCGGAAAAAGACCAACATATCGCCATCCAAAAAGAGAGGGAGGAACGATGTAGCGTCATCAGAAAAAACAGGCACGGAATACGAAGAGGGAAAGCCGGAGGGGGTAAAAAACAGCGACATGCACGGGTCCAAGGTAACTAGCGATGAACCAATTAAGAAAAAAGAACATTTGATATCTCGGAAAATAACGAAGATAGTAAGAGCAGCCTTCCCCAGAGGCAGAAGGAGAAACCAAACGTCTCACAGGAAGCTCAAGGGGAGGAGGGGTGAGCCCGCTACGAGGTGGAGAACTGGAAAACACGTTTATCACGTCCAAAGGCGCGAGGACAAGACGATGGAAGAAATTACATGTAACTCCATGTAAAGGAGGATTTTATTCTCAAGAAGCAAGGGGTTACGACAAAAAGGAAGCGTCGCGCAAGAAAAAAAGGAGAAAAAAAGGGTACGAGGCATCAACTAGATCCTTTCACAAAAAAAACATTCAGTAACCACACGCGAGAGGTGAGAGCAACAGCGTGCGGCACTCAACCAGAAAAAAAAAGGGCAACGTCCCCGAAGAAAAAAGGGAAACCACTCAAATGGCCTCGTGCCCTCCGGATGGGACTAGGGGAACAGCCTAGGAAAACAATAAAACACCCTTCGGAGGAAGAAAAAGTGCGGTTCTGGGATTAAAAAACACGTCCCCCCAAAGAGGGGGGCACCCAAGCGTAAAACGCCACCTCGAAAAAGGGAAAAAAGAACAATACGGAACGTACGGGAAAGGCAGGGAAAGGAGGCAACGGAAAAAAAAAATCGTGCCACGAGCACAACAACGACGTTGTCCGACTCTGGGGGCGGAGTACTTGCATCTGTCCCTGGGCAGGAAATGCAGGTGCTGCTGCTCAAAGGGAAACAATGGACCAATCTCTGTATCGCCCCGGATAGGTGTGAAAAAAGTAGGAGGAAAAGCTCTCGCAAAAGGGGGAAGAGGAAGGGGATTGTCAAACAGACATCCCATCCAGAAGAAGATTGGAGCAATTGGCTGCTATACTACTTGACAACGAACCCGGAAGTTTCCGCGCCACGCAAGAAGGAAAAAAAAAAAAAGCGACACCGTCTGTGGTTGTGGGGAAGAGTATCGTTCTCTTTGCTCCATAGAAGAAAAAGGGACCTCTAGGAAAAAGGAAGCGTCGCGAGGAGCGGAGGGGGTACTGCTGGCCCGCGCAGAGGGGCACGCTTGTTTCCGGCAAAAAAAAATTATTCCAAAGCCTACAAAGAGGTAGGGAAGGAACTCTGGCTCTGTCATTTAGGAAGCAGCGAGGCCGGTTCCCTCTAATAAAAAGTTTGGACGGTGGGGAACGGGCGCGTTTTTTAACAAGCAATGGTGCGCCTGAAAAGGAGGTAATGCCAGGGGGTGTCGCTACTACAGAGGGCCGGGCAAAGAGGAAGATGTCCGCGCAAAGACGCCAAAGCGGGGTACGGAGGGTTTTCGGGAAGGGGAGAAAAGGAGCCGAAGGTGTTATAGTAAAACACAATAAGCGAAAGCCCTGGAATCGCAGGCAGAATCCCTAGGAAGACGGACACCGCAAAAAAAAGGAAGCCGCCTGCCACGATGCACATGAAACAACCGGGCGAGCGGTGCGAAAAAGAGAGGAAAAAGCAAAGGGGGAACGGTTAACAAGATTCGCGACGGGAAATGCGAGCTACAATGCGAGAATCGAACGATCAAAAGGGACGTAAGGGACAAATCGAAGGGCCCGCCAAGCGGCTGAAGCAGGGAGGCACCCAGTAAAAAGGGGGAAGAAAGGGAAGACCTCCGAGGCGGTTTCGCAAACGGGGAAGGGTAGCGACGCCGCCAAAGCTCAAGAGCTCCACCCAGGGGGATAGCCTATTGCGCTATGGAGGGGAGGGAGAAAAAAGACAAGTGGGAAAAAAGAAAAGCCGGTCAAAAAGGCACCAACGGGGGTGGCAGGAGACCATAAAAAGAGAAAAACGCAAGCTCACATCATCAGGTTCTAAGACAGGAGTCGTTGGCGCTGGCTAGAAAACATAAAAAGAAATTGAGTGGGTCTTCTTAGGGCTAGGGAGGAGAAGGCCACACGTGCAAAACGCCCACTGCGCAGAGAGGATCGTAGGGTGCATCACCTTCGCTCCGAAAAAGACACTTAAAGAGAAAGCGAAAGAAAAAAAAAAAAAAGCCATGGTATTTTGACGAAAAGAAGGAGGAAGTCGCTGGCCCAGACGCGATTTCGGGGCATAAAAGGGGGGTGTCCGACTGGGAGGGAGGTGGGCGCGTGCCACCGTCGCTGTGCAAAAAGCACCAAGGAAGGGGGTCGTCCTGGTGCAAGAAAAATTGGCCGAGCCAGATTTCAAGGAAAAAACTCACATGGGGACTTTGGTAAACGCGTGATGGAGAAACGGACGACCTCGCGACGACCAAACGCCTATCGCTTCAGTAGTTTTTTAAAGATGCGAAAAGGGAGGGACAGAACAGAAAAGGGGGAAACCACTGTGAGAAGAAAGACAGCAAAGAAAGACAGAAAAGGCCAAAAGGCGTCAGAGCATTTGGCGGGTGAGAAAAGGAGGCCGTTGCGGTGGCCAAAAAAGAGAAAGGGGAGGTTGCCTTACCCTTTCGGAAGATTAGGGGGGGGAAGGCTAAGTAAAGAAGGCTTATTGGATGAAAAAATACTCTCTCGGAACGGTTTGGCAACATCGGAGCAACAATGAAGGGGGGGGTGCGAACGTGACCTAATCCAGGCCAGCAATTTATTAGGACGAAAACAGTAGGACTACCGAAAAGAATCCGGGGGGAATAGACATCCATGATCACCATAAAATAACCAAGATGAGCAATCATACCCGAGTATCAGAGGGAGAAAGGGGGCCTGCGGAAAAAAAACGGCGTCTATTTCGGCAAGAGGGACAATGCAAGAATCGCCAAGCCCGAAGCTACACACACAAACAACCACCGAAGGAGAAAGGAAACAACAGATCAATTCCAGCTAAGTAAAAAGTATGCCCAAGGGCCGATCTTATGGGGAACACCTGGTCCGAACGAAACAGTTTTATTACAGGGGGAAGGGGGGGGGAAAAGAAAACATATCAGAAGATCATACTCGGTATTAAGGTAGGGGAGTCAGACTGGTGCCCCTTGAGGGTCAAAGAGGAAATGGAGACCACAGGCCGAGGAAGATCCTGGCGTAGAAAAATAAGGGACATACTAATGGATTAAAAGGCCCATAAGTTGCGAAGAGCTGCGAAACCAAAAACTTTGTATTTCATACAATAGCAGAAGGAAATAAAAAGCCAGCAAGAAAGGAAAAGCAACACGGGTTTCCTTTCGGGGGGGAAAAAGGACAAAGCAACGGTAAAAGCACAAATCAGTAAAAGTTGGAGACGATGCGAAAGGGCTGATTTCTGCTGCTGCCCCATAAACATGGGGGAAAGTCTGGCCTTTCCGCTTTCAGTTATAAAGTCTGCGGATCGAGGGGTAGGAGGAGAGAGGAGGATCGCAGAAAGACAGGAGCTATACTTAGACCGGGAAAAAAAGCCACTAACAGCATTCGAGGAAACGCAAGAAAAGACGATGGGAGAAAAACTGAGCTCGGAAAAAGAACCAAAGTTTGTTAGGTTGGGAGTTAACGAGGGTGATGGACAGACCAGCACAGCGACGCTGCGTGAAAAGAACCACATCCAATAAAACCCGGAAAGAAAGTAACTTGAGCTCTGACTGGGCGGGGGCCGGCGCGAAGTCAAGAAGAACGGGTCTTGACGGGGGAAGGAAAGGAATCGACACGAATAACACGAGGGAGAGCAGGGAAACAGGGGAACGCGGAAGCGATGACACGTCACATCCACGGAGACGGGAATCGTTAACTGGTTCCATGTAGTGGAAACGGCATGAGAAGGAAAAAAACGTAAAAAGGGGCCTGAGAGGGGGCGAAAAAAACGGACCCTAAAGCTTCTGGGGAGGACACTGGTATTGAGCGCATGCCCCTCCAAATATTGTGGTATTATGTTGGCGACTAGCGGGAGAAAGCAATCGTTACAGAACGTGACACACTTTCCGTTGGCCCTCCACAACGCAAAGCAAGGCACAACGAAAATACAAAGGCGAGGAGGGGAGGGGTCCCCGTTTCCCATAATCAGAATACCGTGGGAACCAGAAAGTCAAAAAAAAAAGAACCAAAACTGTAGTCTCCAACCAACCGTCACTGGAAAAAACCTCTGGCGGCAACCGGAAAGGAGCGATTACATTACCGTCCCAATGGAGAGGAAGAGGAGGGGCATCTACACTTGTAGCGGAAGAAAGGGATCTAAAAAAGAGGGGCAAACGGGAGCTCACGCCGAGGGGGGAGAGTGAGCCGCAAGGTTTATTTTGCAGGGGGGGCCAAAAGCTTTTACAGCGTCGGAAGGAGAGCTTCGAGGAGACTTACAGTCATAGGGAAAACCACGGAGCGAATTACTATGTTTCTCAACAGGTTTAAATAGCAGGTGAAAAAATTCGCGCGTCCGCCCGGAAAAACAGCGCCACACAAAAGCCGAACGCGAAAAAAGGGCTGCTATGCGCGACAGAGTTTAAAAGATCAGCCCAAACAACGCGAAAGAGGGAGACAGTCCATCTCTCTAGCGAGAAAAAAAGTGCGACCACGGATCCGAGCCAAACACGTCCCAACACCTATATGAAAAAGTAGGGGGAGGAATCAGAGGGAGGAGAGGAACAGGACGGAGTGGGAAAACAGACACGAGGTGAAAAGAAAAAAAGCCTGAGATGAACTACCGCAAAAAGCCCAAGAAAAGGCATGAAGCGAAAACAAAGCCCAAGTTCAGCGGCCGCGAGGAAAAAAGCGTAAAACGCCCTAAGAGGGAATACCGAAGAAAAGTCAACATTCTGAGGAAGGAAAGGCAGAATAAGGGATGAATTCTTCCATAGGAAGAAGGGTTCACTATCGGAGCGGGAAGAAAAAAGATGCATGGCATTGCGGTAACAGGCAGGGAAAGGCAGGAGGCTCCGGTAGAGAGAAGGGGAAAGGGGAGCTTGTCAACCATCTTCATGGAGAGAAGGGGGACACTTGGTGTGCAGATTAGAGAAAAGAAAACAACAACTGATTAAGAGAGCAGCAGTCTAGATGGTCCATCTAAATCTAAAAAAAAGAGGTTCCCAAGAAGAAAGATCGAAAAGCTTGCACATACCAAGGTATACATGGAGCCGCGTCCATAGCATACAAACAGCGCGCCATGAAGCCCATGCCAAGAGACACCGAAAGGGGAGGGGGGTTGTCTGATAGTCAGGACACATCTTCTGTGAACAGGAGGGAAGAATGGTTACGGCAGAGAGACCGTACGGTATTTACCAGAGACGACAGGGGAGGGGGAATGGAAGAACTTGGGTGAAGAAATGTTGAGGCACGAATGCCAACGCGGGGGGGCAGCTAGGCAAAAGCTCTAAAGAAGGGTGGGGGGGGGGGAAAAGAGCTTGGGCCAATGAAGGGGGGAATCGCAAGTCGATATGGGTTTACTCCCTCAGTATGATGGGAAGAAGGTTTTGGGAAGAATCAAGCACCCGGGAAGAACTATTGGACAAACTTGGATGCAGAAATGCCTCCGGTGCCTCTCGAGAATGCTACTGCATGGCCCAGTGCGGGGACGGGAAAAGAGGGCACGCGCCAAATATGGATGGCGCGCGTACGCGGTTGGGATTAGGCACGGCGGATGAGAGCGGGGTAGCTTTGTGACAAAGGGAGGGCGAAACATGGATGGAGAAAAAGAAGGGCTAAAAGGGACCATGAGTAAACAGAAGAAGACCTGCCACGCGAAAGAAAAGGACGCCAAGGGGCCATTAGCCGGGCGACAAAGCGTCGAACCCTCGCAAAGAGAGGAGAACGTCCGTTGCGCTTTCGTGGGATGATCCTACCAGAGAAACCAGGGGAGGGGAGACAAAGGAGATATGAAACCCGCGGTATCCAAGAGCACCTAGGGGGGTACAATTTTCCATCGAAAAAGTGAACGCCCTCCCATCGGCACGTAGTATTCTTTAAAACTAGCAAAAAAAAAGGATGCCAGCACCTGGGTGGGAAGGGAGTCTTCACACGAGGGATGACAAAATTATATTGATGCGACACTTGACGCGGAACGAAGGAATAAGGTCGGGGGGGGCCCACTGTTATCGATAGCGAAAAAAGGGGCCCGTATCTGGACAACGAAAAGCTGATAATCGGAAAAAGACAGACGGGGAGGAAATCGGGGAAAAAGAATGCCGACCAAAAAATACAGCTCAAAGTGGAAAACAAAAAATTCAGATGGAAAGGATACGAAAAAAACAATCGATTGGCGCAAAAGGAATGGGATCCGCAAATAGACCACGAGCCAAAAACAGGCAACCTCTGTGGGGGTCTTTTTAACTTTGTCATACCCTCCGCCCCAAAATACCCTCTTACCTCCAGACTTCACAGGGAAAAATGCCCTGGTCAAGAAGAATCATAGGAACTTCGAGCAATACTGGTCAACCTAACTGGAAAGGTTTTTTTCCTACCGAGAAAAATGAAAAGCCACCATGGGGGTTGAGAGGGAAAAGGAACAATACTGGCAAAATCGCCGAACACGCCGTTCCTCCGAGAAAAGAGAAAGATTTCATGGCAAAAGTGTGGATCTTCCCTAAAAATGTGGGTTCAGGGCAGGGCGTGGGGGGGTGATGCTCACTTCGAACATACGCCGCAAAGGCACAAAAGGTTTTCTTCGTTCGTCTGGGACCCACCCTCAACCACAACGGAGGGAAAAGGAGAAGGTGACACGAGCAATGAAAGAAACTGGAATTGAAAATGAGGAACGCAGGCTCGCGACCTACAGTAAGCCGTGAACCCTCGCCTACACGCCCCAGAGTATTTGAAGCAAAGAAAGGGGACACGAAGCGGGAAAAATATGGTCTTCACATAAAAAAAAGTCCGCCGTCAGCAAAACGCGGAAGAGACCGAAACCAAGAAACTGGAAGAAGTCAGCATTGTCGCGGGCAAGACAACTGAAGGGGGGAGTGGAGAAGAAAACGCTGGATTTGGGAATTTTTTAACGAGCACTTACGACAAAGGGATGCTCTTGAATGCCCACGGAGAAAAGGGGGTTTTCTGCACCTAAAGCGCAAAACAAGGAGATAAATTCGTAGAGGACTGAATTGGGAAGATCATTATACATTATGGGACTAAACCGAACACTAAAAAAGCCAATTCGACTGTGTGGAAATACTAACACAAAAAAGAAAAGGGGCAAAGCAAAAGAATCCACACTCCTAAGAAGCTTTTCCCGTACTGCAAGGCTGCGAGCAGAACGAAAAGGCGATAGGTGAGGGAAACACACGTGAGAGGCCAAAGAAAGAACCTATGGAAAACCCAGCAGCCAGTACAAGACTCAGGGATGAAAAGGTCCTGAGGGGAGGAGAAAGAAAACCCTAAAGGAGATATCTCATTGGGGGGAGAGGAAGGTCAGTTGACAAGTGCAACTACACAAAAGTTTTGTCTGCTCTGCGCCCAGGGACTGAAAATACAATAATATAACTGGTTCTAGCTGTAAAAAAAGCGTCCTTAAAAATGGAGAACCAATTAATTGAAGGAAAGGGGATAAAGCAAAAGAATATTGGCGGTGAGGAGAATCGGTCTGGCCATACTGTGAACAACGATTATTTAAAATTCACATCATAATACGCAGTTTTCGCGAAGAAGGGCTGTAAACCCAGTTGTGAGAGAAAGAAAAGGGTTACAATAACTCCACACAGGCAAAATCCGAAGTGGATGGAAAAAAAAGGCCAACATCCATAAAAGCTTTATATGATAAACGGACAAGCACTCAAAAGAACGAAAAAAATGCACTACTAATACCTTCATACATGTATGTCCCGTAAGACTGGCGAGGCTGGGAGGCTAGGATGTAAAAAGAGTGTGTAACAAAGTCCAGCAGCTGTAAAAATGTTCGTTGAGGTAGTCAACCTACGGGACGGGGGGAGGGACGAGGCGAAAAAGCGTACGTCGGAGAAAAGTCGCAAACTCGCCCACTTTTTTTACAGACACACTCAGACGTGATAAGGGAAAAAAGTGCGTGAAACTGGCTCGGGAAGCCGTTGGGATTGGTGAGGGAAACACCAAAAAAAAGGTAAGGTGCAGGGTAGGTCAAAGTCACGAGCACAACGTAACGGTGAAAAAAAAAAACAATCCAGAGAGCCAACCACAGGGAACGGAAGTGAAGGGCGGCGCACTAGGGGAAAAGAGCCCGGTCAAAAAAAAAAAGGGCTTTCTCGGGTGACTCTGATCGGGGCGACACAATTCTAAGTAGGACACGTGTCAAAAGAGAGGAAAGCTCACAAGTGCTCATAAAAGAATAGTGCCACCGATGAAAGACACCTGGGGGGGAAAAGCAGGCGCCAGCAACAGAAAAAACAAAAACGCAAAGCAAAGCCCGAGTGGGCTCCCCCAAAAGAGTAAAAGCGCCACGAACCGGGTCAGAGGCATGACTGTCGAATCTTGCGGGGACGACCAATTTTACTGGGGAACTAGGGGGGGAGGGGGGGGCATGAAAAAGGGGGAGCCCTCTCGTTAACAAGAAAAGCACTACTGGATGAGGAGTTTCCTCCATAACGGCAACAGCAAGACAAGGAAAATCACATGTTGCGCTCTCCCAAGGGGGGGAAGGGCGCGAAAGAACTAATTCGGAAAAAAAAGTGGCGAAACAAAAGTTCGTTGGCAAGCACAACCCAAGGTCTGCCTCAAGACAAGCCCGTACTGGTCGTCAGAACCTGCGCAGAATGGCGGGCCACGTGCTGGAAAAGGACGGAGCCCACTGGGGGAGGCAAGGAAAATTCCCGTGCGCGAAGGTGAGAAAACATTAACTCAAGCTGCCACCTGGGAAGCATGAGTAGAAGGCCGCTCGCCGTGGTCGCCGCAAAATTGCCATCCTGTTAGGGCGTCGTGCTTAAGGAGGGAAAGCGCTAGAACGAATGATGGGACAAATTTAAGCAAAAGAGGGAACCACCATACTAAAAGTGTCATAAAACAAAGTTAGCAAAGCCACTCTTTCGAAAGAAGAAAAAGGAGAAAAGAAAGCAAGAAAAACTTCAGGAAGAGGAAAGAAGCCCGTCCCCAATAGAGGAAAAAGAGAGAGTGACGAAATCCTTGTCTTCAACAGCGAGAACCCTCCCGGTCACAATTGACGGAAAAACAACCGCTATCAAAGAAGAGTAAGAAGGCACACAAGAGAAGGAAAAATGCCTGACGGATTTTAGGACTAAACGAAAACACGACACAAGACCGAGAAGGGTAGGAGTCTTAATGCAGAGCAGCAAAAGACAACTGGAAGGGACTACATAAAAACTAGAAAAGGCTGGGCGTGCAACCCAATCAGGAAAATCTCTCCCAGCTCTTGACAAGACGGAACGTACTATTAGCGGAACAAGTCTGATGAGTCAACAGGGGGAAGAGAAGAATTGTCAAAGAGAAAAAGGAACCGTCGTGGCGCGGAGGGGTAAGGGAAAAAGCATTTAATGTTCTGGAAAAGGGAATGGCAATCGGCGGCACTCAAGTAACAGGGAGCACAGCTTTCCCAAAAAAAAGTACGGGTAGCGGCCGGAGGAAAGGGGGGGTAGTGCAAAGTGGAGATCAACAACACACAAAGTAGGAATGACTCGGAAAAATAAAGAAGCTACTTCGAACAAAGGAAAAAAGGCTACAATAAAGATTGGGTCAATCGGAAAAGCTTCTGCTCAGAAAAAGGAGAAAAGGGAAAAGGGCCGGAAAAGGGGAACCTGGGAAAGCCTATTCATATCCGGCGGGAAGGGAAGTCACACACGTCGTGGGGGGGTTATAGTCGAAATGGTAGGGGGGGAGATTTGACAAAGCCATGTTATAACAAGTCTTGACCTCCTAAGCTAACCGGAATCAGGGAGTTTAGAAAGTAGGTGTACTGGGGGAATAGCGCCGCCAGTGGGACGCTTATGGAGCTAAATAACAACGGTCCACATGGAGAAGTATTCCCAAAAAGAGAAGTGATGTATGAAAAGACTTTGGGAAAGAGCAGGGACCCCGAGGCATATCGTCTAAAAGAGTAAAAGGATTTTTGAAGGGGAAGTTGGAACTGATTTGCATTCCTCAGGCAGAGGAAAGGGGGGAGGGTGGGACAGGGCACCTGGATGCAGCTATTGAAAGATTAGCTGGTGAAATAACGCACTTGGGCCGTGGGCTTTACACTCGGGAAAAAGAAAGAAGCTTCTGATTCTCGAGAAGAACTTTTATTAATGGGAGGGGGAAAGTGTCGAGGCGAGGACGTCATAGGAGGGGGAAATTAGTGAAAACCACTTCGAAGAAACCTTGACACAGGAGAAATCGAAAGTTGCACACATAGAAAAAAGAAGTGAAGAGAGACGCAGAAAACACTAAATCAACGAATGTCGGAAAAGGATGCACGGGAGACAAACATGACGTCTCACACGAAGCGTGAAGGAAAAAGGAGGCATTGAAAGTTGATTCTTCGAGAAAGGGAGCTGTCTGGCGGTAGATATTAAAAGCCGCCTCATCAGAAAAGCCCATGGAAAAGTAAAGAGGGGGGGGGGGGGGAAAGCCCGGAAAGCATCCATTGTGAAGGCCTGCTTAGTAGACCCAGAAAGGGGGAAGAACAGGGGAGAGGAGAATTGGCGAGTGTTAGGAAAACACGCACACAGGTGGGGAAGTTATGGTCATGGCCGAAAACGCCGACCCACAAAGAAAGAAAAGAAAACCAAAAAGGATCGATGGCACGGGGGCTTATGCCGAAAAAAACTAAAGTGGGGAGATTAATCCAGCCCTCTGAAGGGAGGCTTGGACGGCGTCTTGCAAAGGGAGAAAGGACAGATGGGAGAAAGCCAAAAGGAAAAGCAGACAAATTGGACGAAACTCAAAGACATCAAGAAACCGAATTCTCTACAAAAAGGAGGGTGCGCTGGAGGCCAAAGGGGGGCGTTGTTTGGAGTCGGGGGCTATCTCCTTTTACCAGTCGATGAAAATATCAAAAAGTTACAAAAAAACTAGGGCATCCGAGAGGGAAGTATGGGGGCGGCAGGAGCAAGGCACTTAGAATAAAGTTGCGAAGCAGTCCAACAAAAAACAAACCTTAAAGGCAAGGGACAGTCAAAGCCGGGTGACAGGAGAAGAAAGCTGGGGGAGTTAAAGTATATTAAATGAAGCGGCGCCGCCTTGATCAGGGTAGTGGAACTGGCCGCACACCGGGGGCTTCTGTCTACTCCTCGCAAGCCAATACACACTAAGAATAGGCATGGCAAAAAAAAACGATAGCAGGAGGCAGGATAAAGTTTTCCCTGCACAAAACTCAAGGAAGAGAGGGGGGATATTCCGTAAACAGCGGTGGAAGATTTTCCGCAGTGAAGGAGGAACCTTTGACGAGGAAGAGCCAGACAGAACATCGGTGATATAAATAATGCAACGAAACAAGCGAAAGCCAGAGTTGTGAATACCACAGAGGGGACAGAAAAAAGACGGGAACCAAAAAGTCATACCAGGGGAAGATGACGCGAGTAGGATGATAAGAAAGGGCTACGTATTCCAAGCAAAAAACCAGGATATGGGAGGGAGGGGGAAAAGGGGGAAAAGGATGGAAAATTGGGAATTTGGGGGACTTTCGAAAATGACGATTGTCCTGCTGAAAGGGGAGGGGATAGAAAACTCTTCTCAACAGCGGGGGAGTCAGGAGGGAAAACTGAGGAATGGGCATTGCGGAAGAGGAAAACCTAGTGCAACTTAGGGGAGAAGAATCCATTGGACGACCTGACCCAAGAGCCTTATGTTAGACACGCCAATCAATGGAAAGAAGGGGACAGCAGGGATGAAGTCGCCGAGGAAGGAGAGTGGCCAAACACACCAGTTTGCTTTCGAGCAAAAAGCGCGAAATAGTATCTGAACAAAAAGGGACACTGAAAGAATCGCAAAAGAACAACCCAGCAAGGTCTATCCTACAAAAAAAAAAAAAGAGGGGGAAAAGAGAGATCTAAGAGGGGGCTTTGGCTTTAAAAGGCGATCTTTTCGGGAAAAGGGTCCAGAAGCCCGAGTACTGTCTCAGCAGCCAATGCCGAAGACTAGGAAAGGATAGAATACTCTACGGGGGTTCTTGCTGTCCAATCTTGAAAGGGAAGGGTCCGCCATGGAAAGGCACCAAAGTCGAAAGGGAGAACACTGGTGTTCAGTCCGGAATAATCTGAAGAACTGGAAGATTCATCAATGCCCAGAAGAACAGAATACCGTAGGAAGAAAGAACAGAGAAAAGGAGGTTGGAAAAGAAAAACACATCACAGGAAGAGAGAAAAGATGTCAGGCGCTCCATCAATACAAAGACCAGCTTTCGTGATTTCCGAGGAAAACCAAAAAAAAAAGGGACATTAGACAAACCTCACAAAAAACAATCCCGTTGAAGGAGAAAAGAGGGCGGCTTCAAAGTTGGACACTTAAACAGAAGGCGGAACCAAAAAACTCATTTCGAGGTTCACAAGAAAAGTATAACGACACACAATAGTCCCTTTAGAGGAAAAAAAAGAATAAGGAGGCTACGGGAGACGATGACCGAAATGTTCTTCAGCCCTTAAAAGAACCAGCTCTCAATATCCCTCCAAAAGAGTTGAGGGTCAAGGTAGAAAAAAAGGATGAAGTTGCAGATGCCTGAAACGGATACTTAATCAGCCCGACATGAGGGTTTTGCAAAAAAACGAAACTTAAACGGGGGACGGAGAGTAAGGAAGAACGTGAGGTAAAGCCGGCTTGCCCACCACGAAACGGGGACGCACTCTCTCGACATCGTCGCGAGGAAAATGTAACCACGGGGGATCAAAACCATGGCCTTACGGTAGGGACATCGGGAAAATCTTCTCAAGGGGCTAGTCTGCGGCTAGGGGAGAACCTATACTCCGGAAAAAAGGGAATTTTAAGAAGGTGTCCAAAAGGACAAGAAAAAGCACCAGAAACAAAAGACAAACGAATCCGTGGCCGCTATAGCGGAAAAAACAAAGAAAAGAAAACAAAAAAAAAAAAAAAACAGGTTTTCGAGAATGGGGAAGGACTGAAAGGGGACCAATCTGTATGAGTTTGGGTTTGCGGCAGCGGGGCCAGGGGAAAAGAAAGGGAGGCCACGGCTGGATGGGAAAGGCACACCTTTCGCTTTGGGGGGGAAGAAAGGTCAAGAATCGTGGAAGGGGGAGGAAGAAAACAGGGGAGCGCAACACCGACGTAGGCTCAATATCTAGAAAGCAACGTGGAGAACAAGGGGGGAAAAAGGGAGACACACCCAACAAAAGGGACGGGCAATCCTGTCACAAAAAAAGGAGGGGGGTAAGAAAACGGGAGACGGCCCGGCTAGCAGGATAAACAAAGGAAGAAACAGAAACGTGGAGCAAGGCAAGGAGTAAGCAGCCTTGTCGTCGCGTAAGGAACTCAAAACGAAGGAGTAAGAAAAGCTACCTTCAGAAATTGCAACCAGCAAATCATCCGGGGATTTGGGACGGGACAATGGCCCTACCGAAAGACGTCTGTGCCTGTGGACTAAAAAAAGGCGCGGTGAAAGCTCTATAGAAGGAAAAGACTCATTTCCCAGGAGCGTTTTTCTCCAGAGGGGGGGCAAGTGTTACGACACACGGGGAAAAACGAAAGAGGCGCAGGGAAGAGGAAAAAAAGGAGGTACACCCGAGGCTTGCGCTACATATTACGACGTAACCGGAGGCAGTACCCAACGCCGAAAGAAAGGAAGAACAGTTGTCACACGCAGCACCAATAAGAAACCGCCCCCCCCCCAACAACGGGGACCAAGTGAGATCCAAAAAGGAAAGTCAACTCGGATGGGAGCACACTCGTCCACTGAAGGGTTTTCCTAAACAAGCCGATGAAAAAATAAAAAAAATCAGGGAAAGGTCGTACATAGACGTGAACCAGGCCCCTAGGCGGGACCACAAAATAAGGAAGACTCAAAAAAAAAGGCAGGAGCGGGACAACAAGCTTACACGCACCAATCGCTCAAAGCTATAAATAAACCTGAAGAAGTAGCAGTAGAAAAAGGAAACATTCGCGGAAAAGGATTGCACGATCACAAAACACAACGACACGGGTGGCAAAAGATGGAAGGCATTTCATAGGGCGGAAACCTTCGAGGGTGCGTAAATCGTGGCTTACGGGAGGAATAGACTAGAGACGAGGGCAAAAAGATCTTTACAGGCAAGGGGGTTTTTTTCAGATTAAGCGACATAAGGACGACTCAAAACCAAGCAACTTATACAGTATGACAAAGAAGAACTAATTCACAAAACAAAGTATAGACCACCTCCCTGCTACATGGTAAGGACGAGGAAGCTGGGGGGAGGGGAAGCACAGAAAAAAGCGCACGCCTGTTGAAAGAAGCCGATCACCCTTTCAGAAATCTCAGCCGAGACAAAGAGGGGTGTGGGAAAATCTGTGGGGGGGTACAAAATATTATCAATCTAATGTCGGGTGCCAGGCACATAGAGAAATACACTGAGAAACAAGGAGGTTATTACAAGGAGGGGAGGAAAGGGGGGAAGCTCTGGGGGTTCACACTCCGCAGGGGGGACCTGGGACAGTTGGTTTAAGAAAAATCCAAAGTTAGGACAAATTTTTTTGTTGAGATGGGTCCAAACCCCCTCGCTTGAGTCCATTAGGAGGGGTGAAGCAGGCAGGAGGCGGTTCCACTCTATTGACATGCAAAGGGAATGGAAGTATTGGAGGGGGGGAGGTAGTGTTGAGGGAAGCATTCCAAGACCAGGAAGGGGGAGGCAATGTGTGATAATCTCCATAAGGGGCACCTGGATGTGCCACGAGCTTTGGAAAAAAAGAGGGGTGTGATAAGCAATACGCGGAATAATATGTCAGTGCCAGATCCAAAATGCCGCGCGTTACACCGTCTATTTTGTTAAAGGAAAGGGGGGCGACGCGCTAAGGCGTGGCGAAGGCAAAAAAGGGGGAAAAAGGCTATAAAAGGGAAAAGAAAGGCAGAAGGGGCTACCGAAATCACGAATGACAAAAGGCAACCTCAGAACTCCCCCACGCCGTAAGCGGAAGGGAGAAACCTCGAGCGTAGACCGCGCACTCGTAGAGGGGAGAAAAGGGGAGGATCGTGTTGAGAACAAAGGAAAAGCGAGAGGAAATATCCGCTTCACCAGTGGGGAATGTGTTGCATCGCTATCCGCGCGCCAAGAAAGACGAGGGAAACACACGGCTTGGCAGCCTGAAAAGGCCAAGCCGTGTGCTTTTGTGAGCTTAAAGGTAGACACATGCGTAAACCGAAAGCACGCAGCCCGAAAGGGGGGACGAAGACCACCCTTATTAAATTGCGAAAGGAGAAGTTAGAGAGGCCAACGACAAGGGTTGCGTAAAAGGCCGTGCGTGAAACAGCGGGCGCTGGGCGCACCAAACAAGAAGCTCAACATGGGAATGAAAAAATCATTCAAGTCAATGAAGAAGATCCTCTTCCGGAGAAATAGAAAAAAATAGCGGAAAAAGATGAGGGGAATCTATCGGGGAGAGGATTCCTGACAATGGGGAAAGGCAAACAAGTATAGTACGCACTTGCAAAATCTGCGAGGAATGCTACCTTCGGGAGAAGAAGACACTTAAACCACTCATAGAAAAAGTATGTACTTCAGAAAAAAGAAAAAAAAGAGAAAGCAAAAGAAAGATGACAAGCCGGTACCGAACTATTTAGAGAGGAATGAAGCCTTTCTCACGCGGGGGAGGAAACTAAGATATAGTGGAGGCCAGCCACACGCGAAGGGGGGGCTCGGGACGCTAAACTCGTTAACATAGTTTTGGTCTGTGAACAACACTCACCAACAGGGGGGGTATCCGAGCCAAAGTTTTCCGAGAAAAGTCTCCCATCACTAGGGGGGGGCAGATAGTTGGAAAACGACTTAACCAGTGGAAGACAAATCAAAGCCGGGAAAACACATTAAAAGGTGCAGGTAGGGGGGTAAAGATTGAAAACGAAAGATGGCAAAAAAGAAAAGGGGCCCACTAAATTGTCAATGACCGCCAAGAGGAAAAAAAAAGGCAAGAAAGAAGTATCCAAAAAAGGGGCCAAGGAACGAAAAAAGATTTTTCTTTTGCTAAAGGATGTCTCGAAGAGAAACGAGGGACGGGAGGAGGACAAACCGCGAAAGCTGGAGAAACATTTCCTATGCGGGCGCACAAGGGTGTGAAAGGCATAGTTTCCAGTCAGTCTGGGGATAAAAAAAAAGGTCCAGAAAAAATACCGTAAGATGGAAATCTGAAACAGTTACATTGGACCAAGGAATAAGCAATGAAGAGGGGGGAGAAAAAACGAACTCCAGAAAAAAAAGAACTGAGGGAATACCAACAAGCACCCCAAGATCTGAAACATCCAATCAGGGAACAAGATTTTGAACAGCAAGGGGTAAAAGAATCGAACGAAGGAATGAAAATCCTTCCATTGAGAAAGGGCAAAAAGAAACAGAAAAAACGAGGGTTGCGGAGCGACCCACACGGTGTGTCCCAAGTGAAGGATTGCAACGACAAGCCCAGAAACGTAACAAATCCATGAGTCTCTACAAAAGTAGGAAAAGGAAGGGACGACGATGGCGACTTTCCACAGATGGAGAAAAAGAGTTGTGGGGTACCCGTGAGAGAACGACGCCGTTATATGAGAGGAAGCAGACACTGAGAAAGAAAAGGCGAAATTTAATTCAACCATTTGAGGAAATCTCATGGCTTATGTAAACATAGACAATGGAGTGATGGGGGTGAAAAACCGGCAAAGGCGTTAGTCTGGCAGGGGGTCGAAACTAATATCAGGATTAACATATAGAAAAAAAAAAAATCTACTAATACGTTTAGCGAAGAAAAAGAGTTGACGATTAACACAATAAGCATAAGTAAAATCCACCTTGTCCAGGAACCCAGCACTGAAGGCCACAGAACTGGCCGGATTTTGGAAAAGAAAGAAAAACAGGCAAAAGGCCGAAATGGATACCCCCTTCTGGGGGAATGGGCTCCATCCTGAGAAAGGATGCTTCAAACTAGGGGAACAACACAAAGAGGGCTAGTCCCGCATGTTGGAAAAAGGAGGTAACAATGAAAAATGCGTCCGGGGAGGATCCATGTCAAAAGGCTAAGAGTCGGCGACCGCGAAAAAATCCCGCAGTCTTACGAAAAGGGGGGACAGATGATATGCCAGGGGAGGGGAGGGGAAATGGCTCAAAAAAGCCTACCGTATATATAGTAAAGGAGGTGAAGCAGACACAGAGAAAAAAGATAGAGTGCCTGTACAGGCGCTCCTTGCGAATCAACCAATAACGACGCATAACCACATCACAGAGGAACCCCTCATCTTAAAATAGGAAAGGTACGACTAAAAAGAACGGCAATACCATCAAGTGCAATTTCACAGGTGACTTATTAAGGGGGCTTCATCGTTCTACCACACATTACAGAGTACAAAATTATTCCATGACTACGTCTAATTGGCAGCAAATAAAAGCCGCTCTCCCAAAGGTAGAAGTGCCGTTGAAAAATTACAAAAAACGGGCACTTGGCATGGACTTCATTCTCAGCCACAAAAAACGACAAACTTTTTCCCATAAATGAGAAGACACGAATCCGGATTTACGGGGGCGGCAATATGAAACAACCACAAAGCCTTGCGTGGCCAAGTTAGACGGGGATTTTTTTGTCCTTCCAAATACAAAACTGTGGCAAAAAAGAGAAGGAACGCTCGGGGGGATGGAAAAGAGCATTATACGTATTGCCAAAAAAAGGAAAAGAAAATCGGGAAAAAACATTGGGAGAAAAAGGCTGGGGACGCGTGAAAAGCTGCTTCGCCATCATATCACCGGGATGGCTTCGCTCACCAAACCCACGGCTAGCCAAGGTCTACGCTTTGCCATCCGGAGGAAGACGCGACGATCAAAAAAAAGCTCAAGCGCTACATGCAGTCCCTGGGGAGGATATAGAAGGGAATCGTAAGAGCAGCCCTTCCAGGAAGGGAGGGAAAGGAATCACCACTAGCAAGAAACAAGGGAAAGGAATCGAAAAGACGACGGTCGACCTGCCAATTTAAGCCAGTATGTCCAGCCCGATACAGTCTGTAATAGAAAGGCAGCTCTTCAGCGATTCCGGTACCAAAAAGGAAGAAGCGACTATTTTTCTCCCAGGGGGGAACACAGGGGGACGAAAAAGGAGAAACGCACGGGAAAGCCATTAAAACACCTGCGGAAAAAAAAGCCGAAAGCTAGAACACGTCCCTTTGCCGCGACCAGCGACTCAGCCCTAGCCCAAAAAGAAAAAAACGTCGATGGGAGAACAGGTGAGCCCAGGAAAACAAACCTCGTCACCGGCCGATTAACAACAAAAGTAAAGGGGAAGTCAACAAACTCGTCGCCCAGAAAGAAACCGGGTAACCGCCTCTAAAGGGTGGAAAGGACTAAAAAAGGAAAACTCTCTACTGGCGCCAATCCCTGGCACGGGCAGGAAAGACGAAACAACGTCACACCAGGAGGGAAACCCCAATCGTAAAAACGCCCCAGTCGACTCCGCTCTGGTAATGAAAGAAGGTAAGAAAAAACCACATCCCTTGTCGGAGGTCACAAAACTGCTGCACAGATCACAGAAGGAGGAAAAACAACCCTACGGCGTGTAACCGAAAGCGGCGAAGAGGTCGGGGAAGTGCATTCAAATGTTGGAAAAGGGAGCAATGTGCACAGGGAAAGGAAGGGGCTCAATGGAGAGGGAAATCTTTGAACAAACCTTCACTATAGCGACGAAAAAGGTTTGTACAGATAGCGGACAATCGACTAAAAAAAAAAAGGAACAGAGAGAGAATTGTCTCCAGAATGACACAAAACAAGTTTCCCCAGGAAGGGAGAAAAATGGTTCAACGAGAAGAGAAAAAGAAAAAAGGCTAATAGGGGGGAACTAAAATGCACTTACTCACAGCGCGCCATGGTGCCGCCAACAGTGCACCATGAAGGAGAAAGAATACGACAAAGAAACCGATACCGTGGGGGGGGAAGAAGGGGAACAGTTAAGGGGCCGTCAAAGGTCTCAGATTTAGTGACCTTCTCGGATAGATCAGTTATTTTACAGGAAAGAAGGTGCAGTTTTAAATAGGGTGCCCCAAAAAGGGGGGGTTGTACACTCTCAACCAGTCAGAGGCTAGCTTCAATCAAAGCTCGAAGAGTGGTGGGAAAGGAAATTTAGGAACTGAAATCAGCAAAGTAACTCACTATGAATTCAAAGGAAGGAAGGGGGGGGGGGAAAAGTGTTGGAGAAAGCGGCAAGGGTGAGACAAAAAGTGGGAGGAAGCACCCGAAGTAACCATCTCGCAGGTATGCGGCATAACTAAAGGAAGACGAGCCAATGATCTAAAACGACAGGGACGCCTTTTTATTTGAAGGAGGGAAGGGCTTCGAACCGCGAAGGAGGATGTGGCTTATTTCAAAGTTAGAAAAACACAGAACGGAGGGAGGAGGATCCGTGGAACATGAGCAACACGAAACTCCTAGAAAGAACGCAGGCCAAGCAAAACAAAGCCAACGTACACCAAAAGAAAAAACAGGGGGAAAGTTCTACCAACCGTCGAACTCACCCAAGAAAATACAGGGGGAGCTTCCCGTTGCGACTTTATCTGGGGGGATATGTGAAGAAAAAAAGCTCTTACAAGCTAATATTACGGAATATCAAAACCAAGAAGGGGGTGACTGTGTAAATCGGAAGGCTAGCACTCGGGCCAAGGACAAATGATAAAAAAAAAGGCGTCGACATGAAAACCTGGACAAGCACGAGAACCAGGACAAATTAACAAAGGGGGACGTGGACTTCCCCCCTGTTCTCCCCCGTTGAAGGATGGCGACCTGTAAAAAAAGAAAGAGCAACGCAAATTCGAACATGAAAATTTTCGCGGTGAGACTCCAGGATTGTTTTAGGGGCCCAGGAAAAAAGAAATTAGGTGAAGAGGCCATTCCCTAAGGTGCCGAAGCAGAAGAACAGGACACACGGAAGATGAACACATACCATCAAGTTTGACTAGGAGGAAAAGAGCTTCATCATGAAGGCAACGAAAAACACCGGCTTCCGGAAAAAGGGGGAGAATCCCATTCAGAAAAGGATATTGTCTTCTGAAAGGGCTGCTACTGAACAGACCCACACTGGACAAGGCAAAAAAAAGATCACAAAAGGAGAAATAAAGGGGGTACGCCACCTTCGCGTACGCCTGGGAGAAAAACACTTTAGAAACGAAAGAGTGAGGACCGATACAAAACAGAGAGGATAGCCATGAAAAGCGCAAAGAAGGGGGAGGAGTGCTAAATTAGGATGATAAAAGGGGTATTGCCGGGGAGGGGATTTAACGGCTGAAAAAGGGGAGGCTCATAGACAATCAACGCAAAGACAAAAAAGAAAAAATCTCGTTAATGGAGCCTGATGCCAACCGAAAAAGCGTGCTTCCACGTCGAACGAAACCAGTAAGGAGAAACTCCCCTGGATTCGACCTTTCTGCGTCAACAGACGCTCGAAATGCTACTCGGCGGAAAGGAAGTATAATAGCCGTGACGAACCTAAAAAACGACCTCAAAAAACAACAAGGTTCAAGAAGGAAGTGAAACACGACACAGCGCAAGAGTATCTCGTGGCCCCAACTAGTAGGAGCAGCCAAAGCAAAAAAAAAAGCAGGAGAAAAAAGACCAGACAGAGGGCCAGAGATATAGGAGTTGGCGTTATTCCGTTCCAATTGGAGGGGGGAGAGCTAAAGGGGGGGGGGGCGGGGGAAACTGAGGGGGGGGGCACTTTACGCTAGGCCGAACTTCAACATATACCTCCGGAAAGGAACAAGACTGCTATATTGAATAAGAGGGAGGGTTGCACTAAAAGCCTAAGAAGATGGGAAAGTCACTAATCCTATTATAGGAAAGGAGAAGAAAAAACTCACAAGTCTAAGAAAGAAGAGGGAAGGTTTATCCATAACGCCATCAGGGAGACCATCAGGCATTCGAAATAGGAAGTAAGAGTATAGAAGGAAAAGACAACCTTCCATAAAAAAAAAATGGCGACGCAGCAACGGCAAAACAGGCAAGTTCAGGAAATTAAACTCTTTCCACATGAATATTCAGGGAAATTGGACCAACAGAAAAAACAGAAGATCATAAGGGTCAAGGAGGAGAGAATAACTTACGTGCAATGGGATTGCGCAGTGACCAAGGAAAAGTTTCAGAGTGACACGGGTCCGAAACTACGGGGTGAAAACGTTCCCCGACTTCAGAGAAAAGGGAAGAAAGTTAAACGAAAATAACTTCTGACTGAGTGAGGGTACAAATGATGAAAAAAAAGATGGTCTACATGATGGCGTGGGGAAACACAGCGGCGAGAGGTAGATCAGGTCGGACAATAGGATATGTCAACTCAGATACAAATCTACGAATACGGGGTGGAGGAAAAAACTTTGAAGAAGAGGGTCAATCAATGGGAGACGGAGAGGACATCTGAAGCAAAAAAACAGCTTATCGACTATTCTGCACACCCGCAAACGGGGCAGCAAAAACGCCCAAGAAACGAGAAAAGAAGACCCTTCGTAGGCGGACTGTGCTCAAGGGGGGGAGGAGGGGAAGGAGGAGGACAAAGTAGTACCGCTTAGTCCGTGTTAAATTGTTAAAACCACTGGAACTAATAGGGAAGGGGAGGGGTCACGCATTACACGACCGTGCGCCAACTAAAGAAAGCGTTATAAAAGAGGAAAAACGATGGAATGAGAGGATCATCCATCTTTGATTTGGGGAGGGGGGGCCATCAACGAAAAAATAAGAGGTGTTCTTGAAGAGAAGTCAGAGAAGGAAGGGTGGAAAACTGCACAACGAAAGAACTGACACCCTCGAGAGGATCGCTTCGCTAAAAAACATCGGGGATACGTCGCGAAGTACCGCTGGGGTCAAACCCTGATAAGGGAAGGTCTTATCAGTAGAGGAAAGAAGGCTAAGTGGGAAACGCAAGGTCACTATCAGAATCGACTAACGGTTAAAGTCAAGGGTTTTAAGGGAAAAAATACAGTGAAAAAAAAAAAAAAACCAACAGACCCAAAACCTTTGGAGAGAGTTAATATCTTAAGACGGACCACGCAAAGCCGGTTTCAGGATCAGAGAGGACAGAAACAGCTGGGAAAGGGAAAAACGCCAAAAGGATTGGCATCGGGTTTACATTTGCGGGAGGGCGCCCGCTTTGACAAAAAGTCTATAAGGAAAAAAGAGTGATAGGACATGAAAGCCGGTGTGGGACCTCCATAAAGGCGAAAGTCACAACGTACGACCAGAAGAGAAAATCGAGCGGAAGGGGTGCGGCTTCCAGTGGAAATCAAAAAGAAAAGTGGGGAAGGGCAATCATACAGCCTGGACATCCTTTCACCAGAGGCGTACAGATCCATTCCAGGGGATAAAAAAAAGGAGAAATCCGCTGTTCTGGTGGAGGCTAGCCGAAAAGAGACAAGAAGGATGCGATTAATGATTAAGTCACAAAAGGTTAAAGAACAGGCCTCAAAGGCTAGAAAGAACACTATCGAACGAAAATACTGGGAAATGGGACGCTCCCAAGAAAGAAACTGACAATGAGAAACGTCGAAGGAGTTTTCAGCCTAAGACGGGGCATATCCAAAAAGTTTCACCCGATGCTTAGTGGGCATGGAGGGGCACTCGGAAAGAAAAAAAAGCTCTATAGAATCAAGAGGAGCTGTCTCAGTAAAGAGACGATGGAAAACCAGGTCATAGGTGGGAAAAACGTGGAACACCGTGCTTACGAAAATGGGAAAAAAAGTACGAAAAAATCTGAACCTACAAGATGAAGCACTTTCTCGACATCTTCCGAGAGAATCCATGCAGATAAGAAAGAGATGGTTCAAAAAAATGACGAAAAGTCGATGAGGGGGCAACCCGTCAACCAGCAAACAGAAATGATTATCCACACGTCCCCAAAAAGGAAAAAAAAGTTCCACTCCGGGCAATTCATAGAGTTAATCGCCCTGCCGATTTATAATGGGGGAAAAGGGGGGAACAAGAAAAAAAAGAGAAATTTGGTAGGGGGGCGCACAAGGACCCTATGCGGTGGAATAATCGTAACACCTGAAAAAAGCGCGGTAGCACCCCACAGCAGAGACACCAAAACGAAATCCCGAAGTTAAAAGAAAACGCCATACTGAAGGTCAAGATGATGCCACAGGGCTGGAAAAAAGGGGAAAGGGTTTCAACAGAATCCACCCGAACCACGAGGGGTACAAGGTTCAGAAAAACAGGGGGTCCTTGCATGGGGGGAGCTTGATGCGTAGGCAGTCGGAGTCCAGGTCGTATAGGCCTGAGAAAAGAGATGAACCCCAATCTTCCTGATATAAAGGGAACATTATTTTTTTGTGAAAAGGGGACAAAGCGCTCCTACAACAAAAAAAAAGATCTGGGGAGGAGGGGAACCGGCACTCTTACAAGAAAGAGGGTCCAGATAGGAGAACATTGCTCAGGGGAACTATACAGGGGAAGAAACCTCATTAACGCACATGAAGAATGGGCCCAGCCCATGCAGAAAAAGAGAAAAAAAAAAAAGGAAATAGGGAAAGGTTATGTTTATCGTCAATTTTTATCAATCTATGGGGAGGTTCCCGCAACCACAGGCATCCTACAGAATGTTAAAACTAAAGATCCCAGGAGGGGGACAGACGCGGCCCACTGCGAGTTCTTAAGGCGGGTGCCCACGCCTGCCACTGACAATTTATATTACCGAAGAAAAAAGACAGACACCGCACAAGAGACCAGAGACAGCGGGGAATGCAAAAAAGAGAAGTTATTTGGTTCCACTCGGCTTGGAAAATAGAAAGGGAAATAAAAATCGCATGCGGCAGTTGAAAGAGAGGGTTTGGAAAGTATAACACGGTCCTCTTGGATGAACAAAGTGGGTACTAAAATCAACCTTCTATTCAATTTTAAAAACCATCAGGGGACGTTGGCTACATGTGAAGAAAAAGTAGCATGATTCTCGAAAGAAGAATGATGCTCGTCGTTCCAAGTGGGGGAAGGTATTACACAAGGAAGAGCCCGCCAGGAAAAAACTGGGGGGAAAGGGTTCGTACAAATGAAAAACGGTAGAAAAAGTGGAGAAAAAAAACGAAAAAAAAAATGATGAACAAGAACATCGATTGGAGATCGGAAAGAGGCAGCCCATCACTCAAAAAAAAGCCGAGCACAGGGGCTACTAAAAAAACCTCAAGCACTACTCCGATGAAGGAAAAAGAAGGATAAACTTTGGAGTGCAAGTAGTGTAAGAGGAAAAGGAGAAAAGGGGAGGACTTGGAGAAAAAAGGAATGAAAAAAGAGGTAAATGTCCAATCTAGAGTCATCAGTCCAAACCAAGAGTAAACAGCACGGCATGAGCAAGCTATACAGGATAGCCCAGAAGAGGGTGGGTGGAGCTGAAAAAAACGTTTGATGATCTGAAAGCACGCACGCGAAGGCCGTGTTGAAGAGAAACACAAATGAGTTCCGTAAGGGGGGAATTTGCACGTTTCCTTGGAGAAGGGGAAGAATTGTGCGCATCAAAATAACAGGGGCCCGGGGATGGTAAACAAGGAACGACACGAGCCAAAAAGGCAAGCATCAAATTGCGGGGGAAACAGGAAAATCCTTCTAGAATGGGGTGAAACCAGGACCCGAAAAAAGCTGGCTAGCCAAAATAGGTGCTTGACATGGAATTATATCTGGTCCGAGCAAGTTGGACCCAACTAGAAACCAGGGACAAGGAAACCACTTGCCACATACGGAAAGAGTGGAATGCGCACCTGAGAGAGCTGCAAAAAGAAGGGACAGACCGATCATCAACACCTTAAACCCCAAGGGTTGAACGGCAAAATAGGGAAGCCGACGGTCACGCGAGAATTTCGTACGACCTAGAAGGAGGCAAGAAGGGGGCGGGAACGCCTGTACTGACTGCACCCGTCGCGGGAGAAGAGCCTCCGAAACCGGTAGAGTTTATCGAGTCGAAAAAGAAAAAAACACAAAACCATTTTTGAAAGCAACTCGTGGGAGAGCACGGATGGTTTGATGGGAGAAAGCTACCCAGGATCTACAAGGAAAGGGAGACAAAAAAAAAAATAAACCACTCCCTTATTTAGTTAAGGTGAGGGAATGAACGACAGCGTAACAGGGAAAAGGTTTCAAAGTGCACTCCGCCGGGGAAACAGGGCAGAGGAAAGACAAGGCAAAAGGGGGGAAGGAAAGGGGAAGTGGAGAAAAGGGGAGCCGATTTGCGGTCAGTCGAAACGCGCTTACGTTTGGGGACCGACAGAACATTTGTCAGAAAAGAAGTTACACTGTGCTATAGGATTTCTCACAACAGAAGGGGGGTCGCAACCGTAGAGGGGGCATTGAATTTAACTACATGAGGATAAATATTGACGAAAACCTCCAGGGAAGGAAATCAGCCTGCTGAAGAAAAAAG